>Ga0163144_10018929_pt1 | contig 13890 bp, 12 predicted proteins | sample OliLak19BULKMAT1_FD_123175 | JGI IMG/M metagenome (GOLD analysis project Ga0163144, IMG submission 123175) | Freshwater microbial mat bacterial communities from Lake Vanda, McMurdo Dry Valleys, Antarctica - Oligotrophic Lake LV.19.BULKMAT1 | ecosystem: Environmental > Aquatic > Freshwater >... | reverse complement strand
TTGGCACTCTGGCACCATTGGCACTCTGGCACCATTGGCACTTATAATCGCTTCGTGCCTTCCGCCCCGTCCTCGCCCCCTCCCCACTACAAACGCATCCTCCTGAAGCTTTCTGGCGAAGCCCTGATGGGCGACCAGAACTACGGGATCGATCCTGCGGTCGCCACGCGCATTGCCCAGGACATTGCCGAAATCCAGGCACTCGGTGTCCAGACGGCGGTCGTCATTGGCGGCGGCAACATCTTCCGCGGACTCGCGGCCAGCGCCGGCGGCATGGACCGCTCGACCGGCGACTACATGGGCATGCTGGCCACGGTGATCAACGCCCTGGCCTTGCAGGACGCGCTCGAACACAATGGCGTCGCCACGCGCGTGCTGACCGCCATTGAAATGCGGGCGGTGGCCGAGCCGTTCATTCGCCGGCGCGCCGTCCGCCACCTCGAAAAGGGCCGCGTGGTGGTGTTTGCTGCCGGCACCGGCAACCCGTACTTCACCACTGACACGGCCGCGGCGCTACGCGCCATGGAGATGAAGGCCGAAGTGATTCTCAAGGGCACCAAGGTGGACGGCATCTACACCGCCGACCCGGTCAAGGATCCCCACGCGACCCGCTACGACTCGATCTCCTATCTGCAAGTGCTGCAGCAGCGCCTCCAGGTGATGGATGCGACCGCCATTTCACTGTGCATGGACAACAAGCTGCCGATCCTGGTGTTCAACCTCAAGACGCCGGGCAACATCCGCCGCGTCGTGATGGGCGAGACGATCGGCACGCTGGTCACGGCCTAGCACGACGGCTCAGTCACCAGGTTCAACCCACTCGGTTCAATCACACAGGTTCACGACTATGGACGTCACCGACACTAAAGGCCTTTTCGTCGAAGTGAAGAAGCGCATGGATGCGCACGTCGAGTTCGCGCGCAAGGAACTCGCCGGCGTCCGCACCGGCCGCGCGTCAACCGGCATGCTCGAGGGCGTGCAGGTCGAGGCATACGGCTCGAAGATGCCGCTCAACCAGGTGGCCACGCTCTCCATTCCCGAGCCGGCGTTGATCGTCTGCCAGCCGTTCGACCCGTCGATCATGGCGGCCCTCGAACGCGCCATCCGCCTGTCGGATTTGGGCCTCAATCCCGCGTCCGATGGTAAAGTGCTGCGCATCCCAATTCCGTCGCTCACCGATGAGCGTCGCAAGGAGCTGTCGCGGCATGTCCACAAGATGGCCGAGGAAGGCCGCAATCACGTCCGGGTCGTGCGCCGCGATGCCAACGACACGCTGAAGAAGATGCTGAAGGACCACGCCATCTCCGAAGACGACGAGAAGCGGGCCCTCGAAGACGTGCAGAAGCTGACCGACCTGCATGTCAAAGCGATCGACGATCTCCAGGCGAAGAAGGACCAGGAGCTACTTGGAAAATGATTTCACGATTTGGTGAGTTGGCAATTTCGTGAGCTACTTCACTCATCTTGAGTGTTCGAGTGCGTGCGGCGCGGGTCCCTTCGACCCGCGCGACACTCATTTCCTCTGTCCCTCGTGCAAGCTCCCCATGCTTGCCCGCTACGACCTGAAGGCCGCCCGGTCGTGGAAGAAGGAATCGCTGGTGGGACGTCCGCCAACCATGTGGCGCTACCGCGAGATGCTGCCGCTGCTCGAGGGCGATGAACCGGTCACGCTGGGTGAAGGCTTTACGCCGCTCATGCACGCCAAGCGGCTGGGCGCGACACTCGGCCTCGAGCGCCTGTTGATCAAGGACGAATCGCTCAATCCCACCAACTCGTTCAAAGCGCGCGGCCTGTCGGCCGCGATCTCACGCGCCAAGGCGCTGGGCGCCGACACCGTGTTCCTCCCGACCGCCGGCAACGCCGGGAACGCGGCGGCAGCGTACGCGTCAGCCGCCGGCATGAAGTGCGAGGTCTTCATCCCGAAGGACGCCAAGCAGCCGTTCATTGACGAGTGCCGCCTCTATGGCGCCAACGTCACGCTGGTTGACGGGTTGATCACCGACGCCGGACGCATCGCGACCGAAACCGCCAAGTCGCGCGGGTGGTACGAGGTCTCGACGTTCCGCGAACCAGGACGCGCTGAAGGCAAAAAGACCATGGGCTACGAGCTGGCCGAGCAGCTCAACTGGACCCTGCCCGACTGGATCATCTATCCCACCGGCGGCGGCACGGGACTGGTCGGGATGTGGAAGGCCTTCGCCGAGATGGAAGCCATCGGCTGGCTCGCGGCCGGGCAGCGCCCGAAAATGGTGTCAGTGCAGACTGAGGGATGCGCGCCGATTATTCGCGCCTTCGACAGTGGCGCCGAAACCGCCGGCACGTGGGAGGGCGCGCACACCGTCGCCGACGGCCTGCGCGTGCCGCGCGCGATTGCCGACTTCCTGATCCTGAGGACCCTGCGCGAGAGCGGCGGCGCAGCGGTCGCCGTGTCTGACACGCAGATGGTCGCGGACATGACGGCGATCGGCCGCCTCGAGGGTGTCTCCGCGGCGCCCGAGGGCGGCGCTGCTCTCTCGGCCGTCCGCGCACTGGTGGCCGCCGGCCGCATCAAGCCGCACGAGACCGTCGTGCTCTTCAACACCGGCGGCGCGCTCAAGTACCTCGACCTGCTGCACTAGTCGCCGAACGACACGCCGACGGCGCGCGCAGTCCTCAACAGGTCGTAGTCCAGCGGCACGGTCTTGGTGCGGCCGACGATGTCGGCCAACGGCACGGGCACGATGTCGGGCGGGTTGTTCGCCACCATCTTGCCGAAGACCCCACGCCGCAGCAGTTCTACCGCCGCTCCGCCAAATCGCGTCGCCAGCACGCGGTCGAAGGCCGTCGGACCGCCGCCACGCTGCAAGTGGCCGAGCACGACGCAGCGGGCTTCCTTGCCGGTCATCTCTTCGAGCTGCCCGGCCACCGTGATGCCGACGCCGCCGAGCCGCTCGACGTAACCCGCGCGCGCGGCCTCGCGCAACGTGTGGCTGCCGCCAATCGGCTTGGCGCCCTCAGCGACCACCACGATGCTGAACTTGGCGCCGAACGATTCGCGCTTGCGAATGTCGGCGGCTACCTTCTCGAGGTCGTACGGTATCTCCGGCATCAAGATGACGTCAGCGCCGCCCGCCACGCCGCTATGCAGGGCGATCCAGCCGGCGTACCGCCCCATCACCTCGACGACCATGATCCGCTTGTGCGCCTCGGCCGTGGTATGCAGGCGATCGATCGCCAGCGCGGCGAAATCCACGGCGGTATCGAAACCAAAGCAACTGGTCGTGCCGACAATGTCGTTGTCGATCGTCTTGGGGACACCGACAATGGGAATGCCCTTCAGGTAGAACTGGTGGGCGATGCTGAGCGAGCCGTCGCCGCCGATCACCACCAGGGCATGCAGGCCCATCTTGTGGAAGGTGTCGACCACCTTGTCCGAGTAATCGACCTTGCCCTCTGGCGTGTCGACGGGATACTCAAACGGATTGCCGTGATTCGTGGTCCCGAGAATGGTGCCGCCGAGTCGCAGGATGCCGGTCACGTCGCGGGGCGTCAGTACCCGTGTGCGCGAGGGATCGAGCAACCCGTCGAAACTGTCTTCGAGGCCGATCACTTCAATGCCGGCGTTGTGCGCGGCCTTGACGACCGCCCGAATGACGGCGTTGAGGCCGGGCGCGTCGCCACCGCCGGTGAGGACGCCGATTTTCTTGACTGGAGGCACGTAACCCAACTCTACGAATGAATGCTGGGGAAGATGGTGGACGGCACGAGGATCGAACTCGTGACCTCAGCGTTGCGAACGCTGCGCTCTCCCAGCTGAGCTAGCCGCCCGATGAACCAATAACCCCTTCACTGTATCAAAGTTACCGGCAGGTTGTGAAGCTGCCGGGGTAGAAATTCCCATCTAGAACCTTCCGCCGCGCATGGCGGTCCAACGTAGTATGGGGACTGTGAGATTACTGCTCGCCGCTGCTGTCGTCCTGTTCGCCCTGGTGGCGGCGGTTGGGGCCCAGCCGCCGACTGATCCCACCGCGCTCGCCGCGAAGGTGCAACAACGGTACAACGCCATCAAGGACTTCCAAGGCGACTTCGTCCAGTCCTACGAAGGCGGCGTGCTGCGGACGAAAACCACGGAGCAAGGCACCGTGGCCATCAAGCGCCCGGGACGCATGCGCTTCACCTACACCAAGCCCGAGCGCAAAGAGTTCGTGTCTGACGGCACGCGGCTCTACACGCACCTGGTGGCCGACAAGCAGGTGATCGTGAGCCCGGCACCCGATGCCGGTGACGACAGCATCCCGGCCCTGTTCCTGACCGGCCAGTCGGACCTGGCCCACGACTACGTGGCCTCCTTCACGCCGTTGCCCGGGGCTGCAACTGGCCTGACCACGCTGAAGCTGGTGCCGCGGAAACCCCATGCGGACTACGAGTCGCTGGGCATCGGAATTGACCCGAAAACCCTTCAAATCCAGTTCCTGACCGCAGTCGACAAGCAGGGCGGGCGATCGTCGTTTTCCTTCAGCAACCTGAAGGAAAACCGGGGGTTGTCCGATAAGGACTTTGAGTTTCGCATGCCACGCGGCGTGGATGTGGTGACCAATGGCACACGCCCTCAATAACCCGCTCGGCCGATCGGCCCGTGCCGCCCTGCTTCTGGCAGTGGCCGTCACCCTGACCTCGTGCGCCAGCACGGGTTCGCTGCGCACCGCCGGCGCCGCCGAGGCCACCCAGAACTACGACCTCGCGGTCGCCGAGTACACCAAGCTCGTGCGCGACAACCCCAACAACCGCGAAGCGATTCAGGGACTCGAACGCGCCAAGCTGCGTGCCTCGCAGGACCATTTCAGCAAGGCGCGCCGCCTGTCGGCCACGGGCAGTCTCGAAGAAGCGTTGGTTGAGTACCAGCTTGCGTCGGAGCTCAATCCTGGCAACAGTGACATCAATGGCGAGCTGCAGAGCACCCGCACCCAGTTGCGCGCGAAGATCGCCGTGCGTGACGAGGGCAAGACGCGCCTCGAGTCGCTGATCGCGCAGAGTCTCGATGCTCCCCTGCCGGGAGCGACGCTGCCCGCGGGCGTGACACTGCCCGACAGCCTGGTCTTCCGTGACGCCGGCTCGCGCGATGTCTACTCGGCCATCGGCAAGTTCACGAACCTGAGCGTGCTGTTCGACCCGGCCTTTCGCGATCAGCCGATGTCGATCGACCTCCGAGGCGTCTCGCTCGAAGAGGCGCTGGCCGCCGTGTCGTCGGCGACGCGTAATTTCTGGCGCTCGACGTCCGCCCACACGATCACGATCATCCCCGACACCGCGGCCAAGCGGCGCGAGTATGAAGAAGAACTGGTCCGCACGTTCTACTTGAGCAACGCCGATCTCAAAGAAACCATCGACATGCTGCGCATCGTCGTCGATGCCCGGCGGTTGTCGGCCATCACCGCGACCAACGCGATCACGATCAAGGACACGCCCGAGCGCATCACCGCGGCCGGCAAGATCATCACGGCCATCGACAAGGCGCGTCCGGAAGTGATCATCGACGTCGAACTGCTGGAAGTGAACCGCACGCACCTGCACGAGTACGGCCTGCAGATTGCGTCGCCCACGTCCTCGCCAACCGGCATCGACGGCCAGGCCAACGTCAACAAGAGCGGCCTGTCCCTGCGCAGCCTGACGAGTCTCACGCAGGCGGACGTGCTGCTCACGAACCTGCCGTCGCTCTACTATCGACTGCTCAAGAACGACAGCGCCACGCGCATCCTGGCCAATCCGCAGTTGCGCACCTCCGAAGGAATTCCCGCGCAGGCGCGCTTCGGCGAACGCGTGCCCGTGCCCGTGACGACGTTCGCCCCGATCGCGGCCGGCGGCGTCCAGACGCAGCCCATCACCTCGTTCAACTACGAGCCGATCGGCGTGAACATCGACATCACCCCACGCATGCACCACGACGATGCGGTGACGCTGTCGCTGAAGGTGGAACTGAGCAGCATCTCGGGCACCGGCTTCGGTGGCCTGCCGACGTTCGGCAGCCGCTCGATCAACACCGTGATTCGTTTGAAGGATGGCGAGACGAACATGCTCGCCGGCTTGATTCGTGACGAGGAACGTACCTCGCTCGCGAGCATCCCCGGCCTCGGTGACATCCCGGTCATCGGCCGCCTGTTTGGCTACAACCGCAAGGAGACGCAGGAAACGGACATCATCCTGACGCTCACGCCTCGCATCGTTCGCGTGCTCAACCTGACGGCAGAGGATCTGCAGCCGTTCCGCATGGGCCGTGATGGCGGCGCTCCGGTCACCGACATCGCGCCGTTGCCGATTCCGCTTCCGCAGCTTCAGCGGCCACCCGGTGGCGACGAATCAGGCGCGACCGCGCCCGCCTTCCCGACCCCCACCGGCCCGGCTGTGCCGGTTCGGACGCCGGCCCCCGTCAAACCTCCCAAGGGGCGCTAGCGACTCCAGCGCGCGGATCCGGCTCGTCCCCGACATCGCGTCCAATAACGCCATCGTCTCCGGCATGCTCAATACCACCGGCAGGCGCTGCCTCCGGCTTTCACGCCTGGGGAGAGACCCTCCACGTTCACGCCCAGCACGTCCCGGCACGGGAACAGAATCGCGCAGAAATGGCGCGTTCCACCCATCCCCGAATTTCCCGTAATTGACGCCAGCACCAATGCCCGGGCGCGGCGGCGGAAAGGGGCGCTGACCAGCAATTGGCACCGTCCACCTGCATTAAAGTTGGGCCGACGGTCGTCGTTCGGCAAGAACCAAAGGGGAACGTATGGGCAAGTGCGCAACCTGTGGCAAGCCGGCCGAATTCATGATGAACCTTTGCTTGCTAGCCATCGCCGTTGGCCTCTGGGCTAATGTCGTCGGATCGAATACTCTCTGGTCGACGAAGGCCGTCCTCGCACAAGCAGGACCTCAGAAGTACTCCGCGACGCCGACCTCGCCGAAATGCAACGCAGCCGGTGATGAAGGCGCTTTCGCAAGCGGCACCATCGAGAAAGGCCCTTTGGCGAAGGTCCCGAAAGCTTGGGGGCAATTTCGCACGGCCGTGACTGTATCGGGGCTTGTGGCCTTCGTATATGAGGACGCAAATGGTCTTGTGCGGCTGTTCAACCCCATCAACTGTCATATAGAAGTTTACGCAGAACGAGTTCCTTAATTAGCTCGCGTCTGTCAATACGTCACGCGGTAAGCGAAGAGGCGTTTCCCCGTTTAGGGGTTGGCGCTGGCACAGTGAGTGCAACGCGTCGGTGGATCCGTCTCATGGAGGGTGAAGATGTTCGGCGCAATCGGTTTCCCTGAGTTGTTGCTGTTTGGCGTTCTGGCTGGTCTGGCAACCGCGTTCATGAGAAAGGGCGCACTCGCGATCACCGGCCCAACTCTGGTGCTTCGCAAGTTCGAGGTGAACGCGACTGGATCGGTGGCGGTCATAATCGAGGGGCGGGCGTCAGGCTTGGTCGCCTGGCTGCTCACAACAGTCGGTTTAGACACACTAACCAGTCTGACAGTTACCGATGAGCACATTTCTTTTAAGTCCGCCAGCCTCGGTGGTGAGATTCATCATGTCGTTCCGACCGCTCAAATTAGCAGCACCCACTGTGGCTATGCGCAGCCGATCTGGTTACTCGTGCTGGGTGGAACGGTGCTCCTGCTGTCAACCCTGTCGGCCCTGAATAGTCGCGATGCCGCCCAGGTGTTCATCGGAGGACTGCTCCTCGCCGCCATTTGCGGTGTGCTCTACCTGGTGAATCGAAAGATTGCCATCAGCGTTGAAACCAATGGGGGAATGGTGCTCGGACTGGCATTTAAGCCAAGCGTGATCGAAAATGTCTCGATCAACGTGATCGATGCCTTGCGTGCGATCAAACGCATCAATCGCATCGCGACGAAGCGCGCGGAACCGCCGGCCCAAGGCGGCTAACAAAGCGCTGGGAGCCAGAAGGGTTGCGGACCGGTAGCCGAGGCCGAAGGCGGACGTATAATCGTAGCGGGGTGGCTCTATGACGACAAAAGAAACCGTCTTGGCCGTGCTCGACCGTCTGCCGGACAACTGCACGCTTGAGGATGTGCAGTATCACCTGTACATCACCCAAGCGATCGCCGCCGGCTTGGCCGACTCGGAAGCCGGTCGCACGATTCCGCACGCACAAGTTGAAGCCGAAATGCGCCGCAAGTGGTTGATCGGATCCGACAGGTAGAGTGGTCTCGGTCGGCGCGCGCGGCGCTCGACGAGGTGGTGGCGTACATCTCCCAGACCTCCCCTCAGAATGCTCGCCTGATCTTGACGGACGCACTCGCCGCAGCCAGCAGCCTGACGACGCTGGCCGAGCGCGGTCGAATCGTACCCGAGCTTGCAGATCCAGCAACGAGGCAGGTGCTCGTTCGAGGCTTTCGGTTGATGTACCGCGTCACCGATATCAAGGTGACGGTGGTGGCATTTGTTCGCAGCCGGCGAGATTTTCCTCTTCGTCACATCGGTGGCGACGCGGGCTAACACGCCGGGGAGCCGATCGCCGTTCGCGCTTCAGACCTTGGCGACCGACGCGCCCAGCTTCTGCAAGCGCTCCACCAAGCGGCTGTAGCCGCGCTCGACGGTCTCCAACGGTTCCACCCGGCTCTGCCCATCCGCCGCGAGCGCCGCCGCGATCAACGCCATCCCTGAACGAATATCGCGGCTGTCGAGGCTCTTGCCTTTCAGCTTTCGAGGACCCGTGACGATGATGCGATGGGGATCGCACAGGAAGAGATCGGCGCCCATGCCACTCATCTGCTCCAACGCGAACAAGCGCAGCTCGTAGAGCCAGTCATGCACCAGCGTGGCGCCCTCGGCCTGCGTCGCCAGCACGGTCACCAGGCTGACCAGGTCACTGGGGAAACTCGGCCACAGCCCGGTGGTGATGCGCCCCGCGCCGACGAGGCGTGAGGCCTCGACGCGGAACACGTCGTTGTCCTGGACGCAGTGGACGCGCATCTTGTTCAGCACCGACGCGACCACCTCCATGTCGACCGGCCGCGTGCCGCCAATCTCGATGTGGCCTCCGGTGATGGCGCCGGTGACCGCCCAGCTACCCGCCTCGATATAGTCGCCGTCGAGGGTCCTCTCCGCGCCGGTCCGCCTCCCCACTCCGTCGACGCGAATCGTGTGTGAGCCCTCGCCGGTGATACCCACGCCCATGGCGCGCAGAAACTCGCCCAGCTCGACGACGTGGGGCTCGCACGCCGCGTGGCGAATCTCGGTGACGCCAATGGCCGCGGCAGCCGCGAGCATCGCGGTCTCGGTGCCGGTGACCGACGCTTCATCCAGATAGATCGACGCCGGCTTCAACCCGTTCGCCGCTTCCAGGCGATGCCCGGTGCCCGCGACCACGCGCGCGCCCATGGCCGACAATGCCGCGAGGTGGGTCGTAATGGTTCGTCGGGCTGGAAAGTCGCCGCCGGGCGGCGCGACGATCGCCCGACCGCGCCGTGCCAGCAGCGGTCCCAGCAACAGCACCGATCCGCGCAGGCGGCCGACCAGGGCGCTGTCCGGCTCGTCCTTGGTCACCTCACCGCAGCGAATGCGCAAGGTCGTGCTGCCGATGCCTTCGACCTCGGCGCCGAGGTCCAGCAGCAGCCGCGCCATCACCTCGACGTCGGCGATGCGAGGCATGTTGCGCAACGTGCACCAGTCACTCGTGAGCAGGCAGGCGGCCATCAGGGGCAGCGCCGCGTTCTTGTTCCCCTCGACGTCGATCCGGCCCTCGATGCGGTGGCCGCCTTCAATTACTAATGTGGACATCTAATGGAGCCTCAAGAAAACTCGCCCAGGCAGATGATCTCATCTCGCAGCGTGACGCCAAAGCGTTCTTTCACGGCTGAGCGGCACTGCTCGATCAGGGTCTTGATGTCGGCCGCAGTGGCGGTGCCGTCGTTCAGCACGAAGTTGGCGTGCGTCGGCGAGACCCGCGCCCCCGCGTGGCGCGCGCCCTTCAGGCCGGCCCGGTCAACCAGGGCTCCCGCTGAGGGCGGCATGCCGTCAGGAATGCGGTCCTGCGCCGGGTCGGGATTCATGAAGATACATCCCGCACTGGGCGATGCCAGTGGCTGCGTCTGCTTGCGAAACGCCAGGGACTCGCGCGCCACCACCCGCAAGGCCGCCACGTCACCACCAGGCGTCACGCGGAACGCGACCCACATGACGATCTCGCCGGTCCGTTTCAGCCGGCTGTAGTCGTAGTCGAACTCCATCCGGTCGGCCGGCGCCTGCAGCAACGTGCCGTCGGGTTTCACCAGACGCACGCTCTCCACGAGGTCGCCAATGTTGGTTTTCTTCCAATGCGCGTTGCCGAAGATCGCGCCGCCCACGGTGCCAGGCGTCCCCGCCCACGCCTCGAGCCCGGCGTAGCCGCGGTTGATCGTCCAACGCACCAGGCCATTGATGGTTACGGCCGCATCGGCGCGAACCAGGCGGTCCCCGACGGCATTCACTTCGCCACCTCGGGGCCTGATCACCAGGCCCCGCACGCCGCGATCCGAGATGAGCACATTCGAGCCGCCGCCGAGCATGGTGACCGGCTGGCCGGCCGCTCGAGCGGTCTTGAGAGCCTGCAGCAGCTCGTTGGAATTCGCCGGCTCGAACAGTACGTCCGCTGGACCACCCACCTTGAAGGTCGTCAGGGGCGCCAGCGGCGCATCCACCTTGACGCGGTCGGCGCCAAACGCCGCCGTCATCGCAGTGACGAGCGCGCTCATGAGGCATCCTTCATGTCGGCGTACCGCAACAGCTGCCGTTCCCGCGCGATCAACGCCGCGACGGCGTCCTGCCGCGAACAGAGGATGAACTCGAGGAAGTCTCCTGGCGCCAACTGCCCGGCCAGCGGCAGGTCCGCGGTGATCACGTAGCCGATCTTCGGGTAGCCACCTGCCGTTTGTCGATCGGCCATCAGCAGGATTGGCTCGCCGGCCGCAGGCACCTGGATTGCGCCCATGCCAACGGGCTCAGAGACCAACTCCCGCTTGTCGAGGCGCGCCAGCGGCGGGCCTTCGAGTCGATAGCCCATTCGGTTCGAGCGGGGCGAAATGCGGAAGCTCACGCCCGCCAGGGCCTTCAGCGCGTCGGGATGGAACCAATCATCCTGTGGCCCGGGCATCACCCGCAGCCGTGCCCGCCGGCCCGTGGGCAGCGTCAGGCCGACGCCCTTCCGCCCTGGTCCCGGCACTGTTTCGGCCAGCACCGGCAGGCGGTCGCCCGGCAACAGCGCGCGGCCCTGGAGGCCGCCCATACCGCTCACCAGATGCGTGGCGCGACTACCGAGCACACCGGCGGTCAGAATGCCACCGGCGACACTGAGGTAGGCGCGCGCGCCCTGGACCAGGCGACCGAACTTGAGCCGCTGACCAGCACGCACGACAAATGACGCGTCCATGGGGACGGCGTGGCCATCACAGGTCGTCTCGAACAGCGCCCCGACAATCGCCAGGGTCGTGTCCGCCGCGATTAACAGCTCGGGACCGATCAAGGTGACCTCAAGAGTCGCCGCTGCGGCATCGTTACCCACCAGTTGATTCGCCAGCCGGTGTGAGAACACATCCATCGGTCCCGCGACCGGCACACCGACGGCCTGGTGACCATAGCGACCCAGGTCCTGGACCGAGGTCAACAGCCCCGGCTTGATGACTTCCAGCGAGCCAAGCGTCATGGCTGCGAGCCTGCCAGTGGCACGAACCTCACCAGGTCACCTGGCGCGAGCAGGCTTGGCACGGCCCGAGTCGGATCAAACATCACGCGCGAGGTGCGGCCAATCAGCTGCCAGCCACCAGGACTCGCCACCGGATACACCCCGGTCTGCTCGCCGGCAATGCCGACCGAGCCGGCCGGGACGCGCTCCCGTGGGGCGCGATGTCGCGGCATGGCAATCGTCGCATCGACGCGTCCCATGTAGGCGAAGCCGGGCACGAAGCCCAACATGTAGACGCGATACGTGCGCGCGGCGTGACGCTCGATCACGTCAGCCGGCGTGCATCCGGCATGCCCGGCCACCGCCGCGAGATCCGGGCCCGCCTCACCGCCGTAGATCACGCCGATCTCAATGGCCGCCTTCGGCGACTCGGCGACCACCGTCTCGACGACCGCCGCTTCGTCAGCGATGGCGGCCTCAAGAGCGGGCAGGTCGGTTTGCAGCGGATCGAAATGCACGCCCACGGTGCAATAACCCGGCGCGACATCACGCACGCCTCGCGCGTGCCGATCGCGCAACCGCGTCGCCAGCGCAATGGCGCGCTCGTTCACCAGCGGATCGATCACCGGCGCAAATTCCACCAGCAGCATTGAATCGCCGCACTCGCGAATTCTCATCGCAAGGCGCCGAGCAGCTGACCGTGAATGCCGCCAAAGCCACCGTTGGACATCACCACGATCACGTCGCCGTCGCGCGCCTCAGCCGCCACCGCATCGACGATCGCATCGACCGTCGGGAGATGCCGGGCCGCAACACCGCGCGCATGCAGATCCGCGACCAGCTGCGATTCCGACAGCCGCTCCTCCGGCGGCAGGCTCGAGCGGAAGATCGAGGCCAGCACCACTTCATCGGCGCCGGCGAACGCCCGCGCAAAGTCATCCTGAAACACGCGCCGGCAAGATGAGGCGGAGCGCGGCTCGAAGATGGCCCAGATGCGACGCTCCCCGACCGAGCGCCTGAGCGCCTTCAGCGTTTCCTCAACGGCGGTCGGATGGTGCGCAAAGTCGTCGTAGACCACGACGCCACGCACCTCGCCGACCACTTCGAGACGCCGCTTGACGCCCGCGAACGAGGCCAGCCCGGCACGCAAGGCGTCCATGCCGAGGCCCAGGTCGGCACCGACGGCGATCGCCGCCAGCGCATTGCGAACGTTATGTTCGCCGAGCATCGAGAACTGAAAGCGCCCGTGGTCCTGCCGCCCCTGGACCACGGAAAACGCGGTCTCGGCGCCACTGGTGATGTCGACCGCGCGCCACTGCGCAGCTTCCGCCAGCCCGAATGTCTGAACTCGACTGCGCGCGAGGGGCGCCAGCGCCGCGGCGTCGGGACTGTCGATGCCGAGCAGCGTCAGGCCGCTTCGCGGCACGAGGTTGACCAGCCGCTTGAACGCCAGCCGCACGTCATCGATGCTCGCGTAGATGTCGGCGTGATCGAACTCGATGTTATTGACGACCGCGATGTCCGGCAGGTATTTCAGGAACTTGGCGGTCTTGTCGAAATAGGCGCTGTCGTACTCATCGCCCTCGATCACGAACGCCTTGCCCCGTCCAACGCGGTAGCTGGCGCCGCCAGCCCCGAAGTTACGGGCAATGCCACCCACCAGCACCGTCGGATCGGCGCCGGCCGCAGTCAACAGCCAGCCCGTCAACGACGTCGTCGTCGTCTTGCCGTGGGTGCCGGCAATCACCACGGAGTGCGCGTCCCACAGCCAGTGATCACGGATCGCTTCAGGCAGCGAGGTGTAGCGCAGGTGGCGGTCGAGCACGGCCTCCAGTTCCGCGTTGCCACGGGAGATCGCGTTGCCCACGACGACCAGGTCGATGGCGCCAGCCACGTGCTCGGGCCGGTACCCTGCGAGCACGGTAATGCCCTCGGCCGCGAGGAAGTCACTCATGGGCGGATAGACATGCTCGTCAGACCCGCTGACGTCGTGGCCGCCATGTTTGAGCAGCGCGGCCAACGTGGCCATGGCCGTTCCACACACGCCGATCAGATGTACGCGTGCCACTAGGAAACCGCCGCCTCCGTGATGATGACTGCCGGTGCCGCACCGCCGACGACCTCAGCGCGCACGCCGAACGGCAGGGTCCAGGTCGCACCGGCGGTGTGCCCGGACGGGAAACCAAAGAGCACCGGTCCCGCGAAGCCCGCAGTAAAGTCGCGCAGGACGTCGCGAATCGCTGGCTCGCCA
>Ga0163144_10018928_pt1 | contig 13890 bp, 14 predicted proteins | sample OliLak19BULKMAT1_FD_123175 | JGI IMG/M metagenome (GOLD analysis project Ga0163144, IMG submission 123175) | Freshwater microbial mat bacterial communities from Lake Vanda, McMurdo Dry Valleys, Antarctica - Oligotrophic Lake LV.19.BULKMAT1 | ecosystem: Environmental > Aquatic > Freshwater >... | reverse complement strand
GTATCGTCTGAGAGTGTGCCAGCACGATTTTGAAGTGTATAAATCCTATTCGCTGTGTTTGTGTTTACAAAATATCCATCAAAAGTGTTTGCTACGTTGCGTAGCTTCATTGTAGTATCTAGGAAAGTCTTGATACCAGAGTTAGTTTGAGCAGAGGCAAGTACCATGTCACCACCGCCAGAAGGTGCAGCAAAAGTACCATCGCCTCGGAGGAAGGTAGTTGTATTATTTGGTGGTGTTGGTACAGCACCTCCTACAGTTGCACTCATGGCAGGCAAGTCAGAGTTTACTGCGGCTGAAATCGCCGTACCATTTCCTTTAAGAACACCTGTAACAGTTGTTGAAAGAGTGATTGCTGGTGTAGTGGTCGCTGTAACTACGGTTCCAGCAAGGCCATTTGCTGTTGTAACTGATACTGAAGTAACAGTTCCAGTTCCGGATGCACTGTTTGTGAGAAGTCTTCCGGTGGCTGAGTCTATTGTGAGAGGTAACGTGTTTGTAGCATCTGTACTAGATACTCCTCCCGCTACAGGTATATGGTTCCCATCTCTTAGAAATTCTGTCATATATTTATAATTATTATTAAGCCGAACTTACTAATATCCCCCCAGTAGTGGGATTTGCGAATAATGGGATGGGGTTTCCACTAACTGAATCAACCCCCATCACTGTTGTTCGATGATTAGCGTCCCTTGCTGCATTCATGGCTGCTGTCGATACGGTGTTTACTCTATCAATTTGTACGCCAGAATTAGACGAATTAATCACAATCGGAACCAATGTAATACCATCGACATACGACACTGCGAGGAGTGATGGAACGTGGTTTTGATCTTTTATTGCGTCTGCCATAATGTTTATATATAGGACACTGTTATATCCTGGGCCGCTGTTGCTGAGACTATAGTAAGACCAATAGAAAATTGTATATCGTAGATGAGTGTCACTGGAATCGGAGAAGCTGGGGTTGTTATCGTTCCGGTAACAGTACCACTTCCAGCTGTGTTGTCATACACTGTTAACACACCGGTGGCCACTGGTTTGTTAAATGTAATAGAATGCAATACACCAGAACCAATTTTGACTACTGTTGTCGTTGAACCTGTTATGTTTGCAGAACTCCACCCCACTGGAATATTGTTTGCGTCTCTGATTAATTCTCCTGCTACTCTTGTCATATTAATTTGATTTATTTTTTAATTTCTTCAATTCCTCAAAGCCATCCTTGAGAGTGCGTTGACGATCCATTAATAATATTGAAGCTTTATTTGTTGCGTCTCTCTCAATTCTAAGGAGCTCGCGGTCTGCTTGGATATATGCTCGCTCTGCCTTTGCACTTCTAAGTACGTCAGAAACACGCTTATACCACTCCTCTGAATTCTTCTCAGCCTCCTTCATGCGGACATTAAAGTCACTGAAAAGAGTAGAAATTTCATTAGAGAAACCATTTAGTTCAGTGGCATATGCCTTGAGTTCGTTATTAAATAACGTAAGCTCATTATGATTGTTTGATGTTTCTTCTAATGCTTTCCTACTCTCTTCAAGAACCTTAAGCACTCGAGCCTCCGCTTCCCCTTCGCGGATAACCATATACTGCTCAGTGTCTTTTTTCAGCTTTATCAATAATACTTTCGCATCCGAAAGGTTAGAAGAAATCTCAGTCAATTCCTTTATCGTGTCAAACTTTTCTTGATCTAATTTTTTTATGTCCATAAGCCGGGCGGGGTTACGAAGCCCCGTATTAATTATACTGCCTAAAACAACCCGGCTGTCCTGTCAAGTCACTAAGTCGTTAGTAACTGTTCAAGATTTGTCTTACTCGCGCGAGCGTCAAATGATACACCACGCTTTCGAAGCTCTTCGATTATCTGAGCTTTGTCTTGGTAAGTCAGCGCCGAGGTTGTGTTTTCTACTGGTACAACACTGGAAGCGTCGACATTTCCTCCTACCTCTGGTGTGACAACTTTATTCAATTCCTCCACTTTTGCTGCCAATCGATCTGCTTCTGATTGAGGAGTTTTCTTTTCCTCTTCATACATATCAACCATAATGCGAGACTTCAACTCGCTTATTTTGGCATCATCCCATAGCGGCCTATCCGAGCCCTTTCCGTCAACTTGACCCTGGTCTCGAGTAGGAGCCTTACGAATGAGTATCTGTCGAGCGAGATGAGTCGCAAGATGATTACCAACAGTAAGGGGAACTAATAATGATCCACCGGCGGGTACGAAGAAGTCACGCCCACCAAAGCGCGCCCCCAATTCACCTGTGAAATCAAAGTCGGAGATGTTCGTGATTCGAACGATCTTGTAGTCTGATTCATTCATAACAATAAATGTTATTTTCTAATAAATCTAAGCTTCGCCGTTCCTAGATTGCAGTTAAATACTGCACTTTGTCTCCCTCGAAGAGAGAGACAAAAGCAAGACTTAAGCGTCCAATTCAACCCAAACGAGAGCCGCAACGTCTACAGCTGCGTTTGCTACGAGGCAGTAACCGAGAGACTGTTCATCGAAGGCACCCTTTGCAGTAGTGCCTACGACACATGTTCCCTCTGTATCATCACCTGTAACGAATGACTTGCCTACAACAAACGTATCACCAGCAAGTATGAGTCCTACACCGCGTGTAAGAACCCAAGCGTAAGAAGCATCGGCAATCGCGATCTGCGCGATACCAACAGCTCCCTGCACTTTACTTGTAATCGCTGCCTTGTCCACACGGAAAGGCTCACGGATAGTGATGTCTGAGTCCGCTACAGCAAGTGCTGTTGCGAAAGCAAATTCTGGATAAATTTCTAGTGTATCTGTTGTGTTGGTCTTGATACGGCCAGCCTGACCTCTGCCAGTACCGTCGTCAACGTATACCCAAGCCTCTGCGAATTCGCCAACGGTCCATCCTGCAGATGCTTTTGTAATGAAGACAATCCTTCCTAGTCCATCTGTTGAAGAAGATACTGTGTCAACTGCGACAACTGCATCTGGAACAACAGCTTGGTTTGCAGAAATAGCTTCTGCTGCCTTTACGTATACCCACTCACGTCCATCAGGAGTTTGAGCACGCTGTCCAACGTTTACGACTGGAGCTGTGCTTGAGTTCTTGATGGCTTGAAAAGTTATTTGATTCATTTTGTTTTTTCAGCCTTTGATTCTTAGTCTCCGGCTATTTGGGGTAAACACCCCTTAATTTTTAATCTACCTACGCTTCCTCACTAACTTCAGGATTTGTTTCAAGTTCATCCATTTTTTAGTGATTAACTAATAACTAAGCTGCTGCGAAGACACCAGCCTGAGCTACCATTCTCCATGAAGTACCATCACAAACTAATGTGATTGTATCTCCAACTACTGCTGTACCTTGAGTATGAGTCAAAGTAGTGCCATTGATAGCTGCACCTGTAGCATTTGCCTTAGCTACAATAGTTCCACCTGTAACTGTAAATCCTGCAGTAACATTAGACACTGTGAACGTATACCATAGTCCGTTTGCAGCTGTTGGTAGTGTCCAAGAGGGAGACCCACTAGTGGCGCGGTTATTGAATGCCTGTCCGCATTGTGCGGCGGTCAATACAACAGTTGCTCCAACTAATGCACTGTTAGTGACTATTCTCAACGTGCTCGCTCCAGTTGGTGCTGCAGTAAACGCTGGTGCTGCAGTGAAGGTTGCCACACCCGTAACATCAAGCGTGCTTCCTAGCACTACTGCCTTATCCGTGTTTAATCCGTTGTATTTTACAACCGGTACGAAGTCTTCTATGTTTTGTGCCATGTTTTTTATCTTTTAACCCTCTGGCGTACCTAAGTAAAATCTAGGCCACCGTAAAGGGATGAATAATCTAAGTAAGTCCAACCATTTGTCCTTGGAGTCTTGGGTTTTCCGAGATGAAGTTACCTGCGTAGATGATGTGTCCAACCTCCGCGAGCTGGTCTACTGGTGACATCATGTCTCGGAAGTTAAATCCTCTTGTTGAAGGAACACGTCCTGGTACGCCCATAGGCACACCGTCATTGGACTTTTTGAAGTTGACCTGCTTTAGACCAGAGATGTTAATTCCCTTAAATCCAAAGTAGTTCGTGTTAATTAAGAACATTTTCCCTGAAGGAATCTGTTCGTCTTTAACAACTGGTGTTCCACGGAAGAACAACACATCGAATCCTGCCTGACCAGCCATAGCAGCTGTTGTTGGCACCATACCGAATGCGTTCATCTTAGGATAACCATTTTGGGTGTAACCAGCACGAACAGTCGGCTGCAAGAGAGACTCATATGTTGACCATAGTGCCTTCGTGGTAGCGATGATGTCTGGAGTATCGTTGCCGATCTGCACTGCATCATATGCAGTAGCCATCTTTGCAAGAGTAAGAGCACCGGCAGATGCGAGGTAGTAACCGTTCAACGTGGTGTAGGTTGTGCGAGACAAGCCACCGTATGTTGAGAAGTTGGTACCGTCGTCAGCCGCGTTGTAGATTGAGTCCCAAGAGTTTCCTACGCCAGTACCTGTCCACAAGTTTGTGGACATAACCTGCATAAGAGACTGGGCCTGGGAATCAAACTCAGCTTCGAGGAGGTCAATAACCTGCTCGTCACCTTGGTTAAGCGTCTGTTCAATGTTTGCGATGACAACTGGCTTGTAAGCCATTTTTGGCTGGAAGGTCATCTTTGTGCGAGTGTTCTGGCGATCAGTATCAAGCTTGTCTGCGATACCAGTGTTACCACCGTTCGTTGAATCCTGGTATTTGATAATGACGTCGTAAGAAACGCCAGTCTTCCAAGGCTTTGCAGTTTGCAAGAGCTTCATGAGAACTGGTGACCCTTTCGAGATCGTATCAAAAACTTTTGGCACGATGTAACTTCGTGTTACTGAAGTTACTGCTTCTGAGAATTGCATATTCTAATTAATTTATTTTTTTCCCTTGATGAATTCCAGATAGTCTGCTGCTCCATCAAACTGAGACATTTCTTTTGGATCGTAGCCAGATGATTCTGACAATTCACCTCCATGAACTGTTGATATCGGGTCAGCTTCGCGTGTTTTCAAATTCTTCACGGTCCGCTGCTCTACATCAACTAGAGCCTTTTTCATGTCCACCATGTTTGAATGAGCTGCTTTCAGATCGTGAAATCCATATTTGTTTGCATGAACAAACAAACTGCTTTCATCTAGCTTCGGGTCCGTTTTTTTGATCTCGGCAAGTTGTTTATCAACTTCTTGCTGGACAGCGGTGACCCTGGCTTGCTCTGCTTGGTACGTGTTATGAATTTCTTGGATGGCTTCTTTTTTAGCCAACTCAATAACTTCTGCGTAATTTGCTGGAACATAATCATCTTTTTTCCAAGCTGGAATATCATTCTCAGGATTGCTAAGTTCTTTTTCACGATCAATCTCGGCGAGACGCTGTGACTTTCTCGTGAACTCTGGAAGGAAGTTTTCTTTCCATTCCCTTTGAAGAGTGTCGGCATCCACTTTCCTCCCGTCTGGAGTCTCGTATAGAGTCGGCTCTGCTTTTACTTCTTCTGGAGTCTCAGGAGTAGGATTCTCCGTCTCTTCCATCTTTACCTCTGGCACTACCTCGCTTAGTGTTTCAGTGGTTGGTTTTTCAACTACTGGATCACTGCTAGTCAGCTCCATATTACTTTCGTAGTCCATACGATTTCTGATTGCCCTCGTTTGAATTTGGCCAACTGGCTAGACAAACGCCGCTTGATCTAAATTTATCTACTAATATAATAACACAGTTTAATGACGTGCTCAGGTCAGAGTCTCTTTCTTAGTTGGCTTCTGTGCGTCCGCAGTTGCTTTCATTATCATCTGCTTGTGCGCGACATCTACAGGTGCATGAACACGAGCATTATCAAGCGCAAGCTTTGCAGAAGATTCAGCTGTAACTATTTGTGGATTCAATGTGATACCAGCTTTCGCTGCGAATTGTACCTTTCCATCAGGAGGAAGGTCTGTGTAATTGAGCATTAATTTTGGTGGTTCCTCCTGTGGTTTAGGAGCAATCTTTGCCATCTCTTCATCAGGGATACCGACAGCAAAAGGTTTATTGAGATCAAACACCACGCGATTCTTAGCCTTTTCAGCAGGTGAGTCATAACCAGCCACTTCAAAGTAATCCACAGGTGAGAGCAATCCGTCCTTGACATCTCCTTGAGCTTGTTCGTATTTGAATTGTCTATCTTCTGGAAGTGTCTTCCCGCCAATCACGCGGACCTCAGATCCATCGAGGAAGTCGTCTTGTACGAGACTGATAATTTCAGTAGCAGCGTTCTTTCCAAGCGACTTTGCAAAGTGATGTTCGGTATAGCGTACCTTTGCGAGCTGGTAGAACCAGTTAAATAGTTCGTAGTTTACGTAATCGATAACCTGCACAAGCTCATTCAAACGCAAGAATGACTGGTCGATAAGTGCCAAGCGGCCACCTCGAGTCTCCTGACCCTCTCGAATACCTTTGAACGCAGATGATGCGGCCATGATATCGTCGATTTCACGACGAGAGTCCATCATGTTTTCAACCACGAAGGCAGGAAGTGCCGGACCGGTCTCCCGCTGCACTCCAGCGACAGCTCCCTTACCCCAAATAATTCCTTCGGTCTCGAAACGCATACGCTGTGCGTCTGCCTTGTCCATCACGGTTGAGTCAACCTTGATGATTCCATTCACAAGCTTCGCGTTCTGTGTTATGTCACGCTTTGTCTCGTCGATGTTTTCCTGCAAGGGAGCAGCCTGAGAAATCATGTCTGTCTGTCCGATAGGAGAGTTTTCGTTATTAAAAATTGTCGCAAAGATGTATGGCTTACGAGGACGATCAAAGTGATTAAACAAGTAAGAGCCCATCGTTATGTCCTCCGCGCTATCCTCGAGTTCAGGTATCTCTCCCTTTCCCTCGGTAGGATTTTCTTTGTCCACGTTACGGGTAGATTGTTGCGCTCGTATACCGGATAACACATTTCTTCGGTCATCTCCTTCTGCTTGCGCTAAAAGAACCTCCTCTTCTGGTGTTATCTTGATACCATCCCAATCCCAATAAGGGTTTCGAATCTTTCCGAGAATCAGATCATCGTATTTGAAAATTACATAATCCCAACACCATGCCTCTAAATACTTTACTTCAGGATTTGTTATCAAAACATCAGCATCACTGTCCATTCCGAGCTTTTCAAGCAGTTCCTTTGACTTACTTGGGAAGCGCTTCAACACAGACGAGAACGTGTCCGTTACCTCTTCAATAGCAAACTCAGATTCTTCTTCTTTTGAAGCTGTTTTTGAGAATCGCACTTTACGAGGATCTATTACCCGAACATCGAAGTCATTCAGTTTCGAATTCCAGAATGGTTTCAATACAATCAGGCGGGATAGGTAGAGGTTTCGAAGTCCCTTTCGCATTGCCTCCTTTACATTTCGTTCTGTATATTTTATTTGGAAATATTTTTCTTGGAGTATGGCGAGAGTTTTTGCTTCAGTTGTATCACGGCCTGGTAGTATGAGTGGTTTGGGGAAGTTCGATATAAGGGAATTAATGACCGCCTCCATGTTTACAAACACGCGGTTAGCTCGCACCTTGCTCTTCTTGACTGGCACCGTCTTCAACCACGCTGGATCGTTCCTGTAAATACGAAGGTTCTCTTCATATACTTTATTGACGATATTCCAAATAGTCTCAGACGACTTCCATCGGTTATCCACAAGGTTGACCAACTGCGTGTCAGAAAACTCTGAGATTTTCTTCATGCCGTAATAATAGCACTACTTATACTAAGAAACTAAATTGGTCAATAGACAAGTAGTGTATAACTATTTCGATTCCTTTAATATCCTTTTCTTATATGCCTGCCTAGTCAAAACTGTATTCACTGGTTCACATTCCGGGCATATCTTCCACCCAGGAAGAATAGTCTTCTTGCAAACCTTGCATACTCCCCATGATGTCTTTTTCTTTTCCATATCATTCAACAGCTGGCCATCCATTATTCTCTGCTAATATTGCACCCAAGTCACCCATAATATTATCCTTACCAATAAGCATCTTCGAATCTGTTCCGCGTAAAGCTTCTGGCATATACGACCCCACCCCAAAACCGCCAAGCGTAGCCAAATAGTAGTACAGTGAAGCGAAAACGTAATGATCCTCACCGGTTGTAGAATCCCAGCAATTATGGACCAAAACACCGTTTGCAAAATATTCAGGAGTGTCTTCAACTGTTAAATTATACACCCTTTCTTTTTGCGTTGTATTGTCGGTTATACCATTTGTTTCCACACTTTTCGCTACAATATTTTCCTCCTCTTTTGTGTCGAGTGGTGCACTCTTTTCCACACTCCTTACAAACAAAGGATATGGGTTCTTTGTTAAAGAAGTTATCTTTCCCGTGTTCTTTAAAAAACTCTTTAGCCACTGCGGTTTTTTTCCACTCATCACGTCCTGAAAAAAGTTTTTCTTTTGTTTTAGTAAATCTATTTTTTGCCCACGAAGGGTCTTTGGTGTAGATTTCAAAGTGGTGCTTGTAGTGTTCTTTTGTAGATAAGAGGACCAAGTTACTTGGCGAATTATTAGATGTATTATGGTCTTTATGGTGAACAATAAAACCCTTTGGGATTTCTCCAAAATTATCCTTGTAAACTTCCTGATGTAACCTTTTAATCCCCATAGCCCTATATGTTGAGGACGGTCTAAAATAATTACGATCTGTGCTACTTTTTGACAGAGGGTATCTATAAAACTTAATACTATTGTATATAATGATTTCGCTTGCCATGTATATATATGATCATATAAAGGAATAGAGAGTAATGGTTGCACACCCTTATTCGTGAAAACAGGATGATCTGCTGTTCCACGTAGATTTCCCTTAGTAATAACATCTGTGACCCTATTCATTGTGGCATGCACTCTTTTAAAACCATCCCTTGTCAAAACTCTATCTCCTTCTTTTATTTCTTCAATATTTTTATCTCCATATTCTGTAGTAATTTTTGTCCCAGCTATAAAACAATATGACTCTATCCCCTTGTTATCCACCTGTTTAATTCTACGTAATGTCTCCCAATGCTTCAAGTAATTCTTGATCTCAGAGTCCGAGCTCAACCCAAATAATATCTTCGCGTTCAAAATTTCGTCTATCAGCTGGTCGAGGATGCGGTTACGGTTGCTGTACACAATCCCCTCCCTGTCCCCCTCACCCCACCATACAATTGTCTTCGGATTATTTTTGTTCTCCTGGAAGAAGCTCATCAGCGCATTCCGGTAGTTCTCCACGTAATACTTGGACATGGTGTTGTCAGGCATAGCATCGATCACCAGTTTCGGTTTATACATCTTCATCATGTCATCGAGGTCGGCCCACTTAGTAAAGCGACCAATCTTCGTTGGCCCAAGCTCACTCCCCAATACGTAGTGCTTTATGTTTCCAACGTCTACCCCGAGGTACCAATTACCGGTCTCGAGATTACGCGGTGTCCAATTGTCCAATATGGTTGACCGTGACACGCGGATGTCGCCCGGTGAGTATGGTTCACCCAGTACGAAGTTGTAGAAGTACTCTTGGTCACCCTCGCTGTCCTTTATAATTTCAGCCGCATCGACCCACGGTGCCATCAAAAGTGAGATGTGGTACCCCGATATGCTCTTGCCCGGAGCCTGTGCAACCCAACGCCCCATCCTACGATCAGCCTTAAATACCTTGGTTTTACACTCCTTGCATTGAAAAATCTTCTTGTCCTTATCAATACTCTCCGGCCATGAGAGTGTCTGCTCTACCTGACACTCAGGGTTGTGGCACGTGATCATCCACTCTTTTTTGTCCGATTGATTCCACGCGATATCAATCGCGTCCTTTTCAGTTGTCGGGTTTGAGAACAACCAGCGCCCTTTATACTTGGACGCTTTTGTCCTTGACTTCATGGTATCTAGTACGCTTTGGTCAGAACGTGAGGCTTCGTCGTGGATCAAAAGGTCAGCGGTGGTCATAATGGCCGCTGTCTTTGAGACTGTCCCTTTGAAGAACATGAAACGTCCGTTAAGCTCCTTTCGTTCGATATTGTCCGTATCCATACCAGCAAACACCTGTGGATTTGCTGCAATTATTTTGTTTGTCTTTGACGATACGAACTCTTGGACGTCGCTGTCGGTAGGGAACGTATTTCCAGTCCAATACACAGAGCCATTCCTTCTAGCCATAAAGGTTCCGTTCTCTGTCCTTGGGCACCAAATATTTCCCTTATATTTTTTATCTTTATAAGTAAGCTCATCCGCATAAATTGAACTATTATTCATTTCGCTAACCGTGTACCATCCCATTTTGTGCCTCCTTACAGAGAACGGAATCCCCAATAACACTAGTGCATGACAGAAAACATCAACGGTCTTTTTGCTCTTCTGAGTCAGCCGAAAGTATCCACCCTTAGTCCAACAGCCATCTCCGCGAACCATCGCAGTGATAAATGCTCTAAGTGAAGACTTAGATAAAGAGTTGATCCACTCACTTGTAGGTTCTTTTTTCGGGAATCTCTTACGAATTTCAGATGAGACTACACCCTTGGTCATAAAATTAACCATTTCACCATCACGAGAAATGTATTTTTTATATGGAATTGCCAGTGATTGTAGTAAATCTTCTATTAGTACGACATATTGAGGGTTATGTTTTTGTGATTGTGTTATTTGAATACGGGTTATCTTCTTATTTTTAGGATAAGGATAATATCCTTCAGCAAAAATCCACCCGAGTAATTCAGCCATTGAATCATCACTCTTGTTTTTATTATCAAATCCTACTGCCTTTGGAATGAGTTTAGTCTTTCCACACTTTAGTTCGCTTGTCTCCTTAAAGACAAATTTAGATTTATCAACCTTATTCATCGTCCTTTCGTTGACTAACCACCTATGGTTAGGAGTTGTCAGCGCGGAAAACTGTCTTGATTCCATGCTCACCATATCAAAGATTCCATCTCTTAGGAATATTTCCTTAATTGGTTTGTATTCACTTTTACCAGTAATGGGATTGAGAGTGAGTATTTTTTCCCCAACCTTTATCTCGTTGTATTTTTTCCATCCATCAAAAGACAACAACTCAGTTTCTTCATCAACACAATATAAAATATTCCATCCAAATTTTATGATTCCGTAGAGTGCTTTGAGGTTGAAACTAACAGAGCCTCCAATCTGCGCGCACTTCTTGATGACGATATCCTGTGACCAGTCCGTGAGGATATCTATAAGAAAAGGGCGGTCAGCAAAATCAAGCATCTCGCCTTTCTCACTCACCACATGATTCTCAAATATCCACGCGAGGATAGACAAGTCTTCTGGTTTAATTATTGGTTTTTTGTCTTCCATCTTTTTTGAAAAGTTCTGCGTACTGTTTTGGGTAAAGGATCTTGAACCGTGGGTCCTCTGGCGTGAGAATCGCGTCCCTTAGGTCAAAACGCTGCCGTTGTACTAGGAAGGAAAGTTCGTAGTACGGATCCGTGGACTTATCCGTTATTCTGCGTATCATCCGATGTCCCCTAGGGCAATACGCGATAAACCACGCTGTGGGGCATTCTGGACGGACAGTTGAGGCCTGCCGGTACCCAGTTCCCCGGCAGTCCCTCTGGCATGTGTTGCACCAAAAATCTGTTGTGACAAATCTCGGTGCATCCATGATGAGTGCCACCCGATCCTTGAACGGACGCTCGCGCTCCTCGCGCTCCTCGCGGAGTCTACGAGCAGAGTCGTACCGGTCCTTGAGCTTTTGGACAGGATTCATGGTTATACTTTCGTGGCGAGTATCAGTGATTCGTCGATTACGATCAGTTTTACGTCGTTTTCCATCACCTCGTCGAACCCGAATGGAGAAAACAGCACTATCTGACCTTTTTTCACCTCCTTCACCTCTCTTCCTACCGCCACCACTTGCGCCTCTAGTGTCGCCGGGATCTTATCCTTGTGGATATCAACCGGCACGATTGGTTTGACGAGTAATTTTGTGTTTAGTGGTTGCATAAATTAAGTTATAAATTAAATACCTTCCTCATAAAGTCTTTCCATCCTTTATTCTCTTCACGGTCGAAGGCTTCGTGTTCATCTTCGGTACCTTCAGAAAAGAAGGCCCCTTTCTCTGCTGGTGAATCCTGTTGTGGGTCGTGGTTAGCTAGTAACCTCTTCAGTTCCGCCATCAGTCCCGCTTGGGACATGTGAGGTGGTGCGCTCTGCTTCGTCGTCAGCGTCTTGAATATTTCTTTTATTGATTTCATTGTAGAGACTCTTCTTAAGACCATCTTCGAAGGTTTTCATATGTTCCCGCACCTCGGGCTTGTAGAACAGATTATACATCACTGTCGATGGTTTCTCTCCATCGTTCTTCGAAAATGAACCCCGTAATTTATAAGCCAGCTCCAGCGCCCTTGTCACCGCCGCCGTTTCCGGTCCATCGTCAACCTCGATGGTTTTTTTAGGGTCATCAGGGTCTCGGATCACCCGATATACTCGTTTGTCCAGCAGTTCAGAATGGCGTTGTGCGAGAAATTCCTCCGGCATATATTCCGCCATCAATGCTTTCCATGACTTTGTGTCCTTTATCTTCTCCGTGTGTTTCGCCACCTCCTCCGAGTACACCCCTGTTCTACGGATTGCCTTCCCGAGTAACCGGAACCCCTGCTCTTCATAATTCTTAAATATTGCTCTGTGTGACGGTAATATAGATGTCTTCTTAGGTTTTGAAATTTTAATTTTTGAAAAATCTTTTTCAAACTTTATAGATTCTTCCTGTTTGAAAGGCGATTCATTTTTAGGGGTGGGGGGTGTGTCCATTCAAAGATAATACCACATTGATTTCATTGTATGGATAGTGGTGTGGATAAGTGTTTTGTGGATAGTTGGGGGGGTGGGGGGACTCAAGTTTATTAGAAGACATACCCCTCTCTATGGTGTGGGGTATGCTAATCAAAAAACACCCCCACCCCCCACCCCACCACGTCCAATAGATAGCGGATTTTATGAAGCATGCGCGATGATTTTAGATATAGAGCCATAAAATAGGCAACATGTCGCACAATTTATATTGTGCGACATAAGATAAAAGGCTCTATAAGCCTCTGTAAGGCTCGCGGATAGTGGTACACGTACCCTTAGTCCTCTTTGCGGATTGCGTGGCGTGGCGGGGCAGGTGGTGCGAATGGGAGGGAATAAGCCCCCCACACACCACGCCCCACCCCACGAGCACCCCTCTAACAACCATTTACGCCATAAAGCGCGGAATTGTCAAGCTATCGACACTATCACGTCTACTGTGTAACAGTGCCTAAAAATACCGGCAAGATCCCAAATATGATACAACATATTTTGAGTATGTCCATATAGGTGAAAAAAGGGGGTATAACACTCTTTATATATATATATATATAATATTATTTTCTAAAAAGATTAAACAGTTATATACCCCTATAAAAACACCATACGACTTTGCCCTTTTCATGGCTTAACTACGTCAAAAACTATTGACAAACACACAGAAATGTGTCATATAGCGTATCACGCGTTGACACTCCACACACACAATGTATACTCCGTAGCACTCGATACGCCATTCAAATGATAGGCATATCGACACATTATCAGCTTTTTGTCAACCGTCGACCCTTGACAAATAACATTATAATTACATTATAAAACACCATTATATTGACCACAGCTAGACCAAGCAAGGAGTCATGACAATGAAAAAACATATATGAGAGACTTTACTAAGCTACGCGCGGACTGGGCAAGCGCCAAGGCGCAAGCCGGCACGGATACAGAAGCACAAGCCATGTACCAAGAGGCGCAAGCGTCCGGAGTCGTGGTAAGCATGACCGGCTTTTACTTCACGCTGATACAGATGCGCGCGCAAGGACTCGCGGGCGTGCCGTAT
>Ga0163144_10018926_pt1 | contig 13891 bp, 14 predicted proteins | sample OliLak19BULKMAT1_FD_123175 | JGI IMG/M metagenome (GOLD analysis project Ga0163144, IMG submission 123175) | Freshwater microbial mat bacterial communities from Lake Vanda, McMurdo Dry Valleys, Antarctica - Oligotrophic Lake LV.19.BULKMAT1 | ecosystem: Environmental > Aquatic > Freshwater >... | reverse complement strand
TTTGTGCAATATTCTCAATCTACTTTTTTAGACTACTTCCAATTCTTACAATATTCTACTTTTTTAGACTACTTCCAATCCTGTACTTTCAATTCTTACAATATTCTATACCCTTGTGGAAGTTTTTAGAGTACTTTCAATTCTTACAATATTCTATACCCTTGTGGAAGTTTTTAGAGTACTTTCAATTCTTACAATATTCTATACCCTTGTGGAAGTTTTTAGACTGCATAATCCATTGCCCATGTGTAATATACCAAGTACTTGAATGTATCTGAAAAGATTGAAAATGTACAAAGTAGGAATGATGAATGTTGTATTTGTTTTGAGGGATTTGATGTTTCAAGTGGAGTATTGGTTAATATGTGGAGAATGTAAAAATGCAATTCATGATGATTGTTGGAGAGTGTACACAGTTGGGTATATGAGAAAAGATGGTTGAATTGGAATAACTTTAATGAATGTAAAAAATACAATTGATAATAATTTTTGCAGATTATTTTATTATCATTATTTGTATACGTCTAGTGTAAAGATGGTGAAATAGGGGATAATTTTTAGACTATTACATGGTACTATTACTATCGACACTACTAGTACTATTGCTATTTTTCATTTCTTTTTCGTATTCCTTGTATTGCTTACATAAATGTGAATTATCTCTGATCCAAGTCATTGTTGTAATTTTTGCAAGAGTGTTTTTTAATTCATCCAAGGGTTCTTTAGTCCCTTTATTTATTTCTACTAGTACTTTTTCATTTATTTTCTCTTTTATTCCAGGAATAACCCTATTTACAACAGTAATGTACTTGTCAATATCAATATTTCGATGATTCAAGGCATTAATTAGAAGCATATATTCACAGACTTTTTTGAACTGTTGAATTTCTTTATTTTTTTTTTCTTTAATGGGTGTATGTAATCGTGATATGAGTTTTAATAACTTGTTGTCGTTGTTCATCTAATTATACACGATAATAAAAATACTTTTTTAAAGTAAAATAATTTGTTCAAACGCAAGTTAAATACTATTTTTTTAAAGTACCAAGTAGAGTATTAGTAATGGAAGAGTATATTAATAAAAAGTTAGTTTTAGCAGAAGAGTATATAGAGTCTGGGATACAATTTCAGAATACAGACATGTTACGTGAAGGTAAAGAATTATTTATAAAAATTATTCCACTAGTGAATCAAAATAAAGAGTTGAGAAAGTTGACATGTGACAAGATCGTACGTGCGTGTACAGCTTTATGTTTAGTTGATTCTGGTAATTCCCTTGTTTATTTAAATGAGGCTCTACTGTATGATGATAAACATCCAGTGATTTATAATAATTTAGGTTACGTTTACCATCATCAATATTCTAATTTTGATAAAGCAATAGAAAGTTACAACAAATGTTTCGAGTATGACAACAAGTATATCGTGGCATATCTTGGTATTATAGATATTTACAGATCATTACGTCATCATAGTTTAGAGATGGAATATTGTAAAAAAGGTATAAGAAATTGTCCAAGAGAGCCATCTATTTGGAATTTGTATGGTTTGTCATTATTAAACGGAGTTGGTAAATTTGATGTACAAGTAATATTAAAAGTATTTTATCATGCAATATCATTGTGTACAACACCAGATCATGTAAAAGACAAGTCAAAAATATATGTAAATATAGGTCATGTACAAGGTATAACAGGTGATTACAGTGAATCAATAAGAAATTATTTGTATTCTTTGGAGTGTGATGCAAGACATGAGAATGCATATCAGAATATACTGTTAAATTTGCATTATTTTAGTAATGATGAGATTAATTCTCCTATATTTACAAAATTATTAAAGAGGTTTGGGGTAGGAGTAGAAGCAGAAGAAAAAGAGAGTACTCAAATATGTGTTTTAATATCCAAATTACATTCCAAGATATGTCAAGAATTGTATCCAGACGCAACAAGCAGCGGAGCGAACATAGAGAGTACGGGTAGAAGAAGAGACAGGGATGTAAATAGAAAGTTACGTATAGGGTATATATCGTCTGATTTTTTTGAACATGCAGTATCTTTTTTTTCAAACGTCTTGTTCAAGTATCCTTGTGTAAATTTTGAAACTTTTGTATATTCCAATATAATATACGATGTAAAGAATATAAATGATTTGAAATGCCATAGTTACAAGTGTATTAAAGGGTTATCAGCAAAAGTTGTGCACGATCAAATAAAGAGCGATGAGATTGATATATTAATAGATTTATCAGGACATACATCTGGTAATAGGTTAGATGTACTTGTGACCAAGCCAGCAGAAATATGTTTAACATATTTAGGTTATCCTAATAATTTGGGTTTACCATTTATAAAACGTATATCTGATGTGTACACAGAGAAATATTCGAATGACAAGAGTAATGTGTATACACTAGATCGTTTATTCTTGTCATATACTCCATCAGACAAGTATATTTTTAAACCAAAATTGGTAAAAAAGTTGGAATACATAACTTTTGGTTGTTTTTCCAAGTTGCAAAAGATAAATATTTCTTGTATAGTTATTTGGAAGCAATTGTTAAAGACTAATATTGGAAGTAAGTTGTTGTTGAAATCTAAATATTTTGTAGATGACAATGTTTGTAAAAAATGGAAGGATAAATTTAGTCCGTATCAAGATAGAGTAGTATTATTAAAAGGTACAAAGGATACAAATGCGCATCTTGACATGTTTCATCTAGTTGACATTCATTTAGATACTTGGGGTTATTCAGGTACTACTATATCTACAGAATCATTATTTATGAATGTTCCAGTAGTAACTTATTCTTCAGTACCAACAGACAAGTGTAAATATGTTGGGCATGTAGAACGAGTTACAGGTTCAATATTGACATCAATGGGTTTACAATCAGATTGTGTAGCGAGTTCAAAGACAGATTACATAAAGAAGGCTACTAATTTAGCAAACAAGATGCTGCAAGGGGAATATTTAAATGTACGAGAACGATTTTTCAATTCAGAAATTTCAAATCACAAGGACTTTATATTAAAATACGAGACTTTATTATCAAATATTTATTTGAATCATCATTCTAGTCAATAAATTACAAGTGTGTGCAAAAGTACTCTACCATCACTTTGTACCTTTTCTTTTGTAAAATTTTAGCACCGTTTTGTCATAAATATCCCATTTATGACAAACTCTACTGCTTTTTTTTTTTTTTAAGTTTTTTTCACGTATTCCTTGTCAAGTCGGGAATAAATTAATTAAATAAGTATTAGTAAATTAGTAAATGAATCTCGAAAAGGGTAGAACGGTTGCAAATCCCGACAGTATGTTCAACGAGTCTGATTTACTATTCATTAATGAATTTATTCAGGAAGAGATTGAAGATATTCCAATAGAAAAGGCAAATAATTACAAGGAGTATTACCAAGAAAAGATATTGGGGGATACAAGACAAAAACAAACAAGTACTTCCACACTTGTCCCAACTACGGCTACCTCCAGCAGTGTCACACCTCAACCTCCAAATGAAAAAGGTAACAAGTTAAAAGGTAACAGAGTAGCGAATGTAAAGAAGATACGTAGAAGGCGCAAGATATACATAGATTCTCAATTTAGAGACAAGAGGTTATATCCGGATGCGTCTGATATGAAGATATCATGGGGGAGGACATATACAAATGTAATTTCAATGAAGTTGAATTCTTTGGAATTTTCTAACGTATCTAAAGTTATTTCTAGCAAGTCAAACAAGATTTACTGGATAAATCAGGAGGATGATGATTTAGATGTACCATATCCAATATATACAGCTGAGTTATTACCAGGTTCCTATACATTTACTGCCTTACAGGAAGAATCATTGAGTAGATTAAATGTAGTAAGGAGACACGCAGGAGAACGTACAGTGGATGGAATAAGGGCACAGTTTCATTATTTTAAAATGGACATTAATGAGGAGACAGATCTAGTCCGTTTTACGAGTATTATAGCAAAGCCAGTACCTGCAAGTCCAATAAGAACATTATCTGGTGATTCTCTAGTAATTTTTCAGTTTCCATTACATGGTTTTGCAGATCAAGAAACTATACATATTATTGGTGTACGTGGTATTTTGGGTGGAATACAATCTTCAGTTTTTAATTCTTCTTTTACAATTACAGTTGTGAATGAGAATTCATTTACCTTTAATATAACTGATATATTTACGTCAAGTGTTACAGGGGGTGGTTCACTTGTGAAGGCTGGTAGGGAAGCTCCTTATCAATTATTATTTGGGGAATATAAAGACACAGTTGCGGATGTATTAGGATTCAGACTAGAGAATTCATCAGTTACAATACCTGTTGTAAATCCAATAACGAGTGTAGTAGTTCGAATAACAGAAGTTATTCTTAGTGCAACTCCTCATTCTTTAACCCAGATTGTTGCACCTAATCATGGTTTATCACCAGGGGATACGATTTATTTAAATAATTTTCATGTAACACCATCAGTATATAATAATGAGAGACACAGAGGTGTATTTAGAGTATTTTCTACACCATCTCCAGATATAGTAACCATAAGAATATATACGGGACATATAACGGATATATCAGATGCATATATTGGTACCAAGTTATTCCAAATGAGGTATCCAGGGCATGGATTTAATAGAATTGTAGATATAGAGCAAGTAGATGTTAATCTTGTTTCTATAACAACATTATATCCGCATGGATTACAAACAGGGGGTAATATTAGATTGAATAATACAAATTCTGTTCCTATTATAGATGGTTATTATCGTGATATAGTAGTAACAGATTTGGATACATTTACGATAAGCAACCCAGTGGATGTTTTAACACCTGAGATATTACCACTAACGGTGACAACTTCTGGATTTAGTGGTATTCTTGCATCTGACTATAAATTTTTTTTATTTAATGTACTTTCATTTGGTGGTTTTACTACAGATGATTTAAATAGTAAACAGTTCCAAGTTAGATATATTATTGATCAAGATACTTTTGTTTTTAGTGGTACATATGGTTTTTCTACTCGAACTGAAACAGGAGGAGGAGATGATGTTCGTATTAATAGTAAAATACATGGTTGGAATGGTAATAACGATAATTCACCAAATGGTGTGTTAAATAAGCCAGTAAAGTTATCAGGTGATAATTACGCTTATTTGTGTATACCTAATATAAATTCAGATTCAACTAGTAGTAATGGTCCAGTAAAAGACATTTTTGCAAAATTATTTATAACTTCCAACCCTGGTATTATTATATTTAATCAATTTGATCCAGCTGAAATAGAATTTATAAATCCAATCCCACAGTTGGATGAGTTGCATTTTCAAGTAAGGTCACCTTTGAATGAGATAACTTCATTTGGAGGTTTGGATTATTCCTTTGGTTTGGAGATTGTTGAAGAAATAGAAATAGATGATACATATAATGTATTTGGGTCACGTGTTTTACTAGATACTTGATACCATTTACCAAAAGAGTGTGTGGTACTCGAATATACAAGTATAAATTTGTAGGATAGGTTAATTGAAGTAGACTTTCGAGTATTGAATGTAATGGCTAGTATTTACAATTTTTAAGGTCATTTTTCAGTAAAAGTAAATTGAATGTAATGGACTACTGATTCGAGTAGGAATTAGACCGAGGTTATCGAAGGAACTTGGAATAAAAAGTACAATAAAAACATTTTTTTTAAATTTAATGAATCCAAGTACGTACCCAAGAGTATAACAAGTAAATACAATTGACCTTGAATTGTAAGGTATGTCCTGATTGTCTACACCTTGGTTTCAACGACATAAAAGAGATGAAGAAGGGTAATCTTGAAGGTAACGAAATAAACAAGATTAATTGGGAAGGAGTACCTTTTGGGTAGACCTTGGGTGGAATGAAATAAAAGAAATTAATTGTAAAGGGTACTCAATGGGTTTACGTACACTTAACTTGTGGGATAATAAACTATATTAGTTTGGAAGGGTAATTACATATAATATTTGGAATAACAGAATGGAACTGAACAAATTCTGGAAGTTTACGACACTTTAAATACACACACCTGCAATACCCGTCCAAACAATTTAATGGATCTAAGCAAGTATCCAAGAAACACAACTGTAATCGATTTGAGTAGAGAATGTATAACACATATAAATTGGCAAGGTTGTCCTGTGGGGTTACATACAATCGACCTTTCTGGTAACGAAATTTACGAGATGAATTGGGTTGGGTGTCCTGATGGGCTACATACAATTGATTTTATGAATAACGAAATAAACGAGATGAATTGGGGAGGAGCCCCAAATGGGTTACATACAGTTGACCTTATGAATAACGAAATAAACAAGATGAATTGGGAAGGGTGTCCTGAGAGTTTACGCATAATTGACTTGAATTCTAATCAAATAAACGATATTAATTGGAAAGAGTGTCCTGTGGGGTTACATAAAATTTATCTTAGTCGCAATAGGATAAACGAAATAAATTGGGAAGGGTGTCCAAAGGGGTTACACACAATTGACCTTTATGATAATGAAATTGAGGTGATGAATTGGGAAGGGTGTCCTATTGGGTTACGTATAATTAACCTTGAAAGTAACATGATAAATGAGATGAACTGGATAAATTGTCGTGATGGACTACATTTAGAGAAAATGTATCTTGGTCGTAACAATATAAGTAAGATGAATTTGGAAGGAACCCCAAAGGGTTTACTTTCAATTGACATTAGTAATAACGAAATCTATGAGATGAATTGGGAAGGGTGTCCAGTTGGTTTACACACAATAAGAATGGGGTGGAATAAAATAGATGATATTAATTGGGAAGGAGCCCCAAAGTTTTTACACACTATTGATCTTGACAACAATAGGATAAACTATATAAATTGGGTAGAATGTCCCGAGAGTTTACACACAATCGACCTTAGTGGTAACATACTAGAGGGTGGTGTGAATTGGGAAGGATCTCCAAAGGGTCTAAGTGCAATTAACCTTGGGTATATTTCAAATAGTATAAATTGGAAAGGATGTTCGTTGGATATAAAAGAATTGTATTGTTATAATGTAGATTACGAAGAGTATGTAGCGAAAAAAAAGGCAGCTATGGTAATAACAGAAGCTTGTCATAACTGGGTGTGGAAACCTAGGTGTAATGATGGTACGATAGGTATCAGACCAAGGTTGGATATGAAGGAGCTTGGGTTAGTGTAGTGAGTATGAAATATTTTTTTTTTAATTTTGTTGTAGTAATAATAAAGTTATGATTAATTTAAAGTTTTCTCCGCAAGTTGATCAAGTACATTATTTGAAGGATTATCATAGATCTGGATGGAATTATGTTGTACAAGCACTTTTTAAATTACAGAGTGACAATGGTATTTTATGTGATACATATGTTGATAGAACATTCCATTGGTTAAGACCTTCATGTATACCATATACTATTCCTTGGATTGGTTTTATACATCATACATTTGATACATCTTTTTCAAATTACAATAATAGAGAATTGTTGAAGAATAAGAAATTTATAAATTCGTTGATATTTTGCAAGGGAATATTTGTATTAAGTAAACAACAAAAAGTAATATGGGAGAAAGAGTTTAGTTTACGAAAAATTAAGACACCGATTTTTGCATTGGTACATCCTACAGAGACTCCTGAAACGTTATTTACAATGAAAGAATTTAGATTAAATCAGGATAAAAAGATTATTCAAATAGGAGCTTGGTTGCGTGATAATTATGCAATATATAGATTAAATAATGGTAATAAGAAAATAAAACTAAAAGAAAAGTGTGACAGTTACATTGGGGAGAGTATGTTATTATCAAAATGTGCACTTGTAGGTAAAAATATGGAAGCTTATTTCAAACCAGTAAATTTTTTTCAATTGTTTGCAAGTACAACAATTACTAAAAAAGACGTGCACAAGAATTCTACATTTAATTCGAGTTCAAATTTAAAAGAGTATACAAGTGTTTATGATTCTAAATTAACAGTAAATGGATTTATTCCAAATCACATTATAATAAAAAAAAATGCTGATTGTATACTTGACGTTGACGACGGTGTGTGTAGAGGTGAGGACGGTGTGTGTAGAGGTGATGACGGTGTGTGTAGAGGTGGAGATGGGATGTGTAGAACAATTACATCAAACAAGTATGTTTTAGGTGCAATTCAATTATTACAAGAGTATGATCAGAGTGTTAGTATAATTCCGTATCAAAAGAATAAAGAATATGATGTATTATTATCAAAAAATATTGTTTTTCTTAAATTAGTAGATGCTTCTGCTGTAAATACTGTTTTGGAATGTATAGTTAGAAATACTCCAATAATAATAAATAAATTACCTGCTATAGTGGAGATATTAGGTGAAGACTATCCTTTATATTACAGTACAATGGAATGTATAGAAAAAATAACTGTATGGGACATACAAGGGGCATATTTTTATTTACTTTCGTTAGACAAGAGTAAATTATCAATAAATTATTTTATAAAATCATTTATCACTTGTTTAGAAGATTTGAATTAAATAGCTAACATGTAATGTAGTTACTACTAATGTTTAGTTGTAAATATTGTAACAATACAGACAAGAATATAGTACCAACATGTTGTTATCCACAAGTGAATAAAAAAATGTTGAATGATATGAGAAATTGTGGTAATATAATTGAGGTGTACGAGAAAAACGAGTATTACACAAAATGTATAATATTCAAGTTATCGAATGGTAACACCTTCAAGTTTAATTATTGCAATAATGACTTGTTTATAGAAAATGATTCTCTTGAACAAACACAGTATAATATCAGCAATAATTACTTTTACTTGTTGGTACCATTTATAGTATCAAGTATAACTTTTTATGTTTACAAGTTAATGTCTTTTGCTTGATCGTCTTTTGTTTGATCGTCTTTTGCTTGATCGTCTTTTGCTTGATCGTCTTTTGCTTGATCTTTTCTTGATTGATCGTCTTTTACTAGATCGTTTCTTGATTGATCGTCTTTTACTAGATCGTTTCTTGATACCATAATGTCTAGTAAATGAATTATATTCTTGTTGTGCGGTTCTAATACTAGTTTGTAGTGATATTCCTTGTTGAATTAGTGTATTTGTAAAGTCTGTAAATTGCATAGCTTTTTGATAAGATTCTTGTGTCCCATGTTGTTTAGCGTGTTTTGTATATGCATTTGCAACGTTTCTTGCATCTTTAGCCTGTAATAAAACTTTTTTATATTGATCTTTCAAATTATTCAAGGTATAATGTAATTGTGATGCACGTTGTACTACACTTGCATTTTGGAATGGAGCTTGAGAGACTACACTTGCATTTTGGAATGGAGCTTGAGAGACTACACTTGCATTTTGGAATGGAGCTTGAGAGACTACAGGAGCTTGAGAGACTACAGGAGCTTGAGAGACTACAGGAGCTTGAGAGACTACAGGAGCTTGTATTATTGTTTGTATTTCTTGTTGAATTTGTTTTTGATCTACAATTGGTTGACTTTGATCTGGATCAGCTGCATCCAAGTTGGGGAATGATACATTGTCAGGGTCGACTTGTTCTAATTCCGGTTCTTCAAAGTTAGGGACGACTTGTTCTTCAAAGTCAGGGACTTGTTCTAATTCCGGTTCTTCAAAGTCAGGGACTTGTTCTAATTCCGGTTGACTTTGATAATTTTCAAAGTCTGGGAATTCTGGGAATTCTGTAGAGGTGGTTGTTGTTGGTTGACTTTGGTTTTCAAATACTTTTACTGGATCAGCTGCTTCCAAGTTTGGGAATGTAGTGTCTGTGATTGTTGATTGATTTTGGTTGCCTTCGTATAATGGGTTATCAAAAATACTTTGTGCTGTATCTTTAACTTGTACGTATTTTCTATACAAGTAATTCAACATGTTTACATTACTTATACCATTTGATTTTGCTTCTTTAATCAGATTATTTAAATTATTTATTATTTGATCTGCATAACTTAAAGTAAATGAACTTGATTGTTTGTACAAGAATATTATAATTTCTGGGAATTTTAAATCATCTTCTTCTTCTATGTCATCCATAAAAAGTTGTGGAGATGTAATTATACGATCAATTGCATTACGTTGGTCTCCCATAGATAGATTTAGGAATGATTGTAGGAGGTTTAAAGACATTGTTATTTTATATAAAGACAATAAAAAAAAATTATAGCTTTTCATTACCTAACCTAACCTAGCCTAGTGTATACTGTTTCAGTAATTCTTCAAATGATATAATTTCATTTGAATTAGACAATTTTTCCCATCCCAAAGCTTGTGTTCTATTTTGTAATTGTTCACTAATTTTAAATCGTTGTGTATCATATTGGAATTCTTGAAAATCTGTACCATGGTTTTTTCCAACTACAATCTCGCCGGTAACTGTATAATAATATTCTTGGTTGACTGGAATAGAAATATCTGTAGTCTGTTGAACTTGTGCATGTACACCAGTTTCACGTCCTTGTTGCATTACTTTTAATATTAGATACTAAAAAAAATTACTCGTTTCCTTGATACTTGAATTTAGATTAAAAATTTATGTTAAATACCACTATTTTTTTAAAAAAAAATAAATACAAATGGTTAATACTAGATCACAAAGTGTTGCGAATAAAGAGTACGGGGATGGTAACGGTAGTATAGTTATAAGTAATGTTGCCAGTGTGAGTAGCAGTAGTAGTGACAGTGAAGATAATTACAGTGACAACAATGGTAGCAGTAGTGACAGCACCAGTGGTAGCAGTGGTGATAGCACCAGTGGTAGCAGTGGTGATAGCACCAGTGGTAGCAGTGGTGATAGCACCAGTGGTAGCAGTGACAACAGTGGATACGGATTGACTGAATATGAAGAGAAGCTTTATAAGAATTCTTTAAAACGAGAAAAGTTTGATATGGAATGGTATAAATCTGATTTTTACAAGTATATTTACAAGAAGTTTATCAAGGATATATTAAAATTCAGTGATGTTCAGTTGTACACTCCTTTGGAATGGGATCAGTATATAATTGATATTGTAGTAGGAACAGGAGAGGAGGATGAACTTTATATATATTCAGAATATGATATGGAACCTTATACAGGAGTATGTACTGTAAGAAGTAAAATACGAAGAATTAGTAAACAAGTATTTTTGAATGGAACAGATGAATATTATACAGGTTATAGATGTGCAAAGATATTACAAGAGATGGTCAACTTTCATGTAATGGTTAGAAGACGTTATGGAGACGAAAGTTTTGGTGTTGGAGAAATATTAAATATATTGGATAATATTATGCAGGAATATGTTTTAACCTAGTGTGCACGCGTGTCTTTTTTTTTTTTTAATAAAATCTCAAATTTGGACCGAGTATGCGTTTACGCCTTTTGCATTTAAATAAAATAAATATAAATAATAACTACACACTGATTCAAAGATATGTCTGGAAGAGCAAGAAAAACTAAAAAGATTGTGGATATTGATTCTTTTAATATAAATTCAGAGAATGGTAACAGTTGTGAAATTAATTACAACGAGTATGTTCCTCCAGAAGATGTAATTTTAGAAGTGAGGACAGTATCAGGTATGACATTCAAGAATTTATTGGATACATTGAAGGCAGTATTGTCTGAAGCAAATATAATATTTACACAACAAGGTTTAAAATTGGTTGTAGTTGATTCAAAAACAAGGGCTGTAGTTCATTTGTTGATGGAGAGGGAGTATTTTGAATTTTACCATTGTATGGAAGAAAAGATAATTATAGGAATAGATATTGATTTATTATATCGTACAATAAAGACAAACAAGACCAACGATTTATTATGCCTATCAGTAAATAAAAACAATAGACATATTTTAGAGATTTCTTTCGAGAATTTACAAAAGGGTACGAAAACATCAGATCAGTTAAGTTTAAAGTCTCTTCGAGAAACTATTATAACGGATAAAATAAAATATCCATTGCCAACTGAAATGGATTCAATGTCATTTCAAAATATTTGTAAAGAAATGTCATCTTTTGGGGCTACTTTATTAAAGATTGAATATAAAGACAACATGTTGGTATTTAGTAATAAAGACGGTGAACCAAAACGTAAAGTGTCTGTAAGAATAAAGGACAACAATAGTAAAAAATTCCCACCACAAAGAGGTACATTTTCTCTAAGTTTTTTGAAACCTTTTACAAAAGCTGCAAGTTTATCACAAAAAGTAAAAATCTACTTGAAGACCAACGAACCATTAACTTGCGAGTATTCAATTGATAATTTAGGTACATTAAAATACTTGTTGTCTCCTGAAGAAGATGACGAGGATGAATAGTGTAGAGTGTCAAGGTTAAATGTTAAATTCATATTTACACTGTCCTAAATCTGAATATGCCATATGACTATCAATATCTATAATTACATCTTTTTCATTGGACATGTATGGGTTATATGGTTTTCTTATTTCATGAAAGTAGTGAGTTTTACAGTATTCGTCAGAGTCAATATATGTATATTTATTACATATTTGATTTTTTCTAGTACCTTTTACAATCAATATCGGGCATTTTATAGTTTTATGTATTTTACAATTTTCATTTTCACATACTTGTCCTTTTCTAGAACCTTTAATGATTATTTCAGTACACTTCATTAAATTTTCTAGACACAAACTCGGGTTACTACTTATACTACTTTTGGGAATGAGGGGTGGAAATTAATCTTGACCAAAGTCAATTTTTTGTAGTGTTAGCAAAGACTTGTAATACTTTAACCGTTCTTCTATAGTATAATTGCTATAATTTAATATCACATCATTTTCACAATCTAGTATAGATTCCAGTTCAAAGATGGATCCAATATCATCGTAATCTTCCTTTTCTTCTACTTCTACTTCTACATTTTCTTCGTCAACTTCGTCAACTTCGTCGTCATCATCGTCGTCGTCTAAACCTTCGCCTCTGTCATCGTCGTTGGAATCGTATTCATTTTTATATTCTTCTTGTTCTTCTTGTCCACCATCTTGTTCGTCTAAATCTTCTTCTTCCCCAACATCTTGTTCGTCTAAATCTTCTTCTTCTTTGTTGTCTTGATTTTTTTCATCACTATTTTCTATATGTACTTTTTTATGAGATGTAATTTTTTTCATGTGTTCCTTTAATATTTTTTTTATTCTTGTTTGGTGAGTAGTAAAAGTGTTTTTTACTTGAACCTTTTCATCAACTAGTTCTATTGATTCTTTTAGTCTTACTTCATTGCCCAAGTATGATACATTATCATGTTTTGAAAAAGTTGCTGATTTTATAATATTACCATTATTTGTTCTATATACTCTATTTTCTATATTTTTTATATATTCTACCATATCATTTGGCAAGTCACTAAATGATATATGTATACTTTTTTGAGTTTTAGTAAAAGGAACATTCAATTCTTTACATTTGTTGAATATTTTCAATTGGTTATCTTTTGATAAACATTTTATCTTGTTTATAAAAAGAATCTTGTCTTCATTCATTTATGTTTCTGTCTCTGTCCCTTTGGTTGTCATTCTTTATACCAACATTTTCATCGATAATATTTCGGAATGTACATGTATCAATTTCGATACAAGATACCCTTGTAGGCATAAAATTAGTATCATTATCAAAACTACCGATATGATATAAGGATGAATGGCTTTTATTACATATAAAATTACACTATTTTTTACTACTTTTATTTTATCTAGAGTTTCCTTCTTGTTGGCTTCATTTTTTATTACGTCTAATATTTTATCACATACCCTTTGTGTCAAGTCTTGCATCGCCACCATTTTACTTTAATCTTTTTTTTTTTTTTTTTTTTTAATTTTTTTTTTTTTTTTTTTTTTTTTTTTTTTG
>Ga0163144_10018923_pt1 | contig 13893 bp, 8 predicted proteins | sample OliLak19BULKMAT1_FD_123175 | JGI IMG/M metagenome (GOLD analysis project Ga0163144, IMG submission 123175) | Freshwater microbial mat bacterial communities from Lake Vanda, McMurdo Dry Valleys, Antarctica - Oligotrophic Lake LV.19.BULKMAT1 | ecosystem: Environmental > Aquatic > Freshwater > Lake... | reverse complement strand
CTTCGGGGCTCAATTCCTCACCGAAAGATCTGTCACGTTGGCCGCGGAACTGAGCCATCAGCGCTTCATATTCTTTCTGATGTCCCAACACCGCAATGGGATCGACAGTCGCCTGCGTCACATCGCGCGTTCTCAGCCATTGCCCGACAAAATTTTGCAGAAACTCATTCGCGCGTCGATCCCGCATCATGCGCGCGACTTGCGACGAAAGTTGGGTTCGCAGTTGTCCCTGCTGAGCCAGCTCAAACAGTTCCTCATCCGGCGTCGTGGACCACAGAAAGTAGGAAAGCCGCGAAGCCAGATCCAGTTCATCGACATCCGCGAACGGCTGTGCAGCATCGGCTTCACCGGAGGATTCTAACCGAAACAAAAATCGGGGCGACGCGAGTACGCCGGTCATAGCGTGAGCAATGGCCGATTCAAAAGTTGCCTCCGGTTGCTGCGCGGCCAATTCAGCGATCTTCACCAATCGATCGACGGTCGGTTGTTTCACTCGGCTGCGAAACGCACGAGTAGCAAACTTTCGGAGGATCTCTTCAGCGTAGGCGTGCCGTTCTGCAGCGTCCACCGGCGGATTGTCGCGTGGGAAGAACGTCGAGTAATTCGGAGGATGCACGAATTCGGTGGTCCCTTCCGGGCCTTCGATGCGGACAGAATTGACTTCGAAGCGAGCGTAGGTGGATTCTTCCGATGCCTTTGGTTCGGCAGATTTTTCGCCCGGGATCGGCGTGAGTTCAAATGACAATTCATGGTCGCCAGCGCTCCAGTCTTCGGAGAATTCATAGCTTAGCAGTTTGTTCTCGTCCCAGCCGTATTCGTGTGTGGTGCGGTCCTGCCCGTCGATGCGAAATACGATGGTATATCGTGACGCATCAAATTCAAACGAACCATGCAGCTTCACGGCGATTTCGACTTTGTACTTGCCAGTCGTTTCGATCGTCACTCTACGCTTCAGATTCGCCGGTTTCGTGGATGACAAACGATCGCCTGAGACATTTTCATCAGAGTCACGAAAGTCGCGTCCGGAAAACTCCTGAGCCGGCATGACCCATGTCGCTTTCGGGATCGCTCGATCCACGATGGACTGCGCCGCGTGTAAATACTTCTCCATCAATAACGGGGAAAAGCTGAGTGCGTCACCGACGTTGTCAAAACCGAATCCCGAATCATCCGGCGGGAACAGGATCGTAGCGTCGAAGCGAATCCCCATCAAATCCGAGACTGTATTTCCGTATTCGGTGCGGTTGAGCCGACGGACGGCCATTTGGCCAGGATCGATATTCTCGGGATCAATCTGAAACGCACGAAACTTGATCCAGTTCGTGAGCGTGGCCGCTTCGGCTAGCGATGGGCGATCATGTCCTGCCGGAGGCATCAACTGCGATCGCACATTCTTCAGAACATTCCACCACACATCTGATCTTGCGAGAGCTTGGTCTGCGGTCGAAAACTGATCCAGCGTCAAATCACCTTCCTTTTCGCCGCCACCATGACATTCGTAACAGTATGTCTTCAGGATCGGAACGACCTGCGTGTCGAAATCCGGTATTTCTTCGGTCGAGGCCTGCGCAGCGTGGCAGGCCGCAAGAAATACGACAGAAATAACGAATCGGCCAGAGAGCCAATTCAATGCCACAACGACATGATGCATGCGGTCAAACTCCCGATCTGTGATCTTCCCTCCGGATAGTGCTTTGTCAAGAGTATATCGAGCAATTGTGCATCGAGTCCAGCGGTGCGTGCCGTCGCGGATTTCTGCTGGCCGGACCGAATGGAGTGAGATCCGGCAATTCGGCGCTGGCGGAACTCGCGTTGCTCGGTCCTGCCTGCCGACTATACTCCAAGTGGCCATGAGTTAGAGAATTGGCGAGCGGCATACGTCAGCCTGCCGGTACAAAAACGAGGTACCGGAGGGCTCACGCCGCTCCGCTCGCCGGACTCATTTCTGGCCGCGCGAAGTATACATCAGCAACGCCAACTGCTGATCACTCGGTTTTCAACTGCTGAAGAACTTCGACAATGCGGCTTGCCGGGACGACATACGAGCCCGGCATATCGTCTTTCATGAATCGAGTTCCCAGCAGAGTGATACCGGCCAGCTGGCCATCTTTGAATAGCGGAGCGCCTTCGGGGAATCGCTGGTCGATTTGGATGAGTCCGATGAATTCGCGGTGGAGTGGGTCACTCGGATGCTCCCAGGTCGTCTTCTGATCGACTGCAGTGACACGGGCGGCATTCGCTGTCACTTCAAAATCGGCTTGCCCGCGCATGAGAATGGCGGACAGAAGATCGCCGGTCTTGACAGCCACTGGATTCTCGAGACGAAACGAAGTCAGCTGCTCCTTTGCAACGTGCAGAACGAGATCCGGCGTGCTGAAGTCTGCATACGTCGTGGGAACATTTTCGCGATCGTAGAATTCCAGAAACGTGCGATCGATGGCATGCGCGATGTTCTCAGGAACGATCGTCGCCGGTCCGGCGGTCAGTGCGATCGTTTCGTGGCCATGCTGGATCAGCAGGGCTGGCACGGCACGCCGTGCTTGATCCTGTGAGAACACAAGCACAAGTCGACCGATCGCTTTCTCTGCGTCTGATTTCGGACGCCAGGCCGATTGAAAGTACGTACCGTCTTCAGCAGAGGCGGCAGCCAACTCAGGGATTCGTTCAGAAACGGATACCCCGGAGGCCGGTTCAATGCGTGACATCCGAATCACGCCGATGACCATGCCATGCCCTGACGCCACCTCGTCGACAGGAACGACGCCATTATCTATCGCAAATGTTGCGATGGCGCTGACACTCGTGCTTCCTGGCGAGACACACAATACCTTTGTCACCTCCTTGCCATCTTTCAATTGATCAATGTCTGCATCCTTGACTTCGATCACCATGGCGTTGTGCTGCAGAAACTGAAGAGCTTCAGGAGAAGAATATCGCGGCTCTATCGCCATCCGAACTTCAAGGTCGTCTGCACCCTGGATCCTGCACATTTGCAGTTCACTAGTCTTGTTGGACGGGATCTCAAATTCCGCAGTGGACGGCGACCGAACGATCATTCCACGCCACTGCATCTCGAAATTCCGATCGGACAATAGGAGAATCCTGATGGGAGAGTTCGAGACATCACGTACAACCTGATCTCCAACGCTGATCCTGAATTCCTCTGACTCTGTCAAAATCCGAGCAATGCTGCAGTCCTGTTGGATGGCAGTGATCTCGATCACATTTTCAGCGTCGAGCCCCGATAAAACAGCGAATCTGTCTCTCGGCTGGATACCATCATCGATTCCAAGTGAAATCTGGACCTCCGTCCCTGAAACACTCTGAACAAGCCCGCTGACTGCTCCCCGGCCCTGAAAGGGCTTTGGCTCGGCAACCTTTTGTCGAAGCAGAGAACCACTCGAACGCCCCGAATGATCGTCCCATGAAGCCTCCGGATTCAACAACTCCTCCAGACGCCGATCAATAACACTATCCGCAATACGATCACGGGCGTCGATGGACTGCTGCATGCGACTCAGGCGGCGAGCGAACTCAGTGAGTTCAGCGCGCTGGATTTCCTGGCGGGTTGCGAATGTCTTCTGAATTGATTCGCGAAGTCGGGCCCTCTGCTTCAGACTCTCCGGGTGGTCCTTGCCGAGCGAAGTTTCAACGTTGCGTGCTTTCTCCGCAAGCTGCAGCAGAGGAATTTCCAACGCGTTCAGGCGACGGCGATACTCGGCGATCGGCACGATGGGCTGCTCGGGCGGTTCCTGCGCCATCAGCATTGACGATGTCATCAATGCGTTGAGAAGGATTGTCGCGAATATCCAATTGAAGACATCAGACATGTGGGGCATCCTGAATTCGAGTGTGGAAAGCATGCGGGTTGAGAGAGCAAAGTCGCCGGGTTTTCGAACGCAAAGTTTCTTGCTGGCCACAGATGGCCGCAGATGAAACTGCTTGTGTGCTCGGCATTCGCATGGAGTTTTTTGATATCTGCGTTTAACTGTACTACGAACGCTTGAATTCTTGTTTTCCCGCGACGAATTCCAGGCGGCAGTTTGTAGAGGTTGTTCTCGTGCATCGACTTCGTCCTCACCAGGGTTCGGTCTCGTTGACGGGTAGATTGCAAAGTAGCCGTCACGCTCCGCCGTGACGAGCCACGAACTGGGCCACATGAATGGAGCCCCCGCGCTGGCTGTCCTTCAGCCCATGCAGGGGCAGATCGTGGATCTCTTTCCTGGTTGATGAATGTCAATTGACAAATGCTCATCACGGCGGAGCGTGATGGCTACTTTGGGTTGCGGGCGAAGCCCGCGGTGTGTTTATTCGCGGCAATTCTGCATATGTTTTCTGTCGAGTTTGCATCTCGGGGTCATGGCGGTTTTGCCTCCGATGGCAATTGCCAGAGTTTACCAGTATCCGTTTCGGATGGGCCGAGTTCTTTGTCAAAGGCATCAATGTCCGTCTGTGTCGAATCCCACTTTGTCATCGAATCATCGTTCAATAATGCCATCTCTGACTCATCGCTGTTCTGTGGAACTTCCGGGTTCCCTGGTCCGGCAGACTCATCTTTGGCGGCCCCGTAAAAATAACCTCGCAACCCCAGGTCAAATTGAATTTCCGCAATACAAAAACATAGAAACAGCACCAAAGCTGCACACACAGTCATCAACCTGATCGGCGACCTGGCGGCGCGGGCAGGCATGCGACATTCTTCCGGCAATTCCACAATCGTCGGCTGCTGAAGATGAGCGAGGCACTTCTGCAGCAATGTCGCCACGTGATCGGCTGTCGGGATTCGATCATCGAGCGATTTCGCCAGCAGTCGCTGAATGATTCGTTCGAGCCATTCCGGAATGTTTGGATTCACTTCCCGGATCGCACGTGGCTCTGTGTCGGTGATTCGTCGCAGAACGCCATAGCTGGTTTCGGCTCGAAACGGCGGGCGACCGGTACACATCGCGTACATCACGCTGCCGAGACTGAACAGATCGCTGCGGGCATCTACGTTATCGCCGCAAGCCTGTTCGGGAGACATGTACTGCGGCGTTCCCGCAATGACTCCGCTACGAGTCAGGCTCGCATCATCGACGGCTCGAGCGAGTCCGAAGTCCGTCAGAGTGACTCGTTCGACACCGTCTTCCAGAAGAATATTGGCTGGCTTGATGTCACGATGAACCAGACCCTGTCCATGTGCCGCCGCGAGACCCGAGGCAACCTGTTGAGCAATCCGAATGATCTCTTCTGTGGGCAATGGCCCTTGGCGATCGAGCCGTCGCTGCAGCGATTCACCGCGAAGATACGGCATGACCAGAAACGGCAGCGGGCCATCATTCGACACGCCATGAATCACGATCACGTTCGGGTGCAGTACAGTCGCGGCGGCTTTGGCTTCACGAGCAAACCGGCGTCGAGCCGCTCCGCTTGAGGCCAGACGCGGTGCCAGCACCTTGATCGCGACGGTGCGATCCAGTGGCCCGTCGAAGGCCTTCAACACAACCCCCATGCCGCCGGAGCCAACGACTCCCGAGATTTCATAGCTGCCAATTCGTCCCAGCATCTGTGGATCGTCGGTGGGATTCAGCAGGCCCAGCACCTGAGCTACCTCTGCCGATGCCGCAGCTTTGCGGTCTCGCGCATCGTCGTGTTCATCGCGAAGCGCAAACGAAGACGTACTGAGTGGTACCGCATCGTACGGCTGATCGTGAAGAAACTCTTCGGCGTCACTCCAAGAGGATGGCTCCGCAGCCGCAAGCTGAATCTGGTGACGACAAGTCTCGCAGGTTTCCAGATGGCTATGGAATGTCGCTTCCTGCGCAAGGGTCAGCAGGTCAGCCAGATAGCGTTCAATCAGCGATGGATCGCAGGTTTCAGGTTGCGTGTTCATATCGTGTCTTCAATAAAGTAGCCGTCACGCTCCGCCGTGACGAGCCTTGTTCTTTCGCATACAAAATCAATTGCCATTTCGCTATCAGAAGGACCCTCGCATGTGGTATGGGCCAGACACAAAATCGTCGGGTTGTTGAAGGCTCATCACGACGGAGCGTGATGGCTACATTTTGGTGAACTCTCATGAGAAATCAGACTCGTCCTCCAGTTGTTTCACGGCATCTCTCAGTCTTCGAATGATGCGGCTGCGCGCGGCGTAAATGACTGCTTGCGATCGGTCCAGCTGGGCGGCCGCATCCGGAATGGAAAGGCCGTCGATCATGGTGATGGCAAACGCCTGCCACGTAATGGCATCGGCTCGTGCCCGGACACGTTCGGCTGCCTTGCGAAAGAGTTGCCGTCGATATTCGCGTTCCAATTGTGAATCGAGCCCGCCATCGAACTTGTTTTCCGCCTGACCGTCAGCTCGAATATCATCGCCTCCGACCGCGCGGTCCCGGGGTTGTCGTGTCAACATGTTGATGGTGGCGTTGCGGGCCATGCGACACAACCAGTGCCGAAACCGTGTGGACTCGTCGCGTCGCTCCCACGTCGGCAACGCTCGAGCCACGGCAATCAGGACCTGCTGAACAACATCCTGAGCATCCGCGTCCTGCAGGCCGCGCATCCGAGCGACGTTGTAAACGACCGGACGATAAATCCGCGCAAACTGCTCCCACGCACCTTGATCGCGCGGATCAGCGATCCGAATCAGCAGGCTGTCTCGCGTATCCGGAACATCATCCACAAGCAGTCCTCCGGACCTGAAACACAGGTCGGCGACTATTCTGACAGGTCAATTACGGATTTTCCGGTTCCCGGAGACAATTTGGCAACTTGAGCCGTCCAAAGCCACTCCATTTCCGGCGAGAGTCGTGGAGAATGGCAAATGTCGAAAATATCGAGCTCGTTTCCTGCAATTTCGATCGATTTATGGCTAACCTTGATGGGCCGTCGGATCTGCCATCAGCGGCGTCGGAATGAGACGCTGTCTAATCATGGCCGTGATGGATGTCTCACTGGGTGCGTCAGTCCTGATGGCAACATCGAGCGGAGTTTCTTCGAAACGATTTTTGATTGTCGTACTGGCCCCTGCTTCGATGAGCAGCCAAACGGCAAGCTGGTTTCCGGATTGGCAGGCAACGTGCAACAAGGTATCTGAGTGCTGGTTCACCGCACCATCGATCATGTGTCGTTGGGCCATTGCAACGGCGGGAGGCGCAAACATCTGTCCGACGAACACGACCGAGAGAGTTTCTTCATCTTCCTGCCGCAGCAATTCTTTCACCGGGTCGCTGCCGTACACGAAAGCGTCTGCGTCAATGGAAACGCTTGCCTGCAGCCGACTCTTCTGCCGGGGCTCGAGCTGGACGGGCCTGCGGGGTCTGGACAGTGATTGTTGATCGGATTCTGCTATTACATAATCGGTGTGTTCAGAATTCCAGACACGTTTGGCAGCCACAGAAAGCGGTACAGCAAGACAAAGTACGACGGCAACAGCTCGAAACGTTGTGGTACCCGATGCGCGACGCAACAGCGAAAAAAAGGCGTGAAAATTCATGGTTTTGATCCTGGAGTTTCTATTATCCTGGCTAACACTGATAAAGGTTGCCGGATTGTTCGCCAGCCGTCCTGAATTCCTGGACAACTCGGAAAAAAAATAGGCGAATCGGCGAACTTGTGGTTCGGTTTCGTGTATCAAGTCCACGCTCTTCGGCGGAGTCAATTGGCCGACAATGCAAAGGGGACATTCGGCACCACGAAAAACGCAGAAATTGCCTTTCCTGATCGGAATTCGGCAAAAAGAACAAAACGCCTGAGTTTTCAGTTCTTCTCAATCGGGTCCAGTTCCTGCATGGCTCGAATTGATGCGTCGGTGTGCGGAAACCTGTTGATCACTGACAGCATCATGCGATCGCGTTCACGTCCCTTGGGTAGCTCGCTGGCTCGTTCCAGGAGCTCCGTTGCCTGCGCTTCCTCGCGGTCCTGCATCACTGAAAGTTCTGCGGCCAGTTTTTCTCTTCGCGCTTTTGAAAGCGATGACTTGATGTACTGAAACCGATGAACGGATACATTCTTCCGGGCATTGACATCACCTTCAACAAGTTGCGTCACATCACCCAGCTTGACCAGCAACTGGAAGGCATCTTTTGTGCGCCCGCTGCGCCATTCATACTGATTCACAATGACGGTAAACCGACCCGACGGAGCAGTTCGTTCCAGCCAGCGGATGTTTTCAACAGGCTCCTCTGAAAACGTCTTATCCGTGTCGATCGTCATCGTGGCATTCATGTCAACGTCCAGGTTCCCTTTGCAGATGGACGTGCGATGGGAATACGAGATGTGTTCTCCCGATGGAGCAATGACATGCAGATCGACATCGTTCAGAGTGTGCCATGCAAGTGAAAACTGAACTTCTCCGGTACGCCCGCCCGCTTTGACAACGCGTCCCTGGATTCCAGAAGCAATTGCAGCAACAGCCGTTGGAACTCCTGGCCCGGACGGGTTCACATCGCTCGACGCAAACGCTGTCAGGTCAATATGTTTCTCTGCGGTCGCTCCGGAATCCGGCATGATCAGGGACGTGATTTCAGGCAGATTCAGTGGAGTTGTTTCAATCTCAAACTTTTCCGGAGCTGACAAATCGAACACATCTTCACCTTCGCCCGGCAGCTCGTTGAAGTGGACTTCTGTTGACAGCGGCGTGGAGTTGTCCTTTTGAGCAAACATGATCAGACTCAGGACAAGCAGCGCCACGAGATGAATCACAATACTGGATCCGCTGCTGCCAAGCACTCTGCGCACGGGAATGCGTGCTGCAGGAGCATCAGCGCCTTCGCTTGCTGGAACAATCTGCACACGCTGCCTGAGGTTTTCTGACGTTATCGCCATACCGCTATTGTGCCGCACATGATCAGCAACTCAAGCAAGCTTCCGACGGTTTTGCCGGAATTCCCGGTGGGCCAGCGCCCCAAGGTACTCGATTTGCGATTAAAGTAGCCGTCACTCTCTGAGTGACGAATGCCAAAGGCCGCGTGTTGCGGCCTGCCTCACTCGGAGAGTGAGGTCTACTATGTGAAATCGAGTGCCATTGGGCCAGTGCCCTATGCTTTGGTCTGTTTTTACACATTTCTTATCGGCTTCCGAATTGCCTCAATGACTGCACTGTTGTCGAGTTCACCGAGGCCCAATGTTTCAGCTCGTTCCAATAGTCGGCGATGAGTGTCGGCCAGCGGAAGATTGAGCCCGACGGCCGATGCGGCGTTCAGCATCAGACGTACATCTTTCAGATGCTGCGAAAGCTTTGCCTGAGTCGTAAAGTCGCCGTCGATCATCTTCCGTCCCTTGGTGTCCATCTGTCGCGAATAGGCAGCACTCCCGCGAAGCACTTCGAGCGCAGATATGCAATCAATGCCAAGGGATTCGGCAAACACAAGTCCTTCTGCGAGGGCTGCTCGATTCAGACCAAGGACGAGATTACTGACGAGCTTCATTTTGGCCGCGTTGCCACTGGCCCCGACAAAAAACACGCTCTTGCCGAGAGCAGGCCAAAGATCATGGCAGGCGTCAAACGCCTTTTGTTGGCCGCTGACGATGACAGTTGCCTCGCCCCGCCGCGTCTGTTCACTGGAACCAGAAATCGGTGAATCCAGATAACTCGCCCCCAATTCCGCCAGTCTATGCTCCCAGATGACACTTTGTTCCGGGTTACCAGTCGTTGTGTCGATCACAATCTGTCCTTGTCGCACGCTGCTCTTCAGACGCTGGAGGACTGATTCCACAACCTCACTGGAATACAGACTCACAATCACACGGTCACACTCTGCAATCGGATTGTCACTCCACACGGCCCCACGTTCCACAAGCGGCTCAGCTTTTTCGCGAGTGCGATTCCAGACGTACGGAACGAATTGATTTTCAAGCAGCCGATCGACGATTGCCGTGCCCATCAATCCCAGCCCAATCACGCCAACTCGCAGATCAACTTCCATCGACTTCATGGGCAACTCGTCTTACGCAAAAAACCCACACGGTGCAACTGCGCCGTGTGGGCTTGATGTTGAATCTCCAGGGATATTGACGTCGCAGCACGTCAACTATTTTCCAGTCTTCGCCGTCTGCAGGCTTCGCAGAAGTTCCAGATAGTCGATGCTGATGTTGACGAGTTCCCTGTTGTAGAAATCTTCAGGAAAGATGTCCTTCTTCTCGCCGCCATTGGCTTGCTTGATTGCTTCTTCTTCTTCTTTTTGCTCCTGCTTCATTTCTTCTTCTTCGGCTCGCAAAACGCTCTCATTGAGTGAGATTGTCTTATCGTTCTTGCGTTCAAGATATTTCGCGATCAGCCGGTTGATCTGCGTGAAATCTTTATCCGTGGACAGACGTGTTTCACTGGTTTGCTGAAGCTGCGACACAATGGCGTCTGTGACCTGTGCAGAGAATGGCGAGTAACTGGCACGCGTGATGCGGTCGAATTCCAGCGCATTGTCCAGAGAGTCTTCGCCGATCTCACGAACGTTCAGCAGCGACGGAAGCACCACATCGGACGTGACACCTTTCGTCTGAGTGCTGTCGCCGTTGACGCGATAAAACTTGCTGATCGTCAGCTTCAATGCACCATGCGGCTGTGAGGAAAACAAGGACCGGCGATCGACCACATCGACCACATTCTGAACCGTACCTTTGCCGTGCGTGGTTCGGTCTCCAATCACAATCCCGCGACGATAGTCCTTGATGGCTCCTGCAAAAATTTCCGACGCGGACGCTGAAAACCGATTGCAGACCACAACCATTGGGCGTCGCCAGTACATATCCGGATCTTCGTCATCAAATATCTGGACTCCGGTGTCTGGTTCCTTGACCTGTACGACTGAACCTTTTGGAATGAACAAGCCGGAAACCTCAATCGCTTCCTGAAGTGCACCGCCGCCATTCCACCGCAGGTCGACGATCAAAACCTGAACGTCCTGCTTGTTGAATTCTTCAAGCACCACCTTGACGTCTCGCGCGGTGCTCTTGAAGTTGCCACCCTGATTCGCACCCCGGAAATCGCGATAGAATGCCGGAATTCGAAGAATACCGACCTTGGCCTTGCGTCCATCGATCCATTCAGACGTTTCAAGAATCTTGCCTTTGACTTCATCCTCGGTGATTTTCACTTCGGTTCGAGTCAGTTCATAGATTTTCGTCCGGCGTTCGATGCCAGCCGTTTCTTCTTCGTTTTCTTCTTTCGGTACCAAAACCTTCAACTTCACTCTCGTGCCTTTCTTGCCGCGAATCATGTCCACAACCTTGGTGAGCTTCATCTCGATCACATCGACAAAATTGTCTGACGCATCAAAGGAAACTCCGATGATCTTGTCACCCTTTTTCAGACGACCGTCAGTCGATGCCGCTCCGCCTTCAATGACTTCCTCGACCATCGTATAGCCATCATCGTATTTCAGTCTCGCACCGATCCCGTCGAGTTTCAGTTCCATGTCGATTCGGAAATCTTCCAGCGTCTGTGGAGACATGTAGGTCGAATGAGGATCGAGGCAGTGCGTCATCGACGACAGATAAAGTTCCAGTACTTCGTGGGCTTCGGTCTGATCAAGAAAGACCTGATTGGTGTGATACCGCTTGTGCAGCCGCTTGCGAGCTTCCACAAGGTCGGTGTCGTCCATCTTGAGCATCAGCAGATCAAATTTGATCCGCTTGCGCCAACGCTCATCCAGCTCTTGTTCGTTGGCCGCCCAGGGAATGTTCTTCGCGTCACGAATCAGTTCTTCTTCGACCGTGAAGTCATGTTCCACATCGATCAGAGCGTCCAGTTTCGCAGCGCGGACATCCATGCGGGATCGGAAGCGCTCGAAGACATCGACAGCAAACTGCACATCGCCCTTGAGGATTTTGTCATCCAGCGACGTCTTTTCGACTGAAAACTCGTCGATATCAGACTGCAGCAGATACAGTTTTTGCGGATCCCAGATTTCGAGGTAGCGGTGCAGCAGTTTTTCTGACAGTGCATCGTTGATTTCCGGATGGTTAATGTGCCGACTGGACACCATCGACGCCACGATCTTCGCGGTTTTGCCGTCTTCCTCCGTAAGGACAATCTTGTCCGCCGCTGTGAGGGAACTTGGGATAAGTATCACGAACGCCAGCAGCAAGGTGCAGCGACTGACGGTTCTGAGCGTTGCCATTCTAACTTTCCTTCGACAGTCAAAGGGTCGGGTATGGATTAACCTGGCCCGCAGGATCCTGATGATTAAGAAGACACAAAACGTCCGGCTGGAAAGTGATTCTTCACGATCCCGAAGGAACACGCAATCCAATCGTAGACCAGTCGTCGGTTTTGTCGCAAGATCGTCTCGGACGTGAAGACGGCTTTTTCAGGCAATCGGCGACCCACGGAGATCAACGCGGCAAGGCGACTTTTGGACGATTTGTCCGGACGGTGAGCGTCCCCACCATCTGTTCCGGTGAGCCAGCGACCTGTTTTTCGTCTTCTTCTGCATACGAAAAGATGAGCGATGTCTGCTGGCCCGACTTTGCCGTACACAGAAAATAGTCCCAGATCAGAGTTTTGTCGTTCGCCTTTCCCAGAGCCCGGACATGATGAACTCGCCAGCCGTTGATGTCGCTGTGGATTTTTGACGACTTAACCACGCCCTTGCGTTCCGCCAGCGCGATCTGCACTTCACTAAGATATTCCTGTTCGGATGTTGATTCTCCGGGAGGAACAGCAGGCGATGGCGAGATGTTGCACTGAGCCACCAGCGATCCGTCATGCATCATCCGCAACATTACCATTTCCGGAGTTTCGTGAAAGACGTGCCAGTTGCGATTATGCAACAATAAGACTTGCCCAGGTGTCGCGAGTGTCAACAGCAATTTCCGTTCATCCGGAACCTGTTCCGGCATCGTGTCAGGAAGTTCGCTGGCTGGTGCTGCAGACGTTTGAGTCCACGCGATCGTGGCGTTCACGTTGAGTCCCGGACTGAACGGTCCCGGCTCACGCTTTTCTGACTGCACGGCTTTGAAAGATCGAATGAACCGTTGAGTGCGATCGAATGTCAGCTCACCTTTCAGCGTCACCTTTGTCGCGGACCCTGTGACCACGCCTTCTGCTGTGCCTTCAAATGTCACAACCGCCTGGTTGGCTGTGAGTGACTTCAGTTGGCAGGTCGCCGATTGAGAAACCGCTGCGTCAACGCCAACCAGCATCGGGATCACCCATGAATCCGCGTTCCATTTTTCGTGCTGGTCTTTCAGATTCCTTGCCGGCAGCAATCCAGTTGCCACGATCGGATCACAGGGAATTTGCAGCAGATCCACCTGCGGACGTGTGAGTCGCACATCGGGGCTCAGTTGCAGCAGCTGATACTCGGCACCGTAAAGATGAATCAGACGGGCCTGCGATGGCAATACCACGGATGTCGCGTGATCCTTGCCAACGATAGATTCACTCTCGGCCGTTGCAAAGCGTCGCACAACCCGAATTGCAAATGGACCAGTCGCGTCGGAAGCAAATCGGCGCTGTTCAAATGCAAATTTTCCGGTACTGCTGAGATTCCATTCGGACGTTCCGGTCTGCGACGGCGTCAGCAGCGTGCCCTCAATCTTTAATGCATATTCAACGCGCGTCACGCGACTGGGATCAGCACGATCAGCCAGTGAAATCTCCTCGGCCGCAGCGGGGCCCGTTTTCTCATCCGCCTGTGCCGGGTGCGACAGTCCGCTGCTGAAGCTCATCGCTGCACTGACAGCCAGCGCCACGGACATCAGCCAGGTCATCGGGCCAACTATCGATTTGCCGCAACTTTCCTTAGTCATCACTCCGCCACTCCAATTGGCCTTGAGGTTTTAGCCTTACGCCGTCCTCAACATTCGCGGTGCGCCAGGACGAACACTTCGACGCATCTTTCCGGGATTCCCGATTCCCCGCAAGGGCGATTCGGACATGTTTGCTGTACGTTGGACATTCCTGTCCGACTGCTG
>Ga0163144_10018921_pt1 | contig 13894 bp, 4 predicted proteins | sample OliLak19BULKMAT1_FD_123175 | JGI IMG/M metagenome (GOLD analysis project Ga0163144, IMG submission 123175) | Freshwater microbial mat bacterial communities from Lake Vanda, McMurdo Dry Valleys, Antarctica - Oligotrophic Lake LV.19.BULKMAT1 | ecosystem: Environmental > Aquatic > Freshwater > Lake... | reverse complement strand
CGGGTTCATCGCCTATTGAAGGACAGCAAAATCGGTCTGCACAACAATTTTCGCTGCAATCCAACGGTGGATTGTTCGTTGAAAGTCAAACCACCACGACGATCTTTCTGCCCCGAACCGCACTACGCCGCTATTGGAGTCACCGCCTTATCTTAGAGGCGCTTGTGCCAACCGAAACTGAAACCTCGCGCAGCGATTTGCTAGGCGATCTCAAAGAATTTACCCAACAGCGATCCACTTATATCTATCCAAGCGGAACACGTCATGATATTCGCCTCCCGGTGTCCCTCAGCCAACTTTTAGCGATCATGAAGAATAACAAGTCGCTGACTGCGGCGGGGCGTCAGCTTGCCGCGTTAGACAACCGCCTTGTATTGAGTTGGCTGAACGTCGAAGGCGAAACGTCGGAAGTGTTGACATGGGAACCCGACGAGGCGAAGGCGTTAGAGTATGCCGAAGGCAACCACGTTCAAGATTTTCGCAACTCTCTGGAATGGCGCATCGGGGTTTACGTGGGCGATGCCTCGCTGCAAGACCGGACATCAGGGGAATACTACCGCCTTGTTCGCGGGTTCATTCAGCGGGAACAAACCAGTTTAGAGCAATCACTGGTCGCGTTTCTGCACGATCTGTTGGGGCGTCATAGTTTAGACTCCGCTGCTGACGTGATGAATACGCTGCGCGGGTCACTCACCGAACTGCAATCTGCTTTAGACCTCGCGGCGAGTCAACAAGCGTTGAATCAGGACAGCTTCTCACGGATGCAGCGGTTGGGAAAGGGACTGGAATCCCTCACCATGCGCTCGTTCATACAGCGCAAACCCAAACTGAGCGAGAATACTATCATCTATCTCAACGCGGCGCGAGGCTATTTACGGACATTTCGCCGCTGGCAAAACCTCCTTTTCTTGAGTGAGTTGGTCAAAACAGGCATCGAACGGATTGATTACTTATTGGGACAGCTCCACTATTTCCAGCCCATTTTAGGCAAAGGTGGCGATTCTGCGCTGCGAAATCTCATACGCGCCCACCAGCCCGCCCTGCCAAAAATCGAACCAGAGCAACCGCGCCACGTCTTGCTAAACGACAGTTGGGCAGACCGTTATTACAGCGAATTTTCGAGACCATTGGTGTCTAGTTTGCGTGAAGCACAGTCTTGGCGTTGGGAAGTGCAGTTGGTGACTCAGCTCGACACCTTGCGACTGAGGCTGGTGATGTTCGATCAACTGGTGGAAACAGCAGAAGAAGCCGCCCGTATCTGGCTGGAAGCTGCAGAACGCCTCGTTGCAGAACGCACGGTCAATTTGCGTATCTGGAACGTCATTGCAGAACAGCAGAATATGCAGCAAATGGCAGAAGTGTTAGGCGCGAATCTGGTGATACTGCCCGAAACGCTCAAGTTCAATCCATCGCGCCAGCTTGAACAACCTACCCGTCCTGTGCAATCGCTGACAACCGCGCACGCCGTCGTCAATGATGTTGCCGTCGAAAAATTTACCCGTGCGCTTGAACAATGGGTCGAAAACAAAACCCAGATAACGACGAACAGCAACCCCAGTACCGACGCTTCCACCATTTCATTGGTACGTACAACCCCGCATATCAACGTGAAAAATGTGATCGTCGTCCCCGCTTTGTTTGCCGATGCCGAGCGTCTTTCAACGCAAAAACGCCAGACTCTTTGTATTTTTCCGGGAGAGCTGGAGCGTGAAACTCTGCGCGATGAACGTGAATTTGAGGCGCTCATCTCGTTATTGAGTCCGCCTGTGCTGTCCGTATTGGACAACGGCGAACGGTTTCAATTATTGATGCAGTTGTTGGCAGTACAGGCAGTTGTGATTGACCCGCTTGAACAGGATTATCGCCTTGAACTAGGGGTCAAAGCGCGTGCAGTCGTTCAAAACACGTATTTGGGCAAAACCCTTGCCCATGCAATCGATACGTTTTGTATCGTTACGCCAGATGCCCGTCGTCCGGTACGCGAAATTCAAGCTGAATCGGAGGTGCTGCGCGAAGAAGTGAATCGGCGTCTTTCCCTCACGACCCAAGAGGAAAGTAGCGCCCATACATGGGGCGATATTTGGGAGATGGAAGGCAATTTGCGTCGCACAGCACGCACGGCATGGGCGTTAGAACGTGCAACCTTCGGGCAGTTAATGCACAACTTTGGCACACAGTATCAGCGTAGGGCATTTGAACCCAATGAACCGCGCCGTGACCTTTGTGCCGCACTCGCATTGTACGCGCTTAAAAACAGTCTTGCCGCGCTCTCTGAACTGCGCGAGGCGGTTCGAGAAACTTAAGCAGGGGAACCACATGACAGCAATTGACATCAAACTGAGTAAAAGTTTTGGGAGCATTTCACTTCAAGACAGTTTCACTTACGACAGCGCCAAACCTATCGGTGAGGGGCAGCTTGGCATCGTTTACCGGGCAAAACGAGAAAACGATCCGGCATTCGACTTTGTAGTCAAAGTGCCACATCTCGATTCGCCCGAAGGGACTAAAGAACTTGAAGACGAATACCTGATTTTGCAACAGTTGTGGGAAAAAATACGCGAATCGGATAAGAACAAGGCTGTACCCCACGCCGCGCTTGGCAGTACGGCGGTTGACCGCCGCCCGATGCTCGTTATGCCGCTTTACCATCAACAACTGAGCGCGGTGATGCGAGAACAGATCAGTGCTGGCAGGGCTTTTGAGGCAGAACAATTGGCGCTCAAAGCCATTATGGGGTTTGCCGATGCGATGAATGCGCTGCGTCGAAGCGAGAAAACCTGTACGGATCGCAAAACTAAAGACTTCTTTGTCCATCACGACCAGCCGATTGTCATTGACTGGAACGTGTTAAAACCTTTAGACCTCGATTTTTATGCCGCTGAAGTGCGCCTGTTCGGGGGCATCTGGTACGAACTGCTGACGGGCGGCGGTGTGCCGGACGATTTCAACCCGTTTGATGACGCTCTCTGGCAGTATTACGATCTGCCCCCTGTGAACGGTGGCAGTGTGAGCGTTGGCTTCCGCATGGCGATGGTGGCAAGCGTCACACAGCCCACAGGCAATCGCTTTGTGAACGAAAAAGGCGAACCAGATTATCGTGTGTTACGCGACACCTTGAGTCGCTGGCAAGCGGTGCTAAATTGTGATCCCACGAATACGGATCGCCTCACCCGTCTTGTGAGCGATTACGTGCAATCGCTGCCAAGCCCGCCCAACACCACCTTAGAGAGAAGCGACGCTGAAGGGGCAGTTTACACAGATGTGTATTGGCGCTTACTCTACTACCAGCAAAATGGGGAGGACAATGCGCCAGCGTTCGCACAGCGCACAAAGGCACTTGATCAGGCACAAGTAGAACGCACAGCCAGAACGTTCTCCTATGCCTATGAGGACGACAAACTGATCGTCCAAAAAGTGTTAGAAGGCAGGTTATCCAGCGCCCAAAACATCACCGTACAGCACATCGAAGACGCCGCGCAAGTGCAAGATTGGCAGATCGTCGGACACAAACGCCGCTGGCAGCACTTGCTCACCATTCTTGACCTTTTGCTCACCGCCGCAGCAAATGCCACACGAGAGCGGGCGCGTGACCTTATCCTAGACGTGGCGTCGAAGTTGAGCCAATCGCCCGATCAAGATACAATGGCTGATCTTGATGCGGTTGAAGCTCAAATGAATGAACTCAATACGGTTTTATCGGAAGAAAATCCCGACATTCGCGCCCTGCCTGCTCCCGTGATCGAAGAAATTGCCCTGCGACGGCAAGCGATCAAGTTTCGCGGTGAACTGAACTTGCGCCACGCCATCAAACAGGGACGCGCACTGCTAGACCACCTGCAAACCATTCCCTATCTCACATTTCCTGCTGAAAGTTCTGCGACAACGCGCACGCTGCTTGCAGACCAGATCATTCCGCTGGGGCGCTTGATCGCCGCGTTGAACGATGTGTTTACGCAGCTTGATCAAGGCGAACCGCTGGAACGCTATGAGAAAGTGCTAGACGCTTATCACCTCACCTCTGCGTTAGGTGAAGCTGATTTGACATGGTTAGACCCTCAAATGGAGGGCTACCTTCAGTTCACCCGCTTCATGATCGAAACGGATTCAACGAAAACGCGCCAGCTTGCGCTCAATGCCGAGTCGGTCATTCAACGGGCAAGTACATTGCTCCAACAGACCCGCATTCAGTCTGAGGAGGGTTTAAAGTTAGCGGTAGAACGGCGCGTCGTCGAGGTTGTGCGGGCGCTGTACGAAACCTTCACCACATCGCAGAACAGCCGCCGTCAGCGTGATGCCGCTGCCCTAGCTCAAATTGCCCGCACGTTGGAAGCCAGTACGATTTACGCCGATACCGTCAATGAGGCATTCCACAATACAAACAGTGTCCTCGAAGCGGAGGGCGTCGGCAGTGTTTGGGATCAAGTGCTGGTTCGGATGCAAGCCGTCAAAGCGTTGGATGCCTTCTACGATGACTGGCGAAAAAAGATGCTTGAGATCAGCTTGAAGCAGCTTCTGGAAAACCAAGCAGACGGAGCATCACAACAAGACCGGGCAGCGAAAAACAAGATTGTACTTGAATTTATTCAACGTGCGGGAGAGGTAGGGGCAGACATGAGCGAAATGATTGACAGTGAGCAAAGCAGCATCGCCAAACAGTGGCGTGACCTCGTTGAGAGTTTCGTAAAACAGGCATTAGACGCTGCCCAAAATGCGAATAAAGAAGCTCGCAATGCCACAGCACGCGCAGAACAAGCCGCTAAAACGGTTCAGTATCATCATGAGGCTATCGGGAAATTCAATGAAACGCTGACCGACATGACCGCAACCGTCACCCAGCAGCTTGACCAGCTTGTGCAAGGTCAATCCGACTTTCAGGAACAGCAGCGAGCGCAAATTGTTGATAAAGTCCGCGCCGTGATGGAACAGGAAAAAGACGACCTCACGCAGCAGGTGTCAGAACAGGCGGTAGGGATTGTCGCCCGGCAGGTTCAGGACATCAAGGACGAAACCTATAAAGTTGACCGTGAACTTAGAAACGTTGTTGGCGCAATGAATAAAGAAGTGAAGCAGCAAATTACCGGGATCAACACCAAAGTTGAGGCTCAGGTCAACGGAAACCTGAAAGAACTCGATGACAAAATTTTCAGACAGCAGCAGCGCGTGGACAAACTTGATGATCGCTTAACGGCAGAAGTTCAGCGCCTCCGCGCCCTGCCGCTCGAACAGCAAATCCAGTATTGGGGACAGTATCAATTCGATACCCCGCAGCAAGGTTATACTGCGCTCATTGAGCTGAATCAAGCACGCGCCATGTGTCCCATCGATGCCTACACAGAAGAACTCCATCAAAGCTGGAAGCGATTGATGAAAGATATGTTGCAGGCGATGAAAGCACGGGCGGCGCTGCCTCGGTTCCGCACCGGGATGAATAACGAGTATGTGGCAACGATTGAGCAGTGGGTCAACCAGCAAATTGAATTCGCGCAGAAGAACAAACGCTAGGGGGTACTATGAACAAGGATAAACGAAGTCGAACCACACCGGAAACGCCCCCCGTTAAGATCATGTCTGAAACGGACTCTGGCTATCGTTTGCCGCCCCCGCTGCCATCGGGCAATGGGCGACTCCCGCTGATCCTCGCGGGTGTCGCCATCGCCATCGGGGTTATCGCGCTCATCTTGGCATTGATTCCGCGCTCATCGTCGGCAGCCATAGACGGGACTCAGCTTCGCACAATGGTTGCAGAAGCTATCGCTACGCTGAATGCGTCAGCCCCTGCCACCGCTGACCTGATGCTCACCACCACCAGCGACATGGGCGCGACCCAGACCGCCGAGCAAATCAAAGCGGTGACTCCCCCCACCATTGATGTATCAACGGCGACCCTTCCAGTGATTGCGCCCACCGAAGCACCTGTGATCGAAGCGCCAGTCGTCACTGAAGAACCAGTCGCACAAGTTTCGCCGGAATCGAGCGACGAACAGCCTCCCGAAAATCAAGCGGTTGATCTTGCTCCAGAAAGCCCGACAGACCTACCGCCACCCATCAACATTCAATTTCAGACCGAATCCACCATTTTCGTAGGCGATTTATACGGGGTGCAGTTAGCTATCGGCGGCTTGGAAGAACTAGACGCGGGCGTGATCACGATCTCGGTGAATGAAGGCACATTGATGCTCAACACAACCGACGCTCCAGCAGATCGATGCAGCGGCGCGAGTGAACCATCCCAAACATGGGTGAGCGGCGCACAGATCATCTACTGCCCGATTTATCCCAGTCAACCGCTCACCAGCGTCGTATTCACGGTCAGCGGGTCAGGCACAGTCGGCGAAACACGCCTCGATCAAACGTTTGCGGTTAATGTGGAACGCGCACCCCTCACCTTTACGCTGGCGCAGTATGAAACCGAAGGGCAAGACCCGCCCTGTCTGCCTCCCATTGCAGACTTTCGGGTCATTCCCTTCACGCTGACACTGCAAAGCGATAACGGTTCAACAGGTCAGTACAGGATGGATGTGCATTGGGAAACCGCGCTTGGGCGTATCTATGAAATTAACCCGGAGGAATGCAACAATGCCGCCCGAACGACTATCGAACCGGGGATGCGAACGTTTGAGATAGGTCGAGTGTACAGCTACCAGTTGGAGCTAGACCCATCAACCAATTTTTCCAGTGCCACCCTTCCAGAGTTCTTTGTCAGTGGAGCGGTTGAAAGTTCTGCACAACTACGTCCTGTCGTGCTGGTGCTACGGGAAACAGACCTCTATGCCCCAGTTGGTACATTTGACATAAATCGTAATACCGCAGGGAAAATTGATGGGCGAACCCTGTTCACGGTCATCGGGCGCGGGATGAGTGCATCTAATTCGTTGTGGCTGCGAACACCGCGAGGTTGGCTGCCAGTAGGTGATCGCAGTGATGCATTCCGATTGATTGGTTCAACCGATAACGTGCCAGAAGTCCAACCCGAACCAGCGGGAAGTTAGCCCGATATGCGGTGGAGTGGACTGCTCATTATGGTGGTGATCGCCGGGTGTTCAGCAGCACCGGAATCGGTTGTGCCGACCCGCGCCGTTTTGCCGACGCTGCCCCCCACCGCGACGGTTGCGCCCACACCGACGCCTATCCCGTTGTCGCTGGCAGATTTCACAGTTCGCGTGTGGCTGGAAGGTGATGTAACACGCCTCGCCGCCGACACGCGCACAACGCTGGTCGTCCATGCGGAGATCAACGCGCCGCCCGACTTCCCTAGCGACGACCTGACCCTGTTTTTCGGGGCGTCGGGCGGCGGCGGATTTGCACAAACCAGCGTCCCGTTGACCGCCGGACGCGCAGATGCCATTTACACCAGCGGTGAGTCGGGCGGCGAAAGCGCGGTACGAATCACAGCAACCGTTGATATTCCGCAGTTGGGGCGCATCAGTGCGGAAACCCTGCTGACGCTGGTTCGCCAAACCTTAGGAATTGAGTTTTCCCAACCCTCGTATGCGACACCCACCGCAGAGCAAGGCGTACCGATCACGTTTATGCTGCGCGGCACGCCCGACGATTTGATCGGGCAGTATGGAGTCGCTGGATCAGTGGAGGGGGAAGGTTCGGTTCAATTTGTCAGCGGACAATCCATCGGTGATCAAGCGCAAACGGTACTCGACACCAACGATTCGATAGCCATCTACTTCCGTCCGCCTACGGGGGTTTTAACGGGGTCATCTCAGGTGTGCGTGGCGATACTCGAACGTTCCATTCAAGCGCCAGTCTGCGTGCTGGTCGTGTGGGGAGAACCAAGCAGCAGCCTTGATGTGCGCTGGCAAAACGATGTTTTTTGGACGATGCGAGGGGATAACCCCGCCGAAGTGCCAGAAGTGCGCGTACAGGCACGCGCCGACAGTGGTACGCTAACCCGCACAGTGGTCGCAGCGTGTTACCGCGTTTTCGCGCCCTCGCTCGACCCGCCGCCCGTCTATTTAGAGAATATTCAAACCCGCGACCCCCTACCCAACAGCGGGTGTCTGCCTATTCCGTTAGATGGCGCGGGCTACGCTTACAACGGATTTCGCCCCTATCGCGGCGCGTGGGTTGTTGCGTGGTCTTTGCTCACCGACGGATTGTCAGAGGCGGTGACACACACACAGATTATCGCCGCACAGCCTTTGCGCGTCACCGATTGGAATGCAGAAATACGGGTCGGTGAAGCCCGTTTGCAGCTTAACGCCGAGTTTGTCGATTCAACGTGGGTTGTATATGCGGCGGAACGTCTCACACGGAATCAGACCATGACTCAAATTCTTATCCCTCTATTTATTCGTGGGATTAATTTAGATTATTTATCGTATTCTGGAGTAGAATATGAGAGTAATATTGATTTGGTATCGGAAGCTGTAACCTCTTTATCTATTTTAACAGAAACAAGCAGTAACCTTGATGTGCGTGGAGACGCTGGTCTTCCTGTAGTTTATATTGATCCTCAACCCATCATTGCTGATTCTATGGATGGGGAGGTCTGGTATCGCGTATTTGTGTACGCAAGTATTCCAAATACCGCATTGGGATCATTTTAGTGGGTTAAAACCCTAAATTCACGTATTCTACGAAAGGATACTGTGTATGCGTCGTTGGGCGCTGTCCGCATTGGTGATCGTTCTTGTCGTTTTTGGTTACACCCCCACCATTCCCACACGCGCACAGACCGTTCCGATTGTGTCTGCGCCAGCCCCCTACACAGGGTTGGATTTGCTGATGATTATCGACCAGAGCGGCAGTATGGGCGGCACTCGTTACAACGGAGACCGGATTTATGGCGACGGTAACGACCCGCTTGATTTGCGTTTTGTTGGACCCCAGCAAGCCATTCAGTGGCTCAGTAGTTTTGATCGGCGCACTATCTACAGCACCCCACCTAATAATCAGTTCGCTTACTTAACGTTTGGCAGTACCACACGTCAATTGATGGATTGGACGCCGATTGATACGCAGCGTGCCGATTGGGGACTAGTCGAAGCGCAGATTATTCAAGATATTTCGTCGGATCGGTTTGGCAACATCAATTTAGGTTACACCGACTTTGAACGTGCGTTTCGTGATGCGCGTGGCATCATCGAAAATGCGCCGCTGAGTACCCCGAACGAGCGCCGCTTAAGCGTCGTCATTTTGCTGACTGATGGTGCGCCCTGTGTTCCCACGCCTGATGTGCCGCTCCCGCCGTGTGATAATCTGGCAGAAGTCGGTGCGGCTGCGCATCTGACCCGGCTGCGAAGTCAAATTGCGGCGAATTTGCCTAACACGCTGGTGTATGCCATGATCATGGACGCTAGCAATGCTTATTTCCTGCAGCTTCAAAACGAATGGGAGCAGATTGTTTGCGCGAATGCCAACCCATGCAGCTCACTCGCGCTCACGCAAATCACCACGAACGCCCAGCTTCTGCAAAGTTTTCATCTCATCCTCGCTGACCTCATGACGGAGGTGAGCGGCAGCGGGCAAACCCAACCCCTGCTGTTACAACCGACGGGCGTACCGGGCGAATTCATAGGGACATTTTATGTCCCGCCCTACAGCCAATATTTGAGGGTCAATCTATTCAAGCCGGATAGTTCGCCTCTCAATACGGTAGAACTCATTCGCCCGGATGGAACGCCGGAAACGTTTGTTAATCCGGAGGGGCTGAACGAACCGGTTCAACTGCATGAAGTCGATTTACCTGTACCCGGCGATTGGCAAGTCCGCATTCAGAACATCGATCCGTCTCAGTTTCAGATGCTCGGCGCGACGGATATTATTCGTGCCGGAGCAGTCATCGCGCAAACCCCGTCCACTGGCACGATGTATTTACCCCTGTCTATCGGCGCAAGCATCGTGGATGGTAACAATTTGGTGCTGCCAACCTACCCTGATCCGGCACTCGCCTTGACCGTTGATCTCGATTTTTATGACGCGACTTACACATTGGTGGCAAACCGTCCGCTGGTGTTCTCGCAGTCGATGGCGCTTGACCCCAATTTCCCGACTACGAATCGATTCATCACGGATTTTCGCCCGTTGCTTCCGGGAACCTATGAGATTCGCCTGTCCGCCAGCTTTACTGATCCGCGCAGCCAGCAGCAAGTTTTTATCTTGGAGGACGTGAGTCTGCTCGACTCGCTCTTGATTGACGAGGCATACCTTTATTGGAGCGGACTGTCGACCAACAGCCAGCGTGCCGACGCTGATACAGTAGCGCGGGTTGATCTCCGCTTGAAGGGGAGCGATCAACCGCTTGACGCCAGCGATCTCGTGCTGCAAATGGAACTGTTTGATCAGCAAGGCGCATCCCTCATCAGTCCGGCGATTTTAGCGAACACTGGAACCGATGTGGGCAGTGTTATGGGTGTGATTGCAATTGCGACGCCGGGAAATTACACTGTGCGGACGAAGGTAGGCTATCAAGACGCGCAGGGGGTGTTTTTTGAACTTGACCCCAACTCTACGGTTGACGAGGCAGAATTTCCGCTCGAAATTCGTCCGGTGAGTTCGCTCAACTTAGCATTCACCCTGCCTTCCGAACTTCGCAGCGATGTGCAGTCGCCCTTCCCGCAGTTCTGGCAGAACACGCCCGTCACCATTCGCGCCGAACTCAAAGACAGCGCGGGAACGCTCGTTTCAGTGGCGGCAGTGACGAACGGGCTTGAATCCCTGCCCGCTTTGACGCTCACCCGCGACGGTCAGCCTGTGCCGAATGCGCCTGTCTTTACGGAAGTTCGCGCCGGAGTGTACGAAGCACGCTTAGACAGTCTGGAAGCGGGGACGTATCAACTGCAAGCGGCAATTGGCAGCACCAATAACGATCTTGTGGGCGATTACACGCTTGGGACGACTCAACCCACGCTGATGCATATCCGCCAGAACGCCGCATGGATCATCCCGTTATTCGCGGGCAGTATCGCCGCTGTTTTGGCGGTGGTGGGGGGTATAGCTCTGTTTATTGTGGTGCAGCGCAGACGTATTCAAAGTAGGCGCGAAAATGCCATGACGGGCAAACTCGTCTTGTCAGAAGGGAACGACGACGGGTCATATATGCCGATACGCACGTTGAATTTGAATGACTACCGCATGAATCGCATCAAGTTCAAGCGTAATGACCTGATCAAACCCTTCGAGTATATGTTAGTCACCAATGGGGGTACGAAAGCGGCAAGCCAACAGGGAGCGATCTTCGTGTCAGAGTTCGAGGTCGGAAACGAACTGATAAAACCTAACCTTGTCTTGTTTCCGTCAAATATTGCCCTGCTGTATCAAACTGAACGCGGGGGCGAGATAGTTAGTTATTATGTTGGATATGAAAAAGCCTCGGTTTCAGGGGCATAACCTAAGTATCGCTAATTGTATCTAAGGGGGGTAAACGATGGCAAAGCAACCAATGACGACCCTGCTCATCGGGCTTGGGGGTTCCGGCGCGTGGACAGCCGTTCATGTGAAACGTCAACTGCTAGATGCGTATGATAATGTGCTGCCCAACAATGTGGGCATGGTCGTCATGGATACCAGCAACGAAAACCGTGTTTCGTTGTGGACAGGCATGGAGATTGAACGGCGGGCGGGCATGGGTTTCGGGCGTGTAGACCTAGACCCGTCGGAATATGTGCATGTGGGCGGTGAAGTGCGCGAATTGATCGGGCGGGTAGCGCGAACGGAAGAATATCCACACATCAAATCGTGGTTCATGGCAGACCGCTATCTGCGCGAGGCAGACCCTGCGCTGTTTCAGTTGGACAAAGGCGCGGGTCAATTTCGACAGTTCGGGCGGTTGGCGCTGTTCCGTGATGTGATTGCCCCGGCGGAGTCCAAAGTCCGCAACATGCTGGAAAACAAACTCATCCGGCTGGCACGCGAACAGGGCAGCGGGTCAATTTCGGTGATGATCGTCGGCTCACTGACGGGCGGTACGGGCGCGGGTTTGTTCCTAGACATCGCCCATCTGGTACGGGCGGTATCGAGAGCCAGCAACATTGAAGTGAAACTGCGCGGCTTCTTCTATCTACCGCGTGCCTTTGCCGCCGACATTGACGGGAATCAGTTGGGCATCGCCAAGTCGCGTTCATTCGCGGCAATGCGAGAGCTAGATCGCTTCTTGATGCAAGAAGATTATCAATTTGGCTATCCCATTTTTTATCTGCCGCCGCGTGGGGGGGTGGGTCAACCCTACTGGCGAGCCTACTTAAGAGAGAAGCTGTTCGATTTTGTGTATCTGCTCGATGGTGAAGGAGAGCGCCGCTTAAATTCGGTGAAGCTGGAACGAGGAACGGCGTCTGTGGTGGCTGATGCGATTGTCAGCTACATTGATCGTCACTACGGCGCGTATCAAAACGAATACGACGCGAATATCACAGCACGTAAGCTGATTGTGCAGGGCGATTCGGGCAAACGGGCATTTATCAGCACGTTAGGCTCGTACTCCTTCATTTTACCCGTGCAGCAAATGATCGAAAGCTGGACATTCCGACTCGGCAAATCGCTGATGGAACGCCTCGTTCCCGGCAACGACTACAATCGTTCCGGCGAAATCGTCAACGGTCTGAGCTACAAAAAGAATCAGCAGATGAAAGATACTGAACCGCGTGAAGCTGTTGAAAACCTGTTGCAAAGCAGCGCGGGGATGATCCATCCTGATCCTGAGAAACCGCCGATTCGCCCGCTGCCGTCATGGGCGCAGGCGCTGCGTTTGTATCAACTGTCGGTGACCAAAGGCGAACGCGCCATGAACGACGTGCGAACCCAACCGCTCGAATACTGGCGTTCAATGCTCATTCCCACATCGATTGAAGCCGATCCGCAAGTGCGACAGGCTGTCACCGACACGGAAGGCATCATCAACCTATCCATTTACGACATAGAAGAAGCCTTCTCCAGTGATAAGCGCCGCCCTAGCGATCCATCAGAGGACTGGCGGGCGATTGGAAAAGCGTCGGAAAACTTCATGACGCGCCAGCTTGGAACAGTCGAAGCGGGCGGCATTCGGTCAGGCGGGGTGTACAAAGAGGCGTTGCAGCACTTTGTCGAACTGCAAATCACGCGCTTTGCCGACTACATGACGATTTACGCGCTGCGGACGTTAAACGGCACGCTCGAACAAGTACGCGACCCCATTGCCGCTAAAGCGGGCAAACTCGGTTGGCTGCTTGCCCTCACACAAGAGATGTATCGTGTGTTTGCCGATGCGGCTACGCTGCTCGAAAATGTGCGTCTGGGCAAAGGAATGCAGGGTGCGGATCGAGGCACGATGATCGAGAACCAGTATAAACTGGCGCGTGATGAAATGCGCGATCAAGCTGGGAATAAACGTCTGATCGGAGATTCGCCGTATCTCTCTGCACAAAAAGGCTATCTCTCCGTTGTAGACTCCTATATTGAGCATTATCGCGCCGACTTTACCCGCAATGCGGTGAGTCAGGTCTTTCAGGGTATCCGCGATTTCCTACGCCTCCTCCTCAATGAGCTAGAACAATGGCAAACGTCGCTGGCAACAGACAACAACAGCCTGTACATCGGGCTAAAGCAGGGCGAAGATCGCATTGCCGGGGAACGTGGTAAAGCCGAACGCCTTGCCAACCACGAGGTGATCAACGACATCGCCTGGGAGACGCGCAAATACACGGAATACGTCACCGATAAGCGTGCCGAAGATTTGTTGTTTGAACAGTGGCAGTGGACAACTGAACTCACCCGTGACGGACGCGGCAACCCTTCTTTGCAGGTCATGGCACGCATTGGCGCGTTTGATTTGCAGGAAGAAAAGCGCGGTGCGTGGGCGCAGAAGAATCTCGATGCCGTGTTGAATACCACACGCGGATTCTTTCGCAGCGCCATTGAAAAAGAGTCGGTGTTGAAGTACCTGATGGAAGAACGCTACGCCGATAAT
>Ga0163144_10018918_pt1 | contig 13896 bp, 11 predicted proteins | sample OliLak19BULKMAT1_FD_123175 | JGI IMG/M metagenome (GOLD analysis project Ga0163144, IMG submission 123175) | Freshwater microbial mat bacterial communities from Lake Vanda, McMurdo Dry Valleys, Antarctica - Oligotrophic Lake LV.19.BULKMAT1 | ecosystem: Environmental > Aquatic > Freshwater >... | reverse complement strand
GCGCCACGGGCGCGACCGGCGCCACCGCCGCCGGCGTCTGCGGAAAATCGTGACGATACGTCGGAAACCGCGCCGCGACCTTCGGATAACGTTTCAACGCCGGTGCCGCGATCGTCTGGACCGCTTCCCGCTGCGCCGCGTCCACCGGCAGTTTGTGCCAGCCGTAGTTGATATCCCAAGACCACAGCGCGCCGCGGGCCTCGCAAATCGCCACGGCATGCCCCATCACCACCTCGGCATCTTCGCGGGCCCCCCACTGCAGCAGCCGCGCCCACGCTTCGCCGTGCACTTCCTTCCAGCGATCGAGGAACGCCACCGTCTCGACGAAGCAGCCGTTCGTCACGCCCATCATCGCATGCGCCAGCGGCGGCTTCTCCGCCGGTGCGCCTCGCAGGGCCGCCGTCGCGCCCAGCAATCCAAGAATGAACCTAGCCGTTGTTCTCACGGAACCGAGGCGTAGCGCGCCCGGCCGCCGGCCTCAAACCTTTCATTTCTGTAATGCTCGCGAAAGCCTGCCGACACCTGGGTGTGGCATCTTCACGGCCTCGAATCTCTCCCATCACTATGAACACGACATCCGACTCATTCTTCAACCGCCGGAAGGCCTTTTTGGCTGCAGGAGCTCTCGCCATCGCTGGCGCGTTCGCCGCCGGCGCGCAATCTGACATCCCCGACCCCAAGCCCGCCGTCGCGATCAAGCGCGACTCGCAGGTCGTCAACCGCGGCACGCTCGAAAGCGCGAGCTTCTCGTCCGTCGTCAAACGCGTCTCACCCAGCGTCGTGAAAATCACGACCGAGACGAAGGCGAAGCGCGTCACGCAGCGCGGTCAGCGCAACCAGCTCCCGCCCGGCTTCCAGGATCATCCGCTTTCCCGCCAGTTCTTCGACAACCAGCCGGACTTCCAGCAGCAGATGCCCGCTCAAAACGGCCTCGGTTCCGGCGTGATCATCAGCGCCGACGGTTATATCGCGACCAACAACCACGTCATCGACGGGGCGGACACCGTGACGGTCGCGCTCAACGACGGCCGTGAATTCACCGCCAAGGTCGTCGGCCGCGACCCGCAGACCGATATCGCCGTGGTGAAGGTCGACGCGAAGAACCTGCCCGCCGTCACGTTCGCCGATACCTCGAAGATCGAGGTGGGTGATCGCGTGCTCGCGATCGGCAATCCCTTCGGTATCGGCGAAACGGTTACAAACGGCATCATCAGCGCCAAGGGCCGCGCCATCGGCATCCTGGCCGACGTGAAAGGCTACGAGGACTTCATCCAGACCGACGCCGCGATCAACCCGGGCAACTCCGGCGGCGCGCTCGTCGACGTCGACGGCCGCCTGATCGGCATCAACACCGCGATCCTCAGCCGCAGCGGCGGCTTCCAGGGCGTCGGCCTCGCGGTCCCGGCGAATCTCGTCAGCCACGTCACCGACAGTCTCGTCAAGAACGGCAAAGTCGTCCGCGGCTACCTCGGCGTGAACATCCAGAATATCACGCCGGCCCTCGTCGAATCGTTCGATCTCAAGACCAACAAGGGCGCCCTCGTCAGCGACGTCGTGGAGAACGCTCCGGCCGCGAAAGCGGGCCTGCAACAGGGTGATGTCATCACGGCGGTCAACGGCCAGCCCGTGACCGACGCCAACAACCTCAGCCTGCAGGTCAGCACCTTTGCGCCCGGCACGAAGCTCAGTCTCGATGTCCTCCGCGACGGCAAGACGAAGCAGCTCACCGCCACCACGGAGGAGCGCCCGGGCGAAAAGACCCTCGCGGGTCGCGGCGGCCGCAACGGTCGCTGGCAGCCCGGCGACGCGACGCCGGACGACGAAGGCGTCCTCAACGGCGTCGCCGTCGACGACATCACGCCGCAAGCCCGCAAGCAATTCGGCCTCCCGGAGCGCTTGAAGGGCGCGATGATCGCCAACGTCGATCCCGTTTCCCCCGCCGCCAAGGCCGGCCTCAAGGCGGGCGACGTGATTCTCGAAATCAACAAGCAGCCCGTCACCTCCGCCGAGGATGCCGTCGAGCTGAGCAACAAGGCCGAAAGCAAGAAGACGCTCGTCCGGCTCTACTCCCGCGGCAGCACCATCTTCGTGGTGGTCGATGAGACCAGCCGCGACAAGGCGGCCTCGGAATAAATTTGGTTCGATTGCAGTGTTGTTGTGAACAGGGCAGCCCCGGCTTCGTTGTGGAAGCCGGGGCTGTTTTTTCCGGATGCCGCGATCTCCCGGCTTCTGCCTCGCACCCCGGCCCTCCACCCTTTTTCCTCCCCGTATCCATGCGCGTCCTCGTCGTCGAAGATGATGCCAAAATCGCCTCGTTCGTCGTGCGCGGCCTGAAACAGGCCGGCTACGCCGTCGATCACGCGCCCGACGGCGAGACCGGCCTCGCGCTCGCGCAATCCACCGACTACGACACCGCCATCGTCGACGTGATGCTGCCGCAGCTCGACGGCATCAGCCTCGTGCGGCGCCTCCGCGCCGCCCGCCACGCGATGCCGGTCCTTTTCCTCAGCGCGAAAAGCTCCGTCGACGATCGCGTGAAGGGCTTGCAGGCGGGCGGCGACGACTACCTCACGAAGCCGTTCGCGTTTTCCGAACTGCTCGCGCGTGTGCAGGCCTTGATTCGCCGCGCCACCTCGTCACCCGAGGCGACGCGCCTGGCGTCCGGCGATGTCACCCTCGATCTCGTCACCCGCGAGGTCACCGTCGCCGGCCAGCCGGTGGAGCTGCAACCGCGGGAGTTTGCGTTGCTCGGCTTTCTCCTGCGCCACGCCGGCCGCCCCGTGAGCAAGACCATGATCCTCGAGCATGTCTGGGACTACAGCTTCGATCCGCAGACCAACGTGATCGATGTCGTAATGTCGCGCCTGCGCGCGAAGATCGATCCCGATCACCGGCGCATCGAAACGGTGCGCGGGGTCGGCTACATTTTCCGTCCTCCCGGTCATGCTTGAGCGCGTGCGGCATTCCCTGGCGCTGTGGTTGGCGCTCCAATACGCGCTCGTGTTCGTGCTCGGCGCCGCGGTGCTCTTCGGCGTGCTCTACTGGGTGCTCGGCGAATCGCTCCAGGCGCGCGAGCAATCCAACGTCGAGCGCCGCGCCGCCGTCCTCGCCACCATGTATGAACTCCGTGGCGTGGCCGGTGTCGCCAATCTCAATGCCGACTCGTCGCCGGAAGTGCGCTCCTATTTCGTGCGCATCGTCAACCGCGACAACCAGCGCGTCTGGGCCTCGCTCCCGCCCGACTGGGTCGAGACCCAGATTGAGCGCATTCCCATTCCCGCCATCGGTCTGATCACGCGCGAGATCCGCACCGAACGCATCCCGCACAACGCATTTCGCGACTACGCCACCGCGACGCGCGAGCTGCCCGATGGCAACGTGCTCCAGGTCGGCCGTCTGACCGACAGCCGCACTGTGCTGCTCGAGCCCGTGCGCCGGGCCTTCCTTCCCGCCGGCGCGATCGCCCTGCTGCTTTCCTTCGGCGTGGGCGCCGTGCTCGCGTGGCGCGCCACCCGTCCGCTTCGCGCCGTATCCGAGACAGCCCGACGGATTATCGATCTGGGCGATCTCGCCGCCCGCGTGCCCGGTCCCGGCGGGAGCGGCGAACTCGCCGTGCTCGTCCGCCAGCTCAACACCCTGCTGGACAAGAACGCCACCCATGTGCGCGTCCTCCGCGAGACGCTCGACAATCTCGCCCACGACCTGCGCACCCCGCTCACGCGGCTCCGCGGCACCGCCGAGCTCGCCCTCGGCGACAACAGCGATCCCGCCGAGGCACGCGCGGCGCTGGCCGACGCGATCGACGAATCCGATCGGGTGTTGCACCTCCTCGAGGCGCTGCTCGACATCTCCGCCGCCGAGGCCGGCGCGTTGAAGCTCAACCGGGACCGGATCGATCTGCGCACCCTCACCGAGCGGGCCGTGGATCTCTATCGCGAGGTCGCCGAGGAGAAACACACTGCGCTCGCCCTCGACCAGCCCGAGGCGGTCGAAATGTCGGCCGACGCCATCCGCCTCGGCCAGGCCATCACCAATCTCGTCGACAACGCGCTCAAATACACCCCCGCCGGCGGCCGGATCGAAATCGCCACCCGCGCCGAGCCGCAGCACGCCATCATCACCGTGACGGACAACGGCCCCGGAGTTCCTGTGGCCGAACGCGACGCCATTTTCCGCCGGCTGTATCGCGGCGATGCCAGCCGCTCGCTGCGCGGCCTCGGTCTCGGTCTGAGCATGGTGAAGGCGATCATAGAGGCGCATGGCGGTTCCGTCGCCGTCGGCGACGCGCCCGGCGGCGGCGCCCGCTTTACCGTGCGCCTCCCCAAGTAGCGCAGGCGTCCCGCCTGCCTTGCCCGAATGCAGCCTGGAAGCCTGCCTACTCTATTTGACTCTGCCGCCATCCGCGCTTGCCTGCCCTGCTCACCTGATGGCCGACTTTCTTACCGACAAACCCGCCCAGCTCGAACGCGCCTTCCTCATTGGCGTGCAGACCGACAAAATGGAGACAGGCGAGGCCGCCGAGCTCCTCATCGAGCTGAAGGAGCTCGTGGAAAATCTCCGTATCACGGTCGCCCATTCCGAGCTCGTGAATCTCCGGCGCCCCACGCCTTCGCTCCTGCTCGGCAGCGGCAAGGCCGCGGAGCTCGTCGCCGCCGCGCAGGCCGCCGGCGCCGATGTCATCGTCTTCGACGAGGCCCTCTCGCCCGCGCAGCAGCGCAACTGGGAAAAGCTCTCCGGCCTCGCCGTAATCGACCGGCAGGAGGTTATTCTCGAAATATTTTCCGACCGCGCCCACACCCGTGAGGCCACGCTCCAGGTTGCGCTCGCGCGCATGGAGTATTCGCTGCCGCGGCTCACGCGCGCGTGGACCCACCTTTCGCGCCAGCGCGGCAAGGGCGCGATGGGCGGCGAAGGCGAGACCCAGCTCGAAAACGATCGCCGCACCGTCCGCGATCGGATCACGCACCTGAAGGCCGAGCTCGCCAGCGTCGTGAAACAACGCGACGTCCAGCGCCGCAAGCGCCAGCGCATCCCGGTCCCGACCTGCGCGATCGTCGGCTACACCAACGCCGGCAAATCGACGCTCCTCAACACCCTCACCGGCGCCCAGGTCCTCGCCGCCGACAAGCTCTTCGCCACGCTCGATCCGACGACGCGACAGCTCGTGCTCCGCGGCAACCACAAGTTGCTCGTGACCGACACCGTCGGCTTCATCCGCCGGCTGCCGCACGGCCTGGTCGAGGCGTTCAAGGCCACGCTGGAGGAGGTCGTCGTCGCTGATTTCCTCGTGCATGTCGTCGATGTGACGAACCGGAATTTCGAGCACCATCACGCCACGACGCTGGCCGTGCTCGCCGAGCTGGGCGCGAACAACGCGACCATCGTCACCGTGTTCAACAAGACCGACGCCGCCACGCCCGAGATGATCGCGCGCGCCCGGCAGCTCGTGCCGGACGGCCTTTTCGTCAGCGCGCTGACCCGCGCCGGCCTCGATCTCCTTGAAGCCCGCTGCCTCGAACTCATCGCCGAGGCGCACAGCGCGACCGAGTTGCTCGTGCCCCACGCGCGCTACGACGTGATCGCGCGCCTCCACGCCGTCGGCCACGTGCAGAGCGAAGAACAGCTCGACGATGCCGTGCGGCTGCGCGGGCGTTTTCCGCCGACGCAGGCCGCGTTCTTCGCGCCATTCGTCGTCAAGTAGCGCCGGCGGCCCGGGCGCTCGGACGTCCTGCAGGCGAAACGGCTGCGCGACTCACTCCGCGTCGTAGATCTGCACGCGGTTCCAGCAGTGCTTGCAGTCCGCGATGAACTTCAGGTGGATGGGATCCACCTGATACGCGTCGTGCGCCGCGATGTCCTGGCAGAGCACCGTGAGCGCCACCGAATACGAGTCGTCGATGATCGGGCGCTTCTCGGTCTTCGCCGGCGTGCCGACGTAGATCGTGTCGACCGCCTTGATCCCGCCGAGCGTCTCGACGCCCTTGCGGAATTCGGCGCGCTGCGCCGCGGTAAGTTCAGAATTGAGCCAGAAGTAGACGGTGTGAACGAGCATGGGAGTAGAGCGGCCGGAAACCTCGCGCCGGCCCTCCGCCGCCGCAATGGCAAATTCCGCGATGACTCAACCCGTCTCCGCATCCAGCCGCGCCAGCTCCTCGCCCACGTTGAAGTTCATCGGCACATCCGGATCCGGCGAAGGCACCGCCGAGAGCAGGATGCGGGTATAGGGGTGTTGGGGCGCCGAAAAAATATCGCTCGTGCGCGCGAACTCGACGATCCGGCCCTGGCGCATCACCGCGACGCGGTCACAAAAACCGCGGACAACATCGAGATTGTGGGCGACGAAGAGATACGTGAGTTGAAAGTCGCGCTGCAACTCCTTCAACAAATCGAGCACCTGCGCCTGCACCGACACGTCCAGCGCCGACGTCGCCTCGTCGCACACGATGAGCGACGGTCGCATGATGAGCGCGCGCGCGATGCCGATGCGCTGCCGTTGCCCGCCGCTGAAGGCGTGCGGATAACGCGAGCGATGCTCCGGCTGCAGGCCCACTCGTGCCAGGATTTCGGATACGCGATCATCGAGCTCCGCCCCGCGCGCGAGCCGGTGGATCACGAGCGGCTCCCCCACGATGTCGCGCACCGTCATCCGCGGGTTGAGCGAGGAATACGGATCCTGAAACACCATCTGCGCGTGCTGCCGGATCGGCTTCAGCTCGCGATCGGAAAGCCGCGCCAGATCGACCCGCCGGCCATCGGGCAGCCGGAACAGCACCGCGCCCGCCGTCGGCATCAGCGCGCGCAGGAGGCAGCGCGCGGTGGTGGTCTTGCCGCAGCCGCTTTCGCCCACCAAGCCGAGGGATTCGCCCGCCGCCAGTTCGAAACTGATGTCATCGATCGCCTTTGTCAGCCCGGTGACGCGCCGCCGGAATCCCGTCGCGTGGATCGGGAAATACTTGCTCAGTCCGCGCACCGTGAGCAGTGGCGTGGAATCCTCCCGCGTCATGCCACCCGGGCCCGCCGGCTCGGCAACGCGTCGAGGAGCGCCCGCGTGTAGGCGTGCCGCGGATTCTTGAGCACCGCGCGCACCGGGCCGCGCTCCACGATCTCACCCTGTTTCATCACCGCGACTTCGTCCGCCATCTGCGCCACGACGCCGAAATCATGCGTGATGAGCAGCACCGAGCAGCCGATCTCGCGCTGCAGCGTTTTGATGAGCCCGAGGATCTGCGCCTGGATGGTCACATCGAGCGCCGTCGTCGGCTCGTCCGCGATCAGCAACTCCGGCCGGCAGACCAGCGCCATCGCGATGACCGCGCGCTGGCGCATGCCGCCCGAGAGCTCGTGCGGATACTGTGCGTAACGCTGCCCGGCGTTGGCAATGCCGACGCGGTGCAGCATCTCGAGCGTCTGCCGGCGCGCCGCCGCCCGGCTCACGTCCTGGTGGACGAGGATCGCCTCGTCGATCTGGTTGCCGATGGTGTGCACCGGCGAGAGCGCCGTCATCGGCTCCTGAAAAATCATGCTCATCAGGCCTCCGCGCACCTTGAACAGCAGGCCCGATTTTTCGTCGAGGTGGGCGATGTCGATCTCGCCCGCGCGCTGCGAGCGCAGCACGATGCGGCCCTCGACGATGCGACCGGGCGGCTGCACGAGCCGCAGGAGCGAAAGCGCCGTCACGCTCTTGCCGCTGCCGGACTCGCCGACGAGCGCGAGCGTCTGGCCGCGTTGGATCGAGAACGAGAGGTTCTGCACCGCGCCCACCACGCCGTCGGGCGTGAAGAAGGACACGCGAAGGTTCTTCACGTCGAGGAGCGGCGCCTCGGGGGGGAAATTCATCGGGACGAGTAAGGGTCGGCCGCATCACGCAGGCCATCGCCGAGGAAGTTGAAGCAGAGCACCGTCAACACAATCAGAACCACCGGCATCAGCAGCCACGGATAGTTGGCCACACTCTGGATGTTCTGGCAGTCGTTCAGCATGACGCCCCAGCTCACGACCGGAGCGCGCAGCCCGAGCCCGAGAAACGACAGCGACGTCTCGCCCAGGATCATCGACGGCACGCTCATCGTCAGCACCACGATGATGTGACTCGTGAAGCCCGGCAGCAGGTGCCGGAACAGGATGCGCGCATGGCTCGCGCCCAGCAGCCGCGCCGCCGTCGCGTAATCCTCTTCGCGCAGCGACAGAATCTTGCCCCGCACCACCCGCGCCAGCGTCGTCCAGCCCAGCAAGCTCAACACCAGCGTGATCGCGAAATACGTCGAGAGCGGCGGCCAGTCCGCCGGCAGCACCGCGCCAAACGCGAGCCACAGCGGAATCTGCGGAAACGCGTTCACGATCTCGATCACGCGCTGGATGAAGGTGTCGATCGCGCCGCCGAAATAGCCGGAAATTCCACCGATCGTCACGCCGAGCAGAAAAGTCACCGCAATCGCCACCAGCCCGACCGAGAGACTGATCCGCGCGCCGTAAATCAGCCGGCTGAACACGTCGCGCCCAATCTTGTCCGCCCCGAGAAAATAAAACGTCGGCATCACCCCATCCGCGCGCCGGATCGTGCCGTCCTTCACGCCGAAGAAATGGCGGTCGGCAGGAAGAACGCCCCACAACTTATACGGCTCGCCGCGCACGAAGAAACCCAGCCGCACCACCTCGGCGCGATCCTCCAAATAGGTCCGCTTGAACGTGAGCGGATCGACGGTGACGCGCATCACCGGCACATGCAGCCCGTCGCGCCACGTATAGCGCGGCAGTTGCGGCGGGCAGTAGGCGTGCGAGAGATCGCGCCACTGCCGCGTGTAAGGAGCGAAAAACTCCGCTCCCGCCGCCAGCGTGTAGAGCACTGCCAGCAGGAACAGCGACGCCACCGCCAGCCGATGATGGAGGAACTGCCGCCGGATAAGCGCCCACTGCGACAGCGAGCCGGGCTCCCGCGCCGGGACAGGCGCGGCCAGGGCGGGGGTTTCGGCTGCGGCAGCCATTGCGCGAAGAAAAAATGCGCCGGAGGCTACCGGCAAGCGGCAAGTGAGCCGCCCACGTCATCGCCCCCGTCGATCGGCACGGGTTGTTTCGCGCCCACCTGCTGCGGTTGTTCGGCGATGGCAGGGCATTCCGCCGAACCCTCCCGCCGTCGGAAACGGAGCGCGCCGGCCACCCCGTCGGAGTGCATCTGCCGGTTGGCGGCGATCGGCACCGCGGCGGCGAAGGGACTCGCCGCCCTACCGATCCCATCGCGATCTTTGAAAAGGTAGGGCGCGGACTCCGCTCCGCGCCAGGGCTGGAACCGGCAGATGCGCCCACCCCGCGCCGCGCCCCTTTTCGCAGTTGCCACGCTCGCCGCCGGAGCCCTCCTTGTCTCTTCTTTTGCTTTTTCTCATGAGCCCCTCCGCCCTGCCCTCTCGAATTCGTCTTCGTGCCGTCCTGGCGCTGCTCGGCGTCCTGGCGCTGATCACCGGTTGCAGCAAATCGCCCGATGCGGCGGGCGGTGCCCCCGCGCAGCCTCATGCGATCAAGATCGGCTTTTACGTGAAGCAGCCGGAGGAGCCTTGGTTTCAGCTCGAGTGGAAGTTCGCCGACCAGGCCGCCCAGGCCCTCGGCTTCACCTTGATCAAGACCGGCGGCAACGACGGGGAGAAGCTCCTCGCCGCCATTGACAACTTCACCGCCAACGGCGCGCAGGGCTTCATCGTCTGCACGCCGGATACACGCCTCGGGCCCGCCATCGTCGCCAAGGCGAAGGCCGCCAACCTCAAGCTCATCGCCGTCGACGATCAGTTTCTCGGCGCCGACGGCCAGCCGATGAAGAACGTCCACTACCTCGGCATCTCCGCCGGCAAAATCGGCGAGGAAGTCGGCAAGACGCTCGCCGCCGAGATGAAGAAACGCGGTTGGACCGCCGCCGACACCGCCGTCTGCGCCGTCACCTACGACGAACTCGCCACCGCCAAGGCGCGCACGGACGGTGCCATCGCCGCCCTGGTGGCCGCCGGTTTCCCGCCGGAGCGCGCCTTCAAGGCGCCGGTGCGCACGACCGACATCCCGGGCGCACTCGATGCCACCAACGTTCTCCTCATCCAGCAGCCCAACGTGAAGCACTGGCTCGTCTGCGGCTCGAACGACAATCTCGTCCTCGGCGCCGTGCGCGCTCTCGAGGGCCGCGGCTTCGCGCCGGAAAGCTGCGTCGCCGTGGGCATCAATGGCACCGACTGCATCATCGAGCTGGAGAAATCGAAGCCCACGTCGTTCTACGGTTCGATGCTGCTCCAGCCCAAGCAGCACGGCTACAAGACCGCCGAGATGATGTATAAGTGGATCAAGGACGGCGTGGAGCCGCCCCTCGACACCCGCACCACCGGCATCCTGATTACCCGCGAAAACTTCCGCCAGGTGCTCAAGGAGCAGGGCGTGCGGGAGTAAGAGAGCGTGCTGGTTCGCGACTGGCTATCGCTCATGGGGTCAAGGCCGAGCGACTCCGCGTAGAAATAACCCGGTAAGCCATACGCGATCAGCAATGACCCCTCTTCAGTTCGATCGCGTCTCGCTGGAGTTCCCGGGTGTCAAGGCCCTGCAGGAGGTGTCGTTCGAGGTGCGCGCCGGCTCAGTCCACGCCCTGATGGGCGAAAACGGCGCCGGCAAATCCACCCTCCTGAAAATCCTCAGCGGCGCTTACCGGCCCAGCGCGGGCTCGCTCGCGATCGACGGACAGCCGCGCGCCTTCCAGTCGGCCGCCGACGCGCTCGCGGCCGGCGTCGCCGTGATTTACCAGGAGCTCCACCTCGTGCCGGAGATGAGCGTCGCGGAAAATCTTTTCCTCGGCCATCTCCCCCAGCGCGCCGGCCTCGTCAACCGCCGCGAACTCGCCGCCGCCGCCCAGCGCCAGCTCGATCTCATCGGCGAATCGATCGACCCCGCCACCAAAGTCGGCCGGCTGCCGCTCGCCCAGCGCCAGATGGTCGAGATCGCCAAGGCCCTCACGCGTGGCGCGCGGATCATCGCGTTCGACGAACCCACCAGCAGTCTCTCGGATCGCGAGGTCCGGCGACTGTTCGCCATCATTCGCGATTTGAAGTCGCGCGGCTGCGCCATCCTCTACGTCTCGCACCGCATGGAGGAGATTTTCGCCCTCTGCGACCGCATCACCATTCTGCGCGATGGCCGCCACGTCGAAACCGCCGCGCTCGACACCCTCTCCCGCGACACCGTCGTCCAGCGGATGGTCGGCCGCGAACTGGCCGACATTTACCACTACACTCCGCGCCCACACGGCGCGAACGCACTCGTCGTCGAGGGCCTTCTCGGCCCCGGGCTGGCCGAACCCTGCACGTTCACCGCGGCGGCCGGCGAAATTCTCGGCTTCTTCGGCCTCGTCGGCGCCGGTCGCACCGAGCTGCTCAAATTAATCTACGGCGCCGCCACCCGAACCGCCGGCCGCGTCCGCGCCGCGGATGTGTCGTGCGACGCGCAGTCGCCCCGCGACGCGATTGCGGCCGGCGTCGTCCTGTGTCCGGAGGATCGCAAGAAGGAGGGCATCGTGCCGGTGCGCTCCGTGCTCGAGAACATCAACCTCAGCGCCCGCCGCCGCCACACCCGCGCCCGTATCCTGGTTGACGAGACATGGGAGCAGGCCAACGCCCGCCAGCGGATCGAGCAGTTGCGCGTCCGGACGCCGTCGGCGCGGCAGTTGATCCGCAATCTTTCCGGCGGCAACCAGCAGAAGGTCATCCTCGGCCGCTGGCTCTCCGAGACGGTAAAGGTCATCCTGCTCGACGAGCCCACGCGCGGGATCGACATCGGCGCCAAGAGCGAGATCTACACCATCATGCAGGACCTGGCCCGCGCCGGCGTCTGCGTCATCCTGGTCTCGAGCGAGCTGCCCGAGGTGCTCGGTGTCGCCGATCGCATCGCCGTCATGCGCCAGGGCCGGATTGCCGCCATCCTGGATCGCCGCGAGGCCACCGAGGAAAAACTCCTCCGGCTCGCTCTCCCGCTCGAGACGGCCAAATCCTCCTGACCCGTCATGGCTACTTCCGACGTCCCGCTCCGTCCCCTCCGCCCCGCCGCCGCGCTCGCCAGCTTCTTCGATCGCGCCGGCATGCTGCTCGTCCTCGCGCTGCTGTTCGCCGGCTGTTCGCTCTTCATCGAGAATTTCCTCTCGTGGCGCAACATGAGCGGCCTGGCCCTCTCGGTCTCGATGACGGGGATGGTCGCTTGCACGATGCTGTTCTGTCTCGCCGCCGGCGATTTCGATTTGTCGATCAGCTCGGTGGTGGCCTGCGCCGGCGTCGTCGCCGCTCTCGTCATGAATCGCACCGGCAGCATCGTGCTCGGCGTTCTCGCCGGTCTTGGTTGCGGCGCCGCCTCGGGCCTGATCAACGGGATCGTGGTGGCGAAGCTTCGGATCAACGCCCTGATCACCACGCTCGCCACGATGCAGATCGTCCGCGGTTTCGGCTACATTGTGTCCGACTACAAGGCCGTGGGGATCGTCAACGAGGACTTTTTCCTCCTCGGCAACTCCCGCTTCCTCGGCATCGACACGCCGATCTGGATCACGATCACGTGCTTCCTGGTCTTCGGATTCATCCTCAACCGCACCGTTTTCGGCCGCGACACGCTCGCGGTCGGCGGCAACGCCGAGGCGGCGCACCTCGCGGGCATCCGCGTCGAGCGCGTCAAAATCATCATCTTCACGGCGCAGGGCGTCATGGCCGCGTTCGCCGGCATCGTGCTCGCGTCGCGCCTGACCAGCGGCCAGCCCAACACTTCGCAGGGCTTCGAGCTCGATGTCATCTCCGCCTGTGTGCTCGGCGGCGTCTCGCTCACCGGTGGCATCGGCAGCATGGCCTTCGTGATCGCCGGCGTCCTGATCATGGGGATTGTGCAGAACGCGATGAACCTCCTCGTGATTCCGCCCGGCTACCAATATGTGGCCCGGGGCGGCATCCTGCTCGCCGCGGTCCTGTTCGATCGCTGGAAGCGGCGCCACCAGCCGGCCTGAGACGGGGCTAAACCTTTCGGCCGGGGTGCCGATTGAGGAGGGTATTCACCCCCGGTGTCCGCCGGGTCTTCCCTCACTATGCACGCACCGGCACTGGAGCCCATTGCGCGGAACAACCGCGTTCTCGTAATCGACGACAATCCGGCGATTCACGAGGACGTCCGCAAAATTCTCTGCCCGAAGGTCAGCGAGGCCTCCGTGTCGCTCGATGCGCTCGAAGCCGAGTTGCTCGGCGACGATCGCGCCTCGCTCCGCCCGACCGCGGCCTTCCACGTGGATGACGCGCACCAAGGCCGCGAGGGCCTCGAGCTCGTCAAGAAGGCCGTCGCCGAAGGCCAGCCCTACGCGATGGCCTTCGTCGACGTGCGGATGCCGCCGGGCTGGGATGGCGTGGAGACAACACTCGAACTTTGGAAAGTCGCGCCGTCCCTGCAGATCGTCATTTGCACCGCTTACTCGGATTATTCCTGGGACGAGATGCTGACCAAGCTGGGCAGCTCCGATCGCCTCGTGGTGCTGAAGAAGCCGTTCGACACCATCGAGGTGCTGCAGCTCGCGAACGCGCTCACCGCGAAGTGGAATTTGCAGCAGCAAGCGCGCGCCCACGCCGCCGAACTCGAACGCCGCGTGCGCGAACGCACCTCCGCGCTCGAGGCCACCAACACCACGCTGCACGCAGAGATCACGCGCCGCATCGCGATGGAGCTGGATCTCAAGCGAGCCAAGAACGCCGCCGAGAGCGCCGACCGCGCGAAAAGCGCGTTCCTCGCCAACATGAGCCAAGAGATCCGCACGCCGATGACCGGCGTGATCGGCATGGCCAACCTGCTTCTTTCGACGCTGCTGATGCCCGAGGAGCGCGACCCCACCGAGACGCTCTGCCAGAGCAGCGAGGCGCT
>Ga0163144_10018916_pt1 | contig 13897 bp, 12 predicted proteins | sample OliLak19BULKMAT1_FD_123175 | JGI IMG/M metagenome (GOLD analysis project Ga0163144, IMG submission 123175) | Freshwater microbial mat bacterial communities from Lake Vanda, McMurdo Dry Valleys, Antarctica - Oligotrophic Lake LV.19.BULKMAT1 | ecosystem: Environmental > Aquatic > Freshwater >... | reverse complement strand
CTCCACGGCGCAGGCAGTGCACTTGGCTACCCGGCTCGGGGTGATCATTCCCGACGAATGGCCGGCGGCGCCTCGTCGCAAGGCCCGTAGGGACCCGAACGCCTCCGGGCAATCAGGGGGGGGGGGGCAGTTTAGCCTCCTGAGAGTGGCCTCCCCTGTGCGCTTGCCAAGAGGGTCAGTCGTTCCCGCACCTGTTCGGTGACTCGTGCCGGATCCTGAACATTGTTCAGATGCCCGGCCAGCAGGTCTCCCAGTTCCGGAATCGACAGCAAGGTCCGCGCAGCATGCGCTACGAACTGCGCTATCTCCCGATGGCCTGCTCCGACCTCCGCAACAATTCCGGGCCGAGATGCCAGCAAGGCCATGAGGTCCTCCAGATCGTGACTCAGCATCGGGTCATCCCGCCCGCGATCCTGAAACGCCGCCCACTTGAGCGCCAGAAATGCCGGGGCGCGGGCGTGCCGGACGGTGACCCCTTCTTCAAGATCGGCCTGGACGCTGGTTTCGATGGCCAGCTGGTCCCAGCGCTGGCCGCTGCCTCCCGCGGGATCCCCCGCCGGCACCAGATCGAGCCAGTCCCCCTCGGGAGTGGTCCATCGATGCAGGTGGCGCGGTACCAGCGGGTCCTGCCGGAACCCAGCGGTGCGGAGACGTTCGTTCAACCGCTCGACATCCAGATAGCTGCGCGTAGCAACGGTGGCGTCCACATCCTTCGTAGGCCGGGCACGACTGAATGGCGGGTGGGGCTGTAGCAACGGCGCCACGGCTCCACCAATGAATACGACCTCGCCCACCAGATTGCCCAGCGCCTTGGCCACCCGAGCCATGCGCTGAACGGCCGGGTGGTCAAGAGCCGAATCACTCATCGCCTCAACCCAACTCGGGGCAAGACGAGATCACCTCGCCAAGCGCAGCGATGGCAGCGCTTCGTTCCCGAGCTCGACCAACTCGAATCCCATCGACCAGCGAGAGCATCCGATAGACCTCCGGGGCACGCTCAGGGAGCGCAGTCGCTCCGGGATAGAGTGGCGTGAGCGACGTGCCCCGGACAGTGCCACTGCTGTCGGGCCACACGATGGCGTCGGAAGCATCGAACAGGGCCGCGAGTCCGGGACCCGAGTGCGCCGTCGGCACCCCCAGAACCTCAGCGCCGAGCGCGGGGGGGAAGCAATAGCGCACCCCGTGGGTCAGGAATTCCCGCAAGGCGAGTCGGTTGGGAGTCCGCGAATCGGGATGCAGCAGCCCGGCGGCCTGGAGGCGCTGCACCGACTGATGGACGGTGCTGGCCGAGAGCCCGAGGCGCTGGCCGAGTGCCAGATAGGTGGGGGCAGTTGAATCGGTCCAGGCGGCGAGACCGAGGGCGACGGCGATGTCGAGGGGCCGGAGTGTATCTTGTGTTTGCACAACAACTTACCTCTCAGAAAGTAGTACACATTCGCTACATTCGTTATTCGCGAATAGTGAATTCTATCGAGTAAATGGACCTGAGGCAAGTGGGTCTGATCGTCGTGGAGCCGAACGCAACCCCAGGTGGATCCACATTTCCTGGCAGGGAGGCTCCGTGGCAGGCAGGTGCTGACGTGAGGGGGCGCGGGGCCACCGTGGCCCGGATATCTTTCGGCCATGAGTCCCACGGTGCTAAGGGTTCGCGGCTACCGGTTCTACTTTTTCAGCCGCGAAGAGCCCCGACCCCATGTCCACGTGCATCATCCCACCGGCGAGGCCAAGATCTGGCTCGAACCGATCACCGCGCTCGCCCACAACCATGGCCTGACTCCGCAGCGCATTGCTGCGGTCCTGCGCCTGACGGAGAAACACCATGCCCAGATCCTCGGTGCGTGGCACACACACTTCGGGCGTTGAGCTGAGCAACGTGTCCCGTCACGGTCTCTGGCTGCTGCTCGACGACCGGGAGCTCTTCCTTGGGTTCTCGGACTTCCCCTGGTTCGCCGACGCCACGATTCATCAATTGGGTCGGATCGAACGGCCCGCCGCGCACCACCTGTACTGGCCCGAACTCGACGTGGATCTGGCGGTGGATTCCATTGAGCATCCCGAGCGGTACCCGTTGACCAGTCGCGTCAGCGGCACGGTCGTCCGGGAGGCGTCGCCCGGGAATCCCGGCACTCGGTCCAAGGTGGCAAAAAAGAAGTAATTGCAGACCGTGTCGGGCCTCAAGGCACCTCTGCCCAAGCACATCCCGCACCCGACACCGCTCGAACAGGCGCCGGGGCACATCGGACTCAGGCGTGTGGTGAGTCGGCCAGACGCCGTTCGCGCGCAGCCGCGAATCCCAGGGCGGCACGGATGTGATCTGACTTCAGGTCGGGAAATTCTGTGAGGATCTGGGCCTCGGTCATCCCCCCCGCGAGGTACTCCAGGATGTCGGACACGGAGATCCGAGTGCCCCGAATGCAGGGCTTGCCGCTCCGGACACCCGGCGTCAGGGTGATGAATTTCTCGAAGTGCATGAGCCGGATGGTAGCCAGCCGCCGGACGGAGGGCAACTGGGTCGGGCCGCGGAGTGTCCGCCCTACCGCTTCTCCCACACCACCACATACGGCCCACCGGCCTGCTGAGTCGCTACCCGGTTGCCGCCACCCATCATGCTGCGCGGCACGTTGGCGCGGGTGCGTCCCGAGCACCACACATTGAGCAGCAGCACGATGGTCTGGGTGGCATCGCGACAGGCGTCGGGGCTGTACTCGATCAGCGCCACCTCGTCGGCCTTCCAGGCGCAGAGGCTGGTGAACGGCTCCTCGCGGTGCACGTCGATCCCATTGACGATGATTGTGATGGTAGACCCCCGGATCTGGGAGCGGAGCTGGGCCACGTCACAGAGATCGGCCGACTTGAACCGCTCCAGCTCGTTGGAGGTGAGCCGCTCGCGGGCCAGCCCGTTGGAGAGCCGAACGCCGAGGTCCTGAAGCGCCTTTTCCTGGCTGCGGGTGGCGCCGGCGCGGTAGGTCTCGTTGAGGCGGATGGCGAGTTCCCTGCCCTCGCCCCTCTTGAGCTCCACCATGACCCGCGACTCCTCGAACCCCGGTTGGAGCACGCGCACGAGGTACTGCCCGGTGGTGGCCCTGGGGAGTGAGAACCGCCCAAGACTGTCGGTAGTGACGTTGCCGCCGTTGACCCCCACCAGCTGCACCTGCGCCCCAACCGCCGCAAAACCCGACTGATCGCCGACGGTGCCATAGATCCCGGTCCTGCGCTCGTCGACGTTGATGGTGGCCAGCAGGACCGGCGCGGGGACCAGTACCCAGCGACGCGACCCCGAGGGCGCGGCACCCAACTGGATCCGCTCGCGGATCGGGGTGTAGCCAATCTGGCGGATGGTGATGAAGTACTGCCCGGGCCGGATGCTGTCGACCACGAAGCCACCCTGGGCGTTGGTGTACCCTCGGCGAGTTCCAATCAGGACCTCGGCCTGGGTCAGCGGCCGCCCGGCGGTGTCCACCACCGTTCCCTGGACCGGGACAAACTGCTGGGCGGCCATCGGGGTGCCGCAAAGAATCGCGGCGAACAGGACTAGGCTAGAGCGCATGGGGTGCCTCAAGTGGGAAGCCCCGCGGGGGCGGGGCTATGTCCGGAGGACTCCTGGCTGGGGCTGTTGTTAAGGCTTGGGCCGCCGGTGGTTGTCGGCAGGGTGGCGTGACTCCGCGCGCTGCAGTTCGCCAGCTCGGCCCTCAATCGAGGCTGCCCCGAGAGCACACTGACGCGCGCTTCGCCATCGCCACCCTGCCGTGTCCCTCGGACTCAGGAGTCCAGGTGTTGAGAACCGACACGCGCTGCGCCTCACGCACAGTGCGATCCGGCCAAAGCTCGACCTAGGGAAGGACCTCGGGGTCGGCCCGAACAGTCACGGTGGACTCGTAAACCTTGTCATTGGCGGTGATCCGCACTCGATAGGTACCCGATCCGGCCTGGGCACCCCCACCGAAGCCCTGGAAACCGCCACCACCGCCGCCCTCCGCATCGCCGCCAGCTCCCCCGCCGCCACCTCCGCCACCCGCTCCACGGCCTGCACCGCCGGGCGCTGCACCTGAGGCGGCGCTGAAGCGCAGGTTCCAGAAGTAGCGATTGATCCCGACCTTGGCGGGGACCTCAGCGGAGAATGCACCAGCACCGGTCAGCGGCAACACTTCGATCTTGACCCGGCCATTCCTGGGCGCCGCCTTGAGGTAGTAGTCGATCGTCGCCGAAACCTGCAACTCTGGGGGGGAGTTGGAGGGCGGGGTCCGGCGGATGGTGAGCGGATTGGTACCCTGGAATAGCAGATGACCGCGTTCCCCGCCCCGGCTGACACCGCGCCACTGGGTGGCGGTCTTGTTCTGGAAGAGGTGCACGTCGGCCGATGCTACCTGCGCGGTGTATTGCTGGAGCGGGCCCAAGTCATCCAGAATCCAGACGCTGCGGCCGTGGGTGGCCACCACCAGATCGTTCTCACGCGGGTGGATTACCAGGTCATAGGCCGGCACCACCGGCAGGTCGACGCCGAGCCGGTTCCAGGAAGCACCCTGGTCCACGCTGGCGTAGACGGTGGTTTCGGTGCCCAGGTACAGGAGGCGCGGATTGCGGATGTCCTCCTTGATGACATACACCGGCTGGGCGGTGGGAAGCCCGGCCATGATCGGCGTCCAGGTCTTGCCGTAGTCGGCGGTTTTGAAGGCGTAGGGCTTCATGTCGCCGCGGCGGTGCCCCTCGAAGGATACATACGCCACTCCGGCATCGAATCGGGAAGCCTCGACCCGGCTGACCCAGGTGAAGTCGGGCACCCCGCGGATGTTGGCTCGCAGGTTGGTCCAGGTGGCGCCGCCATCGCGGGTGAGCTGGACGTTGCCGTCGTCGGTGCCGACCCAGACCATGCCCGCCACCAGCGGCGATTCGGCGATGGTGATGATGGTGGAGTGGGTCTCGGCGCCGGTCACGTCTCGGGTAATGCCGCCGCTCTCGCGGTTGATCCAGGCGGTGTCGGCGACGGTCAGGTCGGGGCTGACGATCCGCCAGGTGTCGCCGCGATCGGTGCTCCTGAGGAGATGGTTGGTGCCGTACCAGATGATCTTCGAATCATGGGGCGACAGGATGAACGGGGTGCTCCAGTTGTTCCGGAACTGATCGGGCAGTCCACCGCCACCAAATCCGCCGGCCCCCGCCGGGGGTGCCGCATCCGGGACATGGTCCGCCAGGTTCAGCACGTTGCGACGGTTCGGGGTGACGCTGGTGCCCTGCTGCCGGAAGACGGCATCGAGCCGACGGATATTGCCACCCTGCGACTCGGTGTAGACGGTGCGCCAGTCGTTCGGGTCGACGGTGGTGTGGAAGCCGTCGCCGGAGTGGAACTTGAACCAGTGATCGTTGAGCACGCCGTTCACGTCGCGGCTATTGCTGGGTCCGCCCCAGTTGCCATTGTCCTGCAGGCCGCCGTAGACCCAGTAGGGCTCGCGGTTGTCCACGGTGACCGAGTAGAACTGGCCAATATCCATGTTGTCGAACATGACGAACTCGAACCCGCCGTCATGACTCAGGTAGGCGCCCTTGTCATCGCCGACATAGAGCCGCTGGCTGTTGGCAGGGTCAATCCAGAGGGCGTGGAAGTCGCCGGCAATACCGTCGAGGGTGCGGGTGAAGGTCCTGCCGCCATCCTCGGACACGCGGGCCATGGTGGCCAGCACGAAGATCCGCTGGTCGTTGCTGGGGTCGATATAGATGTGGCTGTAATAGAAGGGGCGATTGTTTTCCCGACTCACCAACTGCCAAGAGGCGCCACCGTCCTCGGAACGGTAGATGCCGCTGCCGAGCTTGGACATGTCGGTGAAGTCGGGAGAGTTGCGGGCGGGCTGGAAGCCGTGCTCCACCTGCGCCACCAGGATCCGGGGATTCTTGCGGTAGATGTCCATCCCGATCTTGCCGGTGGCTCCGGTCGGCAGGCCGTTGGTCAGCTTGGTCCAGGTGTCGCCACCATCGGTGGACTTGAAGATGCCGCCGTTGGGGCCGCCGCTGGTAAAGCGGTTGGGCTGACGCAGACGCTCCCAGAATCCGGCGTAAAGGATGTTCGGGTTGGACGGGTCCATGACCAGCTCGCTGGCGCCGGTCTTGCCGTCGCTGGGCAGCCCGCCGCCGAGCTTCTGCCAGGTGCGGCCGCCGTCCCTGGTGCGGAAGACCCCCTGGTCGCCGCCGACATCCCAGAGATGCCCCTGCGAGGCCACGTACACCACGTCCTGATTGGTGGGGTGGACCACCACGCGGTCAATATGGTGGCTCTCTTTGAGCCCCATGTTGGTAAAAGTCTTGCCGCCGTCGGTCGACTTGTAGATGCCGTCGCCAAAGCCGACACTGTTGCGGACGCAGGCTTCGCCGGTACCGACCCAGATGACGTCTGGGTTGGGCTGGAAGACGGCAATGTCGCCGACATTGGCGGTGCCGTACTGGGTAAAGATCGGAGCCCAAGTGGTGCCGGCGTTGACCGACTTCCAGACGCCGCCTGAGGCCGCCGAGACGTAGACGATGGCTGGGTTGGCCTCGACCGCCTCGATATCGCTGACACGGCCGGCCATGTTGGCGGGGCCGATGTTGCGCCAGCGGAAGTCCTGAAAGAGCGACGCGGCGGGCGCCTGGGCGGTGGCGATGGGTGCCAGCGGCACGGTGGCCAGGAACAGCGGGAGGATACGGCCAAGCGGACGAAGGGACACGCGCATGAGGGCCTCGATAAGATGAAGCGGCGGTCGGGTGGGCTCGGACTTGTGGTGACACCGGCCGCAGGCGATGGACTCCGCGCGCTGCAGTTCGCGACAGCGGCAGGAATCGCATCTCGGCGAGTGCGAACTGACGCGCGCTGCGCCCTTCGCCTGCGGCCGGTGTCGGACTCTGGAAGATACGTGTTGCGGGGAGCTTCCGTTGCCCGGGAGCGGATGCGTGGGGGGTCGCTACCGGCGCTCCCAGATGATGACGAAACTGCTCGACGTGGCTCCACTCATGCTTCCAGTCCGGCCCGACAGGCTCCGTGGCGGGGGGATCCGGCCGCTGGTGCCCTGACACCACACATTGAGCAGGTCGGCGACGGTCTTGGTTGCATCGCTGCACACCGACCAGGCGAACTCCACCATCTCCACCTCGTCGGCACGCCAGGAGCAGAGGGAGTATACTGGCATGTCACGGTAAACTGTGGTGCCGTTGACAATGATCGTGGTGGAAGCGTTGTCACTGCCGATCACGGAGCGGACTTGGGGAATGTCGCAGACGTTGATCGGACCGCGCTTCCGGAGGTCATCTTCCAGCACCCGATCCATACGCATCCCGAACTTTAGCCGTTTGCCAAGATCGTCCAACGCCCCGATGTCGGCACGGGAGGAGATCCGGGTGCTCGGCAGCAGATTGACGGCGAGTTCGCGGCCCTCGTTGCGGCCCAACAGCACCGAGATCCTGCGCTCCGAGAATTGAGGATAGGTGATCCGAACCATGTACGAGCCGTTCCTCAGCCCGGGGAATGCGAAGCGACCGGCAGTGTCACTGCGCACCTCGCGCCCGTCCGGGCCCAGAAGCTGTACACGGGCGCCTGCCGCTGGACGCTGACCGACCAAGGCGATGGTACCATGGATGCCAGGACGGTCCCCCTCGACTATCACGGTGGGCAGGATGGCGGCCGCCCAGAGAAGGCGGTAGCTCAGGCCGGTCAGCCCTGCGCCCGGGACCTGGATGCCTTCGCGAACCGGGGTGAGGCCGATCTTGCGAACCGTGAGGGTGTAGCGGCCGGGTATGATGCTGTCTACGACGAAAGCGCCCAGGGCGGAAGTCAGGGCGCTGCGGCGGCCGACAATTACTTCGGCGCTGGCGATCGGGGTACCAGCGCTGTCGCGCACGATGCCACGAACAGTGGTGACGGGAGTCTGCGCCGCCAGGGTGGCGGCACCAGTGGAGAGCAGAAGGCCTGCAACCACCAGCGATCGGGGCATCGATCCTCCGAACCAACTGCCGGCACCAGGAGTGGGAGCTACCTCAGAACCGCAGGACGTCTTCCATCGCCGCCTTGATGCTCTCCACCTGGGGCAGGATCACTTCTTCCAGTTCAGGGGCGTAGGCCACGAAGGTGTCGGTGGCCGCAATCCGCTTGACCGGGGCGTCGAGCCAGGCGAACGCCTCGTCGGCGATCTTCGCCGCAATCTCGGCGCCATACCCCCAGCTCAGCGAGTCCTCATACGCCACCAGGACGCGACTGGTCTTCTTGACCGAAGTCATGATGGTGTCCCAGTCCACCGGGCTCAAGCTGCGGAGGTCGATGACCTCGATACTGACACCGTGCTGCTCCTCGAGCTGCTTGGCGGCGGTCAGCGAGCGCTGGACCACCGCGCCGTAGGTGACCACGGTCAGGTCGGCGCCCTCCCGCACCACCTTGGCCTTGCCCAGGGGAATCATGAAGTTGGGGCCGGGATTGGGCGCCTTGTTGTAGGTCTGCCGGTAGAGGTGCTTGTGCTCCAGGAAGAGCACCGGATCCTCGCAGCGAATTGCGGTGCGCAGGAGGCCGCTGGCGTCGAGCGCCGAGCTGGGGCAGACCACCCGGAGGCCGGGGATGCTGGTGAAGACAGCAGCACCGGTCTGCGAGTGGTACGGGGCGCCACCCTTGAGGTAGCCGCCGTAGGTGACCCGGACCACCACCGGCGAGGCAAAGGCGTTGTTGGACCGCCAGCGCATGATGGCCAGCTCGTTGCGGAGCTGCATGTAGGCCGGCCAGATGTAGTCGAAGAACTGGATCTCGACCACCGGCTTCAAGCCGCGAGTAGCCAGCCCGATGGCGCGGCCGATGATATTGGCCTCGGCCAGCGGCGAGTTGTAGACCCGGTCGGAGCCGAACTGCTTCTGCAGCCCCCAGGTCACCTTGAAGACACCGCCCTTCCCCTTCACCTCACCGAGATACGCTTCCTTGCTGACGTCGGCCACATCCTGGCCAAAGACGAGGATCCGCGGGTCGCGGGTCATCTCGTCCTTTATGCAGAGGTTGAGCAGGTCCACCATGGTGGTGGGGTCCCCGGTAAACTGGGGATCGTCCTCGGTGTCGAACTGTTCCGAAGTCGGATCGACATCGGGAGAGTAGACGTAGTCGTAAATGGTGCTGGTGGCGGGCTGCGGAGACGCCAGGGCAATGTCAGTGGCCACCAGCACCTCCTCCTCGACCTCCGCCTTGATCGCCTCGATCTCGGCCTCGGTGGCCACGCCCTGCTCCACCAGGTATACCGGGTACCGGGTGACTGGATCCCGCTCGGCGTCCTCGGCTCGCTCCTCGGGGGTGCGGTAGTGCACCTCATCGTCGGAGAGCGAATGGCTGTAGGGGCGGATGACTTTGGCGTGGACCAGCGCCGGCCCCTTCCGGCTCCGGGCGTAGTCCACCGCCTTGGAGAGCACGTCGTACGACGCCACCGGGTCGCAGCCGTCCACCTGGAGCACCAGCAGCCCCGGGAAACCGGAGACCAGCTTGGAGATGGAGCCACCGGCGGTGTTCACCTCGACGGGGACCGAAATGGCATAGCCGTTGTCCTCGATCAGGTACACCACCGGCAACTTCAGGTTGCAGGCGGTGTTGAGGGATTCCCAGAACTCGCCCTCGCTGGTGGTACCCTCTCCAGCAGAACAGAACACGACCTCGTCGCCCTGGCTGCGCTGTTCCCGATCGTCGATCTCCTCAATCTGGGAATATCGCAACCCCGCTTCGGCGGCGCCGACGGCCTGGAGGAACTGGGTGCCGGTCGGGCTGGAGGCACTGACGATGTTGAGATCCTTGTGCCCCCAATGGGAGGGCATCTGCCGCCCACCCGAATTGGGGTCATCGGCGGCGCCGACAGCACTCAGCAGCTGCTCGGTGGCGGTCATGCCGAGGCCGAGGCAGAGGGCCCGATCGCGATAGTAGGTGTAGAACCAGTCGTAGGCGGGACGGAACAGCTTTGCCGCCGCCGCGAGGACCGCCTCGTGGCCGGCGCCGGAGATCTGGAAGAAGATCTTGTTCTGGCGCTTGAGCTGGATCTCCTTGTCGTCGAGACGCCGAGACAGGAGCATGACCCGGTACATGTCGAGCAGGTCGGACTTCTCGAGCCGGGTCGAGGGCTTGGTCTTGGGGGCGGGTCTGGTGGCCATGCCTGCAAAGATAATCGTCCTGCGAGGGGCGGGGAGGGAACTGTACGACTCCGGATCCGGGGGGGCTTTGAGTGTGGTGAGCGGGAACTGTACGACTCCCTGGCCGGGATGGCTCCGCTCTTGGTAAGCGGGAAAAGCCAAGCATCGGTGTCAGAGCTGTTCGGCTCGCCTCGCTGGGAACCCAGACTGGGCGCGGGGCTATACAGTTCCCACCTACCCTGCTAAGAGCACCCCCGGATCCGGAGTCGTACAGTTCCCGTCACTTGGCCAGCCTCCGCAGCTTCTCCAGCGTCTCCAGCGCGCTGGTGCCCGGCTTCGGGGCTGCGGGAGTCACCGCGAAGAGATCCCGAATATCCAGCAGGATTTCCAGCATGAGCTGGTCGCGCAGGTAGGCGTTGTCCAGGTCGGCCATCCGGCGGGGGTCGTCGCCGGTCTGGGCCTGACTGTACGACTCGCGGTAAAGCGATTCGAGATTGGCGAGGATTCGTTCGCGTGGGCGCATGTTGGAAGGGAGAAGGGGGAAGGGAGAAGGGAGAAGTGGGTGTTGGCCCACCGCGACGATCTGATTGCGAGAAGGTGGTTGACCGGGGCCGAGTTGGGAAGGGGCAGCTGGCTGGCCCCCGGTTCCGGGGTTATGCTACGGCTGGTGTTGCAGCGACTCGTGAATTGTTCGTGCTTCTCCCTTCCCACTTCTCGCTTCCCCCTTCCCACCCATGCCCCTATCCGACAAGACCATCCTGATCCTGGCCGGTCCCCAGTACGAGGACCTGGAACTCTGGTACCCCAAGGTACGGCTCGAGGAGGAGGGCGCCCGCACCGTGGTAGCCGGCACCGGTGAGAAACACTACCAGGGCAAGCGCGGCTATCCGCTGACGGTCGATTGCAATGTGGACGACATTTCGGCAGACCAGTTCGACGGACTGGTGATTCCCGGCGGCTACGCCCCGGACGTGATGCGCCGGTCGGCGAAACTGCTCCAGCTGGTCAAGGAGATCCACGATGCCGGCAAGCCGGTGGCGTTCATCTGCCATGCCGGCTGGGTGCCGATCTCGGCCAAGATCGTCCGGGGCCGGCGGGTCACCAGCGTCGGGGCCATTCGCGACGACCTCGAGAATGCCGGCGCGATCTGGGAAGACAGCGCTGTGGTGGTGGATGGCAACCTGATTTCGAGCCGGACGCCGGTGGACCTGGGGCCGTTTATGCAGGCAATGATCAGGGCACTGGAGGCTGGGAATGGGGAATAGGGAACGGGGAATCGAGGGGAACAGCATGGCGACCCTGCAAGCCAGGATCGATACCTGGATCTCCCAGTTCGAGGAAGGCTATTTCCATCCGCTGACCAACATGGCGCGGCTGTCCGAGGAGGTCGGTGAACTGGCGCGGGAGGTGAATCACCGCTTCGGGCAGAAGACCAAGAAGCCCGAGGAGGCCCTGGGCGACATGGGGATGGAGATGGCCGACATCATGTTCGTGCTGATCTGCATGGCCAACCGCGAGGGGATTGACCTGCAGGAGGCGTTTGACCGGATGATGGCCAAGGTGGAGGGGCGGGATGGGGAGCGGTGGACGAGGAAGTCCGGGTAGGATCGGAGCGGGGCAAGAGGGTGTCAGGTATCAGGTATCAGGTATTGAGTTCCAGGGTGCGCAGCGCCCAAGTCCCGTCAATCAGCCACAGTTCTCAGGGAGTCGCCAATACCCAATACCCGATACCCGATACCAGCCCTCACCGCCGCACCTCCACCCCCACATACCCCCCCCGCCCCGGCGCCGGCTCCAGCACCCGGCCAAAGGTGCCGTTGATCACCACCGAACTGACATAACGCCGGTCCCAGAGATTGGTGACCCCCGCAAACGGTGCCACGCCAAACCGACTCAGTGGCACCCGCCACGAGGCGCGGAGGTTGGTGACCCCGGCCCCCCAGGAATCGACCTTCCGCTCCGGGGTGTTGGCATCGTCGGTCCAGAGTGATCCGCTCAGCGTCTGTTCCAGGTCGATATCCAGCGCCGGCGTGGCGCGGATGGTCATTCCCACCCGGGCAAAGTGCGAGGGCAGGCCGGGCAGCACCTTGTCATCGAAGTCCATCACCGTACCGGCTCGATCCACCACATAGTCGGTGAACCGATACCGCGACCAGGTGTAGGCCCCTCGCAGCTGCACCCGGCTGCTCGCTGTCCAGGCCGCCCCCAGTTCCGCGCCCCAATTGGTGATTCCGCCGGCATTCTGGAAGTAGCTCCGCCCACCGATCTCCTGCCACTGCACGATGGCGTTGCGGATCGCCACCCGGTAGACCGCCAGGGACCAGTCGAACGTTCCGGCCTGGCCCTTGGCGCCGGCCTCCAGGTTGACGGCCCGCTGGGGTTCAAGATCGCTGCTGAAACCACCCTCATTCCCGGGGCGGATGGCCAGCTCCGTCGTGGTGGGGGTCTCGAACGATGTCGAGAACTGGAGGTAGGGCACGAAGGCGGGCCCCACGACGTAGCTTGCGCCGGTACTGGCACTCCAGGCGGACATGTCGCGGGCCCCACTGTTGTCCTCGCCGTCGCTCAGGAAGCGATCAGCGGCGGTGAACCGGAACCAGTCGAACCGAGTGCCGCCCCGGAGGGAGAGGCGGTCGTCCGGGGCCCAGAGCACCTGTGCGAACGGCCCCACCTGCCGGACTTCCTCGCGCTGGTCCACCAGGAGCGGATCGGTCCGTGCGCCAGCGACACTCCTCCAGTTCCGGCGGTCGTCGGCCATTGACTGGGCATCCAGGCCGGCCACCAGGCACGGCGTCTCGAGCGTGGCACCAAAGCGCCGGCCGTGACTGAGCCGAAATCCCAGGACATCGCGGTTGACCCGGACGAACGTCCCGGCGTTGGCGGCGTTTGGCTGAGTGGGCGTGGCGGTGTAGTTGTCGACGTCGCGCGCGTAAGCGAACAGCGTCGCTTCGGTCTGGTTGCCCCTGCCGTCGAGGCGACGGACCGAAATCCCGCCCTGTACCTGCCGGCTGTCCTTGTCGGAGCCGCGGAGGATGTTGTTCGCGGCGGCCGAGTCGCGGTTGAGAGCGTACTCCCCGAAGGTCAGCGCCCCGGGGTTCTGGGCCAGGGGGGCGTGTCCGGCATTGAATCGTGCGGTGATGGTGGTATTGGGGTCGGCCTGGTACCGCAGCATGGTATTGAGTTGGCGGACATCGGCGTTGCTGTTCTGGCGGAAACCATACCAGGTGGTGCGAGAGGCCGAAGCCGAGCCAGAGAGGCGACCGCTGCCGCCGGCGATTTGGGCCTGCCATTTAAGGAGGCCAAACGACCCTGCCTCGAGACGCAGCCGAGTGTCGACCCGGTCGCGCGGGGGCAGGTCGCTGGTCAGGATGATGGCGCCGCCAGCGGCATTGCCGTAAAGCGAGGAGGCCGACCCCCGGAGCACCTCGATCTGACCGATGGTGCCCAGCTCAAGGTTGGTAAACTGGCTCTGACCGTCCGGGGTGGTCTGCGGAATCCCGTCCAGCACCACCAGGACGCCCCGGGTTCCGAATGGCGCCCGGCTGCCAAACCCGCGGATCGAGAGGCGCTGATCGAGGGAATAGTTGTATCGGTTGGCAATGTAGACACCGGGTATGGCATTCAACGACTCGTCCAGACCAAGGGTGGCCTGAGCGCCACGCACCTGGCTGCGTTCCACCACTGCGACAGCAGCCGGAACCCGGATCAGCGACTCGGCGGTGCGAGTAACGGTGACCGTGACTTCGCCGAGTCGGCGGGCGCGAGTGGTGTCGGCGCGGAGGGTGTCGGGGGTCTG
>Ga0163144_10018913_pt1 | contig 13898 bp, 10 predicted proteins | sample OliLak19BULKMAT1_FD_123175 | JGI IMG/M metagenome (GOLD analysis project Ga0163144, IMG submission 123175) | Freshwater microbial mat bacterial communities from Lake Vanda, McMurdo Dry Valleys, Antarctica - Oligotrophic Lake LV.19.BULKMAT1 | ecosystem: Environmental > Aquatic > Freshwater >... | reverse complement strand
CTGAGACGCCCTTGGATGAACAAGGGGTCCGAACTTCTGAACCCTTTTTGGCGTGGGGCGGAATTGGTCCTGCGACCCCTTCGGGGTCGGACGAAAGAGATCGTGGGATCGCATTCCGGTGGTCGAGCGGCGCTCGACCACCGGCTAATGGCTGGGACTCCTGCGGAGTCGAAAGGGGGCTTTCGCGGGGCAAAGTCGTGCCAAAGCCCCGTAGGGGCGGCAGATTTCATGGCGAGCGTCACACCTTGGAGGGCGGCCGGATCATCGCCTTGAATGTTCCGCCCCGCTGGGGCTGACAACAATCCGCGGACGACGGTGGTCCCACGGCTCGCGCCGTGGGCTAGCATGTTTTGCCCCTGCCGGGGCGAAGAACCGCCAGATCCGAGAAAAGTAGAATGTCCCCTTGTCTCTCCCCGTTGTACGGCGATTGACGAATTGATTTTCGTCCACGGGCGAGCCACATGCATCGAAAGGCGAGTCGGATGCGTCAGCTTCCGGGTTCGTTCAATCGATTACCGCGCCGCCAAGCGGCCGCGGCGACCGACAGAAGTCCCCCCGCCGCCAGCACGAGCGAATTTGGCTCGGGCACGGCGGCGGCGCTGCCACTCCAGTTGCTCGAGATCATGTTCACGTCAAAGATGTTGACAACGCCGTCGAAGTTCACATCGCCCGTGGGGCCAGCCTCGCCCCAATGTTGCGTGACAACATTGATGTCAAAGATATTCACGACCTCGTCGAAATTCGCATCGGCGGGCAACGGCACCGTGGCAATCCACGCCTCTAATTTCTCCGACGGATTGCCGCCCCAACCGACAATCGTACGTCCGTCGGCCGACACACTCATCGCAAGCGGCAGATGCCAGCCGGTCAGATTCGTTACGCCGTTGGCCACCAGATAGTCCCTCAACTTGATCATTCCGCCGCCATACGTCCAGACGAATGCCTCGCTGCCCGAGGTTGCATTGCTGTTCCCCACAACGACCCTGCCGTCGGCGGATACGCTCGACGCTTGGCTATTGAAAACTGATCCCCCCAAATCGCCTAGGCCGATCAAACCGCCCGCGCTGGTCCAGCGGAAAGCTTCCGTGCCCGATGACGACGTCCCCTGCCCAACCACGACCGAGCCATCGGCCGATACGCCAATTGCATTGCTTTTAAAGTCGCCACCAGGCAAATCACCCAGGCCGACCATTCCGCCCTCGCTCGTCCAGCGGAATGCTTCGTTGGCGTAGGTCAAATCGCTTGTCGTGTTCCCCGCGCCGACAATCACGGTGCCGTCCGCGGATATGCCGTTGGCGTTGCTCAGCAGTGACCCGCCCGGCAGATCGCCCAAGCCGACCATTCCTTCCGCACTCGTCCAACGGAACGCCTCGCTGCCGGATGCCGACGTGCCATGTCCAACAACGACCGCGCCATCTGTCGACGCACCTACGGCAATGCTCAAAAAACTCCCTCCCGGCAGGTCGCCGAGACCCACCATCCCGCCTGCGCTCGTCCAACGGAACGCCTCGTCCCGGCGTCCGAGTGCCCAATGCCGATCACGACGGCGCCGTCGGCCGAAGCGCCGTGCGCTCGGCTGGAAAACACCCCACTTGGCAGATCGCCCAGGCCGACCATCCCGCCCGCGCTCGTCCAACGGAACGCCTCCTGGCCGGAAGCCGAATGATCAAAACCGACGGCAACCGATCCATCGGCCGAGATTCCGTCGGCCCCACTCCAGAAGATCCCACCCGGAAGTTCGCCCAGACCCTTGAATGAAAAGGGCGAAGCGTGGGCCGACGAGGGGACAATCGACGAGAGTGCGACGATGATCGCCAGACTACCTGCGGCAAAAGCGACATATCCCCGACGGGTAAACAGTCCGGTGGCTCGCATTGCATCTATCCCCGTTTATAAGCGACCCAAAGGTTCGTATTGCGCCGTCGATTTACGACTGAACGAGACTAAAACAGCACCACAACTTCCCAACAAGTTTCATTCCACGATCATTCCTCGCGATAGCTACCGTTCAACGAGTTTTCTGCATCGTCGTTTGCTCTTTGCCGCTCATTCTTCTCTCGCTGCGCGCTCCAGATTCCCACCACGAACAGCGGCAGCAGAAAGCCGCACAGCGCGGCCAACGCGATCGGCCCAATCGACTCGTCGATAGGGTCAACCGGCACTATCGCATCGCGGTACTTGGTGACTTGGGTCGGCGCCGCCTGCTCGGTGCGCAGCATCCCGATGCGGGCCTCGATCTTGGCTCGCACTTCGTCGGCGTACGCCATTTCGTTGTGGGCAAACTCCAGGTCCATTGCGCGACTGCCGAGCTTCTCTTGGTCCTTTTGGGCTTCGTCCCGTTTCTTAAGGTAGGTTGCTTCGAGCAGATTCTGTTCGTCGATCTTGTCCTGGATAGCAGCGATTTCCTGCTCCCGATCCGCGAGCAGTTTGGCAGTGAGGGTCTGGGTTGTCGATTCTCGTAGATCATTTTTTAGCTTTACGAGCTTTTTCTCAAGGTCGGCAACTTCAGACTCGGCGGCTATCGCGCTCGCAGCCTTTGGGGCCTTCACGCTGCGATTAATCTCGACGAGCCTCTGTCGGCCATACTCCAGCGAGCTTTCGAGTGCCCTTACGTCGTCGTTGCTCTCAATCGCCTGGTCGACCAGCCCGTCGGGAAGTGCACCTTTAGCCGCCTCATGCTTTTTTCTCTTGGCGACGAGTTTCGCTTCATTGATTTGGAGGTCGACCTCTAAGGTGGTGAGCTTGTCCTGCCACACGCGCACCGGGCTCTCTTGCGTGAGGTACAGCTTGCTGGGGCCAACATGCCCCGGATCATGTCCGGTAGCTTGCACGGTCTTCTCGCGGACGATGGCCTGTAGTCGCTCCAGCGCGCGAACACGTTGGTTCTTCTGATCTTCCAAGAGGTCGATGATTTCCCTGTTCTGTTTGCCTGCTTGATGTTTGTCATAGTTCAGGTACGAAGCCATGACGGCGTTGGCGATTGTTGCGGCGTTCTCCGGATCGGGGCCGTCGAACGTAATGCGATACAACTCCGAGCCATTAACCGCCGACACCTGCAAGTGATCCCGCAACCATTCCACTGGATTCTCTTGCGACTTGACTTCAGGCATTGGAGCGATCTTCGGGTCGCTCAGAATCTCAAGCAGTACAACCGGATGGCGGATCAGTTCGAGTTGCGTTCTCACATACACCTGTGAGTCCGAGTCACTTGGGAAAGCGATGTATGGCCGGCGATCCTGGATCTTTAACCACGCCTCGGCGCGGTACTGTGTTCCCATGACCATCCAAGCCATTGCGCCAGCGCTGACTCCCAATACCAGCGATGCGACCAGCGCCAAAATCCACCACTGCTTCCGCAATTGATCGTCGCTGACACGATCCCGAGGCGTCTCGTCGTTCATGACGTGCTCCCCTGTCATTGAAAGTCGTCCCGCCTGCCGCGGTAAGAAAGTGCTAACCCAGCAGCAGGTTTGTCCGTCGCCACTATAAGCCCGCCGCAACGGCAAGTCGAAATCCGCGGGCGGATTCGTTGTCGGATAGCCGCATTCGGGGGGGCAACGTCCCAAAAAATGATAGAGCGTCTGCCAAGCACTTGCAGGAGTTTCTCGACAAGGACGGCGGGGGGGGCCGCGCTTAGAACCACTATCCCCAACACCACGTCATTCCCGCGCAGTCGGGAATCCAGGCCGTAGGCCAGGGCTTGCCCTGACGGGCAGCGCAGTGCGGGTGCTTGTCAGGGCGAGCCCTGACCTACGGAGTGCTCGGGGTCGAATTGCAAGAATCGTTCGCGTCCATTCGAGCGTATTCGCGGTTCGAACATTCAACCGCGAATGGACGCGAATGCACGCGAATTCATGAACGGGTCAGCGACGACCGAGTCCCTGGATTCCCGCCTGCGCGGGAATGACGTCCCAGCAATAAAGTTAGAGGTACTTAGCAAGCCCCGGGTCGCGCTGGGGGCAGATTTTTCCGAGAATTCAATTGACTAGCCACTCGCGCCTGTTATAGTCGTCCTCTAGGTTCAGAGCATCTGCGCAGGGATTCTTCCCACTTTTTCAGGATTGTCGCCGGGGCGCAGTCGGTGCGCGCCGTGAACCTCACGGCCGTGGCGCGCCCGTGAAGGACAATGCTAATGAGCCAGACTGGGCTAATGAGCCAGACCCGGCTGATCGGCCAGTCCGCATGGACGCGGTCGCTCCGCAAGAGCATTTCGCAGGTGGCCGGTTTCACTTCCAATGTGCTCATCACGGGCGAGAGCGGCACGGGCAAAGAGCTCATCGCTCGTTCCATTCACGACCACAGCCCGCGTCGCTCGCAGGCCTTCGTTCCGGTCGACTGCACGTCGCTCAGCGGCGAGTTGTTCGCCAGCCATTTGTTCGGCCACGTCAAAGGCGCCTTCACCGGCGGCGATTACGAACGGCTCGGTTGCTTTCGCGCGGCCGAGGGAGGCACGATCCTGCTGGACGAGATTGGCGAAATGAGCGCCGAACTTCAGTCCAAGCTATTGCGCACGATCCAGGAGCGCGTCGTGGTGCCCGTGGGCAGCGACCGTCCGATTCCCGTCAACGTGCGAATCATCGCCGCGACCAATCGAAACCTGGTCCAGGAAGTTCGCGCCGGCCGATTCCGGCTGGACCTGTTCTATCGGCTGAATGTGGTCTCGTTCGAGAGCCTCGCGCTGCGCGCGCGGATCGACGATATCGAGCCTTTGGCCGAACATTTTTTGGACAAGATCTCAAGCGAGCAAGGCGTTCCGCGTAAGCGACTCTCGCAGTCCGCCATCGCGGTATTGCAAGCCTATTCGTGGCCCGGCAATGTGCGTGAATTGCAAAACGTATTGGAACGGGCGGCGATTTTCGCCCCAGGCGAAGAGATCGACGGCGACTCGCTGCCCCGAGATGACGACGCGGTTCCTGATTCCGTCGTTGGCAAGCGCGTCGATGCCAGTCCCACGGTGATTGACGCCGGCGTTGACAACTCCGCGGCGGCGGTCTTCTCTCGGACACACGACGCGCCGTGGTCGAGTTTGGCCGACGTCGAGTGCGAGCACATCCGCGCAACGCTCGTCCGCACATTCTACAATCAGAGCGCCACCGCGCGGTTGCTGCGCATCGATCGTGCGAGCCTTGCCCGCAAGATCGAGCGCTTTCAGATCCCCCTTCCCGTTGCGCGGCGCGGGCGCCCCGCCAAGCCCCGGTTTACGTCCGACCAGCCGCCCTACGTCGGCTGAGAGGATGTCGACGCGGTTTGGGTGGCACGTCCCTGAGGAACGAACGAAGGGCGTGGTTTGCCGGCGCACCACGCCCATCGCTTTGCTCAGGGACGTGCCACCCATTGCTCAGGGACTTGCCCCCCACGCTAGTCGGCACGCACGGCGAACCATCGCCAACGAATTGCGGTAGTGGGTCAGTTTGATTCCTGAGCGCCTGTGGTCGAACGGAGTGAGCCCACAGACGCGTGCCCATTTGGGGGTTCGCCGACCACGAGTACGCGGTGCCCGTCAACCCCAGTCGCCCGACGAACGGGATTCAGACTGACCCGCTACGCGAAGTGTCGCATTTCACGGCAATTAAAATTGCGGCGTTGCGCCGCAATCTCGGGGCGCTCCGCCGCAATCGCTCGCGTCGCACGTCCGCTTAAATCGGCTTGCCGGGCGAGCTGAATTTTTTCTCGCGAGCGCAACTTCAAGCGTCGTCAATCGTTCGACGCCATTCTTCACAGGGGCACGGTGCTTCGGCACATCGCGTGCTTTAGCAAGCCTTCACGAGTGGCACGCACTGAGGAACGAAGAACGTGGTGCGTTTAACAGACCACGCCCTTCGCTGCGCTCCGGGACGTGCCACCCTTTGGTTGACTCGCTTAACGTTCAACCCGACGGCGTCAGCGCCCTCAACAATCGCGAGGAAATCATGAGCTCACTCCCCTCTCAATCGCAGATCGTCGTCACCGATCCGCGACCGAACGACTATCGCGGCCTGACGCGATTGGCCGGCGAGTATGGCTGGCACATCCATTTTCTGACGTGCGGCCGCGCGGCCATTCAGTTCGCGCGGCCCCGCGCCGCCGATCTGTGGATGATCAACATCCGCCTGCTGGAGATGTCGGGCTTCGACCTCTTGGATATTGTCCGCGGTCGGGTCCCGGGGGTGCCCGTGTTCCTGGTCGCCGATCGCTACGACTCCGAGGAGGAACGCCGCGCCTGCGGTTGCGGCGCGGCCTTGTATCTGTGCAAGGATGCCGATCGGTCCATCGACTGCCAGCAGTTGTTGCAGTTTTTGCTTGCCGACGATCGCGTCGAACGCGTCAACGAGGTCCCCTATCCGATCATTTCGCAAGCCGAGGATTAGCAGCAGGGCAGGTGAGCCGCATCGGGGGGGTGGCACGCCCTGAGGAACGAAGGGCGTGGCAGGCGGTGCCGCATGCTCGCCATTGGCCAAGCAGTGTTGCGTGAGATCCCAAACCAGTGTTCCGGCCCTATTCACGTTGCCATTTCAAGCCCGCCAGCGGACGTTCCGCACGCGGAAAACATCATGAGATTGTCCAGTTTTTCCTAAGGAGACCCGCGATGAAAATTCAGAACTTCACTGCCGTGCTGGCTGCTTGCATCGTTGCGGTTGGTCTATGCGGTCGGGCCATTGCCGATCCCTTGCCCGGCGAAGTCCTCAAGTTTCAACAATTGCCGCTCAATAACGGCCTGGCGCCTAGCGTGGGCGGCGCTCCGTACCCTGGCCACGACGAATGGAGCACGGCCCGCATCGGATTGACTCCCGGCAACTACACGGGCACGTTCATGGCCGACGACTTTGCCGATCTGTCGAACGACCCGGTGGTTCACGTGCGGTGGTGGGGATCGTACGACCAGAATTTTACGGCGGCCAATGGCGTGCAGAACTTTTTGATCTCGTTCGAGTCTGATGTCCCCGCCGGACCCGCGCCCAGCTTCAGTCATCCGGGCCAACCGCTGTTGAACCAGATTGTCAGTAAGGGAGTGCTAGCGCCCGGCTCCGGCACGTTCACCGAAAAGATCATCAACGGCAACGTGTCGGAACATCTCTACGAGTACAACGCGGAATTGAAGGTGCCGTTCGCGGAGCAGGCGAATACGGTCTACTGGCTGAAGATCGTGGCCTTGAACGATCCGGCCCCGGTGACCAGCGGCGGCGACGGCGGCGTCTACAACTGGGGTTGGCACGATCGCGATTGGGGAATCAAGGACAATCTGGCGTCCGTCCCGCCGCTGGTCTCGCCCGGCGAGGGTGACATTGGTCCGCTCATCCTGCCCAACGGCACTCCGACGCCCGTGTACCACTTCCAAGACGACGCGGTTTCGGGCTTTGTCTCGATCTCGCCCAATGCAGCGGGATTCCCAACGGTTCAGCAAACCGGCTACAATCCCGAAAACTACATCCACATTCCGGGCGCTATCCCCATCGACGGCCCGCCGGGGATTGAGAAGTTCTCCAAGGATCTGGCCTTCGAGTTGTACTTCCGCCAGGTACCCGAACCCAGCACGCTTGCCTTGCTGACGGTCGGAGCACTCGGAATGGGTGCGATGGTTTGGCGACGCCGACGGACCGGCCGCTCGACGAAATCCCCATCGATCGTCACCCTGGTCGCCGCCCTCGCAGTTTGTGCGGCACTGGGCGTCCAAGCCAAGGCCGACCCGTTGCCCAGTCAGGTGCTGAAGTTCCAGCAACTGCCGCTCAACAACGGCCAAGGACCGAGCGTCGGCGGCGCCCCGTATCCGGGGCACGACGAGTGGAGCACGGCCCGCCTCAATCCCTCCGTCAACGGTTACACGGGCGAATTCATGGCCGATGATTTCGCCGACCTGGTCAGTCAGCCGGTCGTGCATGTGAAGTGGTGGGGATCGTATGACCAGAACCAATCGTTCAACGGCGTGCAACGGTTCTTGATTTCGTTTGAGAGCGATCTGCCCTTCGACCCCGCGATTGGCGCCAGCCGTCCCGATAAGCCGCTCTTGAGCCAGATCGTCTCCGCCGGGGCGCTGGCTCCGGGATCGGGCACGTTCACCGAGAAGCTCATCAACGGCAACGTCCCGGAGCATCTTTACCAGTACAACGCCGAACTAAAGCTCCCCTTCGCCGAGCAGGCAAACACGGTGTACTGGTTGAAGATCGTGGCCCTGGTCGATCCGTCGACCGAGGGGAATATCCACTGGGGCTGGCACGACCGCGATTGGGGCATCAAGAATAATCTGGCTTCGGTCGCGCCTGCGGTCGTGCCCGGTGAAGGCATCATCGGGGTCGTCCCCGATTCGACCGGCAATCCCACGCCCGTGTATCACTTTCAAGATGACGCGGTGTCGGGGTTCCTCAGCGTCACTAGCACGGCGGCCAATCCACTGCTCGTGCAACAAGCCAAATACAAACCGCAGAACTATATCTTCTCAACCCCCGGAGCGATCTTTATCGACGGACCTCCGCAGATTCAACAGTTCTCGAAGGACCTGGCCTTCGAGCTGTACTACAACGCAGTGCCCGAACCCAGCACGCTCGTATTGCTCTCCGTCGGTGCGGTAGGAATGGGCGCGATGATTTGGCGACGCAGGCGAATGGCGCGAGGGTGAGGGTGAGGGCAGGTAATGAACCAAAAACACAAACCTCGTGCCGCCCTTCCAGGAACCTGGGAGGGCGGCTTTTTTTGTCTGTAACGACGTTCACTTGCTGTAGATCCTCGGACATTTGGGGTTAAAGCAGTGCTCGCAAGCTTAAGGTGTGGGAGGCGATCTCTAGCGCGGTGGGCTGACCGTCGTGCTGTCGATTGCATTGCATCCGTGGAGCGGCGCGGCAGTCGGACGAGCAAGTCCGAGGGGATGAACGACGCGGAACGTGCCAGCGAAGTGCGGGTTGGACGAAAGGTATTAGCCCCGGCAGGGGCCCAACATGCTAGCCCACGGCGCAAGCCGTGGGACCACCGGCGCCGCGCGACAGGAAGCCACGCTAGGGGCGACAGGTTTTTCTAGACCGATTCCGAGTCGCCTTGCAACCGATTCGCCGTACAACCGGGCCGCGCAACGTGTCCTTCTTTCGCCCCGCTGGGGCTCGCCACCATTTGTCGTGTGCCGCGTACCCACGGCTCGCGCCGTGGGCTAGTAGGTTGCGCCCCTAGCGGGGCTGGGAGTTCGCTTTGCCCGGAAGAAACGTGGCCGTCAACAGATTCTTGCGAGCAGTGCCTTATCCCCAAATGTCTGGTAAATCCTTGCATAGATTGTCGAGGCACGTTCGACTGGGATAGAATCGTGAGCCATGAACCAGTCAGTAGCCACGCCCACCTCGCGACGCCGTTGGTTCCGGTTTAGCCTACGGACGATGCTCGTGGGCGTGACGGTGATTTGTTGCGTGTTGGCATGGCAATTGCGCACGGTGCGCGAGCGGCAGGCGGCGTTGATCCAAATGCGCGATGGGGGGACGTTTCGCGTCACCACCACCGAGGCCTGGACCGACCGCTTCCCGGCGGGCAGCCCCGTTAGTTCCCCGGCCACGATTCCCGCGGTGCGTCGTTGGCTCGGCGATCAGGCAATTCAAGAGATCTGGTACAGTAGTTTCTACAATCCGGCTTTGGAGGAGGATCTCGTTCGGGACAAGCGGATCTTCCCCGAGGCGGTATTCCAGGAAGCGTTGCCCGAGCCCTGTCATCCGGGCTGCTTTCCTCGTGGAACGCTCGTCGAGACGCCCCAAGGCCCGCGGGCCATCGAAACGATTCATCCCGGCGAAATGATTACCGCGGTCGGTCCGACCCGTGAGCTTTTCTCGGCCGCGGTTCAAACGGTCTTCGTGACCGACAACCAGTTGTGGAAGGTCCGCACCGACGCGGGCCTGCTGTACACAACTAAGACGCAGCCCTTGTGCCCGGAGAATGGCCAAACGCGGACCGCGGGTGAGCTACAGCCGGGGGACAAGATCCGTCGCTGGCAGGATAAAAACATCCGCGTGGCGACGGTGATCGAGGCGACGCGCACCGAGCGCGCGGAGAAGGTCTTTAACTTGATTCTGGGCGACTCCGAGATCTTTATCGCGGACGGATTTCTGGCTCGCAGCAAACCGCCGGCCGCGGTGGCCATTCCGTAAAGTGCCGACCGAGGATCCAGCGAATCACTCCGTCGTAGTTTCAGCCTCGACGAGTGCCGCGCCGGCGTCAGCATGCCCAGTTGGCTGAGCATTCCGAGGGACTCGGTTTGTTCCAATTCGGCAGCGATAAGGGCCGCGGTGGGTCGCCTGTCCTTGCCAGCGCGCGGCGACGATCGTCTCGTCGGCAACGCATTGAACAATTTCAACCCGCCAATCGAGAAATGTGGCATGCTCCATCTCGACCAACTGTCGCATGCTCGCCCGGTCGCGCGGGCTGCCCGCCGGGACAGTAGTGGAAATCGGGCGTGGTCATCGCGTCGAGCACCGCGAAGTCTGCCTGGGTCCAGTCGCGTTCGATGCAGTTTGCGATGAGGGATTTGCTAGGGACGAACAATGTTATGGAGTAAGTCCAGGATTGTATCTGGCGAATACGATTCGACAACCTCACGAGGCCGGGCAGGCGTGCCCTCGACCCGAAAATAAACCACTATCGCAAAGCATCGATGAGCATGGACCAAGCTCTATTTGTTTTCTCGCCTTTGTACTTTAGGTTGTTTCTCGTAATCGCAACATTCTGCACTGACGACAATGTTAATTTGCGCGAGTAGGTCCGAAGTGCTGGGATGGATACCTCCCACAACGCGACACTTCGTGACACTACGATGAGTGCCCCTCGCGCGATGGCAGCGGACACGAGAAAATCCGTAATCCTGGCTCTCAACTCGGCAGCCCTCCTTGAAGTGCGAGCTCTTATATGGAAACCACTCGACAACAGCGAAACGCTGCGCAAGAAGCTCAAGGGGAATGACTTGCACGAGCTGTTTGATCTTACCCTTCCACCAGACGCCGCCAGCGTGCGTCTCCATGAATCGAGGATCGAAGAAATAGAATGGCCAATTGGATCCCTCATGACGGAGATTTGCGAGCAGAGAAGCGCGGAATTGGGCATCTGCGTGCGAAAACGGGTCCGTCGCCGGATTAAACCCAGGATTTAGTTGGAGAACCACTACGGATGCGGTCGTAATTGCTCCTATAAACGGCTCAGGAATAACCGTCTCTACTTCGATCCGAAAATGATTTCCAGCCGGAAGTTTTGAATTGAAGGTTTCAATCGCTGATTGATCGCAAGGAAGTACATACGGTGCCGCAAGAGGTAGACCAAGCCAAGGGTTAATAGTGGAAGCCATCTGCAGGTATCCCTACGTCGGCCTATCGCGTTGGTTCGGTTCGCGCATAGCAGGCAGATCGACAAGCAAAAACCGCCCCTCAATGCCATGAGGCTTGATCATTAGACCAGCCCGCAATCGAAGCGCGTTTCGCGCAAAAGTCACAGAAGCCGTTAGTTCTTCTCGCGGCCGTCTTCTTCTTTGTTCAGATGACGGCGGAGGTAGCGGGCGCGCTCGATGTTGCGGTCGGCCGAGTCGAGCTCGCCGCCAGTGAGCTTTTGCAGGTGGGCCGGCTGCGTGTAGATGAACAGCTTGTTGACCGTGGGGATTTCCAGATCGTGGATCAGGCCCAGGTTCACGCCCATGCGCACGCTGGAGAGCAGATGCATCGTCTCTTCAGAACTGATCGTTTGCGCGGTGCGGAGGATGCCGTAGGCCCGGCTCACGCGGTCGTGCAGGTTCTCTTGGCTTTCGCGGATGAGGAACTCGCGGGCCTTGCGCTCGTAGTCGATGATCGTGGGCACGACGTCGCCGACTTGCTTTACCAGGTCGGGTTCGCTGCGGCCCAGCGTGATCTGGTTGCTGATCTGGTAGAAATCGCCCATCGCCTGCGAGCCCTCGCCGTACAGCCCGCGGACGGCCAGGCTGATCTTTTGCAGCGAACGGAAGAGCTTGTCGATCTGCCGCGTGATGACCAGCGCCGGCAGGTGCAGCATGACGCTCACGCGCATGCCCGTGCCGACGTTGGTGGGGCAGGCGGTCAGATAGCCGAGCTTGTCGCTGAAGGCGTAGGTGACCTGTCCTTCGACCAGGTCGTCGATGCGGTTGATCTGGTCCCAGGCGGCCGACAGGTCGAAGCCGCTGTGAATGACCTGGATCCGCAGATGATCTTCCTCGTTGATCATCAGGCTGACTTGCTCGTTGTTGCCGATGGCCACGCCGCGGGCGCCTTCGCTATCGGCGTGCTCGCGGCTGATAAGCTGCCGCTCGACGAGGAACTGGCGGTCGATGCCTTGCAGATCGTTGACGTCGACGTAGGTGAGATCGACGGATTCGTGGACCTTCATCACGCGCTCGCGCAGGATGCGTTCGATCTCGGCGCGATCACCGGCGTTGGCCCGACTGATGAAGGGAAAATCAGCCAGGTTGCGCGCCAGGCGGATGCGGCTGCTCATGACGATGTCGGACTCGGGGCCGGCGCCTCGCAGCCATTCACCGCTCGTGCGTGCTAGACTTGCAAAATCCACGGGTTGCTACTTTCCTTCCTCGACCTTGCGAATATCGTCGCGCAGTTTCGAGGCCTTTTCGTATTCCTCGCGTTGGATCGCCTCTTTCATCTCGCGCCGCATGCGGATCAGTTCGGTCTGGCTATCGGTGTTGCCCTTCGATCGCCGCGGCCGCTTGCCCACGTGGACCGTCTCGCCGTGAATGTTCACCAGCAGCGGTTCCAGCTCTTTCTGGAAGCACACGTAATCGTGCGGGCAGCCGAGCCGGCCCTGGTTGCGGAACTCAAAGAACGTGATGCCGCAGATCGGGCACGACTGCTGGTCGAGCCGGGCGAGCTCCTCGGCGGTTTGGCCGACGGCCAGATGGTGGGCCAACGCCCCGGCCAGGCTAGGCGTGGCGGCCGCCGTTTCGGCGTCGCTCTCGGTAAGGTACTCACGGGCGTGCTGCTCGCAGAGGTGCAATTCCTGCGGCTTGCCGCCGGTTAGCTCCGTGATATGGAAGGTCGCCGGTTTTTCGCAGCGTTGACACTTCATCTGTCCGCTCCTGGGGGCGCGGGAAACGCGTCCCCCAAATCCTGGCATCTGCTGCCAGAAAAGTGGGTGCTTAGTCGCCGCAACCCCTGCCAAGACATGAACCTAAGACCAATCGGCTGCGTCCTGCAGTGACCTAAGCGGGCCTGACCCGGGCCGAAGGGATTCTATCAGTCCCCCCCCTAGTGTCAATCCCGTTCGGCGACCACTCGACGCAACGCAAGCCAAAACTGCCAAAGCAGATACGCTCGCGCGCACCCTGCTCATACCGGCCCTGACGAGGGCCGCCGATCACCCGTCGGTGCATGCGACATTTACATTATACTAGGCGACGCAAGAAAGAATTGAGATGCGGTCATCGAACCCAGGGAAGGCGGTCCGACATTAAACTGATGGAGCGTTAGGTGCCGCCATCCCTGGGCTTGGGATTGCGTAAACGCTCCGTTACTCGAAACTTTCGTCAATCCGCAATCCGAAATCCCAATTCCGCAAACAACTTCATGCCGCATTATCCCGATTTCGAGTCCTTCTGCCGGTTGGCCCAAGATGTCGAGCTTGTGCCTGTCTATCGCCGCCTGGTTAGCGACAATCTCACGCCCGTCAGCGCGTTTCATCGCGTCGACAGAGGCCCCTGTTCGTGCCTCTTCGAGAGCGTGATCGGCGGCGAGCGCGTGGGCCGCTACAGCTTTGTCGCGGCGGGGCCGTTCCTACTGGTTTCGGCCAAGGGCAAGCGCGTCACGGTCACGACATTTACGAACCCCGACAAAAACAGTCCGGACAAGAGCAGCCAACCGCACGTCGAGGAGTTCGATTCGCCCGACCCGCTGGAAGAGCTGCGCCGCCGCGTTTCGCAATGGCGAGCCGCCACGCTCAATGAGCTGCCG
>Ga0163144_10018912_pt1 | contig 13898 bp, 15 predicted proteins | sample OliLak19BULKMAT1_FD_123175 | JGI IMG/M metagenome (GOLD analysis project Ga0163144, IMG submission 123175) | Freshwater microbial mat bacterial communities from Lake Vanda, McMurdo Dry Valleys, Antarctica - Oligotrophic Lake LV.19.BULKMAT1 | ecosystem: Environmental > Aquatic > Freshwater >... | reverse complement strand
TCAAAGGAGTAATCCAGGGATAGTGCCACAAGGTGTATACTGTCAACATACTCGGTGTCACCGGGTTTACCAGGGAGAGATTGCAATGTCGTCAATTTCATTTTTTGGCAAGGTGCTGTGCGCAAGTGCACTCACGATTGGCATGCTCCTCGTCATCGCGCCGGTCGCAGGTCTCTTGACGGTGGCGACGGGTGGAGCTATCCGCGCTGGACTGGGTGACTACGCATATGCCGGTTTTTCGACCGACCTCATGCAAGCATACTTGGTCCTCTACCTCCTCCTCGTCTGTGGCATCATGGGCTACATCCTTTGGAAGGAGCGCACCTTACACGAAACTGAGCGCAGTGAGGCGTGCTATCTCGGGCTATTTCCGATTTTAGCCCTCTCTCTGCCTATCATGGCAGAAGAAGGTGTGCCTCTTGAGCTCCTCCAGGTCGGTCTGGTCTCGCTCTTCTGGGGAGCTACATACCACGCGCTCTCTGCGCGTGAAAAAGCAGGCTCGACGGAGGGCTTTGGTAGTCGAGCGAAATCGCGCTGGCAACACTACGGTTTCGAAATCGGAGCCGTCAGTATCAGCCTGCTCCTCGCTACCTCCTCTTACCTGAGCCAAGGAAGCGCCCCTACTTGGGTTTCGGTCTCTCTATGGATCGTCACCGCTCTTTTCTCTGTAGTTGCCGCTTTACTGTACGCGATGGCTTGGGCTATCAATACAGAAGATATGTACGCGGCATACCATGAAGAGAGCTCGAGCCCTCAGTGAGACGCCCTTCAGCATCCCTCATACCGCTTGTTCATCGAAACAAGCGGTTTTTTCTTTGCCTTACTTCAAACGGTTGTTGATAAACAAGAGGAGAAGAAGTGGAAGCGCCATCCACAAGACCAGGGCGAGTGGTGAGGCAAAGTAGCTATAGGCAGTGAGTGATATATATGAGAGTGCCAGAGTTTTAGGGAGAAAGGCCAGAGTGACACTGACGAGCATCCCTGTGACGAGTAAGCTCATGACAAAGAGACGCCAGAAAAAATCAGTACCGGCACTCGTGATATGAAGATCAAACAAACGGTCATCCACCATGCTCAAGAAGAGAAGAAGACCAAAGAATACGCCAACCTTCGCATACGGAGAAAAAGAGAGGAGGCTCGCCGGCAAGACACTGAGAAAGGCGACGACGATATAGATGTTGATCAAGATATTGACGAGCTTCCAGCGGCCAAAAATAAAACCAAAAGCAAGGCTAAGGCCAAAGAACACAAGAAGAAGCGAAAGGTCGCCTGTTAAGTTCTGCGGGAGAGCAATTGTTCCGAAGAAATCAGTCAAAAAAGACATAGAAGGGAAAGTTCAGAAATTGCTATGGTTTGCCAGTGTTTGCTCCTAGTATACTGCGTGCACTTTCCCTCTGTCAAAGTAATTTCTGTAATTTCGACCGTTCTTCCTAGCCTTTTCCAGACTCACGTATTTTGAGGTATACTCTAGAGAGTTAAATCTCCCTCCATCTATGCTAATTCTCTATCGCCGTATCCTTTTTTGGCTCTTTGTTACTTCTTTTTTTGTCGTTTCGAGCTCGCTTTTGTTTCATGCCTACGGCTACCGTTTCAGCATTGAGCGAGGCATCTTTATCTATACTGGCTCACTGTCCCTCAAGACCAATGTCGAAACAGTCGACATCAGGATAGACGATACCCTGATTCCACAGAAAAAGCTCGGTCTTCTCAATAATTCTATCCAAGTATCTGGCCTCGCCCCTGGAGAACATCGGATTATGGTCAGTGCCCCGGGCTATAAACCCTGGAGTAAAAAGATTGTTATCGAAAGCGGTCTCACTACGGAATTCTGGAACGTATTTCTCATCCAGGAAAACTACGGGCAAGAGGCCGTGCCTTTCACGGGAGGGGTGATCAAAATGTTTCCTGCCCCAAACGGTCTCTTTGCTACAGTAAAAAAGAATGGTGATCGTTACTCGGTTGAAGTCCTCGATATCGAAAGAAATGAAAGCGAAGAAGTGTTCGCAACAACTGAAGCGATATTTTCTCCTGACCAGGAGACTAATATCGAATGGTCACCCGATAGTCACAAGCTTATCATTCCCCTTCTTCAAAACAGCCTTCCTCTTTTCACCGTCGTTGATATCAAAACCAAAGAAGCCTTTGTACTCGGTGGTGTCACCCCTTCAGAAGCGCCCATCCGGTCTCCGCGCTGGGACGCCACCAGCAGAGACTCGCTCTTCTTTCTCCAGGATACTTCCCTTTACCGACTCGATACTCGCATCTGGGAGAGGCAGGCCATCTTGGTTACAGAAAATATTTTAGCTTACGATCTCTCTCGTAACAAACTCTATTACCTCGAGGCCGGAAATAACCAAGTTTATGAAATAGATGGCAACGGAAGAAAAGGTACACCAAGACGGATCACGCCACTTCCTGCCATTCTCAAAGAAGGAGGTACCTATTCGCTCATTGTTTATGACGATACCAGACTGTCTGTGATTGAGGAAGCAACTGGCACACTCCTTGTTTGGAACGAAGAACCGTCATTTGATTGGCGGAACCTCGGGACCGGTATCAAAAGCTTCCAGTACTCCGATGACGGCAAAAAACTGCTCTTTTATAGCGACTATGAAATAGCTGTCTACTTCAATCAAGACTGGGAGGCGCAGCCGGCTCGCGCCAAAGATAGCATCGTCCAAATTGCACGCTTTGCGAGTCCGATCAAAAATATTCAGTGGGCCGAAGACTACGAACATGTCCTCCTCTCTCTCGGAAAAAATATCAAGATGATTGAACTCGACCATCGTGATCGCCGTGACCTCTCGGATCTTATTATCCTAGAAAATCCTCCTCTGGAGCTCCTTGCTCGCTTCGGCACCGACAGCCTCTATGTTATCAGTACATCCTCAAGTGACGGGGGTAATAGTAGCGTGTTCAGTATCACTCTCCCTCAGTACACCACTCTTTTCGGCCTCTAAACCCCCTTTCCTTTCTTCTCCATCTCATGCCCACACCATACCACGACCGTTAGACCCTGTAGCGTCGTATATAGGTCCTGTGTGCGCGATAAAAAGAGTATCACAAAAACCACGGCCGTTGGTTATGTGATACTAAAGAAATAATTTTTGGGAATATAAAACCGGCAGAAGAAATGTTCCTCCTCTGCCGGCTTCGTCTTGCTGCGAATCCTGTGAGCCGAAGCGCCTGTTAGCGCCAGCCCTTTGCTCAGCAATCCCGATAGATCAAACGCCGAGCTTCTGCTTCAGCAATTACAACGCCTTGTTCCATCAAGGTCTCGTACTAGGCTTGCTGTTCAGGCGTCCGATGAGCATGGACTGCCAGGTGGCACTCCACAACATTCTCAGCGACACGGGAGCTGGTCAATCCTTCAAGCATGAGCTTGTAGGCCAAGTCCTCCATGCCACCAGCGCCATCAAACAGCGTGTTGAATCGTCGCAACGCTGAATCACCGCGGAAGACTTGTGCTTGGTAGAGCGCCAGGGTATTCCGGTAGTGATGGTTGTAAGCCAACCCAAGCGGCACATCTTCGCCATTCTTACCAACACCACGGAACGTGGCGCCGGCGACCTTGATGTCAGGCGATGCGAGAGCACCGAAGAGTCGCTCGAGGTGCTCGGCTTCGAGCAACACGGTGTTCGAGATCATCAACACGTATTCGATGAAGTCGTCGCCCAGGCTGGTCTCGATGTAGTCGAGTCCGGCATTGAGCATGGCAGACCAAGCTCGGCCACCTTTCTCAAACGACTGCTCGACCAAGTGGACTCGGGTGGAGTCGAATGTCGCGAGGACCGGTGCCGTGACATCATTATCCTGATCCTTCGGCACCACCACGACGACGTGTCGGATGCCAAAGTTGAGCAACTTCTGTACGAACCTGTCAATATCCGGAAAGTTGAAAGTCCGGACGACGGCAGCTGTCAGATTCAGTTCATGCTTGTACACGTTTATACACCTTTTTGACAAAAAAGTCAACAACTGTCATGCGTACGGGCTAGCATAACATGGTAAATAATGAAAAGTGGCTTATAAAAAGAAAAAAACGCCTCTTTCGAGGCGTTACTTCAGTTTCACGAATCTTAGCGCTTAGACCACTGAGGAGCACGACGGGCTTTCTTGAGTCCTGGCTTCTTACGTTCGACGGCACGGGAGTCACGAGTAAGGAATCCTTCCGCCTTGAGTGTCGCACGAAGTAAAATATCGTGTTTGATGAGACAGCGAGCCACACCGAGCTTGATAGCATCAGCCTGTCCATGGAGTCCTCCGCCACGCACCACAACGGTGATAGTAAAGGCTTCTTCAAGACCAGTCGTCTTGAGAGGAAGGAGAGCCTGAGCGACGAGCGCCGGTGTTCCGAAGTACGCAAGAATAGTCTTTTTATTCACCACGGCACCCTCAGCTTTATCAACCGGGTAGAGACGCACCTGAGCGACGGCGGTCTTACGACGACCAACAGCGTACAAATAGCGCTCCGCTACCTTCGGAGCCTTGGCAGCTTTCGGAGATGCTTTAGTAGAAGTGACTTTTTTCTTGGCCACTTTTTTGGGCTTGACTGGAGCCTCAGCTTCGACTGTCTCAGTTGTTTCCTTGGTTGCCATACTACTCGTGAGTTACGTGAATGATCTTTTCTGTGTGGAGAGCTCCTTTATTAAGATGGAGACGAGTCAGCATACGGTTTCGCAACTTGTTTTTCGGGAGCATACCATAGAGCGCTGCGTACAAAACTTTCGTGGAATCCTTTTTCAATTGGTCCTCAAAAGAAATGGAGCGGATACCGCCAGGATATCCTGAAAAGCGATGATACATCTTGTCACTCGCTTTGTTTCCGGTCACCTCAATCAAATCAGTGTTGATGACCACTGCAAAGTCACCACCATCGATATGGGGAGCATAGGATACCTTACCCTTTCCCATAAGGAGGGTAGCGATCTCAGTCGCGAGACGCCCAAGCACTTTGCCTTTCGCGTCAAAAAGGTGGTACTTACGATCAATCATTTTTTTCTTGGTGGCCATAGGAAAATACTTCGATTAGACAAATTCTATCACAGCCATTTTAGCACCATCACTCTTTCGTTGCTCCAGTTTGACAACGCGAGTATACCCACTCCCTCGACCATCAAAGCGAGCGCTGAAGTCTCCTAGAAGTTTCTTGGTCGCCATCGCAGGGACATATTTCTGAAGCTCACGGATCATAGCGATACGACGAGCGGCGTCACTTCTCGCTACTTTCGCCTTGTTCACTATCTGATCAATGTAGTTTTTGATTTCCTTGGCCTTCGCCTCAGTCGTCATAATCTTTTCGTGAAGCACTAAACTGCCCAAGAGGGTTTTGATCAGAGCATTTCTTTGGTTACGGACACGTCCGAGAACGCGACCTTGGTGTCTGTGCTTCATAGGAGGAAACTACTCATTACCGATTGAAGGCTTATTCTTTTTCTTCAGTCTTTTTTTTCTTGACTACTTTCTTGGCTTTTTTGACTGGGGTCTTAACCGTCTCGTCTTCTTCTTCCGAGAGAGGCGTCGCTTCAGTTTCTTGTTCTGGGGCGACTCCTTCGAGTGTAGCAAGTGAAGAGAATTGAGTAACGAGGATACTGACGCTCTTTTCAAATGCCTCTACAGGACTTATGCTTCCATCGGTCACGATCTCGAGACTGATTTTGTCATAGTCTGTACGCTTACCGACACGCATGTTTTCTACTTCATAGTTAACACGCTTGACTGGAGTGTAGATAGCATCGATAGCAATAACTCCGATCTCACGATCCGTATCACGCTCACGGCTTTCTACGGGTACATACCCAAGACCACGATCCACTTCGATTTCCATCTCGAGCTCTGTCTTTTTATCAGTCAAAGTAGCAATGACCTGGTCGGGATTGACGACTTCTATGCTCGATGAGGTCTTGATAGAGGAAGCAGTCACTACGCCTTCGCCTTTACTCTTGAGAGTGACCTTGATTACCTCTTCTCCCTCACCATGTATTTTGAAACGAACCTGCTTGAGGTTCAAGATAATCTGAACGACATCTTCCATGACACCTTCAATGGTTGAAAATTCATGGGAAACTCCCTTGATCTTGACCGAGCGAGCAGCGGCACCAGCAAGCGATGAGAGTACAACGCGACGAAGTGCATTGCCAAGCGTAGTACCGTAGCCAGGGTGGCAACCAAGAATCTCAAACTTCCCATGGTTTTTACCAAGTTCGGTATACTTCGGCTGTTGCGGTGAAGTGATGATCTGCATACCTGCGTGTTGGTTTCGGATGGACTGTCGGACCAGGAATTCATTGACCGACCACCGGAAACAATTTAAAGGGTTTAGGAACTCTGATTATTTAGAATAGTACTCAACGACCATCTGTGCATCTACCTGTACCCCCACATCCGCTCGATTTGGCAGGGCGACGACTGTGCCAGAAAATGCTTGAGGATCAAGCGCTAACCAGTGCGGTACGTCCTTCTTGTTTTTCAAAACTTCCTGAATATTCTTGAAATAGGTTTTGTCTTTTTTACTTGCCTTGAGCGTAATAATGTCTCCGACTTTGACTTGTACCGAAGGAATATTCATACGCTTGCCGTTTAACTCAAACATCTTGTGCGAAACGAGTTGCTTACCTAAGACGCGGGAAGCGGCAAAGCCGAGGCGGTAAACAACGTTATCGAGACGACGCTCTAAGCGACCCAAAAGCTGGTCCCCGGTGACACCGGGCACATTTCGAACCTCATCAAAGTGATTACGAAACTGGCGCTCCATAACACCATAGAGGCGCTTAATCTTTTGCTTCATAGCAAGCTGTTTGCCATATTCACTCCCACCACGAGATGGGCTGTGTCCGTGAATACCAGGAGCGTAAGGACGGCGTACCATCGCACATTTGGCAGACAAACAACGATCTCCTTTCAAAAAGAGTTTTTCGCCAGCCCGGCGACAGAGTTTACATTTAGAGTCGAGGTTTTTTGCCATAGGTATTTTCAAGCTTAAATGCGACGTGGACGGCGTGGACGACAGCCATTGTGCGGAATAGGAGTAATATCTTTGATCGTCACCAGATTGAAACCATTGTTGGCAAGCGCTCGGATCGAGGCTTCGCGTCCACTGCCGACACCTTTGACGAATACTTCAAGCTCCTGCACACCATACTTCTTCACTTTTTCAGTAACATCAGCCACAACTTGAGTCGCTGCATATGGAGTTGATTTTTTGGCACCCTTGAAAGACAAATGGCCAGAACTCGACCACCCTAAAATAGCACCGTTCAAATCAGCTATGGAAACAATCGTATTGTTATAGGTGCACTGAATACTCGCGCGACCTTTGAGTATCTGACGCTTGCTCTTTTTAGCCTTTTTGACAGGCCCCTCTTCGGCAGTAACCGTTTTGGCTACTCCCTCTTTGACTTCTCCGGTGGAAGTTTTTTTTACTTCTTCACTCATATCTCTCTTTCGCTTGTAGCTTATGTTAGTTTGTGGTCTTCCATTCCTTGCTTTCGCTTTTTGGTTTCCCTGTAAGCTATGAGCCAAGAAACTACTCTAGGTCTTCGAATCAGACTTCTTCCGACCACTTCCCATAGTCTTTCTGGTATTTCCTCGTACAGTACGGGTGTTCGTTTTGGTTCGCTGGCCACGTACTGGGAGACCCTTCTGATGTCTCGTGCCTCGGTAACAGCCGATTTCTTTAAGACGCTTGATATTTTGCTTGACGACATGGCGGAGCTCACCTTCGACACGGTATTTTTTCTCGATCATGTCACGGAGACGATTGGTATCTTCGGCCACGAGATCCTTGGTACGAGTGTCCGGATCGATCGAAAGCTCCTTCAGAATTTTCTGACTCGTCGAAAGACCGATACCAAAAACGTATGTCAGGGCTACTTCAATGCGCTTATTATCTGGAATGTTGATACCGGCGATACGTACCATATTTCTTTCTCTAGCTTCTAGCTTATTAGCTTCATGAGCTGCTTAGCGAGTATTCCTAGCCTTTGGTTTCTACGAGCTACGAATTACCAGCTAAAGAGCTATCCTTGGCGCTGCTTATGCTTTGGATTTGTACAGATTACAAAAAGGACGCTCTTGCGTTTGACGATTTTGCATTCAGCACAAATTTTTTTGACAGACGCTCTCACTTTCATAATCTAGCCTCTAGATTTTTAGTTTATCCTCTCTATAGCTCTGAGCCTTGGGTCTGCGAGCTACAAATCTACCTCCTATTTGTTACGATGTACGATTCTACCCTTTGTGAGGTCATAGGGACTCATTTCGAGAGTCACTCGATCTCCTGGAAGCAGTCGGATATAGTGGACGCGCATACGTCCAGAGATATGAGCGAGTACTTCGTGACCATTATCGAGACGGACTCGAAACGTGGTACTAGGGAGTGTTTCTAAAACTTCTCCTTCCAAACGAATCAGTTCTTTGTTATTTGCCATATATTACTGAAAACTTCATTGACACGAGAGAAGCGAGCCTGAAAGACTCTTAAGAACACAAAAACAGAGAAGTTTTTGTCTGGTATGCAATCTATCCTCGTACTTCCGAAGCATCTTTTGCAGACCCTCTCTTTTTCCTGTATCTCTGCAATTTTTCAAAACGTGGTTGTATTGTAGCAGATAAGAGAAATCTGTCAACCGCGTCGCTTGCGAAGGGCGGCAGCCACTATAGCTAGCCTGAAACGACCTTCTTTTTCCATCAAGATTTAGTAGCAATAATTGCCATTATTTCCCGAAACGACGCTCTCGCTCGCTATAATCCCGCAGGGCGATTTCTAGAGCTGTCTCATCGAAGTCTGGGTACAGAGCATCAGCAAAATAGAGCTGGCTATTGGCAATATCCCACATCATAAAGCCAGCAGAAAGATGCGGTTCACCACCAGTGCGGATAAGAAGGTCAACGGGTGGTAAATCACGGGTTAGGAGATTCTTTTTGATCAACTCATCGGTCACCCTGTCACCTGGCTTGAGTGTTTGAGCGACTTTTTCAAAAGCTAGACGCATCTCATCATCTCCACTGTACGCCAGAAAAAAATTCAAAAAGTACTGATCGTAGTCCTTGGTAGCTTCCTCACAGGCGTAGAGCACTTCCTTAAGCGAGGCGGGAAACTGCTCCTCCCAGTGTCCGATGAAACGAATCTTGGCTTGATCTTTGTGAACATCTTCGCTTCCCAAAAGCTTCCTGAAGTACGTCTCGTAAATATGGAGGAGTTCCTTGCTTTCCTGAAGGGGGCGTTTTGTCAGGTTCTCAAGTGATGATCCCCAAAATGAAATTTCACGAACGCCAAGACGACGCGCTTCACGAATTAGTCGCTCGGTATTTTTGGCACCAGCCTCATGACCCTGCCAGGGTTCGACGTTACGCTCCTTAGCCCAACGACGATTGCCGTCTGGAATAATCACCACGTGACGTGGCAGATGCATGGGTGGAATATGTTCATTCTTCATAGCGTGCTTTCTTGCTAGTACTGACGTTTGGTCATATAATCTGCCACTCCCCGAAAAAAATCATACGCCTCTTCAGTTATCTGGGGCCTGAGAAAGGTCAAGGCACGGATACCCTCTTCACTGTAGTTCTCGGCTATGGCCTGCACTTCCTGAAGGGCTTCTGTTTCCTTGAGGAGATGGCGAAATTCGTCAATCTCTTCCTCTCGGAGCGCCTCTCCCTGAGCAAGGATAGCACGGATGCGTGCTTTGTCTTTCCTGGTTGCATTCTTGAGGGCGCGAGCCACAAGGAGCGTGAGCTTTCCCTCTTTGATATCTGACCCGATGGGCTTACCAATTCGCTCTTCGGTTCCGAAGATGCCCAGTATATCATCTTGTATCTGAAACGCAATTCCAAGCGGGATAGCGTAGGCACTGAGAGTGAGAAGCAGCTTCTCATCCCCCCCGGCAAGCAGTGCCCCCATATGGAGAGGACCTTCTATCGTATACTTAGCCGTCTTGTTACGGTACATAGTCAAAATCTCCTCTTCGCTTGCTTCACGCCGATACTCCATATAGATGTCTCTGGCTTGACCAATAACGGTAAAAGAAACAACGTTTTGCAGTTTAGAAAGTGCCTGAAAGATACGTTCCTTAGGAAACTGTGATTGGAAAATAATATCATTCCCGAAGGAGTAGAGCATGTCACCCATGACAAGAGCAATGGAGTTGCCAAAATGCGTCACATCGCGTCCAGGAAAGAAGCGCCGGCCAAAGTCAGCGTAGCGCTTATGGAGAGTCGCAACACCGTGACGGAGGTCATCACGATCAATAATATCATCGTGCACCAAAAGGAACGAGTGGATAAATTCGATGCTCATAGAAGTGGAAAGCATCTTTTCCCTTTCCGTTCCATGAGCGGCTAAATAGCCATAAAACATAAAAGCCGAACGCAGACGCTTGCCACCCGCGAGTACGATCTCTCGAGTGTGGCCGAGCGCCTCAGTGACAAGATCGTCCTCCGAGAGACTCCCCTTCATCAGGCCCTCAAAGTATGCATCAATAAGAGGGTCAAGGCGGACTTTGAAATTTTTGAGTTCTGCTTGAATTTCCATAGACAATATGTTCGAGAGTGTAGCAAGAAAGCACTCCCAAGGCAAGAAAAGAATAGCGTGGAAACTAGAAAGAGAGAAAGGCTGTGTACTGCTCATAGAGCGATGCAGTCGCCTGGAGATCCCTGGCATTATAACGGGCTATGTCAGCACCCTTCCCCTGATCAAAGAGCGCTTTGACGTCGTCCCCGTCTACTCCCTGAGCTTTGGGACTTTCAATCCCGAAAGTCCGGCACCAGAGATGGAGGCTCCCCTTCTTTCGCATAGCCCCATAAAAAGTCAGTTGATCAAGAAGATCGATATGACGAGCGTTTGATGGATGATAGTTTAAGTAACAATTTCCTATCAGGTTTTTACTTGGGCGGATCTTGTGGACAGCGGAACGAACCATGAGAAAAGGCACGTCAAAAGCACGGCCATTAAAAGTCACAAAAGTGTCGTACTTCTCTACAACGTCCCAAAACTTCTGGAGCATCTCTTTCTCGGTCATTACTTCATACTTACAATCCCCTTCCTCAAAACTTTTCTCTTTCCCCTGAGGAGAGAGCTGAAAATAAACGGCGCTCTTCGCCCGTTCAACATCACGAATACCGATAGCAACGATGCTTCCAGTGAGCGGGGAAAAACCCATGCCAGACTTCAGGTCGGAAAGTGCTGCCCCATACTCTTCCTTGCTGTCGGACTCTTTCTTGATCCAACGTGTCAAAACATCTTGACTCGTCTCATCAAGCGTATCAAAGTCTTCTCCGACGGTTTCAATATCAAAAACAAGAGTCGCCATAAGTACGTATCATAAATTCCACTTGGCAATATAGCCTTTCACATCAAATTTTTTCTCTGCCCCCGAGCGTGCCATATAGCGTATGGTACCAAACACTGGTCGAGGAAACCAGGCTCGGTCATGGACGCCCCCGATACTCCAGGCAATACCTGCATAGCCATTCGGATCTCGGCCATCGAGCTCGTATCTATCATTCAGAGAAAGAGCAATCCGCATCGCCTCCTCAGGACTTTTTGTCCACTCCAAAATCTTCTTGGCCCAGTACATACGCATATACCCATGCATTTTTCCCGTCCTGACCATTTCTTTCTGAGAAGCATTCCATAAATCATCGTGGGTCACGCCTTGTTCAAATTCCTTATCCGTATACAGGTACATCCGTTTATCACTTCGAGCCCGATCAAGAGACCTCCTGGCCCAATCTGGAAACCCTTCGACCGTATCATAATTTTTATTGTAAAAACAAAAATTATCCGAGAGCTCACGACGGACAATAAGCTCCTCAAGAAATGCTCCTGCATGATCAGTAAAGCTGAGTTCTTTTTTCTCTACCTTGGCCTTATTCTTACTGCTATCAAGGAGCTCTTCTATTCGCTTGCCTGTATTCTTGACTACCGAGAGTGCTACCCTTTGTGGTGCCAGCATGCCGTAATGGAGGTAGGGCGACAAATCTGACTGTCCACTCGCCAATGCATCATTACGTTTGATCCCATACTCGCTCAAGCGATCACGAAGGAAACGTTCAAGCATCTTTTGTCCTGCTTGTTCGCCAGGGACAAAAAAGATCTCCGAGAGATCGGAATCGTGAGCACTGAGAACATCAAGGAGTGCGCCCCATTCAATCGTTGGCACGTCCTCTTGAAAGAGAAAAGGGTGTTTACGAAGAGGGGGAAACTGATCGAGATATTCTGGAAGCAGTCGGTATAATTTCGGCCGGATGGTATAGGCAGCATACTCTTGCTTATCTGAAGCGACCCAGGCAGGCACAATATTATGAGCATCTACCATCTGAAAACTACAGGTTAAACCTTTTTTTAGCTCCTTGACCCAATCAAGCTGTATTCGTATCGGCGAGAAGTCGGTCACAATAGCTCCGGCGCCTATACTTTCAAAAAAAGTAAGGAGTTTTTGTGAAGAAGTATTTTTTTCATCATCCAGAATAAGAAAGAAGGAAATAGATTTTTGAGCAAGATTCTCAGAAATTTCTTGTAGACCACGAATCTTAAAAGACCGCTGTCGCCTTCCTCCCCCCAAATAATTGGCTACCAAGTTATAAACCACTAAAAGGGACGCCCTCTGTTCAAGAGCCAGAGCCTGAGCATACAAAAGTGCCCAATTATCTTCTGTACGAAGCTCGCGATTCATAAAGTAAACAATCGGCCCTGGACCAATAGGAAGCTCATTGATTCTTCGGATACGTTCTTGTTTCATATATGTATTCAAACTACGCAAGTATTCTATCACACAGATTAACTTTTTTTTATACGTAGCCCCAAGGGGGTCGGACAACCTGCGTTCTGCGAGTTGGCGGATGCGCTCTATAGGACTTCCGCCCTCTAGTCCTCGGCAGACCTCGGTCCCCCCAGACGGACAAACAAGTGTTTTCCCGACCCCTTTCCAGTTCGACTCTCCCTTGACGCTATAAACTAAAAAGTCCCGAGAATGAATCTCGAGACTTTTTAGTTCATTAGTAGCCCCAAGGGGAGTCGGACCCCTCTTTCTTGGATGAGAACCAAGTGTCCTAGCCGATAGACGATGGGGCCAGTTTAAAATATCAAAATCCAATTGACAAATGTCAAATAAATTTTGGCAGGAGTGGTAGGAATCGAACCTACGCAAACGGTTTTGGAGACCGTTGTACTACCATTATACGACACTCCCAAACCACCAGCCTAGCTTAGCAAAAACAGATCCTTTTGTGAATCTGTTCCTACGCACAGTCCGCAACTCCCGACGGAAACGAAAGTGCGCTACTTGCTCTCAGTATGAGTGGTATTCTTCTTACAGAAACGGCAGTATTTAGAGAGAGAAAGTTTTTCTTTCACTTTCTTCTTGTTGCGCTTGGTGTAATGAGTGATGCGGCTACAAGCGCTACACTTGAGCTTGGCCATGTTGTCTTTGATGGTTCCCATAGTCTTCCGAAGCTATAAAATCTAAAGCCTTTCCACTGTACGTGAAAAACCCCTACTCGTCAATACTTGAGCCGTTGATCGGGATTGAACCGATGACCTCGTCCTTACCAAGGACGTGCTCTACCAACTGAGCTACAACGGCTTTTTTCTATAATTTTCTCTACAAACTGTTTTCCAGCGTACCAGGAAAGTTAATCGCTGGCAAGAAAAAGAGTGTCGTAACAATTGATTATGAATAGAATAACACCATGTAAGTACTAAAAAAATAATTTGGTGGGCAGGGAGGGATTTACCCCTCTGGGGCATAAACTTCTCATCCCTCTCTTCGTCGCAACTAAAAGCATAAAGGTACTCGCTAGCGAGTACCTTTATGCTTTGTGTGTCTCTATTGTACCAAGCTCGCACCTATTTCCAAAACAAATGATGTCGCACGCTCCGCGCGCGTGGTGGCTTGAACCTC
>Ga0163144_10018910_pt1 | contig 13899 bp, 9 predicted proteins | sample OliLak19BULKMAT1_FD_123175 | JGI IMG/M metagenome (GOLD analysis project Ga0163144, IMG submission 123175) | Freshwater microbial mat bacterial communities from Lake Vanda, McMurdo Dry Valleys, Antarctica - Oligotrophic Lake LV.19.BULKMAT1 | ecosystem: Environmental > Aquatic > Freshwater > Lake... | reverse complement strand
GACTCAAACATCGAAGGTGGGCAACTGAAGATTGTTTTCGTTTTGTTATGTTTACAGCGAGGGTAGTTCGCCATGTCCACTTCGGCGTAGTTGCAAACGTACAGGTCCAAATAGCCGTCCCCATCGATGTCCCCCCATCCGCAACTTGTCGCCCAATGTGGATTGTCTACGCCTGCCTTAGCTGTCACGTCAACGAATCGTCGACCGTCGTTGCTATCGGACTCGTTGTGATAAAGAATGACGCCTTTCCAATTCGACACCAACAAATCGTCGAATCCATCGTTGTCACAATCACCAACCGCGCAACCCATCCCAAAACCGGCGTTGGCCAATCCGACAGATTCCGAGACGTCCGTAAACGTCTTGTCTCCGTTATTTCGGTACAGCTTGTTTGTCGGTCGCAAACTGTCATTGGGCGACGACGATAGTGGGCCGACTTGAACGCAGAACAGGTCTTGCAGTCCATCGTTGTTGTAATCGATCCAACCCAATCCGCTCCCCATTGTTTCTAGAATATTGAGTTCGGGTGTAGACGGATCAAAATGGCGAAAGGCGATCCCACTTGATTGAGTTATATCTTCGAACGAAGGGCCGTTCCCTGAATCTGAATCTGAATCTGAATCAGGTTTCGAGGTAGCGTCGTGAGTCCGTTGCGATTCACCTGATTGAAACTCGTAAGACGCAGTTGATGGATTGGAATTACCGGGCAGGACGAGCTGGTTGACCTCTTTTTTTGAATCGACGGCGTTGCGACAAGTAGCCAGCAATTGACGTGCAGTTGTGCAATTTCGATCAATCGACAGAACGGCTTGCAACAAATCGATGGCCTCTTTGATTTTGCCACAGTTGATGAGCAATTCAGCTCGACGAGTACGAACAGCCAAACTGTCTAATGCAAAGTTATCCCGTTCAAAATTGTCGCGTTGGACGTGAGCCAAGATTCGTTTTGCTTCGTCGGTTTGGCCTGCGCGGGCTAACGCGAGTCCTAAATGATACCGCGCTTCTTCATGAGTTCCCTTGCCATCTGCGTCGACGGTTCGCAAAAGGGGAATGGCTTTCTCCGCTTCGTTCGCTTCGCAGTAGAGGATTGCCCGCAACAAAAGGCCCGACGTAAATTTGGGTTGCGTTACAACAAGCTTGTCGAGAAACTCTTTCGCTTCAGGGGTCAAATCCAGCGAGTGGCAAACTCGAGCTTGGAGAAACTGCAATTCAGCATCTTCGGGATGGGTCTTGAGAAATTGTCGACACAATAGATCTGCTTCGTTGAACCGACCACTCGCTAAGCAAAGCACGATCACATTCTTACCGGTCGACCAATCGTTTGGTTCTAAAAGAACGACACGTTTGCCGTCGTTTAACGCAAGACGCTTTTGTTGTTCTTGCTCGTCTCCTGGCTTGAGTTGCAACGCCCTATTGTGCCGCAGATCCATCCGAAACATAAACGGTTCCGCGTCACCTTGTCGTAGAGTGCACCATTGCGTGAGAACGGATTCTGCTTCGACAAGTCTTTCGTTTCCGATGAGTCCGATGGAAAGTGATCTTAGAATATCGATGTTGTGCGGATCGCGTTCTAACGCTTTTCGGAGCAACGGTTCTGCGTCATGCAAGCGGCCTTGATATGCCGACTGGATCGCATCCGTCAAGCGTTCCTCATTCGCTTTCGATGGTCCAACTTTGGAACCTAACAGTCCACTCCAAACGAACAAACACACGCTGAAAACAGCAATCAACAATCCGCTGATCAGGTACCGGCGACGACGCATGGAAGGAAAAAACGCCGATCCTTGGATCAGCGTTTTTGATTGACTAGATGCCTTCCTGCCACGTTTCATTCAAAAACTACCGTAAGTTCGTTTAGTTCTTTGGCCTCAATTTGGTACTTTTTCTTGAGCGTAAACTCCTGTGCTGCCTTGCTATTCCCAGCGGGAACGGCACCTTCGGCGGCTCCCATTTCGGGTCGAACGGACACAATAAACTCCCCCTCGACGCCTCCCTTGAGCATCTCACTGGACGCATCGCTTCGAAGTGCAACCGTGTCCAGGGTGAACGTACCATCCGTATCGATTGTTCCATAACCTCTGTGTTCTGGATTCTTGACCGATGCAAAGGTGATTGTACCGCCTTTTAGAGGCTTGCCGTTTGTTAGAACGACTTTGCCTTGGACGATGTAAGTCTTGGGCAACGCTTCCTTCGCGCATCCTGGCAAAAGAAAAATCATAAACGTTAGGCATGGAACGAAAGCCAGAACGCGACAAGTAGTTGAAAAAAGGCTGGCGGACATCAATTGAAATCTCCGACAACATTTCCATCTGCTGGATTACACAGATTCCACCATACCTGATTGTCGATACTGCCTGAGATGAAATGTATGCTTCCGTCAGCCAGCGAAACGTTCATCCCCCCAGAATGTCCGGATTGTCCCCGCGACGAATCACAACCCAAGTTCCACCTTGCCCCCACTTGGAACTTCAAGCAATTGGTGTAGCCTCCCGTAAATATGTCTTTGGATTGAGTATTGGTACAAACGAGTGGACGCAGGATCGTATTGGAATGGTACCAGTGGGTGGAGCGTGCTTGAGTTCCGTTGGGAGCGCCACTCAAGATACAGGTCGCGAACATCTCCATGTACCAGATGGTATTGCTTGTGCCATCGGTGATGGAACTGAGCCCCTGGTTCCCTTTGATTCCATTTGGATTCCAACCAGGCTCGTCGTTGGTCCCGTCTCCAAAAGCGTTATAGTTTGCACCGTAGCTCGAAGCCGTTCCAAAGTTTTGCACATTTAATCTCGTCGCTTGTGATTTATTGCCGACAATCGAGGGGTCCGATGGGCAAATATAGCTCGGTATGCTTGTTGTGTATGCTTTTGGGACAGGGGGGACGACCAAAGCGGGCAAAGTCCCACCATTGATCCCTGTACCTCCATCATGAAACGACGGTTGGAGAGCGTTATAAACGTTGGTCTGCTCGATGAAGGGAAGCAAGTGTGCAAAAATGGTGTATTGACGGCCAGTATAGGGTCCGGGGGTCTTGGTATTCTGCCAAACATTTGGGTTCACTGTCGTAGTGCCCGTTAGATACGTGGTGCCTTGGGCGTTGATGGCGACAGCGGGCGGCAATTTCTTATAAGTGTCGTGCATATTGTGGGTCGCAAGTCCCAACTGTTTGACATTGTTTGAGCACTGCATCCGGCGAGCCGCCTCGCGGGCGGCCTGCACCGCTGGAAGTAGCAAGCCGACAAGAATGCCGATGATGGCAATCACCACCAGCAATTCCACCAAAGTGAATGCGGTTCGATGAAGTGAACGCGTCATAACTGGTTCTCCAAAAAGTAATAGAACAAAAAGCATTGCCGCGCCCTTAGAGGCAATCGTGAGTGACGACGTTGCTGTTCATTCCTTTATAGATCCCTGCAGTAAGAACGCAATAGAAATCAACTTTAACACCATACGAAGGTAAAACGGTAAATGCTTTCCACGGGACGCTATTCGATCTCCGCCATTGCGAAGTGTTCGAAATCGAGTGCGAGGCTCGCGTTGAGGTAGCAAGAGTGTAGAAACGAACCACCCTACTGGATCATGGAACAAGTCTACCGCCGTGACTTTACCATGGTGCAACTGGAGGATGAAAACGCATGGGCTGCTAAACGACACGTCGGTCTTACCATCGTTATCGAGATCGATTCGGGAACCCATTCCGCCAGCAGCTGTTCGTCCAACATAGAGATTGCCATCGACGCGCCCCAACAGTGACCGATATCCGGTTTCCGTTACTGTAATGCTCTCATGCATTTTAGCGATCTCGGGATCGCTGGAAGTGTGCGGATATACAAAGGTGTGATTTGCCGCCGCGCTGGTAACGACTCGCACGGGCCGCAAGTCACCATAAGTGCTTCGCAAGGATTGCATCTCCGGTACAGCCTCTGCATCGTCATCTATCGCAAAGAATGTTTGTTCATCGGAATCCGATGCATAACTTGTTGACGCTGAGCGAGGATTGATTTTTGTTTGCAGCGGGTGCCCGTCGTTCTCAAGGATCGGCCATGTAACTCCCCATTCCGCATCATCCGTGGACGTCTTCACCACGGTCGATAGTAGGCCATCGGGCGTAATCACAAGGTCCTGTCTAAACGTGGGTCCCGTTCGGTTTGCTCCCGGTGCATAGGAGATAGAAACTCGAACCAAGACGGGACTTGCGAGTGCTACGTCCCAGTTCGCTTCGTAACGCTCTGACAGATCCGCCATGCGGAGCCAGCGCCCGTCCTCAGAAAATGTCGGCGCGAAGCTGACTCCTCCATCTTTCGTCAGCGCACCATCAGAGGGACCCAATCGTGTGTCCCAGCCAGACCTCGACATCCGAACAATTCCGAGTGGCGTCCAGAAATTTCCATACCCTTCGCTCGTCTCACCACGTAGATTTGCTTGCACTTGCATTCCCCCTGCGTTGGCGAATGCAGTCGAAAATTCATCGTCGAGCCGTATGGCGAATCCGCCGACCTCCGCAGGTGCCGGACGTTCGACAATGGTGCTTTGCCTCGCATGAAACGCCTCCATCATGATATAGGAAAAATGGGGCGGCTGCGATGCGCTTGCTCTGTCGCTCTGTCCACGCACTTTCAATCATCGCAAGAATTCCATGCGACGATAAATCAGTTGCTTTTCCTTCCGCAATCAGCGTTCCCACCGCGTACGCGAAGTAGGGGGTTGCATATTGATGTTCACGATGAAGGAACGGATCGATAATTGCACCCTGGTCGTTCTGGTGGCGAATGCTGAATCTGAACAAGCCCTCAAGAACATCGAGATACCGCTCTCGCTGAATTTCCAACGGTCGCCAAGGTCTCGCGGTGAGATGGAAGAGTCGTCTAGGCGCAGTTTCGGCGGGCAAGGCAACTTTGCTGGATGCATGGAACCAAACAACCAATGCAATCAAACAGGACATTCCGCGAATAATTGAAGAGCAAGTCATTTATCGATCCCAGGTATTCTTGTTCTTGCAAGCATGCTATTAAACTCGCTTTTCCGCTAGCAAGCCGTAATTCTGCAACAAGCCCCCATTCTACCTGTTTGGTAAGCTCGACTGGCGTCGTCAATGTCCCTTTCCTTTGCAGGTCAAAGTGTCCAGTTGATGGTCAACGCGGTTAGTAACCATTGGATTCGCTAATAACACCATGCGATGGTAAAATGGTAATTACTTTCAATGGCTACAATATTGTTCCAATATACGACAGCGTACATCGATAAGAAGTGTTTGCAAACTAAGTAAAGTTTGCGTTGGAATAACATTCTCACATTGCGGAGGAAGCAAACGGTGGCAAAATCCAAGTCGAGAGTTCCCTCAACGCAACGTTCGAGCTCACTCGGCCGTGTCGAACGGCCCCTTAGCTTGATAGCGCAAGTTGAACAGGCATTGCGGCAAGCGATTGCAGGTGACCGATTCCCGGACGGAAAGCTGCCTCCGGAAGTGGAACTTGCTGAACAGTTAGGTGTCGGCCGCGAAACGGTGCGGCTTGCGGCGGAAGTGCTTCAACGCGAAGGGCTCCTTTTCAAAGTGCGCCGTCGAGGAACGTTTACTAGACCTCCTCAAACACCTGGTCAGATTAAGTCCGTCGAATCGAAACGACTAGGCTACCTGCAGACTGACTTTTTGGGTGCCCAAGGTAAGGAAGAAGTTGCGAACCGCGCAATCAGTGGAATGATGCTACAGGGTGCACTGGCTGAAGCGGGTCTAGCCGGTTTCAGCTTGGAAGTTCACCACGCATCGCATACTCGATGGCGCGAGGCGGTGAGCGGCCTAATCGAAAACACACGGTTGCGAGGATTGGTTCTTGCCTCATACGCAGAAGAAAAGATGCTCCGCCGACTCACAGCCAGAGATCTGCCAGTCGTTCTCTTGGATGAAGATGTAAATGTGCCGCACATCCATACCGTCCGCGACGATTGTTTCGAGGGTGCTCGAATGGCAGTCTTGCATCTTGCTGAGCTAGGACACCGCCACATCGCTTATGCACACTGGCAGAGAGACGATCAGAATCGATGGAGACCGATGGGATTCCAACGAGGCCTACAGGATGTCGGACTGCCACACCGAAAGCAAAACGAGATATTGACAGAACTAACGGAAGCTGGCACTAAAAAGCTCATCGATCGGTTTCTTAAGCTGCCTGTACAACCGACTGCACTTTACTGCTTCAATAATACATTAGCCAATTTTGCTATTGCGGAACTCCATCGTCGTGGCATTCGAGTCCCAAATGACGTAAGCATCGTGGGTGCTGGAGGAGAGGAGACACCAGGCCTCACATGTCACCAAGTCGACTGGTATTCCATGGGCCGAACGGCAGTTCAAATCATGCTTCGCGCCATTTCAAACCTGGAACAACATAAGCCCGAACATTACTTGTCCCCTCACACCCTGCGATTGGGAACGACGACACAACGACTTGTCAATAAGGCCATTCCTGCGAAAGCAAAGGCCGCATCGCGGTGTTCGAGCTCGAATCCCGTCTGATAGTCTGAAACATTCATCGCAGTCTGCCTGTTGCTGCTGGTTCTGGAAAAATGTCTTCTATCGACTTCCACTGTTCATCAGTCAATCCATGACGCATAATTCGTCCTCCTGTTCTGTCAATATGACAGTACCATTCGTGCCAGGCACCTAATTGACTATTTGACCTATTTGCCTAACGCCGCCCATCTCCTATCCACAAAGGAGACGATAAGGACAGAAGCTTTGCAGTCCACGTGGGCACGAACACGTACTGCCGCCTTTCTTGTCAGAGCAAAGGAAACGCACTAGATCTGCTAATGGCGCTGTCAGATCAATCGCTCCACGAAGCAGCATGGGGCTGGATCGACAGGACGGGCATCTCGCCTCGGCTTCTATAACGACAAAAAAGGGAAAGCTAATAGCCAATCCAAAGCTCGACAAAAAGCCTTCCCCTCTTTTGGAACCAGTAAAATAGGCCTTGGAAATCCAGGGGCTATCGCTTCACGTACCACCAGCCTAATCCGCAAAAAAAAGTAAACGCGAAGCTCCAAAAAAATTCCCAAAAAAAATGCGTCATGACGCCGACGCACTTGCAATTCATCGTTACATCTTGCGCGTCGTACTAGGTTCATGCGAGTCTACTATTGGCCGACTATTGGCCGACGTTTGCCGGCCTGGTCGCTTGACTAAAGGGTATCATCTAGCGATGAGTATCAACGCAACCAAAATCCAAAACCTTTTCGACGATCTGCCGCCTCACTTGGTCGAGCGCACTTGTTTGAAAACAAGCGGTCCAGCAGACCACGTCGGCGAATATGTTCTCTACTGGACGCACCATGCGTTGAGAACCGATGAAAACCCCGCTCTTGACTTTGCGATCCGTCTGGCAGAACGACACAAACTGCCATTGGTCGTTTACCAAGGCCTTTCCGAACAATACCGTTTTGCCTCCGATCGACACCACACGTTCATCCTCGAGGCCGCTCGAGATCTTGAGGCCAGTTACGCTAAACTTGGAATCACCTACGTATTACACGTCGATCGTAACGGAGCCCGCCAGCCACGATTGGCTCGGCTTACCAAATCTGCAGCCGTCTTAGTAACAGACGACTTTCCTATTGAAGCGACGAGGGAGTGGACCGATCGGCTTGCACAAGCAAATTGGTGTCCCATCGTACTTGTGGATACTGCATGTATAGTTCCCTCATGCATGATCGGGCAAGCGTACGAACGCGCTTTTGCATTTCGCGACGCAACGGCAACACTTTTCCGCGAACGTGTTAACCAACCGTGGCCCCTGTGTGCTGCGAAACCCACTCTCGCAACTTTCCCCATCGAGACGTTGAAGCTAAGCGGCCAAAGCATCGCTGAATTGGTATCGCAGTGCAAAATCGATCACTCGATCGGTCCTGTCGCAGATACTCGTGGTGGTTCGGACGCAGGATATGCTCGATGGAAAAAATTTCGAAAAAACGGTCTTCGCGGTTATGCAAAACGTCGAAACCAAATTGAAGTCGAAGGCGTTAGTCGGATGTCTGCTTACCTGCACTATGGAATGGTCTCACCATTTCGAATCGCAAGAGAAGCTTCGGCGGATGGCGCAGAAAAGTATCTGGACGAATTGTTGATATGGCGAGAACTGGCCTATGCCTATTGCCACTATCGAACGGATCTGGAAACCGATGCGAGCTTGCCGTCATGGGCGATCGCTACACTTACCAAGCACGTTAATGACCCAAGGAACAGTTTGTCATGGGAAACACTCGCGCGCGCCAAGACCGGCGAACGATTGTGGGACGCGGCCCAACGCAGTCTACTCAAACATGGAGAACTCCACAACAACGTCCGCATGACTTGGGGTAAAGCGATCCTCGAATGGTCAATCGACCACCATCAAGCGCTCTCGCGACTGATCGACCTCAATCATCGCTATGCACTCGATGGACGTGATCCTGCTTCCTACGGTGGGATCTTGTGGTGCCTCGGACAATTCGATCGGCCCTTTTTCCCCGAACAACCCATCTTGGGAACCGTGCGGTCACGACCGGCATCAATCCATGCGGAAAGAACCAACATCGAAGCTTACGAAAGGAAGGTGGACCGTGCGGTAGCGCAACCATCACCTCGCATTGCCATGATTGGAACTGGGCTGGCGGGGCTCCTTTGCAGTCGGATTCTGTATGACCAGGGACTGCAAATCCAGTGCTTTGAGAAATCGCATCGAGTCGGTGGACGCGCATCGACGAGAATCGCGGAAAGCTCGATTCAATTCGATCACGGAGCTCAATATTTTACAATACGCGAAAATGTGTTGCGTCCCTATCTGGAGTCTTGGTGCACCGACAAACATCTCGCTCAATGGAAATCCCACATCGTCTCGATCGATGAACCTGGATTGTTTCGCGAAGTGGCGCAAGTAGATCGTTTCGTCGGGACGCCGCAGATGGAATCGCTGGGACAGCACTTATCCACGGACTTGTCGATTGAACTCGAGACGGAAGTCGTCAAAGTCGAACTTATCCCGAAAGGGTACCGGCTGGTTTCCAAGACGGATCGCGATCTAGGTGAATTTGATATTGTTCTTTGGAATTGCCCACCGCTTCAAGTTGGAAAGCTCGCCCCGGCGTCCTGTCAATGGCGGGCGGAGTTATCCAAAGTGGAAATGGTTCCGTGCTGGGCGGTGATGCTCGCATTCGAAAACCGATGGGACATTCCTTTCGATGGTGCCTTTGTCAATTGCGGATCACTCGGATGGATGGCACGCGACTCAAGCAAGCCGTCTCGATCGATGGCGATGGACACTTGGGTACTGCATTCCACGGTGGCCTGGGCGAGCGAGAATCTCGACATATCCAAAGAAACGGCAATAATGAACCTTATTGAGGAAGCGGAAAGAGTGACCAACAAAAAAATGCCTGAGCCGAGTCTGAAAAAGGCTCATCGTTGGCTCTATTCTCAACCAATGGAATCGTTAGCGGAGCAGTCGCTTTGGGACGAAGAGCATCGACTGGGGGCATGCGGAGATTGGTGTGGAGGTCCCCGCGTCGAGGGCGCTTTAATGAGTGGAATCGCTCTCGCCGGACGAGTACTTGGATCATTGCACGAACGTACTCCGACACAATTTGATTCGCCTCCCATTCAGTTAGAACTCTTCTAGTGAGTAATCAACTAGCTGCCATCGTCTATCCTAATCAACTCTGGAAGAACAATGCTGCCGTCGCGGCGGCTCAATCCGTCGTTCTCGTCGAGGACCCGCTGTTCTTTACCCAATACCAATTTCACGCTCAAAAAATACTGCTGCATCGCGCGTCGATGACGGAGTATGCGGAGACATGCAAGGGTTTGGGCAAGCAAGTCCAGCGAATCGAATCGAAATCGATTACAGATTCGACCGAGATAGGGGCGATCCTCAAATCGAAGAAGATAAAAAGAGTCATCGTTGTCGAGCCCACCGATTACTGGCTCAAGCGGCGAGTATCTGCCGGCTGCCGCGATGCTCAAGTCGAATTGGAATGGTTGCCTGATCACTCTTTTCTTACGCCTATCGAAGTGATGCAGCAATGGACAGAGAATAAGAAGCACTATCACTTTACCGATTTCTACATGCATCAGCGCAAGCGTCTGAAGCTATTGCTCGACGCCAACGGAAAGCCTATCGGTGGCAAATGGACTTTCGATACGGAAAATCGAAAAAAACTGCCGAAAGGTATTACGGTTCCTCAATTGAGGATACCCAACGAGCGACCAAGTGTTGCGGAGGCCAAACGCTATGTTGCGAAAGAGTTTCCGAACGCCTTAGGAACCGTGGACGCTTTTTTCTACCCCGTTACGCATGAGGAAGCGGCCAAATGGCTGGACGCTTTTATTGACGAGCGTCTAGCGTCGTTTGGTGATTTCGAAGATGCCATTTCTAAGCAAGAAGCATTCTTGTTCCATAGCCTGCTGACGCCGATGCTCAACATAGGTCTGCTAACTCCAAAGCAGATCATTGAGCGTGTCACGTCAAAGAGCGATGGGGTATCGCTCAATTCGCTCGAGGGCTTTTTACGACAAGTGATCGGCTGGCGTGAATTCATTCGGCTCGTTTACATTCATGCGGGTTCGCGGCAACGTACAACGAATGCTTGGAAACTAACCCGTTCGCTACCCGCCTCGTTTTACACCGGTTCGACAGGTATTGTTCCTTTCGATCAAAGTGTGTTACGTACCTTGAAGTACGCTTACTGCCACCACATCGAAAGACTAATGGTGCTTGGGAACTTTATGTTGCTATGCGATATTGAGCCCGACAGTGTCTATCAATGGTTTATGGAGTTGTTTATCGACGCCTATGATTGGGTGATGGTTCCCAACGTCTATGGAATGAGCCAACATGCTGACGGTGGATTGATGACAACCAAACCGTATATCAGCGGCTCGAGCTACATTTTAAAAATGAGCGACTACGCCAAGGGAGATTGGTGCGAAGTATGGGATGCGCTTTACTGGCGATTCATTGACCGCGAACGCGAATTTTTCAGCTCCAATCCACGGATGCGTGTTATGGTAGGACAGCTCGACCGGATGGGCCAAAAACTTGACCATCATCGACGTGTCGCAGACAGTTTTCTTGGAAAGCTCCATGGCTAAGACAAAAGAAGCTGCAACGCTTACCCCAACTCGGTTGCGGTTCGCCAGCCGATGGCTCGCCGAGCGGGATTCTGCATTGAAACGAGTTTTCGTCGAACATGGTTACCCTCAATTATGGGACCGTACGCCTGGTTTCTCCACTACGGTCCATATCATCTTAGAACAACAGGTTTCACTCGCTTCGGCCAATGCGACATTCCATCGATTGGAAACCAAACTCGGCGGAACGGTCACGCCTGAAAGAGTGCTGAAATTGACTGAAGCGGAACTCAAGGAGCTAGGCATTACTCGCCAAAAAATCTTGTACACGCGACTTTTAGCAGAACAAGTTGCATCGGGCGCATTCTTGTTCGAGTCCCTTTCGTCATTGCCTGATGACATGGTTCGCAGTGCGATGACCAAGCACAAGGGGATTGGGAACTGGACTGCCGACATCTATCTTTCTGAATGTCTGCTACGATGTGACATCTTGCCGAAAGGAGACATTGGTGTCCTGGAAGCCTTTCGCGTTTTGAAGGGACTCGATGCGAGACCAACGCACGATCAGCTTCTGGCAATGACTGAACATTGGCGCCCATGGCGGAGTGTCGGTACACGAATGCTGTGGCTTTTCTATCTGAGTCGACGCAATAAGACTGCCTAAGCAATTTTTAAAAGCAGTCGAATCACTTGGAGGCTCTCAGTCCTGGGCGTCTCGGATGGATGGCGCAATCACCAAACGAAAACGCAATTATGAGATTAGCCATTAACACTTCAGAAACGTTATCAGATACCAGTCTATCCAAAACGGTATCTTCGTTTCGGCTTGCCATTTTCCTTGGCATACTGCTGGTTGCAAGCGGTTGCGTCCACTTAGGTCTGTTAGCTATCCTGGGAACGACGTGGAAAGGGCCACTTTCGCTCCGCAAACCTGCCTTGTTTGGCATTTCTGGTGGGCTGACCATATGGTCTATTGTTTGGCTGATAACTCAATTGCTTCCGAGAAAAAGCGATCGATTCCTCGCAAACTCTCTAGCGATCGGGTTGTTCATCGAAGTGACCCTCATCACGGTCCAAACCTGGCGAGGTGTCGCATCGCATTTCAATCGTGCGACAAGCATTGATGCTGCAATCGAGTTCACGATGCTCGGGCTGATCCTTCTTGTCACGAGCGGAATCGTTTATTTGTCGTTTCGAACGTTTCGACTTCGCAATATCGATCCAGCGATGGTCATTGCAATACGAGGTGGCATGTGGTTGTTGACGTTGTCGTGTGGGTTAGGAATCTTGACTTCGATTCTAGGCGAGGTCAGCATTTCTGCCGGTCGGTCTTACGAACTTTGGGGTAAAGCTGGCGTCTTGAAATTTCCGCATGGAGTCGCGCTTCACGCGATACAGATGCTTCCTGCAATTGCTTGGATGGCGCGAAGCCTTGGGGTAAGTGGCGCGGTTCGAATCATGCAATCTGCGCTCGCGTCGCAAGTTCTTTTCTTGGTGTACGCGATTTGGCAAACGATACAGGGCCGCGATCGCTTTGATTGGGATACAGTTGGGGGCAGTATTCTAGGAGTTGCTATTCTGTTTGGTTTGTTCCCAGCGGTATCAATTCTTCAAGGACTCATTCAGTATTCTGGTCGCAAACCAAATTAGATGCTCTACCCCCGATCCAATTCATTGTTCGATATTTGCGGCACTACGAATTCTTCTGATCTGGGCAACGAAAACGGTTCACGTCGGGATGGCGAAGAGCAAAATGCTTGGTCTTGCGTCCAGTTGTTCGAGCTCGCCAAAGACGGAACGAAGAAGGTCTCAACTCACTTCGCATCAGCTTGATGACTTCGCCCGGCGTAAGTCCAAATTGGGATTGGATCGAGTCGAACGCCGTCCTGTCCTCCCACGCCATTTGGATGATCCTATCGCGGTCGTCTGTGGTGAGAGGCATGTTTGTCAATCTCAAGGGAGTTGTGATCTAGTGCGTCCTCAAATTTTTTTTGGGAAATGCCCTTAGTTGTGCAACGCTCCGTGTCGCGGGAATCACGACGCGGAGCGTCGTGCAACTCATAGTTTCCTTGTACTATCTCACTAGGTCAAGTTGGCGGTTCAACATGCATTCGCCTTTCAGCTACTCTTTGCCAGCCGTTACTCCGGTCCAGTCGTCGGTTCGGAATGGGGTTAGTGGAAGACCGTTGTCGGCAAACATGTTGCAAATCGGGTTCTGCGCCCAGGCGTAGCGAACCGATACGGGATCAGAAACGCTTGCCGATGAAACTTGAACACGACCGTCATCTAAGATCTTGGCTTCGGCGTTGTAAAATTTCTTGTCCGCACCCGCGATGGTGAAGCCGATCGGGTCTTTCACATCAAACGGTCGCCATGCCTTTCCTAGGTTGGCAAACTTCAAGACGATTCCGCTGCCGCCCTTTTGCATCGATTCATAGCGTGGGCTTTGGTAGTCGATCGGAATGTTGTACTGCTTGGCCAATGCCCAGCGTGCCAGTCGCATACCGACATCGACTTTGTTCTTGGGGTGAATGTCTTTGCCCTCGCCGATGTCGATGATGACGGCTTGTCCGCTATTGGCGAGCTTGTCCATGGACATCGTTTGCGATTCACGAAGTTCGGCCCAGTCGCTGTCACCCGGTTCTGTTTTCTCAGCCTGATAGTCGGCCAATTGCACCCAATAAAACGGGAAATCCCCTTGGCCCCACTCCTTGCGCCAGTTGGTGATCATTTCAGGAAATAGATCGCGATATTGGTAAGCACGGCTAGCGTTGGATTCCCCTTGATACCAGATCGCCCCTTTG
>Ga0163144_10018909_pt1 | contig 13900 bp, 10 predicted proteins | sample OliLak19BULKMAT1_FD_123175 | JGI IMG/M metagenome (GOLD analysis project Ga0163144, IMG submission 123175) | Freshwater microbial mat bacterial communities from Lake Vanda, McMurdo Dry Valleys, Antarctica - Oligotrophic Lake LV.19.BULKMAT1 | ecosystem: Environmental > Aquatic > Freshwater >... | reverse complement strand
GACCCTGCGGAGATGTGCGGTGACACGTTGTTCGTGCCAGGCGTTCGGGCCGAAGCCTGCTCAACGAGGTGCAGAAGCAGCCGCTCGCCACCGCCCTCAGCAGGACGCGGTCACAGGCCTCGGAGCCAGTCCACGCGATTATTCCGCTACTGCCTTGTACGCGGCCCGTTCGGCTCCCGGCCGGAGTGCGAACGCGGTTGGGCACAAGGGGGATGGGATGTTGCGTTCGACACTCGGTGCGGTCGTCGGAGTGCTGTGTTTGTGGGTGACGGCGGGCGCGCAGGCGGCTCAAGGGCCGGCTGTGCCGCCGGCGGCCTCGGTGCCTCGGCTGGTGCGGGTAGACGGCCAGTTCGTGCCTGCGAGCGGCCTGCCGCCCGCGGCCATGGAAGTGGTGACGCTGGCGCTCTATGCGTCGGACAGCGACGCCACGCCCGTGTGGGAAGAGACGCAAGAGGTACGGGTCGACGCGCAGGGTCGCTACGCGGTCTTCCTGGGCGCCACGAGCGTCGAGGGACTGCCGGTGGCGGTGTTTGCCGCAGGCGATCCGCGCTGGCTGGGCATGCGGTTCGCGCGCCCGGGCGAAACGGAACAGCCTCGTGTGCTGCTCACGAGCGTGCCCTACGCGCTGCGGGCCGCCGACGCCGACACGCTGGGAGGCCTGCCGCCCTCCGCGTTCCTGCGCGCCGCCGGCGACGCGAGGGCTGACAACGCGGCGGGCTCTGCCGGCGACGCAACAACGGCCGACCGCACGCCCACACCCAACGTGAGCACGGGCACGGCCAACTACCTCGGCAAGTTCACCAACGCGGTGGACCTCACCAGCTCCGTGCTGTTCGAGAACAACGGCCGGATCGGCCTCAACACCACGACGCCGCTCGACTTCATGCACTCGCGCTTCACCGACAACTTCGGCGCGCTGACCGGCCTGGCGGTGCAGAACCTGGGCAGCTCCACCAGTTCGTACTCCGGCATGCTGTTCTACGACCACACCGGCGCGCTGCGGCAGTTCCAGGGCTACAACAACAGCACGGGTGAGTACCGCATCAACAACATCTCGCCCACCGGCTCGATCAATTTCATGCTGGGCGGCACCTCGCGCTTCCTCGTGCGGCCAGATGGCGACATCGAGATCCCCGGGAACCTCTACAAGGGCCAGTTCATGTTCCTGAAAGCTGCCGGGGGCGGCAGCGTGCACAGCATCGGCCTTGGCGAGACGGCTCTCACCAACGTCGGCATCGGCAACGTCGCGGTCGGCGGCCAGGCGATCGGCGGCCCGACGAGCGGTGGGACCAGCAACGTCGGCATCGGTCAAGCCGCCCTCTACTCGAGCACCGGGATCGGCAACGTCGGGGTGGGCACCTCGGCACTTAGTTCGTCGACGGGTAACTACACCGTCGCGCTCGGCTACCAGGCCGGGTCGGGGAAGTTCGGCGCGAACGACTACAACATCTATATCGGTGCGGCGGTGGGCGCTAGCGGCGCGACCGAGACCGGCACCGTCCGCATCGGCGACAACGCCAACTACTCGCGCTTCTACGCCGGCGGCATCCGTGGCATCACCACCGGCAGCGCCGGCGCCGTCAACGTGGTCATCGACAGCCAGGGCCAGCTCGGCACCATCAGCTCGTCGCGCCGCTTCAAGACCGACATCGAGGACATGGCCGGGGCGAGCAGCGGGCTGATGCGGCTGCGGCCGGTGACGTACCGGTACAAGAAGCCCTACGCCGACGGCAGTATGCCCCTCGACTACGGGCTGATCGCCGAGGAGGTGGCCGAGGTGTATCCCGACCTCGTCACCCACGCCAGCGATGGCCAGGTCGAAACCGTGCAGTACCACAAGGTGAACGCCATGCTGCTCAACGAAGTGCAGAAGCAGCAGCGCGAGCTGGCCGACGTGAAGGCGCGGCTCGCGGCGCTCGAGATGCTCCTCACGTCGCGGCCGCACTAGCCAGTCTGTGCGATCATGGGCGGCGAGCCGCCCGTGTCTCAGCCGCCCCGCGACGACATCACCAGCCTGCTTCGCGATTGGGCGAGCGGCGACGCCAGCGCGCTGGCGCAGTTGATGGACCTCGTCTATCCGGAACTGCGCCGCATCGCGGCGCGGCACCTGAAGCACGAGCGGCCAGGTCATACGCTGCAGCCGACCGCGCTGGTGAGTGAAGCCTACCTGCGGCTGGCGCAGCAGCGGACCGGCAAGGAATGGCAGGACCGACGGCATTTCTACGCGGTGGCGGCCAAAGTCGTACGCGCCGTGCTCGTCGACCACGCGCGAGCACGGCTCGCCGAGAAGCGGGGTTCGGGGGTGGTCGGCGTGGAGCTGGAGGATCACCACGGGCGTGCGGAGGCGCCGCCCGTAGACTTGCTGGATCTCGACGAGGCGCTGTGCGCACTGGAGCAAATGGACGCTGAACAGGGCCGGATCGTCGAGCTGCGCTACTTCGCCGGACTGTCCATCGAAGAGACCGCGGCGTCGCTCGGCATCTCGATCTCGTCGGTGAAACGCGGGTGGCTGGTGGCCAAGACCTGGATTCGACGCCGCCTCGACGGCGACCGTGGTCAGGCATGAAGGCCGACCACTGGGCGCGCGTGACGGCGCTCTTCGACCAGGCGCTCGGGCGCCCGGCCGCAGCGCGCACGGCGTGGCTGCAGCAGGCGTGCGACGACGAGGCCGTGCGGTCCGCAGTGATCGCCCTGCTCCAGACCTACGACACCGACCCCGACTTCCTCGAACAGCCGGCGCCGTTTGCGGATGCGACGCCGCCGGCCGCCGACCCGCTCGTGGGCCAGCGACTGGGCGCCTATCGCATCGAACGCCAGATCGGCCGGGGCGGCATGGGCGTGGTCTACGAGGCGCAGCGCGACGATCGACAGTTCGACCGTCGGGCCGCCATCAAGATTCTGCCGGTGCTGGGCGCCGCCCTGCTCGCCGAACGATTCCAGTTCGAGCGCCAGGTGCTGGCCGCGCTCGACCACCCCGGCATTGCCAGGTTGTTCGACGCCGGCACGACCGGTGACGGCGTGCCGTACTTCGTCATGGAGTACGTGGATGGGCAGCCCGTCGACGCGTGGTGCCGTGAACACCAGCTCTCGGTGCGCCAGCGCGTGTCGGTCCTCGAGCGAATCTGCGAGGCCGTGGCCTATGCCCATCAGCATCTGGTGGTGCATCGGGATCTGAAGCCCGGCAACATTCTGGTCACGAGCGACGGCGCCCCCAAGCTGCTCGATTTCGGCATCGCCACACTGCTGCCGTCCGAGACCGGGGCAAGCGCCGGTCTCACGAAGACCGGCCACCGGAGCTTCACGCTCGAGTTCGCGAGCCCCGAGCAGGTGCGCGGGGAACCGGTCTCCACGACCAGTGATGTGTATTCCCTGGGCGCGCTGCTCTACCTGCTGCTGGCCGGCCGTACGCCCCACGCGCTCGACCGCCTGGCGCCCCTCGAGGCGATGCGCGCGGTGTGCGAGGTCGATCCGCCGCTCATGAGCACGGTGGCCGACGGGGCGAGGCGCGCCGACCTGCGCGGCGATCTCGACACGGTGGTCGCCGTGGCGCTGCGCAAGCGGCCACAGGAACGGTATGGCACGGTGGCGGAGTTCGCCGCCGATTTGCGCGCCTGGCGGGAGGGCCGTGCCGTGTCGGCTGCGCCCGCGTCGTTCGGCTCTCGCAGCCGCCGCTTCGTCGCGCGCAACCGGGGGGCCGTCGGCGCGGGCGCCGCCGTGCTCGTGAGCCTGACGGTCGGCGTCGCCGCCACCACCTGGCAGGCCGGCATCGCCCGACAGGAGCGCGACAAGGCGCGGAACCGCTTCGTGCAAGTGCAGCAGTTCTCGCGGTCGCTGCTCTTCGACGTGCACGACTCGCTGCGCACGTTGCCGGGCGCCACCGAACCGCGGCGGCTGCTGCTCGACCGGGCGGTGCAGTTCCTCGACGGTCTGGCCGCCGACGCGAGCGACGACGACGCGCTGCAGATGGAGCTGGCCGAGGGGTATCGCCGGCTTGGCCACGTGCAGGGTAGTTCGTACAGCGACAACGTCGGCGATACGGCCGCCGCGGCCGCCAGCTTCGAGAAGGCCACCCGTCTGGCCGAGGCCGTGCGTGAACGGCGCACCGACGCGGCGGACCGCCTGCAGTTGTCGATTCGCGCGCACTACGATCTGGCCACGATCCGCCTGGCGCGCGGCGAACAAGGCTCGTCCGAGGTTGCGGAACGCCGCCATCTCGCGCTCGTGCAGGAACTGGAGCAACGCCATGCCCACGACCCCGCGGCGCGCGCAGCGGCGGCGGTCGGCTACTCCGAGCAGGGCGTGATGCACGCGACCCGGCGCGACCTCGACCGGGCGCGCCAGTTCTACGCGGCGGCCGTGCGGCTCTACGAATCGCTGCCCCCGCACCATCCGGCGCGGGCTGAACACCGCGCCGACTACGCGCAGGTCCTCAAGCGGCTCGGCGCGGTGCTCATCGTGGCCGAGAACTTCGCCGAGAGCGAACGGCACTACCGGGCGGCCCTGGCACTCGACGACGAGGCCATTCGGCGCGATCCCGGCAACCTCGACGCGCAGTACGCCGCCACCTTCTCGCTCTCCGACCTCGGGCTCGTCGTCTCGCGCCAGGGCCGAGTGCCAGAGGCCACGGCGCTCTGGCTGCGAGCGATGGCGATCCGCCGGGCGGCGCTCGACCACGACCCGAAGAACGTGCGGGCGATGAGCGGCGTGGCCACGTTGCTGAACCGCCTGGGCGGCGTCGCCGCGGGCGCACACGACCACGGGCTGGCGCTGCAGCGGTTTCGCGAAGAGCTGCGGCTGCGCCAGGCCCTCGTCGCGACCCTGGACCGCACGCCGGCCGCGCACAAGGGCCTGGCGTTCGCGCAAGCCAACCTGGCGCTCAACCTGATTGCCGCGGCCAAGACGCGCAGTGCCGGGGAGGCGGCCCGCGATCTCGACGAGGCGCGAAGTGTGACGCGCTCGATCGAGCCGGATCGACTGCCGAAGCCGGGCTCGGCGGGGTTCGATCCCGAATTCGCGCCACTCTACACCGCCCTCATGGCCGCCCTCGCGGGCCGCTGAGGTCGGCGTACACTACGGGCATGGACCGCTTCGCCGGGCTTCCGGCCGGAGACCTCGTAGCCCAGGGCGTGGCTGACCTGTCGCGCGGCCTCGAGTCCATCCCGGCTCTGCTGGTGTCGATTGGGGCTCCGCGCCTGGGTCGCCTGGGCCTCGCGATCACCGCGCCCTGGCCCGATGCCGAGCACCGGCTCTACGCGCTCCTGGCCAGCGAACATGCCGACGCGGCGCACTCCCGCTACAACGCGCTCGTGCGACGCCTGGTGAGTTTCGAACGCGCCGCCACATGCGTGCCCTGGTAGATGCGCCGCGCCTGCGTGAGTTCATGCGGGCCTTGGGGCGCGGCGTGACCCGCCCGGCGCGCGTCTACTTCACGGGCGGCGCCACAGCGGTGCTGCACGGTTGGCGCGCCTCGACCATCGACGTGGATCTCAAGCTGGTCCCGGACGACGAAATTCTACGGGCGATCCCAGAGCTGAAGGAACGCCTGTCGATGAACATCGAACTGGCCGCGCCGGACGACTTCATTCCGGTGCGGAGCGGATGGGAAGAGCGCAGCGCCTTTGTCGCCCAGGAGGGCCCGCTGACGTTCTTCCATTTCGATCTGGTGGCGCAGGCCCTGGCCAAGATCGAGCGCGCTCATCGGCAAGACACCGACGACGTGCAGCAGATGCTGGCTCGGGGCCTCGTGACCACCGCCGACCTCGAATCGACCTTCAACGCCATCGAGGGAAGTCTCTACCGCTACCCCGCCCTCGACCCGCCGGCCTTCCGCCGCGCGGTGGAGGCCGTGACGAAGGCCGCGACGTAGCGCACGGCGTTTCGCGCCTGCGTCCTCGCCAGCGCCGCGCGTGCGGCTGACCGGCCCGGCGCCGCCGACGGCCTGACCCGGTTCCCCGTCCATCTCCGCTTTAGGAACTGGCGGCCAGTTCGGCTGGCCGAGGGGGGTGTCATGCACGGTCACGCGAACGTTCAGCAGAGTCTGTCGGCGGCACGGGTCTGGATGGCCCTGCTGCTCGTCGCCACACTATGCGCCGTGCCCGGCCGGGCGGCGGCGCAGCAAGTTGCGTCGGTCGAAGTGGAGTACCGCCTCGTGCCGCCGCGTCTCCATCTGCGCGTGACGTGGGATTTCGGTCAGCTCCCGGATCTGACGAGCGTCGCCGCGACGCTCGGCGACCTGGCGCTCACTTCGGTGGGTGTCAGCTCCACCCAGCTCGTCTTCACAGCGCCGATCATCCCGCCGCGAGGCACCTATCGACTGAACATCCAGACGGCGTCAGCGGGCTACGGCCCGTTCGAGGTGGCGATCGAACCGGCCGCCGGCATCGTCGGCGTCGAGGTGCAGCGGGTGGGCGTGGACGCGAACAACCAGCCGGTTGACCAGCTGACGCTTGCCATCCGCGGCCCGGCGATCGAAGGCACCTCGCCGTACGAGGTGGCGCTGGGCGGCGTTCCGCTGGCGGTCGTCGGCTACAACGCCGCCACCCAGGCGCTGCTGGCCGCGACGCCGATCGGCGTGGCGGCATCGGTGGCGTTCCCGCTTGGCAGCTATCGACTGGACGTGCGGCGCTACGACGGCAACCGCGTCGTGCAGACGCTCGCGGCCTTCGAGGTCGCAACCGGCGTGCAGGGCGCGCCGGGACCTCCCGGGCCGAGGGGTGAAACGGGTGTGACTGGACCGGATGGGCTTGTGGGCCTCACGGGCGCAACCGGCGTAACCGGCGCAATCGGACCGACCGGCGCCACTGGCGCGACCGGACCCGCCGGCACGACGGGTGCCACCGGACCGCAAGGGCCCGTGGGCCTGACGGGCGCAACCGGCGCAACCGGCGCAACCGGACCGGCGGGCCCCGCCGGCGCGACCGGCGCCACCGGGCTACAGGGACCGCAGGGCCTGCCCGGCACCGCTGGCGGCACGTGGACCGGCATGCGTGAGTTCTTCGTCGAGGCCGGCGGGACGTTCGTGGTGCCGGCGACCACCGGCACGGTCTTTCTCGAGCTGTGGGGCGGCGGTGGGGGCGGCAGCGCCCTGTCCACGTGGTTCCTGACTCGGCGAAGCGCCGTCACGGTGCTCGGCGCGGGCGGGGGTGGGGGCGGCTACTGCCGGACCCTCCAGCCGGTGACGCCCGGCACGGTGGTCTCGGTCAGCCTCGGCAGCTGGGGCAGCGGCGCAACGGTGACTGGACAGGCTGGCGGCGGCGGGCCGACCGTCGTCAGCGGCGTCGACCGTCAGGGGCAGCGTTTCACGCTCACGGCCGACGGCGGCAGCGGCGGCGCCCTGCCCGTCAGCGGACCTTCGGCCATCGGCGGCACCGGGGGTGGCGTTGGGCCGGAATGCCTGGTCGCTCGCATCGGGCGCGGCGGCGGCGACAGCACCGTCACGGTGGCCGGTGCGGGAGCCGTCCCCATCAACGGCACGATCGAGCCGCTCGGCGGCGGCGGGGGCAACGGCGCGACCAGCGCGGCCGCGGCGGCGAACGGCCGGCGTGGCTACGTGATCCTGCATTGGTAGGCGGAACGGAGACGACGACAATGACCATGCGAGTCTTCGCGGCGGCTCTGCTTGCGAGCTTCACGGCCGCCACCGCCGGCGCGCAGCCGACGCTGAGTGCGTCAACGACCATGGTCCGTCCCGGCACGAGCACGATGCTCACCGTCAACGGCCCGCCCGGCCAGCACTTCGCGATCATCGGCAGCCAGGTCGGCGCGGGCATGACCTACGCCGGCGTGACGCTGGCGGTGGGGGCCGACCTCACCCTCCTCGCCACGGGCGTCCTGGACGCCACCGGCATTGCCGCGGTGCCGTTCGCGCCGCCGTTCCTCTTCTCGACGCTGGACCGCTACTACCTGCAGGCGGTGACGTCTACGTCGCCAGCGTTTGCGCCACTGGCGGCGTCGGCCGGTCTCGTCTTGCGCAACCTCGATCTGCTGGGCGGCGTCATCGGCGCGACCGGACCTCAGGGTCTGGTCGGCCCGCAAGGCGCGACCGGGTCGGCGGGCGCGCCCGGAGCCACGGGACCGCAAGGTGTTCCCGGACCTCAGGGTCCAGTTGGCGCCACGGGCGCAACGGGTTCTGCCGGACCACAGGGACTTCAGGGCGTGCCGGGCACCTCGGGCTTCGTCCAGACCAACTTCAGGTACAACCTGGTCCCGCAGGTCGTCGAGTCGCCCAATTTTCAGTGGTTGTCCGAGACCGCCGCGGTCACCGTCGGCGCCAGCCACTACGTGCACGTCACCGCGCAGGCGTCACTCGGATCGTCGGTGGGCGCGAGCGGACTCGCGCTGTCGATCTGCACGAGCCAGGGCGGCGCGCCGCAACAGGTCGCGTCGGATCAGATGGAGCAGTTACGCGTGCCGGCCGGCACGCTGCTGCCGTTCAGTCTCAGCATCGCGATGCCGCTCATAAACGCCGGCACCTACACGTTCGGCCTGTGCGGGCGCGTGTCGTCGGGCCAGGCCGCCAACTGGAACCTGCGCAACTACGGCCGCACCTCGATTGCGGTGTTCCGGCCGTAGGCGGCCACACGATCCGGTGCCATTGGGCGCAGCCATGAGATCCACCGCCGTCGATGGTCCGAGCGCGCGCGGCGAGTATGCGATCATGACTCGCACACGGCGCCATGTCATCCTCTCCTGGCGAAGAACTCACGCGGCTGCTGCACGAGTGGTCGGGCGGCCACTCGGACGCCCTGCCGCGCCTCATGGAACTCGTGTATCCCGAGCTCCGTCGCATCGCCGCCCGGCATCTGAGCCGGGAGCGCGCCGGGCACACGCTGCAGCCGACGGCGCTCGTCAGCGAGGCCTACATGCGCCTGGCGCAGCAGCAGCCCGGCAAGCAGTGGAACGACCGCACGCACTTCTTCGCCGTGGCCGCGCGAGTCGTGCGCGCGGTGCTGGTCGATCACGCGCGGGCGCGGGGCGCGGTGAAACGTGGTGACGGGGCAGTGGCCGTGGAGTTGATCGAGACGCACGCGAGCGTCGCGGCTCGGCCGGTCGATCTGCTCGATCTCGATGCCGCGCTCGTGGAGCTCGAAGCGATGAACGCGGAACAGAGCCGGATCGTCGAGCTGCGCTACTTCGCGGGTCTTTCGATCGACGAGACCGCCGAGGCGCTCGGCACGTCGCCCTCCACGGTGAAGCGTGGATGGCTTGCCGCCAAGACATGGATTCGGCGCCGTCTCGACGGCGATCTCGCCGTGTCATGACGCCCGAACGCTGGGAACGTGTCACCGGGTTGTTCGACGCGGCCTGTCAGTTGCCGACAGAGTCCCGCGAGGCATGGCTGCTGACCACGAGCGAGGATGCCAGCCTGTTGACCGAGGTTCGCGCGATGCTCGTCAGCTACGACACCGACCCCGAGTACCTCGAACAGCCCGCCGGTGTGGAGCTGGCGTTCGAAGATACGGTGACCGATGCGCTCATCGGCCGCCGCCTTGGCGCCTACCGGCTCACGCGCCAGATCGGCCGCGGCGGCATGGGTGTGGTCTACGAAGCCGAGCGGGACGACCAGGAATTCGATCGCACGGCCGCCGTGAAGATTCTGCCGGCATGGAGTGCCGGCTTCGCTGAGCGCTTCCGCACGGAGCGGCGGGTGCTCGCGGCGCTCGACCATCCGGGCGTCGCGCGCCTGATCGACTCGGGCACGAGTGAGGACGGCATCGCCTGGTTCGTCATGGAGTTGGTCGACGGCCAGCCCGTGACGACCTGGGCCATCGAGCACCGCCTCTCGCTGCGCGACCGGGTGGCCCTCGTCGAGCGCATCTGCGACGCCGTCGCCTACGCGCACCGGCACCTCGTGGTGCACCGCGATCTGAAACCCGCCAACATCCTGGTCAACGCCGACGGGCAGCCGAAGCTGCTCGACTTCGGCATCGCCACGCTGCTCTCAGAGGAAGACGGTCGCAGCGCGGGCACGACCCGCACCGGGCACCAGAGCTTCACACCGGAGTTCGCGAGTCCCGAGCAGGTTCGTGGCGAACGGGTGACGACGGCAAGCGACGTCTACTCGCTCGGCGTGCTGCTCTACCTGCTGCTCTCGGGCCGGCATCCATACGCGCTGCAGGGGCTCTCGCCCCTCGACGTCATGCGCACGGTGTGCGAGGTCGATCCGCCGCCGCCGAGCGGCGTCGCCCCGGCCGACGAGCGGCGCCTGCTGGCCGGCGATCTGGATGCGGTCGTCGGCAAGGCCCTGCGCAAGGCGCCCGACGAACGTTACGCCTCGGTGGCGGAACTGGCGGCGGATCTGCGGGCCTGGCGATCGGGATACCCGGTGGTGGCGGCGCCGGCCTCCTTCGGCTATCACGCCCGCCGCTTCATCCGCCGCAACCGGAAAGCCGTGGCGGCCGCGCTCGCGCTGGTCACGGCGCTGGCCGGCGGCGGCGCGGCCACGGCCTGGCAGGCCAGGATCGCGCAGGCCGAACGCGACAAGGCGCAGAACCGCTTCCGACAGGTGCAGGAGTTCTCGCGCTCGCTGCTCTTCGAGGTGCACGACGCGCTCGTCTCCCTTCCGGGTGCCACCGAGGCCCGGCGCCTGCTGCTCGACCGCGCCGTGCAGTTCCTCGACGGCCTCGCGGCCGATGCCGGCAATGACCACGCGCTGAAACTCGAGCTGTCGTCGGGGTATCACCAGCTCGCCAACGTGCAGGGCAATGCGCTCAGTGAGAACGTCGGCGACTCCGCCGCTTCGATCGTGAGCCTGGAGAAGTCGATGCGGCTCGCCGAGGACGTGCGCGCGGCACAGCCCGACGCGATCGCGCCGCTCGTGCGGGCGCTGCGGACCGCGGTCGACCTGGCCGCCGCGCGCACGGCGCGCGGCGACGCCGACGCGCTCGCCTGGCAGGCGCGCCATGCCTCGCTCGTGCGCCAACTGCAGCAGCGCGACACCACCGGCGCGTCGGCACTCGTCGTGGCCAAGGGTTACTCGGACATCGGATGGCTCCACGTCAAGAACGAGGCGTTCGCCGCTGGCGAAGAGGCCTATCGCGAGGCCCTGCGGCAGTTCGAGCGCGTCCCGCGCGAGCGACGCACCTTGCTCGACATCCGCGACCACAGCTACGCGCTCAAGCGCCTCGGCGCCGTGCTCGTGCCCCTGGGTCGCTTCGACGAAGGCGAGCGGCGCTACCGTGAAGCGCTCGCGCTCGACCAGGAAGCGCTGCGGCTCGACGACCGGCCGCAGACGCGCTACGACATCACGTTCACGCTCTCGGATCTGGCGCTCGTGCAATCACGCCGCGGCTTGTGGACCGATGCCGTCGCGTTGTGGAACCAGGCGCTGACCATCCGCAAGGCGGCGATGGCCGCCGATCCGCGCGACGTGCGGGCGGTGAACGGCACGGCCACGTTGTACGGCCGGCTCGGTGGAGCGGCACGGGCGGCGAAGGACGTCACGACGACGGTCGCGCGCTACCGCGACGAGTTGCAGCTGCGTGACGAACTGCGGACGCGGATCGACGACCTGCCGGGCAACCGCGCCGACCGGGCGTGGGCGGCGCTGCGCCTGGCCGAGGGCCTGAGCGACCGTGCCGCCGCCGAGCCGCGGAACCCGGCACGGGCCGCCTGGCTGGCCGAAGCGCGGCGCCTCCTGAACGGGGTGCGGCGCAGCGACGGCAAGGCCTCGGTGCCGGCCGGATCCGAGCCCGGCTTCCTCGCGATGTACGACTTGGTCGTCACCCGCCTGGCCCGCTGACGCGAGCCGACTCGTGCTCGCTTTCCTTCCCGGGGGGAGGCGTCACGGATGAACCAGTTTTCCATGGCCTTCCGCTTTCCTGTAGGACAGGGAGGCAACATGAGAATACGTCTGGCAGGTATCGTCGTGGCTGCGGGGCTCGCCGCCGCAAGTAGCGCCCGAATCGACGCGCAGTCGCTGGGCGCGTTCCGATGGCAGCTACAGCCCTTCTGCAATGTGCTCACCGTGACGATCGTGCAGCAGGGCGGGCAGTATCACGTGGATGGCTCCGACGACCTGTGCGGCGCCGGACGCCTGGCCAGCGTGGTTGGACGCGCCTTCCCCAATCCTGACGGCACGATCGGCTTCGGCCTCACGACCGTGAGCACGACGGGCGGCGCGCCCATCCATATCGACGCGCGCATCAGCCTGGCGGCGCTGGCCGGACCGTGGACCGACAGCGCCGGCAACACCGGCACGTTCGCGTTCACGCCCGGGGCCGGTGACGGGGGCAGCGTGCGCCCGATTCCCGCAGGCGGCATCGCGCCGGGCAGCATCACCAGTCTGCACCTTGCCGCCGGCGCGGTGACGGCGGCGGCGCTGGCCCCTGGGGCGATTTCGCCGTCGCTCATCGCCGGCAGCGTCTCCGGGCTCGGCGCGTGTCCGGTCGGTCAGTACCTGCGCGGCGTGCAGGCCAATGGCAGTCTGCTGTGCCAGCCGATCGGCGGCCTGCCGACCACGGTGGTCGTGGCGCCGCCCAATGGCGCCGGGCGCGGACCCTCAGTGGCCATCGGCGCCACGGGTCTGCCGATCGTCAGCTACGTGAATGGGACCGATGTGCGCGTGCTGCGCTGCGCCAACACCGGCTGCCAGGTCTACGCCGACGGCGTCGTCGACGCCGGGTCGGCGCGCGGGAGCTACACGTCGGTCGCCGTCGGGACCGACGGCTTCCCGATTGTCGCCTTCCAGTCCGGCACCTACGGCAACCTGCGGGTGGCGCACTGCAACGATGCGGCGTGCACCTCGGTCACTGCCACGACGGTCGACCCCACCAGCGCCATCGGCGACTACGTCTCGCTGGCGATCGGCGGCGACGGTCTGGCCCTCATCAGCCACTACGACGACGACGGCGACAACCTGCGGGTCACCCACTGCAACAACATCGCCTGCACGAGCGCCGTGACGACGGTCGTCGACACGCCGGGCAGCGTCGGCTACTTCTCGTCGATCGCCATCGGCGCCGACAACCTGGGGATCGTCAGCCATTTCGATGCCGCGACGTTCGATCTGCGGGTCACGCATTGCACCAACATGGCGTGCACGGCCGCCACCTCGGCCACCGTTGACAGCGCGGGCAATGTCGGCGCTCACTCGTCGATCGCCATTGGCGCCGACGGACTGGCCATGATCGCGCATCTCGACGCTGGCCGCGGGCTGCGCATCTCGCACTGCGATACGGTGCTGTGCGGCACGGCGACCTCACGCACCATCGACGCGATCAACGGCCTGGGCTACGAAACCTCGATTGCCATCGGCATCGACTCCCTGCCCTTGATCGTGCATGCCGGATCCGTGGGCGGAGGCATCCGTGTCACCCACTGCGCCGACGCGCTGTGCGCGGCGGCCACGTCGTCGACCATCGGGCCGACGGAACTCGGCGGTGGCATGCCGTCGGTGGCGATCGGCGGCGACGGGTTCCCGGTGATCGCGTGGCACACGTTCCTGCCGCCGAATTCGAACGAGTCGCTCCAGATCACGAAGTGCCTCAGCAGGCGCTGCACATAGCTGCGCGTTGACCCACTTTCCTCAGACTTCCCGCTTAGCCCGGTATGAGGTTCACCATGGGCGACCGACAGGCGAGATCACGAGAACACGTCACCGCACACCGGCCCCGGCGCCGTACGCGTCTGCTGCTGGTTGCGGCGGCCGCCGTCGCAGCCGCGGTGCTTCACGGTGGACCGGTCGCGGGCGCGCGCGACCTCGCGGCAGCGTGGAAGAGCGCGGCGGGCGACGCCAGCGCGCCCCTGCCGGTGGTGACACGCCTCGGCACACCGGGCCCTTCGACGCCGGTGACGTTCCTGTCCGAGGGCGGCGGCCAGGGCCAGGCGCCGGCGTGCGGCGGCCCCGGCCAGCGCGCCTGCTGCTTCCTGGAACCATTCGCACCGTTCCCCGCCTGCGGTG
>Ga0163144_10018906_pt1 | contig 13902 bp, 10 predicted proteins | sample OliLak19BULKMAT1_FD_123175 | JGI IMG/M metagenome (GOLD analysis project Ga0163144, IMG submission 123175) | Freshwater microbial mat bacterial communities from Lake Vanda, McMurdo Dry Valleys, Antarctica - Oligotrophic Lake LV.19.BULKMAT1 | ecosystem: Environmental > Aquatic > Freshwater >... | reverse complement strand
CGAGGGGCTTGCAAAAGAATAATAATGATATTCCACAACAAGACAAGGAACAAAATGCACCTCCACAAGAACGACCGAACCAACAAGAGCCCAATCCACAACAACAACAACGACGGAATAATAATCCACACCTACACATTCCTCAGACACTGAGCGAAAAACAAGCGCAACTGAGGAAGCAGCTGAGACATCAAATACAGCGTGAAATACCAAATATAGCGTCCGCTAAAACGATCTCGCCGTACTTAAAACATCCACTATTTGTGGGAAAGGAACGTTTGTTGACGATACTACATGAGTCACATTTCTTTAATGATTCAGCGCCCGAATTCTTTCAGGATGAAGCCAAGGTCGAAGCGTTGGCCTCCAAATTGCCACCCTGGAAGACCATTACCGATCGATTAGGCTCCACGGAGCCAGCGCTGGTGGGTCTGGATACTTGTGAACAATATCGGTCATTGGTGCCTCCACTGGATCGTATGCTGGGCGTGGCGGGATTGTTTGCCACGGGGACCAATCTGTTGGCATCACTTCTAGTCTCAAATTGCCGAAACCCGGAACGCTTGAAAAAAGAAGGGGGCATTGGTGTGCGATGGCAAGTCAATTGGGGAAAGCATGTACGTAGTCACTACTCCAATAAGTTGCCCGAAGCGGAATGATTGGATCTCTTTAAGCTCACAATCCTCGTATGACCCATTGCTGTTTTGATGTTCCAGTCACCAGCTCGCTTTCGTTTGGTGAATAAAGTTGATCGGAATCTGGTAAATGAAAATCAGTTGCCAATAGTGACAATCCGTCGTGAGTGAAATGATACAGCATACTTATTTGCGCGCCATCAAGAGTTCCCAGTGGACAATTCTCGCTAACATCATTTTTTGGCATTGCCGCTTATAATCGAATCGACAGACCCCTACAGTTGGCTGCAGAGCTTGTGTCGGCAACGGTATTCGACGCATTGGTTCCATAATGCTCAGGCGCATTGTCCAAATCTCATCCCTAATGAAATTGATCATTACTGGTACAACTATACCATAAAGCACGGAAAACGAGGCATTCACAAACTCCTCAAAGATCCTTGGTTACGCGACAATCTTCTCGACTTTGCCAACTATACCCTTGATAGTAAAGTAGTGCCAGTTCGCGTGCGGTACAAGTCAGGCACTCTTTTTCATGAATCCTTGGCTCACATGTATAATGAATGGTACCACGAATATCTTGATGCTGACTATCCTCGGATCATAGTACGTTTGGAAGACTTGGTGTTTCATGCCAAAGAAGTCGTGACCAAAATTTGTGACTGTATGGGGGGTGTTGTATTGGACGACTTCCAGTACGTCACCCAAACGGCCAAGGTAGGCGACGAGAATATACACGGTAAGAGAAAAGAAAAATAAATTGTTCCAAGCGTATGCCATGATCAGGTTAGCCTTGTGAAAATAATGTTCGAATCTCAACCGTGTGATTTTTTCGTTTCTACCAGGCAAACACGAAGATAGGACCAACATGTACAAGTGGTTCAGTCGATGGCACCTGGAAGATCGCCTCAAAAATATGACAAGCGACGATCATGCCTACCTGAAGGAAAACCTTGACAATGATCTGTTGGACTTGTTTCATTATTCCCACCCGGACAAGTCTAGCAATTAATTTTCGCGAGGGAGGCCAGTAATAGAGTAGTCATGTTGCGTTCTTGCGGGTTCGCACCAGGAAACTAATGAATGTCCAGACACTTTCATGGAGACGCCTTTGGCATTGCCGGTCGAACAAGGAAGGAACAATTTTTGGCAACAAGGGAATAAATCACCTTTCGTGCGCAAGTATCGCAAGACGGATCAAGCTTTCCCCCGATGAGCGCCTGTCGACAGTTCGGCTTGTGTAAATACAAAATTAAAAAACTCCAAACGAATATTTTTTGCTTGTAGTTTTTACCCCCGTGGTCTTCGCAACCCCTCTCTAGCCAATGGTAGTTGCTATCACCTACGAAACCATCTCTCATAGCTAAGCGCAGATTATGAGCTGACCAGCATCATGAACACAATGTCCGGCTCTGAACAAATGTAATAAGTAGAGTGAGAATAAAACTGATATGTTATTTTCTTCTTCTAATGTTATCGCCGTGCTTGCTGCTGCAGTAGACCAAATACGCAGAAACTCCTGTCGATCGCATGTTACAATTACTTCTTGATCCCACTCATTTGCTTGTCAAGTGGTCATCACCTCTTGAGTTATCACCAACAACGATGCCCATCAATCAAATCAAGACTACGATTGTGGTAGCCACGAAAAAGATGAGCGTGTGCCTCCACCGACTCGCTAAACCGAAGCATACCTAAAATGCCATTGTGCTTATAGGTCTTCATCGTCGTCATCGGGAAGTGGCTGTGCAGCAGCCTGGGCGATCTCTGCCTCGTATTGTCTCTTAGTAGCCTCGTCAATCTGGAATTCAGGGGGCTGGAGAGCCGGGGCCTCGACAAAGTGAAGCTGGTTGTCGCCACTCAATTTGCGGGCCAACCAAAGGAATGGCTTCTCAAAATTGTAGTTCGACTTTGCGGAGATATCGTAGTACTGAAGATTCTTCTTTCGGTGGAAAGTAATCTGCTTCGCCTTGACCTTTCGGTCCTTGATTTCGACTTTGTTACCCGTCAACACGATGGGAATGTTTTCGCAGACGCGGGTCAAATCACGGTGCCAGTTGGGAACATTTTTATATGTGATACGGGAGGTCACATCAAACATAATAATGGCGCACTGTCCCTGGATGTAGTATCCATCGCGAAGCCCTCCGAATTTCTACAGCAACAAGGAGCGAATAAAGTGCGGGTGGCGAACAGCAGGAGAAAAAAACGAGACAACGTGAACAAGTTGAGAGATCCGTTCATAGACAACTTCAAAAACAAAACTTCACAACAACAACACAAAATTCACGACCTACCTCTTGTCCAGCGGTATCCCAGACGTTGAACTTGATGGGTCCACGATTGGTGTGGAAGACCAAAGGGTGAACCTCCACACCCAATGTTGCTACGTATTTCTTCTCAAACTCTCCCGTCAAGTGCCTCTTGACAAAGGTTGTCTTCCCAACACCACCATCTCCTACAAGAATGAGCTTGAACTCAGGCGCGCTTGGATCACCCTGAAGAAAAAAGCAACGATGGAGAGGAAAATCAATCGTGTCGTTGTGAGTGAAAATAAACGAAAAAATGCAAGAAAACTTGGGAGCGAAAAAGCTGATACTTTCACTTCTCCCAATACAGTAGTTCGTTGTGCAAGAGCAGAGCATTGGTGTCATTGAAGTCTCTACTGACTGTCATGTAGCAAAGCTATGTGTGTGTGCTTGTGATTGTATTCGTAGTGTCGCATTGCCTCGACGGTTTGCTTCGTACCGTTTTTTTCGCAATGACAGTTCCGCAGTACTAATTGTACGTAGAAATTGCGTACACACGAAAAATCCGATACGGTTTGCGTCAAAGACAGCCTCTCAACCGATTGCTCTGGCTATTGCGACAACCACCGTACTTCGATACACCATTGTGAACGTACCATTTTTCTATGATTTTCTACAAGTAATTAGTGATGAAATAAGTATGTCTGGTGGACTGATCAAAACTGTCCAAGTACTGCTAGATTTGCACTGTGGTGTTGTTGTCTTGCAAAAGTGAGGAGCGGGTCTGTGGTTGGTGGTTCTCGCTGCGAAACAAGCTGGGGGTTTCCAATTAATCGAAGCCGTTGGAGGATATTGGTACGGTACTAGTAGCTAGTACAATTTTACAGGGGTTCGTACTGATTTTCCGTCCTTCGTCCGATTAATTCAGGACTCGACTGCTAAGTTGTCATTGGGGCAGTTGTGCGATCCGCTACACTGCACGACAAAACGGTCTCATCTTTGAGCCGCTCAGCTCTTGTAGTCGTCAGTGTATCACCACCAGAAGTAACTCAGTAATATGCCTGCGTGCTTTTTGGGTCGGCACTTAGCTTGGCGGTGACCCGGCCCCAGCAATCCCTCATGTTACTAACTGGTAGCCGCTGATCTTTGCCGCTGTTTTCGCTTATAGTATACAGTACATCATCTAGCTAGCATAGATTGTTTGCCTTTCAGCTCTAAAAGTAGCCAGCTACTACTAGCCTGTAGAGGGCTGGTTTTCTTAAATGCACAAAATTTTAAATGAATTGACCTTTTGTGAAGCATTACAAGAAGACCAACAACAAGTTTCTCGAAGCCAAAAACTCCAATCAGAACTCGCAGTCCATTGCTCGTCGGTTGCCTTTCAATCTACCCGTTGAAAGCCTGTATTGCTCAGCTACGGAGCGGCGACTCCGTCTTTCGTTCGTTTCTCCAAGTCAGTGTCACCAGTCAGACGCAACAAACCAGCCGGCAAGCTTCACCAAAATTTGCACAGTTAAAAAACCATTCCAACGGTAGCAAAGCAATTGACACAATGACTACTCCATCAGGAGACCCCCAAATACCCATGGAGAATCTACAAGAAGTAAATTTGGATGATGACTCGGACTCCAGCTCGGAAGGAGAACCAGAGACCTGGGACGACGAAGGAAATGATGGCACAGTTCCTGCCCCTGCTCCTGCACCCGCCCCTGCTCCAATACCTATTGCAGCTTCCAATTCAAATGCTACAGCAACATCACCATCCACAACAACGTCTCCCCACCGTGGTGATGGAGGAGAAGGCACTTCTTCAGCAGCATCATCGGCAACCTTGGTGAGGGACATGCCACCGCCTCCGCCACCAGTCAATACGTCGCCAAACATTGTGAACACCTACAGCAAGAATAATAATGCGCCGTCCAAACCAATTCGAGCTCCGGCACCTCCCAAATCACAAAGGCAGACTGGCGCAACAATGAACAACAAGCAGCAGCAACAGCAGCAGCATCATCCCCGCAAGGGGCACCCTCGACAAGAGGAGGAAGATGTCAGTTCGAGAGCCGCTGTGGCATTGGCGGCTGTGGCAGCAGCGGCAACGGCCAACAATAGCTCACCATCAGCTGCCGCTCAAGCTGCGCGTGCTGTTGCACAATCCTTTGTGCGAGCCAATCGAGGAGGAGGTCCCAATGCCAACAACCACCCCCATTCAGCTTCCAACAACAATAACAACCACCCCAATAATTCATTGCTTCAAGCGCCTCCAAAGCCAAAACCCATTCTTCCAGTCAAGCTCGAGTTGGTGAAAGAGCAACTGTTGGAACTGTGTACTGATGACGACGACGATGATGACGAAGACGAGGAACAAGAGGGTGATAGTAGTAATACGAAAAATACTGCAACAGGGGAAGATGAGAATGCAGGCGTAAAACCACAAAAACGCCATCGCATGAAGTATCCCTTTGTGGAACGATTGGCACACGGAGAGAATGATGCGTTTCTGCAGCACTTGCTTTTGATCGCCTATTTCCGAGCTATTCCCAACGAATTTCCTACGGGGGCAGAGCTGAGACCTACCGTGGCGATCATTGACGATAATGTTTCTCTGGGAAAAGGAATGTCACCACTTCATACCAGGACCCAGGACCCCAACAGCTGTGAAATAGTAGATCCGGATGTGGAACTTGCAGAAGAAGCTGCAAATGCTGCCTTGTCGATTTGGAAAAGCATGGAAGGCGCGTATACTAGCATGGTTGCAATGCTGCCCAGAACTCCAAACGCTCCCCATTCGTCTTTACAACAACACCAAAAACACCTCAAGCCTGGATCATCGTTCGAAAACAAAGTGCTAGAGGTGCCATCTTTGGGATCATCTCCCTCGACCGAAGAGCCTAGCTTGTCAGAAGATGGTACTTGTGACATTAGCACAACGTCGTCTTTAGACAACCATGACAATGCACTCAACGATGCTGGATTTGGTAGTAACGATGATTGTGACTTTGATGAGCCCGAACGGCCTGTAGTGGTGCCCGATTTGTTGCCTCCCTGTACATCTGCAAGAGGCGACGTGACGATTGAATTTTTTCGCGCATGCCAGGGAAAGACCGACCATGATAGCAATGCCGACGATGAGAATCCTGTCGATTCGTCGCCTTCGAGTCCCGCCAGAAACGACAACAAGTCATCGCCAGACCAAAGTCTGTCAGCCAGCACGAGGAGTCCACCGTCGCCATCAAGTAAATTTGCCGGTGGCGCTACCTCCGTCTTGTCGTCCATGTTTTCCGCGGCGACAAGACGAAATTCGGCTGGTGCGGTCGGGTCGAATCTCCTGAGCCCCGGAGGCATAATGAATGTCAAGATGCCCACCGCAGGGTTCAATGTATTCCGCAAGAGCGCTAAGAACACCAAGGCCGGCTCGTCGGATTCAGCGAAAGCCGGAGGCTCGAACGCAAGTAACACACAACCTGGAGAATATGCCGTTACAATTGAAAGGGAGATGTTGGGCTTAACAGTAGAAAATGTGCTAGAAAGAACGGTGGTGAGAACCGTTCTTGCAGGCGGCCCAGCAAAAAAAGCTGGTGCCAAAGTTGGGTCTCTGATTGTGAAAGTTGGAAGCGTGGAAACCAAAAACTTGACGCACTTTGAGACGATCGACGAGCTTCGTCAAAGTCAGCGCCCTCTTCAGTTGGTACTGAGACTGATCAGCGATGATGCACTCCGATCGGCCCGAGAAGAAATGGGTAGACTGATTCGCGGATCAGGTTTCGGCATTATATCAGGGAGCATGGATCTCAATTCCTCTTCGGTAACGCCGGAGCAGGCACGTGCAGGAGCGAAGCACGGTGCATCGCCACAGGATGCTGGTCAACACCAGCATAAGGGCGAAGCGCAGGGACGACCGCTTATTGCGTCAGATCTGAGGATTGATGCTTACTCAAGCACGATACGAAAACGGTTTTTCGCGATGGCGGAAACCAAAAACAAGAAGGAGGAAACCCTGGAGCACGCTACGGAGAAGTTGGTGTGGATCTTGAATCTTTTTGTCATTGGGCTACAGCACGAGTCTGCTCGGCTGTTTTCGTTGGCTGGGCCACAAGAAAATCCTCAGGATGATGGCAGCAGTGTTGACCTGACAGCATCGCCACGGCGAGTATCATCAGGTTCACATGGTTACCACCACACGGCGAAAGACTACGCTGACGCGGCCAAAAGCGTTGCCAAGATATTGTTGGACTTTGTAAAGAGAAACCTTGACCCCGGTGAATACGGCAAAACGTCAACTCCGGATTACAACTCGGGACAGACCGGTCTCCGTGGCCGTCGTAAAGGCCCCCCTTCGCCTGAAAACGCCAATAGGAGGCAGCCATTGGTCCCAGGAATGCAATCTTCTCCTCAGTCAGACTCTACAATTCTCCACGACAAACCGCTGCTCCAAATTGGAGATGTGTTGCACAGGACGAGATCCTTCCTAGCGGATCCCACGAGTCCCCCGGCTGCTTTGCTTCGTGGTGAACTGATAGCATTTCTGTGTGATGTATTGGACATTGACACAGACATGGAACTTTCCGAAGAAGAAGCAGTCACAGCTACAGCAGGTGGCAAAGCTGGCCCTATTACGGATCTGGGTAGCGCCGGTAGCTTGCTGAAGCTTATTGTTTTGAACTGTTCCATCATGCGTAGTCCAGAATGCGAGAGTGTGTCATCGCCGGATACTAACAAAGTGGATCCAGAGATGATGAACGAAATGAGGCGCCGCTTTGGCGGTCGCGCGAAACTGGACGGCGCGGATGTGCACCGTCTTCATGCCGGGAATCGCTTTCTTTCCGTCGTCCATAGACTTGCTGCAAGCCGGAGTACAAGCGCTAGGATTACCGCTTGTTCGCTGGGTCCCGTTCTCTGGGGTCACCTCGACTTTCCGCATCAACTGCAGGTATGTTTTGCAATCTGTTTGTACCGTATCTTATTTGTTCTGCTGAGGTATTCTCACCTTTGCCAATTTTGTGTGTGGTGCACAGTTGCGAGGGGTAATCACGAGAGCACTGCACGATGCCGAGGTTATTGTGCGAAAGAGCACAGCAACCGTACTTCACGAAATTGCAGAACTGATTTTTGACCAGCGAGCTGTTCCGTGGCTTATCCTGATGTGCGAACGCGCCATGACTGACCCCGAACCGCAGCTGCGTTCCGCGGCGATGACTCTTACCTGGCGCTTGGCTGAACACCTTCCTAACGCATTCCTAGGAGATGCTAGTCAAGGGAGTAGGTTCCTTCGCCGTCTTCCCAACCGGAGTGATCCCGTTTTTGCGGACGTCTATCTTCTGCAGTGCAAGTTACTCCCCGTGGCAACGCGCTTGGCCGAAGACCGAGCGCCATCAGTTAGGCTTGCGGTTGCTGCTCAATGCGATCGTCTATGTAGTTCATTGGGCGATCACTGGTCAAGTGTAATCATAGATGTTTTATTGGCTCTCTTGACAGATGCAGACGAAAGGGTGCGATGCGAGGCTGTGCTATGCGTGCCTCGGTTAGCTGAAATGGTGTTGATGGCGTCAGCACAAACAACACCAGGAATGACTAAAATCACGGATGTCAGCGTGTTGGAATCCTTGCTACCGGCTTCACTCATGCTTCAAAAAGACAAAATTGCCAGTGTGCGTGTCGCGCTTGCCACCGCCGCTGGCGAGTTGTTGACACTGTTGGTGGGTCTTCAAAGCCTTGAAGAAATAGGTGGCGACTCAGCTTCTGAACCTCCGGCAGGATCTGGAAAACTGAAGAGGCATGTCGACGACGTCCTCATTCCTTTGGTGCAGAAGCTTCTCCATGACAAGGACCCCGAAGTCACAAGCTCTGCCCTCCGAGCAGTCACGAACGCATCCAGGGGTACCGTGCGCGAAATAAGGCCTCGGCAATTTTCCATGGCGTCCGCAGATGACGACGCTTCTGTATCGTCCCATCTTTCCCTGAACAGCCGAGACAACAAGAAGGACCCCGTGTTTCTGCCCGTACTATCCGAAGATCAAGTACTTCGCCTGCTTCCTACTCTTGCCGAGCTTGGCAACAGCAAGCAATGGCGTGTGCGACAGAGTGCGGTCGAGATTGTGCCAGCCCTGTTGGGTTGCACCCGTAACATGGACACTCGAAAGGAAATCTCGCAGCTATGTTTACGCCTCATGGACGATCAAGTGGACGCAGTCCGTAGAACGGCGGCAGAGTGTCTGTGTCTCGGTGGGGGCAGTCTTGGTAGCCACGGTGAAGGAGTTGGAGCTGAGTGGATCACATCGATCGTCATTCCCCATGTGCGTAGATGCGCTGCTCATGCCAATGCAAAGCAGCGGTTACTGAGCCTGAAAATGATAGAGGTCGTTCTCCTTAATGGAGCTTGTCCTGCTAAGTGGAAAGGCGACGAGGAGGGAGAGAGACTGGCTGACTCGCCAATGCGAGAGCTTGCTGTCATCGCCCTGTCAATGTCGAAAGACAAAGTTCCAAATGTGCGACTGAATGTGGGCCGTGTCCTTGAGTCTGCAATACATGTTTTTGAAGACGACGCACTGGGTTTTATCAAGGAGGTTTTGATGCAGCAACTTGCTGCTGAAAAGGAACGGGATGGAGGTGGCGACCGCGATGTCCTCTTCTTTGCGTCGCGTTGCATACAAAAGGCCCGCGTTATCCTCGAGGAAGTTTCCTTCCCATCAACTGCAGAGCTGCTAATCATATGAACAAGGAACCGTCGTTTAAGAATAGAATTGAACAAATATATTAACATTAAACTGAATAAGAGCAGAATCTTCGCTTTGCCTCAGCAGTCGAATCTGGACCCCTTGCCTGAAAGCAAACGAAAAGCGAAGGTGTACATGTAGTCTAACTTTTAGGGAACGGAGGATAATAAAATGTACAAGTTTAAGGATCTACTAGGTTCTATTCGTCATCGGCGGATGCAGTGTTGCGTAACTCTTGCAGCATTTTCAAGTATTCTTGATCTAGAACATCTCCAAACTCATCGTCGCCGTCGGCACTGGATATGAGAGCTGAGTGGTATTGTATGTAGGCAGGTATTCCATCAACAGCGTGATACTTGGCGGGAACAACTGCCAGCATGTCCCTAATACTTCGTTCCACAACATTTAAGCAAAACAAGCATTCAGGTGGTTCCAAGACTCCTAACAAGTGATCTAACTCATCCAAGGCCTCTTGGGCGTCTGCCAAGGCACCACAATGACGCCAGGCACAACTGCCCCAGTCAAAACCAATTTCTTCGTATGTAACATCTTTTTCCTGAAGCCGCAGTTGCATTTGCTGCCTCAGCGCTGTAGCCGCCGGCTCTAATTTTGGCAGAACACTTGCTTGAATCGCATTGTGGACAGTGTCCCATTGATAATCCGCCACAAGCTTTTGCATTTCCAGCACTTGCAGCAATACTTCGCGAAGATCTTCTACAGCATTTTTCATCTTCATTTCCGAAGGCAACGACGCCTGAGATGACCCTCGTTGGGCTTGCTTACCAGTTGCGTCAAAGATAACTTCCTGCCATCGTGGAAGTCGTTTTTCCCGATGCTCTTTCATAACTTCATTAAATGCTCGAATTTCCGGAAGAAGCGGTGATGGTGTGTTTGCAAAGTCCATCTTGTTCTCGTTCTCTTCTTGGAGTAGGCTTAGACGTTGCTCTCTTCCAAAGGCCAATCCATGAATTGTCCTGATCCCAAATCCGGTGGAATGTAATTCTTTGGCATCTTCAAGTGAAGTGAAACTCGCTTTCGCGCCCGTTCTTGCCATCGATAGATTGCTTGTTTCTACAATCATGAGACGCGAGGGCCACAAATTAGCTGCGCCATAGTCTTCCCATGCGACCATGCCCACGGCCAGGAGGAGGGAAATAGACAACACAGCTACAAGCGGCTGTACTATTGTTTCCAGTCCGGCCATTAAAGCCACCAACGGGTCCGCGTCCTGAAAGGAAGGCAGAGAAGCAATAGTTGTTGTTGCACCAAGGTAATACTGGGATGTCTGCGAAGGCGAAGAAGGCGATAGGGACGAGGACAGGTTTGAAGGCGAATTTGACGAAGCCGTTTTTGAAGGCGCAGTTGAAGGTGGCTGGGACGACGGTGCTTCCGAAGGCGACGAGGATGAGGTAGCAGAAGGTGTCGAAGGTGATGACGACGTTTTCGAATTCGAAGGTGGTGATGAGGTTTCGGGCGTGTCTGAAGGTGGTGGGGATGCAGAAGATGATGAGGTTGATCCTGGCATATGCTCGTCGAACCATCGCTTAATATTCAGCCAATGGTCTGCTTTGGAGCACACTGCGCCGATGGGATGGTCGCAATCGTCATACAAGAGTAGCTTTGTGATGACTCCTCTGGAGCGAAGGATGTAATAAAACTCCAGTCCTTGCGATGGCGGCACGCGAAGATCTTTCGTTCCCAGTGCCACCAGGGTGGGCACCTTCACGTTTTGGACGTGTGCTACTGGGCTCTTCCTATACATTTCTATCAATTGCTCTGCCGTTGGACCTGTGCACTTCCCGTAGTCATACGTACCGAGACCACAACCTTCTATCACGCACCAATCTGGAATGTCAGTGGATGTTAGCATCGAAGCAATGTTCGTGACAGGGTTCCGCATGCAAGCTGCTTTGAACAAATCAGGGAATTGCCCTATGAGGTGACCTGCTAAGAAACCTCCATGAGATCCCCCGCAAATAAACAATTTGTCTGGATCAACCAGTCCCAGACCAGCAACATGCGACGCGGCGTGAACTACATCATTAACATCCAAATCTCCAATACGCCCTGGTAAATCTTCCACGGCAGATTGTCCAAAGCCTAAGCTTCCTCGATAGTTCACTAGCAGTAAGGCATAACCGGCTTGACCGCATAAATAGGCCAGCTCGGGAACATACCCTGCTGTGGATGCTGTATGAGGCCCCCCATGTGGCAGCACAATCATCGGAGGCAGCTTTCCCGAGGCATCTGACGTTGGAAGAATGAGTATGGATTGAATAGGAGCGTTCCATTGGAAGTTGTTGTTGTCGCCATCCGACGATGGTCGCTCGATCGTCAAAACTTGATAGGAGAATGCACACAACGACTCATCAGAAGATGGAACTGGTGAGCAGGAAGAAGAGGCCAGTGGAGCCAGTGACGCCACAGGGATGGCAGAGACCCCTTCATCTACGATGCTTCCTTTGATTAACTCGTCGGGGGGAATGTATAATACTGTGCCAGGTTTGTTGGGGGCAGTTTCTCTTACAATGATGCCACCCGAAGGTGTTTTGCAGAGTAGATCTTGACTTGTTAGACCGGTGCCACTAGATCCTTGGGCCGAAGAGCGCACCAGTCTTATGGTTCCATCCTTTATATTTACTCGGACTACTTGAACAGAGGACGCTCAAACAGTACTAGTGATCAATACCTCGCGAGATACAAAGCAATCTTCAGGAAGCTGCCCAATCAGTGCCAATCCAGGAAAGGGAATGGTTTCCACAATCCCCTCCTCCTTGGTAGCTTCTGGATCTCGAATATTCCACAATTGCTTCACTATGACATTTTCGCTTGTCAAGTCTGCAGCTCCTTCGTTCGCCTTCCAGTCCATTCCGTGAAGCCCGATGTGCCCAAAATGAGTATCAAAACCTTTTTCACTAGCCAGGAAGATGAGTTTGCTGTTCCCTTGATCGTCACTTGGAGAAAAGCGGGGTGATCGAGCGAGCTTCAGATGTGGTGTCAAACACACAAAACGTTCTTCTCTTACGCCAGCGTCATCATTGTCGTCCTCGTTGTCTTTGGTTGTCGCAATAGAATCCAAGAGCTTTCCAATGGGCGAGGCATATAGTTTACTAGCTCGTTGTTGACAATAAATCAATCCCAATCGCTTCGCCATGTCTGGCCCACCACCAGCATCCCACGCCGTATACACCAGTGATTGGCCATCTGGAGAAAACACGCATTGACCAAGAGCATGGGACCCCAATGACGTTTTCTTCGTAGCATCCTCATCAAGGCCAGGAACATTGGTCACCTTGGTAATTTTTGTCGTATTGACATTGACGAGAAAGAAATCCAGTAATGGTTCTTGGCCATAATATTGCTCGCCCCAATTCTCAGACTTGCCCAATCCCAAGGTATTTTGTCCACCAAATATTTTTGTATTACTTCCATCTCCACTTTTCCTGATCGACGGATCAAAAAAGGATGAGGTTTCTGGCTTTTTTCGCTCCGCCGCATAGGCAAGAACAGTTTCATCTGGACTCCATACGGGTCGACCAAAGGTTGTCAAATCATTAATAACCTTTCCATGCAGCTTGTTGGTTGGCAAGACAATGCGACGAAGGAGCGACGAGGGCGAGGACGCCGACGACGTCCAGATTTCTAGCACTTGGGGAGGAGGAGACGCTTTGTCTCCACTCGCGTCATCTGCTCGAACAATGGCCAACTTGGTTCCAGAGGGACTAGGAATTCGAATTTGAACATTGGAATGAACTTCCGTGGGTGGAAAAGGAAAGAGCGAAGACTCTGTCGCAGCCATTGGAATGGGGAACAGGTAGTCATAGTCTCGCTTTTTGTCATTGTCAATGTCTTCGACAGAGCGCGTGAAACGCAATAGCATTTGTTCGTTGCTGGTCTCGAGTACATACGCATTCGACAGAGTCGCAGCTGCCGAGACACAACGGTTGTAGCCTGCAATATCTTTTTCCAGGGCATTTGCTGCGTCAGTGGCGGTCGTCGTCGCCATCTTTGTTTTAGTCCTTGTAGTACGTGACGATGGCGTGGAAGAAACAAGTTTGCTGTGCAAGGGGAATAAAGAAGTTGTAGACGCCAGAAAAGAAAGTGGTCGCACGGATTGTGCAATTGAAAAAGCGGTTGACAACGACGATAAGGAAGAGATGCAAACACAACCCAAAATTCTAGTGGCACTCAATCGCCAGTGCATCTTTCTCTCGATCCAAAAGAAATTTCTCAGCTTCTTAGTAAGCTGGATAGTAGAGGCATTCTGAATACTGTATTGTGTTCAAGTCGCCATGGAAGATCCATACT
>Ga0163144_10018905_pt1 | contig 13904 bp, 12 predicted proteins | sample OliLak19BULKMAT1_FD_123175 | JGI IMG/M metagenome (GOLD analysis project Ga0163144, IMG submission 123175) | Freshwater microbial mat bacterial communities from Lake Vanda, McMurdo Dry Valleys, Antarctica - Oligotrophic Lake LV.19.BULKMAT1 | ecosystem: Environmental > Aquatic > Freshwater >... | reverse complement strand
TGATAACTTTCCTCCGACAAAAATATAACTTCTCAAACAAAAAACAGTCTTTGCTAAGACTGTTTTTTGTTTGTATGATTTGTAGATTAGTTTATGAAAAAATACGACCATAAAAAAATAGAATCTAAATGGCAGAAATTTTGGGCTGAAAATAAAATTTTTTCAGCCCATGATAAATCAGATGCAGAGAAAAAATTTATTCTGATTGAATTTCCATATCCATCAGGTACTGGACTTCACATGGGTCACATGCGTCCATTTATTGCTGGCGACGTTGTTTCAAAATACTGGAAGCTTAAAGGAAAGAATGTAATGTACCCAGTTGGTTGGGATGCTTTTGGATTACCTGCCGAAAATTTTGCTATAAAAAATAAAGTTCACCCTGAGGTTTCAACAAAGAAAAATATTGCAAATGCAAAAAAACAACTTCTTTCGTGGGGAACAGGTTTTGATTGGGATAGAGAAATAAATACCACTGATCCTGAGTATTACCGTTGGACACAATGGTTGTTTTTGCAATTCTTAAAAAAAGGTCTTGCATACGAAGCAACTGGTCTTATTAACTGGTGTCCAAAAGACAAAACCGGTCTTGCTAATGAGGAAGTAATTGATGGAAAGTGCGAGCGATGTGGTACTGTCGTAGAAAAGAAAGAGTTAAGACAGTGGTATTTAAAGATTACAGACTACGCAGAGAAGCTCTTGGAAGGTCTCAAAGCGCTTCCAGAATGGCCTTTAGCTGTGAAGACACAGCAGGAAAATTGGATAGGACGAAGCGAAGGAGCTGAATTTGAATTCAAACTCACAGCTAAAAATTTACAACTTGGAGCTATTAGGGTATTTACAACACGACCAGACACTTTGTTTGGTGTTACGTACGTCGTGCTTTCACCTGAAAGTAACTATGTGCAATCCCTGAAAGACAAAATTTTAAATTGGTCTGAGATAGAAACATATATTGAAGATACGAAAAATAAAACAGAAATTGAACGAACCGCGGAAGGAAAAGAAAAGACAGGTATTGAGCTTAAAGGTATTAAGGCAGTGAATCCTGTACATGGTGAAGAAGTTTCGGTTTTTGTTGCTGATTATGTTCTAGCGCATTACGGAACAGGAGCTGTGATGGCAGTACCTGCACATGATGGGCGAGATTTTGAATTTGCTAAAAAATACAACTTGCCGATAAAAGAAGTTGTATCCGGTGGCGACAGTGCAAAGGCTTTTACAGCTGATGGTGAGCTTTTAAATTCAGGAGAATATACTGGTTTAAAATCAGATGAAGCTCGGCAAAAAATCACTGAAAAATTTGGACAGAAAAAAGTCACTTACAAGCTTCGTGATTGGGTATTTTCTCGCCAGAGATATTGGGGTGAACCTATTCCCATCATCCACTGTCGTGGATGTTGGGAAATTTCAAATCACAAATCACAAATTACAAATAAAAAAGAAGGAATTGATTATGTTGTAGTTGACGGATCGGAACATATGATCGTTCCAGTTCCAGAAAAAGATTTACCCGTGAAGCTTCCCAAGGTCAAGGAGTACGAACCAACAGGAACAGGAGATTCACCTCTAGCAGCAATCGAAAAGTGGGTGAAGGTGAAGTGTTCAGAGTGTGGTGGAGATGCTCGCAGAGAGACAAATACAATGCCTCAATGGGCAGGTAGTTCATGGTACTGGCTTCGTTATACTGATCCAAAAAATACTACGAATTTTTCTTCACAGGAAAGTCAGAAGGTGTGGACTCCTGTTGATATTTATTTTGGTGGTATGGAACATACAACCCTTCATCTTCTGTATTCTCGATTTTGGAATTTGTTTCTGTACGACCAAGGTCTGGTACTAGAAAAAGAACCTTTTACAAAACGTGTTCCTCACGGCATGATTTTGGGACCTGATGGAGAAAAAATGAGTAAGAGTAGGGGGAATGTTGTGAACCCTGATGATTTTGTGACAGATTTTGGTGCGGACACGACTCGTCTTTATATGATGTTTTTGGGACCTCACGAAAATCGTGTTGCATGGAATTCCGATGCCATTATTGGTACTCGTCGATTTTTGGAAAAAGTGTGGCGAATTCAAGAAAAAGTTAATGAGAAAAAGACAGTGAGTGAGAGTAAAGAGCTTGAAATACTTCTTCATAAAACAATAAAAAAAGTTGGAGAAGATATTGAAAGCTTCAGATTTAATACTGCAATTTCATCACTCATGATTTTAGTGAATGAGATTGAAAAAGTGGAGGTAATCTCACAAGAAACTTTCGGAAGTATCCTCAAGCTTCTTTCACCGTTTGCGCCTCATATGACAGATGAGCTTTGGGCTGATTTAGGCAATAAAGAAAGCCTTTATCTTGAGTCTTGGCCATCATATGATGAGTCAAAACTTGTCTCAGAAACTGTCTCGATTGTAGTGCAGATTGCGGGCAAAGTGAGAGCTCATGTTGTGGTAGGAAGAGATGTGACAGAAGAGGTGGTTTTACCTCTTGTAAAAGATCTACCTGAAGCAAAAAAATGGTTAGATGGTAAGGAAATCAAGCGTGTGGTTTTTGTTAAAAACAAGCTTATCAGCTTTGTTCTATAGAGTATGCGCTTGTATTTGACTTTTTCCTGCACTATGATAGAAATAGCTTACATTAAAAGACAACGTAATTATAAGTATGGCAAAAAGTGAATCAATTACATTTAAACCAAAGCAGGTAACAAAGCATCTGCTCTCTGTGCTTCCTGAAAGGGCACGGGATGTTGTTATGGGTCGTTTCGGTTTGGGCAACGAGCCTAAAAAAATGACCCTCGAAGCAATCGGCAAAAAGTATGGTATCACTCGCGAGCGTGTTCGTCAGATTGAAAATTATTCTCTCGGTAATATTCGAAAGTCAAAAGAGTACGCAAAGGAGCAAAAAGTTTTCGATGAGATGAAGGCATTCATTATTTCACTTGGAGGCATGATAGGAGAACATGATCTTCTTGATCATGTTTCGAAGGATCACAGTACTCAAAACCATGTGCATTTCCTACTTGTTGTTGGAGATGAATTCAAAAAACATAAAGAGGATGAGGAGTTTAAACACCGATGGCATATCGATGAAAAGCTTTCAGATCAGATCCACAATTCTCTCCGTGGCCTTTATGGAAGTCTTTCAAATGACCAAATCATTCCAGAATCAGAGTTTGTGAAAGCGTTTCTCGAGCACCTTAAAGAAGTAAGCGAAGAATATAAGGATGATGAAGTTTTAAAGCGCTGGCTCTCACTTTCTAAGAATATTGGAAAAAATCCTCTTGGTGAATGGGGTAAATCTGAATCTCCAAATATCAAAGCAAAAGGAATTCGAGACTACGCATTTCTCGTTATTCGCCGACATGGTTCACCGATTCACTTCCGTGAAGTAGCAAAAGCTATTGAAACAGTTTTCAAAAAGAAAGCTCATGTTGCGACAACTCATAATGAATTGATCAAAGATAAAAGATTTGTGCTTGTAGGCCGAGGTCTGTACGCACTTTCTGAATGGGGTTATATGAGTGGAGTAGTGAAGGATGTGATCAAGAAGATTCTTGATAAGAATGGACCACTCACAAAAGAAGACGTAATTAATAAGGTGCTTAAAGAGAGATATGTTAAAGAAAATACGATTCTCGTAAATCTCCAGAATCCGAAATTCTTCAAAAAAGATAGTCAAGGAAAGTATTCGATAGCTTAAAGAAAAAACAACCCCCGCTACGTGGGGGTTGTTTTTTTGTATCTGTGTAAACTTCTCTTAATGTATGTTTTGTTTTCGTGATATTATTTACCCATATGCTTCAGACAGTTATAGATTTTCTAGCGGGTTATTTCGGTGAACCACTTTGGGGAAATATTCTCACAGCTTTTCGGTTTGTAGCCTACTCGCTGTATGTTTTTCTCCCGCTCGTTTTCAGTGTCGCACTTCTTAAGATTTGGATTAAATATATTCGAATGCGTTTTATTCACAAAGAGGGAAGTATATTGCTTGAAGTAAAAATTCCAAAAGAGATGAATAAATCCCCAGCTGCGATGGAGGTTTTTCTTTCGCATCTTCATTCAGTTAGTAGACCTTCCTATCTTGAAGCTTTTCTTGAAGGTAAGATTCGTCCGTGGTTTTCCCTTGAGATAGTTTCTGTTGAAGGCAATGTAAGCTTTTTTGTATGGTGCTCTGTAAAATTACGTGGCCTAATTGAGGCTCAGCTTTACGCTCAATTTCCTAATATTGAAGTGCATGAAGTTCCCGACTATGCAGCGCAGGTCCCTTTTAATCCAATCAAATATCAGTATATGGGTGTACAGTGGAAACTTACAAAGGCTGATGCGTATCCTATAAAGACATATATAGATTATGGTCTCGATAAAGATCCTAAAGAAGAATTTAAAATTGATCCCATCACATCAACTTTGGAGTATTTGGGTGCTTTAAAAAAAGGTGAACAGGCATGGATACAAATTCTTATTCGAGGTCATCGTGATGAAGATCTAAAAGATTTAGTTTTGTTTCCTAAGTCAGATTGGAAACCCGGTGTTAAAGAACAGATAAAGAAAATAGCCAAGGAATCACTCTTAGGTGAACCTACAGATAAAGAGGCTGGAACTGTGCTCAAGCTTACTCGTGGACAGCAGGATACAATTGCAGCATTGGAGCGCAGTTTGAATAAATTTCCTTTCGATTCAATGATCCGTGGTTTTTACATAGCAAAAAATGAAGTATTTAATAGTGCAAATATTGGAGGACTTATCGGCACCTTCAAACAGTATGGCTCAGGAGAATTGAATGGTTTTAAACCTGGCTTTTCAACTAAGGTTGATTATCCATGGCAAGATATTCGAGGTAAGAGAGTAGTAAAATGGAAGAAACAACTTTTTGATGCGTACAAGCGTCGCTCATTCTTTTACCCTCCCTACAGAAACTTTAAAAGTAAGTCATACGTTCTCACTACAGAAGAGATTGCAACAATGTGGCATTTCCCTGGAGGAGTTGCTGGAACTCCAACATTCAATCGAGTTACTTCACGAAAGGGCGAAGCGCCTGGCAATTTGCCAATATAGAAGTTCATCATGTATTACATCACTATTTTTTTTCAGAAAATTTATTCATTTTCTATCGTTGCGTTCAGAGTGCTTAAAGAAGAGTTTGATCAAACGTGGTCTTTTCGTAAGGGGAGGATCGTGCTCGTGTGCGCAGGAGTTTTAATTCTTACTGGAACCTTACTTTACGCACTCTTTCTCCAAGCCCCCCGAAAATTTCCTGAGAATTCTCTTTTTAATGTGCCAGCTGGAGCGACACTTTCTCAGATTTCGATGAAGCTCTACAATCAGGGTTACATCATTTCACCATTCTGGTTTAAGGTTTTTGTTGTTTTGGGTTCAGGTGGAAAATCACTTCAAGCAGGAGATTATTTTTTCTCAAATCCAGAAAGCGCTCTCTCAATAGCACCTCGAATTTCGAGTGGTGTGTATGGGCTTGTGCCGGAACGTATCACCATACCTGAAGGACTCAACATTTTCCAAATTGCTGAAATTTTTAAAAAATATTTTCTTTGGTTTGATGTAGAAGAGTTTGTAGCTAATGCACCGGAAGGGTATCTTTTTCCAGACACATACTTTTTTCTTCCTAATGTGAGTGCGGATGATGTGATTCGAGCTATGACTCAAAATTTTGATCGGCACATTGTTGCTGTTACGGAAGATGTAGAAAAATTTGGAAAGCCACTTTCCGATGTGATTAAGATGGCATCAATTCTTGAAGAGGAAGCTCGAATTTTTGAAACACGTCAGATTGTTGCTGGTGTCTTATGGAAGAGACTTGATAAAGGTATGTTGCTTCAAGTAGATGCTTCTTTCTCATATGTAAATGGAAAAAACTCTTTTACATTGACGACTGCCGACCTTCAAATTGATTCACCTTACAATAGTTACAAATACAAAGGTCTTCCTCCAACTCCCATCTCAAACCCGGGTCTAGAGGCTATTCAAGCAGCTATAACGCCCGTGGAGACGCCTTACTTCTACTTTCTAACAGATAACACAGGGGTCATGCGTTACGGCGCTAGTTACGATGATCATCTCAAGAATCGTAGGCTTTATTTAAGAAAGTAGGTATCTTTTAGTTGACAGCTTTTAAAAAACACCGTTTTCTAATGGTGCAAGTATCTCCTTCTATGCTTGTGATTCTCTAAAATTTAGATTAAATTATCTAGGTAATGTCAAATCAGAAAAAAGTCTATGTTGGCATGTCTGGAGGAGTAGATTCCTCAGTTGCTGCTGCTCTTTTAAAAGAGCAGGGTTTCGATGTCACAGGTGTCTTCATTAAAGCCTGGCATCCAGAAGGTTTCCCTTGCACGTGGCGAGAAGATAGACGAGATGCGATGCGTGTCGCAGCTGTTCTGGATATTCCTTTTAAAACTCTTGATCTTGAAAAAGAATACAAACAAGAGGTCGTAGATTACATGATTTCAGAATACAAAAAAGGCAGAACACCAAACCCTGATGTTATGTGCAATAAAAGTGTGAAGTTTGGAGGTTTTCTTCAATTCGCTCTGAAGGAGGGTGCTGATTTTGTTGCGACTGGGCATTATGCCCGTCTGCGGCGGGAAATCCCAATTTCCAATTTCCAATTTCAAAATAATGATCAAAATATTAAAGACAAATTTTCAAACAAAATAGAATTATTGGAAGCAAAAGATAAAGCAAAAGATCAATCATATTTTCTGTGGACTCTTGCAAAAGAGCAGCTTAAGCATGTACTTTTTCCAATCGGTGAATATCAAAAGTCTGAAGTGAGAAAATTGGCCGAGAAATTCAATCTTCCTACGGCTGGTAAAAAAGACAGCCAAGGCCTTTGCTTTATTGGTAAGGTTGATATTAAAGATTTTCTTCGAGAATACATTTCAACTGAAAAAGGTGATGTATTAAATGAGGCAGGTGAAGTAATTGGATTTCATACAGGAGTTCATCTTTATACGACTGGTGAAAGACATGGATTCACTGTCACAAAAAAAACCACCTTAGATAAAGCCATGTATGTTGTTGCGAAGGATGTTTTGAAAAATACCATCACAGTTTCTGAAAAAAATAAGATGAATAGCAATTCTCTTGTCTTGCGCATCTCGCTTTCGGGAATCAACTGGATACAGAATCCAGAAGAAGGAAAAGTATACAATGCTCGCTTTCGATATCATCAAGAACCAGAAGACTGCACGGTCTCTTTTGGTAGCGGTCTAACCTTTGTTGAATTTAAAAAACCTCAAGATGGGATTGCGGCAGGGCAGTCTCTTGTACTCTATGATAAAGAAATATGCCTTGGTGGAGGGGTGATTGAACAGGTATAATAGCTACATGACCCAAACATTTGTTATTAAATCTGATGGAACACAAGAATTGTTTCATGCGGAGAAGCTTATTAATTCTCTAATTCATGCTGGCGCAACAGACGAGGTGGCAAAAGCTATTACCACACATATTCAAACAGAACTTCAGGAGGGAATGAGTACTAAGGAGATTTATAAACATGCCTTCTTTTTACTTCGAAAAAAATATCGAAAAGCTGCAATAAAATATTCTTTACGTGCGGCAGTAAGTGAGCTTGGCCCAACAGGTTTTCCTTTCGAGAAATTTATTGCCGAAATCTTTAAATCAAAAGGATACGAGACAAAGACAGGTGAAATTGTAATGGGTAGTTGTGTTGCTCACGAGGTTGATGTGGTTGCATGGAATGAGAACAAACTCATTATGTGTGAAGCAAAATTTCACAATCAGATTGGGTTTAAATCTGATCTCAAGGTTGCCCTCTATGTTAAGGCTCGCTTTGACGATCTTAAAGAAGCAAAGCATTACTATGGTAAAGAGCGAAATCTTGATGAAGGATGGCTTGTTACAAACACAAAATTTACTCAAACAGCAATTCACTATGCAGAATGCAAGGGTCTGAAGCTTATTGGTTGGAACTACCCTGTAAAAGGAAATCTACAAGACTTGATTGATGATACAGCTGTTCATCCGGTTACATGTCTTACAACTCTAAGTAAGCACCAAAAAGTTTCTCTTCTCTCACAAAATATTGTACTTTGCCGCCAGCTCATACCTCAGGTTGAAATTCTTAAGTCATTTGGTTTTTCAGATGCAAAAATAAATACAGTACTGCAAGAGATCGCGCTTCTTGGTCAATAAAAAACGCTCACACTCATTTAGGTGGGACATACTTTTTTGTTTCTGTATAATTCATCAGGTGAAGACTTTCAAAGAAAAAGTATTTGAGGTTGTGGTGAAGATTCCAAAAGGTAAGACCCTGACTTACAAAGAAGTTGCCAGAATTGCAGGATCTCCCAATGCATATAGGGCTGTTGGCAGTATTTTAAAAACCAATTACGACTCAAAAATTCCTTGCCATAGAGTTGTAAAATCCGATGGCTCTCTCGGTAACTACAACAGAGGAGGAAATGAGGCTAAAATGAAAATCTTGAAATCTGAAGGGGCTTTGGGTTAGAATCTAATTTCTATGGATGAAGGCTTGCGTACAAGAAAAGACCTCCTTGATCGTCTCCAGAATGAGACGAATGTTTTCGCTGATCCTAAGGTAAAAAGCGCCTTTGAGGCGATCGATCGAAATGATTTTGTCCCTAATGACTACAAGATTGAATCTTATGAAGACTACGCTCTTCCCATAGGCTTTGGTCAGAGTATTTCTCAGCCGACAACGGTTGCTTTTATGCTTGAGCTTTTGAATGTCGAAGAGGGTAACAAAATCCTTGATGTGGGTTCAGGTTCAGCTTTTACCACAGCGCTTCTTGCACATATGACGGGTGAAAAGGGTAATGTGCTGGGTATTGAAATCATTCCAGAGCTTGCGGATCAGGGCAGAAAAAATATTGCGCCTTATCAGTTTAAACAAGCACGAATTGAAAATGTTCCAAAAAATAATGGATTTGAAAAGAAGGACAGCTTCGATAGAATTCTGGTAAATGCTTCAGCAGAAGAGCTTCCTGTGTCTTTAACTGATCAATTAGAACCTGAAGGAATCCTCGTTATTCCTGTAGGAGATTCAATCTACAAAATCACAAAAAATTCTGAAGGAGTTTTGAGTGAGGAACATTTCCCAGGTTTTTCTTTTGTTCCACTGATGGAATAGTGTTATGGAAAATCTTGAGAGGAAGAAGAATGCAATGAAAGTGATTGAAGATGAAGTTTTTGCACTCACAAATTCACCTTTATACTCAGAGCGAACCAAAAATAAAGCCTTCCCTGTAATCGGCGAAGGAAGCTTGTCAGCGAAAATAATATGTGTTGGCGAGGCACCTGGACGAAATGAAGCAAAAACAGGTCATCCATTTTGCGGTGCCTCAGGTAAAATTTTAGATGAACTCTTGCAGTCAATTGGTTTGCGACGTGAAAGTATTTATATAACAAATATTGTGAAGGATCGACCACCACTTAACCGTGATCCGCTCCCCGAAGAAATTGTTGCGTACGGACCATTTCTTGATCGACAAATTGAGATTATAGAACCAAAAGTGATTGCAACACTTGGCCGATATTCAATGAATTACATTATGAATAAATTTGATTTGAAATCTCTGCTCGAACCTATATCAAAAGCGCACGGCAAGATGTACAAGGCCAAGGCTTCATATGGAGACATAACTATAGTACCCTTGTATCATCCAGCGGTAGCAATCTATAACAATAAAACGAAAGATACATTGAAGCAGAATTTTCAGATTTTAAAACAGTTTATATGAATACAATAAAAACAGAATGGGACTTAGGTCTTTTCTATACTGGGTTGAAAGACCCACAGATCGAAAAAGATTTCAAAAAAACAATTACACTGTTTAAGTCTTTTGAAAAAAAATATAGTACAAAAACAACATCTTTTAAAAATGAAAATTTTCTATATCAAGCCCTGTTCGATTTTGAAAAAATATTTCCACTCTATAAGGTTCCTAAACCTATCAACTATCTCGAGTATGTTGTAGATGTTCAGAGCGAAAACAAGGAGGCATATGCACTTTTAAATAAATTGCAGGGTGATTTCGCCCTTGAGTCTCACAGGTTAACCTTCTTTGAGCTTACTCTCGGGAAACTTCCTAAAGACGTTCAGAAAAAACTCCTTAACAGTAAGAAACTTTCTCGGTTTTCTTATCTTTTGTATCGTATTTTTGAAATCGGGAAATATGATCTTTCTTTAGCAGAGGAGAAGATTTATGAGCTCACACGTCTATCAAGTGATAAGTTATGGAGACAAGGGCTTGAAAAAAATCTCAATAAAAAGGAGTTGATTTTTCAGGGTAAAAACATACCTCTTTCTGAAGCTCACGCCTTAACACGAACCCTCCCTGTATTAGAGCGATACGCTTTACATGAAGCAGTAATGGAAAAGAATTTTGAGGCTTCTGATTTCGCTGAAGCTGAAATTAATGCCATTTTCTCAGACAAAAAAATATTTGATGATCTGAGAGGTTTTAAAGAGCCTTACGATAAGACACTTCTTCTATATCAAAATGATCCTAAGACGGTTTTGAGTCTTGTAGAGGCAGTTACAAGTCGTTTTAGTATTTCACATAGATTCTACAAACTTAAAGCCAAGCTTTTGAAATTGCCACGCCTTAGATATGCAGATAGGAATATTTCTATAAAACAAAACAAAGTTGAAATTCCATTTGAAAATGGATTACAAATTTTAGGTGATGCCTTTGACCAGATAAGCCCTCGCTACAAAACAATTCTCGATTCATTCATGAGAGAGGGACAAATCGATGTATTTCCTAAAAAAGGAAAGGGTGGCGGTGCGTATTGTTCAAGTGGGCCAGAAGCTCCAACAATGGTGCTTCTGAATTACACTCCGCAGTTTGAATCTGTCATGACATTCGCTCATGAAATGGGTCATGCTATACACTCAGAGCTTTCTAAGTCGCAGCCTATTCTTTATCAGCGATATACAACTTCTGTTGCTGAAGTAGCAAGTACTCTTTTTGAACGCTTTGCGTTTGATTATGTGTTTGAAACCTTGAGCGAGGAAGAAAAAATTGTCGCACTTCATGACCGGCTCCAGGACGACATTCAAACAATTTTCAGACAGATTGCATGCTTTAATTTTGAGCTCGATCTTCATAATGCTATTCGCGAAAAAGGTAGTCAGAGCAAGGAAGAAATTGCAGTCCTTATGAATAAGCACATGAAAGCATATCTTGGCCCACTTTTTGATTTTAAGGACAAAGACGGTTACTTTTTTGTCTCATGGCCACATATTAGAAATTTCTTCTATGTATACTCGTATGCCTATGGTCAGCTCATATCTAAAGCCTTGTATGAAAATTACAAAAAAGACAAAAGCTACCTCGAAAAAATTGAAATATTCCTTTCAGCGGGTGGTTCAAAGAGTCCTCAAGACATTTTTAAATCAATCGGAATTGATACTTCTAATCCAGATTTTTTTATAAAAGGTTTGGAAAGTATTGAGAAAGATATTGCAAAATTAGAAAAATTGACGGAAAAGTACTAGTATTATTATATGAAACACAGCGAAGTACGTAGAAAATTTTTAGAGTTTTTCAAAAAGCATGGACATGCAATCATTCCTTCAGCCTCTCTTGTGCCTCTAAATGACCCTTCTGTTCTTTTTACAACTGCTGGTATGCAGCCTCTCGTTCCATATCTTTTGGGCCAATCTCATCCTGAAGGGAAACGTCTTGCAAACCTTCAGAAATGCGTTCGCACCGGTGATATAGATGAAATTGGTGACAATACTCACGCAACATTTTTTGAAATGATGGGTAACTGGTCGTTGGGTGATTATTTTAAAAAAGAAGCGATCGAGTGGAGTTTTGAACTTCTGACTTCAAAAACAGAAGGTTTTGGTCTTGATCCACAACGACTTTACGTAACATGCTTTGAGGGTGACCTAAATGCTCCGCGCGATCTCGAATCAGCAGAAATCTGGAAAAGTATTTTTGAAAAACATGGCGTTACAGGAGAGCGTATCTATTTTATGCCGGCAGATAAAAACTGGTGGAGTCCGGGCGACAATGGTCCATGTGGACCAGATACTGAAATGTTTTACGACCTTACGGGCACCTTAATTGCCGGCATGACTAGAGATGAGTACCAGAAAGCTGATGATGAACAAAAAGTTGTTGAAATCTGGAACGATGTATTCATGGAGTATGAAAAGAAAGACGGGAAGGTAATTGGAAAGTTGAAGAATAAAAATGTTGATACTGGTTCAGGCTTTGAACGAGTGTGTGCGGTTCTTCAAGGAAAGAACAACATTTTCGATACAGATGTGTTTAAAGACCTTATGGTTGTATCAAAGACTCTTGCAGAAGGTCTTAAAGCACAGAGAATTATCGCTGACCATATGCGCACAGCTGTTTTTATGGTTTCTGACGGTGTAGTTCCAGGAAATACAGATCAGGGTTATATATTGCGCCGTCTTATTCGCCGTGCAGTGTTTAATACAGACACTCGCGTGCTTTCTCGAATAAAAATTACCGAGTGTGTTGATGCTCTTATATGCACGTATGAAGATATTTATAGAAATCTCAAACAAAAGCGCGACGACATTATCGAGGAAATCACTCTTGAAGCGGATCGTTTCGCAAAAACTATCGCACACGGACTTAAAGAATTTGAAAAACTGAGCAATACTTCGATCTCTGGCAAAGATGCTTTTACGCTTTTCTCTAGTTTTGGTTTTCCAATCGATCTCACACTTGAACTTGCTAAACAAAAAGGTATTAAGGTTGATAAGCAAGGTTTTGAAGAAGAATTTAAAAAACATCAAGAATTATCTCGAACGGGTGCAGAAAAGAAATTTAAAGGAGGTCTTGCTGACACAAGTGAGATGTCAGTTAAATATCACACAGCAACCCATCTTCTGCATCAGGCACTTCGAACTGTTTTAGGAACTCATGTAGAGCAAAAAGGAAGTAATATCACCTCTGAACGACTTCGTTTTGATTTTGTACACTCTCAAAAAATGACTGATGAAGAAAAAAGAAAGGTAGAAGAGATTGTAAATCAGAAAATCCAAGAAAAGCTCCCTGTTCATAAGGTAGTTTTGCCACAAGTTGAGGCAGAAAAAACTGGCGCCCTGCATTTCTTTGGTGAAAAATACGGAGATCAGGTAACAGTGCATTACATAGGAGACTCTCTTGAAACTGCTTACTCAAAAGAGTACTGTGGTGGCCCTCATGTTGAAAACATTGGCATTCTAGGTACATTTAAAATTCAAAAAGAAGAGGCTGTTTCAGCTGGAGTAAGACGTATTAAAGCCATTCTTACGTAAGTGAAATAATTGTGGTAGTGTTGAGCGTAGTGTTTTTGTTCTATAGCATTTCTTACATCTTTTCACAGGGAGCGTATCATGAGTAAAGTTGCCTCACGTCCAACTGCTGTGCTAGCTTTGTTTTTCTTTTCTGATGGTCGGGGTTTCGGGTTCGTTTTGTACTTGGACCATGCTAACACCCGCGACATCAAGTCAGGTTTTCAGAGTTATGAATTACTTGGTCAATATATCGGAACCCTTCTGTTCGATTTTGGTCGAGAGAATGTGGAAGTAATTCGTGATTGGAGGGTAAATCGTTGGGGTTCAATATTGAAAGAGCTTATTCCCTCAGAGGCTTTAAAACTTTCGCACAAGGATTTTCGGGAAGTAGTGCTAAGGATTGAGGAGAAGATAAAGCTCCTTAAAGCCCCTCCAGGAGCTTCAGCAGCTGCTTGATAGTCGTTAACTTTGAAACAGTTGACCCACCGTATTTGTACGGTGGGTTTTCATTTTCCCCACAAAGGAAAATGACGTCAGGAGATTTAAACGACGCAGTCGGGTTAAATTTCTGACGCACATTTTTAACGCAAGGAAAATGACGTCAGGAGATTTAAACGACGCAGTCGGGTTAAATTTCTGACGC
>Ga0163144_10018904_pt1 | contig 13904 bp, 7 predicted proteins | sample OliLak19BULKMAT1_FD_123175 | JGI IMG/M metagenome (GOLD analysis project Ga0163144, IMG submission 123175) | Freshwater microbial mat bacterial communities from Lake Vanda, McMurdo Dry Valleys, Antarctica - Oligotrophic Lake LV.19.BULKMAT1 | ecosystem: Environmental > Aquatic > Freshwater > Lake... | reverse complement strand
CCGCAAAGACAGGCGCGCATCCGCGCGGTGACGAGCGCCGGCTCCAGGTTTTTGAGCAGCACCGGGTTTTTACCCAGCCCGAGGCAGTAGTAAATTTCCGGCTGCCCTTCGCACCAGGTCATGATTTCGTCCCGGCAGAAGCCGCTGTCGCCGCGCACGATGATCCGGACCTTTTTGCAGCGCCGGCGGATCGCGGTCACGATTTTCTCCAAGGCGGGCACCACGCCGTCGGCGCCGTCTTAGTCGCTGGTGCGCAGTTGCGCCCACAGCACCACATCGCCCGCCACGATATACAGTGGCAGATAACAATAGTCGCCGTAGTAGTCGTTATAGTGACGGCCTTCCTGCAGGCCGTGGAGCAAGTGCCCCATGCTATCCAGATCGAGCACGATTTCTTTCGCGTGCTTGGGCAGACACCGCACGCCCCTGATCAACAGGCACGCTTCCACCTTGGCCGGATCGTGCGGTAGCTTGCGGGCGAGCGTCGCTTTGTTGCTGAAGCAGCCGGCGGACGTCCGGGTGAGCCCCAAACTGGCATCGATCTGGCGCAGCAACAGCGCACCACCGTCGCTGGAGAGCGTGCCGCCGGAAAAATCGGCCACCACTTTTCGCGCAAACAGGTCTGGAAACAGGAACGCTTCGTGCTGACAGTCTGTTGCAGGCCGTGTGCCGGTCGCTACTGTTGTGGGATTCTTCACACCAACAACTTAAGCAGGAATCACGCCCGCCCTTTTGTTCGCGTATGAATTTTCCGGGCTAGCGCGCCGGCCGCGGCTTCAAGACGATTGCGCCGTCGCTCCGCCGCTCGGAGCTGACGTGATAGACTTCCTCGAGCGCACGCACGAAGCCGTCGACGTCATCGGTCGGAAAACGCCCGCCGATCCGAACCGCCGCCAGCGCGTGGTCTGCGACCTCGAGCCTGCGTCCCGAACGGCGCGAAAACTCCGCGACGAGTTCGCCGAGCGTGGCGCCGTCGAGTTCGAGCATGCGGCCGCTCCACGCCAGCGTCCGCTCGATCTCCGCCGCGGAAATGGCACGGACTTCGACAGGCGCGACCGCGCCACCCGGCGTGCGCGTCACGATGGCGCGATTGCCGGCGGACACCACCGCGGGGGCGGGCGCCCCCGCCGCGGTTTGGGTGGCGGCCTCCCTCACGGCGGAAATTACCTGCACGACGCCTTCCGTCACGACCACGTCGACCGCCTGCGGCCCGCATCGCACCGCGAACGCGGTGCCCACCGCCCGGACCGTCGCGCCGCCGGCCTCGACGAGGAACGGCCGCACCGCGTCCTTTGCCACCGTGAAAAACGCCTCGCCGCGCTCAAGCCGTATCCGGCGTTCCGTTACCGAGAATGCTGCCGTGATGCGCGCGTCGTCCTTCAGCCGGACGATGCTGCCGTCGCTCAACGTCTGCGCGGCCGCGAGCACGGGGCGGCTCGCGGTGGATCGCTCCGCCACCCGCGCGGCCGGCGCGTGGCTTCGCTCGAACGCCAGGAACGCGATCGCCAGGGCGGCGGCCGCCGCGAGTCCCGCCGCCACCGGCCAGCGACGCTGCGGCCGCACGTCCGGTGCGCGCCGCACGACGGTCCCGAGTTCGCGGAAAAACTGCCACGAGGCCTTCGCCTCCTCCAGCGCTGCGGCGTGCCGCGCGTCGGTCGCGAGCCATCGCTCGAGTTCCGCGGCTTCCGGTTTCGTGAGCCCGCGATCCTGCCGCACGATCCAGCGTGTCGCGACGTCGCGCAGCGTCCCCTTTCCTTCGGGCGCGGATATGGGGTGGGCGTTCATGGCTTGCGCGGGAGCGCGCCTTTCGCGGTGAAAAATTCCTCGCAGCGGCGCAACGCCTTCGTCAGCTGCGACTCCACCGTGTGCTCGGCGATCCCGAGCCGCGCGGCGATCTCGCGCTGGGAGAGGTTTTCGAATTGGCGGAGGATGAACACGGCGCGGCAGCGCTCCGGCAGGTCGGCGATCGCGTCCGCGAGCAGTTCGATTTCCTGTCCGCGGCTCACGACCTCGGCGGTGCCGGGTGCTTCATCCAAGACGCGCAGCGGCTCATTTTCCGTTATCGGCTCGGTGGCGGCCGTGCCGCGTCGCCGGAACAGATCGAAGGCCGCGTTGCGCGCCATCGTGAACAGCAGCCCGCGCGGCGAGCGCACGCGCCGCTGCTCGCGCAGTCGCAACAGCCGCGCGTAGCTCTCCTGCACCAGGTCGTCGACATCCGAGGTGCGCGCCAGACCGATGAGGTATTTGCGCAGCATGCCCTCGTGCGGCTGCACTTCCTTCGCGAACCAGGCGCTGGTCTCTGAATCTTGGGGCGGCATCTCCGGGGGCGCGACGAACCAACGCTGCGCGGAGGGCCAGGGCAAGGCCCGTCCCACCCGCCAAAATTATTTTCATATCGGCGTAACGGAATCCGGCTGGTGCCGCGACGTTCAGTTAATCCGCCCGAAATTGCCTGATTCAAACTCCATCCGCCGGATCGACCGGGACCGGCTCGACCCCTTGGCGTGGCCGCTGCAACAGTCCTGCATCGCCCCTTCCATGCGCCTGCCGCGTCCCGTCTATTACTCGTGCCTGATCTCCGCGCTGCTCGCCGCGCCCCTGCGGCTGCTCGCGCAGCCGGTCGGCGTCGCCCCCACCGCGGCCACTCCGCCGCCGAAGGAGGAGCAGCGCGATTTCCGGATCGGAGCGGCGGATGCAACGGAGGCGCTCAAGGCGTTCTCCCAGCAGGCGGGCCTCGCCGTCCTCTACGTCGTCGATCAAGTGCGGGGCATCCGCACGAATGGCGTCGAAGGCCGGCTCCTGCCCCGCGTGGCGCTCGAGCGGATCGTCGCCAACACGCCGCTCGCCGTCGTCGAGGATCCCCGCACCGGCACGCTCATGATCAAACGCGTGCCGCCGCCCGTGCCCGCGACCCGCGCCGATGCGCCTCCCCCTTCACCCCCTGACCGGAACACCCCAAGCACCATGAATTCACCTCGCAGCAAATCGCTCGCCGGCTGGCTGCCCGCCTTGCTCGCGCTCCTCTCCGCCAACCCCCTGCCCGGCCAGACCGCGCCGGGCACGGCTAGCGCAGGCGACTCGGAGCCGGCCACGAAGATGCCGGTTTTCGAGGTGCGCGAGGGTCCGGATCAGGGCTACCGATCGACCCAGACGATCTCGGGTTCGAACACCGTCGAGACGCTGCGCAACACGCCCAACTCGATCTCCGTGCTCAACCGCGAGCTGATGGAGGATCTCAACATCACCACGATGGCCGAGCTCTCGATGTATGCCGTCACCGGCGAGAGCGACCCGGAATCCTCGACGTCCGGCACCATCTCCCGGTTCACCTTCCGCGGCATCGTCTCGACCTTCGCGCTGCGCAACGGCATCGTCTGGTTCACGCCCGTCGACAGCTTCAACATCGAGCGCGCCGAGGTGCTGCGCGGACCCTCGGCGTTCCTTTATGGCGAGGGCGTCGCGACCGGCGTCTTCAACCAGGTGACGAAGGCCGCGCTGCCGACGAACTTCGTGCGGCCGAGCCTCACGGTCGGCTCCAATGGACTGCTCCGCGGCGAGCTCGATCTCAACCGCCAGCTCACGCCGAAGTGGTCGACGCGATTCAATGCGGCGTATCAGACGTCGGACTCCTACATGCACCACGCGAAACGCGATTTCCGCGGCTTCGCCGCCTCCGCCGTCTACTCGCCCGGCCCGAAGACGAAAATCGAGCTCCTGGGCGAAATCGGCCAGATTCGCGAGACGCGCCCCTCCGGCACGCTCGCCGACCGCTATTCCACCACGTTGCTCAATGGCACCACCGCCGCCTACACGAACACGACGGGTGGGTGGACCTTCGTGCCGGCCACGGGCAGGATCTTCGACAGCGTCGGCCAGCGGATCTCCGCCGGCCTCGCCATCGCCATCACGGATCCGGCGATCTTCCCCAAGGACGTCAATTTCAACGGGCCCAATTCATATCATAATGCCAACTACGACACGGTCGCGTTTCGCGTTGAGCAGCGCGTGACCGGCAAGTTCAACCTGCAGCTCATCAGCTGCTGGCAGGAAATCTACCGCCAGACCCGGACCATCACCGGCTCGCAGTCGGGCGGCGTCTACCTCGACACCAACCGGCTGCTGCCCGACGGCACGACCAACCCGTATTTCAACGAGGTCTACACCGAATACGCGGTGAACCGCGCGCGGACGGACGAGGCGATCTTCGACACCCGGCTGACCGCGGTCTACGACCTGGAACTGCCCTTCACCACCCAGCGCATCGTCGCGCTCGGCACGATTCACAACGACATCCGCGATGGGCTCGCGGCCATCCGCGAATACAACGACCCGAGCTCCGTCTTTTTCAAAGGCACGCTGATCAACGCCAACACGCTCGCAGCCCACCGGGCCAACGTCACCACCTTTGGCCAGAACCTGTTTTACCGGCGCTTCTACATCAAGGACGGCGATGGCGCGGAGCTCACCGCGAACCAGCCGATTCCGGGCCGCACCGTCATGATGGCGGACATGGGCGGCAACACCGGCCGCGGCATCAACGGCGACTATCAGACGCCGTCCTACGGCGCCGGCAGCTCGGGCTCCTATTTCGGCGGCCGCTTCCGCACGCTCGTGGGCGTGCGCAAGGACTACTTTATTCGCACGCCGAAGAATCTCTTCTGGAATCCCGTCACGCTCGAGGGCTTCATGCTCCCCGAGAGCCACCAGGGGCACAACCATCTCTCGAAGACGTCGCGCACGTTCGGCGGCGTGCTCCATGCCGCGAAATTCCTGACCGCGTATGTCAACTATGCCCATTCCGTCGGCCTCTCCTCCGGCACCGGCGGCGCCGGCTTCGTCGCCGGCACGATTCGCGGGCTCAACTGGGGCGATGGCTACGAATACGGCTTGCGCTGGTCGTTCTGGGACGGGCGCGTCGAGTCGAACTGGACGTATTACACGAACAACCAGCGCAACACCGGCGCGATTACGCCGACGACGGCCACGTTGAACGAAATGGAGACGCTGTTCCCGAACTTCGATCGCGCGGGCGCCGACACCCAGAGCACGAATTCGCGCGGCATCGAAATCGAGACGGTCACGAACATCACGCGCAACTGGCGGCTCATTTTCAATTTCGGCTCCAGCGAGCTCGAGACGGTGGATCGGTTGCCCGTGTCGAAGGCGTTTCAAGCCGGGGCGCGCGCGCTCGGCGTGGCCACGCCGCTGCTGGATCAGTTCATCGCCAACCGGCCGGACGGCACGCCGGTCGCTGGCTACACGAAGAACCGCGCCAATCTCGTCACGAATTTCCGCTTCAGCCGCGGCAAGCTCAAGGGCCTGAGCATCGGCGGCGGCTTCCAGTATCGGGATCGCACCTACGCCGGCAACGGCGACCTCGATCGCGACGGCGTCTCCGAAATGATCTGGTGGCCGGGCTACACGCTCGCCAACGCCGGCGCCGGCTACGAGGCGAAGCTCGGGCAGCGCAGCGTGCGGTTCAACCTCACGATCAACAACGTCCTCGACCAGGACTACCGCCGCGCCAGCGGGCTCACCGGCGGGCTCTGGGGCAGCCCGCGGAGCTACCGCTTGTCGATGCGCACCCAGTTCTGAACGATGAAAACACCGACTCCTCACCTCCTCGCCCGCAGCCTCGGCTTGGCGCTGGCCGTGATCACGTCTGCGCTCCCGGCGGCGGAAACGCCGCAGGCGAAAGCCAGGACTGCCCCGCCGCCCGCCAAATCCGCGGCGCCCGTCGATCCGTGGATCGAGCAGCGCAACGATGCCTACGCGCAACAGCTCGAGGAGCACCTCGTGAAATGGCTGGTCGCCGGCTATCCGGAGCGCGCGCAGCAGGCGTGGCACCGCGACTACAGCGGGCCCGATGCGTTCGTCCGCAGCGTGGCGCCGAACCGCGAGCGCTGGCGGCAGATGCTCAACCCGCCGGTCCTGCAGAAGACCGGCGCGCTCACGCGCCGGCCCCACGCTCCGCTCGCCGATCTGAACGCAGAGTGGATCACGCTCCCGCTCGGCGAACTCGCGGCGGAAGGCGTGCTCGTGTTTCCCGCCGGCGCCTCGCCGCAGGCACACGTGCCGCTTGTCATCGCGCAGCACGGGATCGGCAGCACGCCGGAGACGCCGTTCTCGAACCCGACCGCCGGCTATCACGCGTATGCGCGCGAGCTGCTGCAGGCGGGCTTCGCCGTGCTCGCGCCGTTCAACCTGCGCTCGGTGCCGAAACGCAATCGGGTCGAGCGGCTGGCGCGGCTCGCCGACACGAGCCTGCCGGGGATCGAGTTCGCGCGACTGCAGCACCTGCTCGACGTCGTGCTCGCGGATCCGCGGATCGACCGCGAGCGCGTCGGCATGTGGGGGGTGTCGCTCGGCGGCCTGGCCACGATGTTCTTCCTGCCGCTCGAGCCGCGAATCAAGGTCGGCATCGTCTCGGCGTGGTTCAACCATCGGCTCACCAAAATGGCCGTGTCGGACCAGCGGTATTCCACCTTCCTGGACACCCAGGAGGAGCACGCGTTCTTCCCGGGCTGGCTGACCGAGTTCACGGATTCCGACGTGATCACCTTGATCTGCCCGCGACCGGTGATGATCCAGCACGGCAAGCGCGACCGGATTGCGCACTGGCCGGATCTCGTGCCGGAATTCGAAGCGGCGAAGGCGCACTACCAAAAGCTCGGCCTCGCCGACCGGATCGCGTTGGACCTGCACGACGGCCAGCACGACGCCCGGCCGGACACGGGCATTCCCTTCATGAAAAAATGGCTCGAGCAGCCCTGAACAACCCGCTTTCGACCGTCGGACGTCTTCTCTTCGTTACACCATGAATCTGTTCTCCAGACGCACCTTTCTGCGCAACTCGGGCGCCGCCGCCGCGGTGACCGCCCTCGCCGGCATCACGCTCGCAGCGAAAGCTCGCGGCGCCGAGTCGCCCAACGAGCGGCCCAACGTCGCCATCATCGGTTGCGGCGGTCGCGGCCGGTTCATCATCCGCGTGATGATCGAGGAGGCCGGCGCCAACTGCACCTGCCTCTGCGACCTGAGCCCGGCGCGCATCGACTCGTGCTGGAAATTCATCGGGGAGGTCCAGAAGACGAAACCGCGTTTCGAGACCGACTATCGCCGCGTGCTGGAGTCGAAGGACGTCGATGCCGTCATCATCGCCACACACGACATCTGGCACGCGCCGCTCGCGATCGCGGCCTGCCAGGCGGGAAAGGACGTCTACGTCGAGAAGCCGCACTCCCACAACATCTGGGAGAGCGGGAAAATGGTGGAGGCGGCGAAAAAATATAACCGGATCGTCCAGGTCGGCACGCAGAACCGTTCGAAGGAATACACTCGCGCGGCCCGCGATTACATTCGCAGCGGCAAGCTCGGAAAGATCGGGCTCGTGAAGGTGTTCAACCTGAAGTCCGGCGATCCTTACACGCTCACGTCCGCCACCAAGCCGCCGCCCTCCGGATTCGACTGGGACAAGTGGCTGGGCCGCGCGCGCGTGCGTCCTTACAGTGAGCAGATCTTCCGCGGCGGCTGGCACAACTATTGGGATTTCTGCGGTGGCGACATGTGCGACGACGGCATCCACCAGACGGATCTCGCGCTCATGCTCATGGGGGATCCCGGGCTGCCGAAGAGCGTGCGCTCCGTGGGCGGCCGTTTCGTGCACCGTGGCGACGACTCCGAAGTGCCGGATGTGCAGGTCGCCGACTGGGAGTTCGACTCTTTCGTCATGACGTTCGAGTTGTCCGCGTATCCGAAATACATGGTCAAGAGCTCGGACACCCTCCGCCGGAAGACCCTCGTCACGGACTGGAAACAGAATTCCACGCGCATCGAGATCTACGGCTCCGAGCAGATGATGATCGTGGGCCGGCACGGCGGCGGCTTCGTCGTCGAGCAGTCGGCCTCGCGCGTGGTCGAAAAGATGTTTGGCGAAGCGGGTGACGCCGAACACTACAAGGACTTCATCGCGGCGGTGAAGAGCCGGAGAAAGCCCAACGCCGACATCGCGATTGCGCACGCCAGCAACGTCATCGCGCACATGGGCAACATCGCGCACCGGATCGGCAACCTGTCGATGCGCTACGACGCCGCGACCGGCCGGTTCGACAACCCGAACGCCAACGCGATGATCAAACCCGAGTATCGCAAGGGCTATGAGATGCTCGAGACGGTCTGAGCATGCGGGGACGGGCGACCGCAAGCCCGGGTGGGACGCTTAATCCAATTCCATGAACAGAACCGCAGCACTCCCTTCGATTCTCCTGCTGGCGTGCAGCCTGGCCTATGTTGGGTGCGGCAGCCTGCCGGCGCCGACGGGCGACCGCGCGGATCGTGCCGTGCAGGGACAACGCTGGGAGGGCGCGCTCATCGCGCAGAAGGAGCATTCCCAGCCCTACGCCACGGTGGAGATCGATGTTCATTTTTCCGGACCCGAGGGAGCCACCCTGCAGGTGCCGGCGTTCTGGGATGCGGACCGCGGCTTCCGGTTCCGGGCGGCTTTCCCCACCTCGGGAATCTGGCGCTGGCGCACCACGTGCAATGATTCCTCGGATACGGGCCTGCATGGCCGGACCGGCGAAGTTCGCGTCCGCGCGTATACCGGCGAAATCCCGTTCTACCGGCACGGCGACCTGCGGGTCAGCGTCGACAAGCGCTACCTTGAGCATGCGGACGGGACGCCGTTTCTCTGGATGGGTGACACGGCCTGGAATGTCGCGTGGAAGTCCACGCCGGGGGAATGGCAGGAGTATGTCGATGCGCGCGCGCGGCAGCGATTCTCGGTGCTGCAGGTCATCGCCACCGGGCTGGGCACGAAAACCGCTCCGGCGCCCGGGCGACCGCCCTTTTTGCCCGATGGCGCGCCGGACCCGGTGGTTTGGCGGCAGCTCGAGGACAAGGTGGCCTATGCCAATGACCGCGGATTGATCGTCATGCTCACGGGAGTGGGCAAATCGTATGTGGGCTACGCGGGGCAGCAGCGTCCCGCCGCCTTCGCGCGCTATTTGGCGGGCCGGTTGGCCGGCCACGTGCTGATCTTTTCTCCCAGCATGGATCAACGCTACGATCCGCAAAACGATGAAGCCGGTGCGCGCTTCCAGGCGCTCACCGCCCATCTGGTCACGCAGCATCCCGGCACGCATTTCGAGACGATCAAGCGGTATCATGATGCCGCTTACGCCGACTTCTGCGGGCTGCAGAGCGGCCATCAGGAAGGGAATCTCGTCCGCGCCTATGATGCGGCCCGGGCCTGGACGCTCGAATTGTGGCGGCGCGCGCCGATCACGCCGGTCATCAACATCGAGGCGATGTATGACGCGCACGGCCACGACGACGCCCCGAACTGGCGCGAGCAGGATGCGCGCAAGCTCGGCTGGATCACCTGGCTGTGCGGCTCGCGCGGCTACACTTACGGTGCCGGCGATGTGCCACCGAAGGTTCCGATCGGCACCGGCGGGATCTGGCGCTTCAGCAACCAGCCCACGGCCTACGATCATTGGCGCAAAGCCCTCCATTGGCCGAGCGCCACGCAAATGACGCATCTCCGCAATTTCTTCGCCGGCTTGAAATGGTGGCAGCTCGCCCCCGCCCTTGAACTCGTGCACAATCCAGCCGCCTCGGCCGACAGCCTTCGGCAGATCGTCGCCTCGCGCAGCGAATCGGGCGATTTACTCGTCGCCTATTTGCCCGACAACGAGGAAGTCACCCTCGATTTGCGATCACTGTCCAACGGCCTCACCGGCCGCTGGTTCAATCCGATTACTGGGAATAGCCTGGCCCTGCACGATCCGTTGCCTTTGTCGGAGCGCGTGACGCTCCGCCGCCCTGACGGCTGGAGCGACGCTGTGCTGGTTCTGACCAAGCCCCGTGCCTGAGGCCTGCCCCGGGATCCTCCGGCGCGCTGACCACCACGTCTTCCCGACCATTCACCTCTGAAGGAGTGGGCTGCTTTTGTGGGTGCAATCCGACCTAAAACCACTCGTCACCGGCACAGGCCGCTTGCGCGCCGAATGATGGAGCACGCAGTCGATCCATCTCTTGAATACAGGTTACCATGACACTGCCTGAATGGCCGCGGTGAATTCTGGCGCGGCATCTGGCGGCACCTTTCTGTCGATCCATCTCTCGTTATCCATTTTGGGAATCATCTTGGCCTTTGCATTGGCGATTTCGCCGAGTGGGCAGTTGGCCACGGCGCCGACCGGCCGCGGCTCGAGCGATCCGCGATCGAGCATCGTCTCGGCGCGAATTGTCGCTCGCACGGGCGACAACTCACCGCCGGGTTGTGGCGCGCCCGCAAGGACTCGGTTCATCCGCGTCACCAGACCGGGCGCGAAAAGGGCAGTAACGTTCCCCGGCTGTGATGGTCGGAAACATGTTTCCGTCAGGAGGACGGGCGCACCCAGTCGATGCCGCCGGCCGACGGCTTCCTTGCGATCATGGTGAACGGCGCGAAAGGCGACGAGTTGAGCCGGCGACGAGAATCTCAATTTTTCGCATACTGGAAAATGGCACCCGCGGCGACTTTCAGCTATACCCCCGTGCCCCACCCCTCTCTCGAGCCATTTCGCCCGACCGCCACACCCCGGCTCGACCTGCCGCCGACCGAGACGCACGCTGTTTTGTCTACCCCAACTGTGCGTCTCACGGGCTCCGTTTGCTATTCCTGCCTCATTTCGCTCCTCGTCGCGGGCCTCGGACTGCGCGTCACGGCGCAGACCGGCAACGTGCCGCCCGAAACCACCGTCCCTCGGTCGCCGGGAGAGCCGCGTAATTTCGCCATCCCGGCCGGAGAGGCAAGCGAGGCGCTGGTCGCGTTCTCCCGCCAGGCCGGTGCCGCCATCGTCTATGTCGTCGAGCACGTCCAGGGCGTTCCCACGAATCGCGTCGCCGGCTCGCTGCTGCCACGGGCTGCGCTCGAGCAGTTGTGCGCGAACACGGTGCTGGTCGTCGAGGACCACAAAAATGGCGTGCTACTGGTGAAGCGCTCTCCGTCTCACAAACCGCCGCCAAGCACCAAGTCTTCGCCGGTGCCACCCGACAAAACCTCTCCCCAAACCATGAATCCCTACCGTAACAAGTCTCTCGCCGGTTGGCTGCCTGCCTTCCTGTCGCTGCTCTCGACTGATCCCGCGTCCGCCCAGACCACCGGGACGGCGGGCACGCCCGCTCGCGGTTCCGACAACTCGGCTGCCGGCGCGGTGGTCCAACTCTCGCCGTTCGAAGTGACGGCCGACAACCGCGGCTATCAGGCAACGAGCACGATGTCCGGCACCCGGCTCAACGGAAAACTCGAGGACCTGGCGTCGGCGATCTCCGTCGTCACGAAGGAACAGATGGCTGATTTCGCGCTCCTCGATTTGAATGACATCTTCAATTACGAGGCGGGCACGGAGGGCACGGGGAATTTCACCAACGTTTCCATCGATCGGAACGGCATGGCGGCGGACAACGTCCAGAACAACCCCCAAGGGGCGAATCGCATCCGTGGCATGGGCCCGGCCAACATTACTTTGAACAACTTCTCCACCACGGGCCGGGTGCCAGTTGATACGCTCAGTATCGACGCGCTGGAAATCAGCCGCGGGCCCAACTCGAGCATCTTCGGCATCGGCGAGGGTGCCGGGACCGTCAATCTGGTAGGAGCATCGGCCAATCTGTCCCGGACAGCCACCACCAGCCAATTGCGATTCGATGACCTGGGGGGCTGGCGCACGTCGCTCGACGTCGGCCGCCCGATCATCCGCAACAAGCTGGCTCTGCGCCTCAGCGGAGCCCGCCAGCACGACGCGTTTCCCCAGAAACCATCGGGCTTCGACTCGAAGCGCTTCAATGTCATGCTGCGGGCGCAGCCGTTCAAATACACCTCGGTGCGGGCCTCGTTCCAATCCTACCGCGCCGAGGGCATCCGGGCCAACTCCATCACTCCGCGCGATGCCATTTCGTATTGGAAGAGCCTCGGCAGTCCTACGTGGGATCCGATCACCTCCAGTGTGACAGTCAACGGCGTCAAGACAGCGATGGGCGACAACGATCCGGCTGGGTTTGGTCACACCATTTCGCAAAGCGGCCGGCCGCCCAATCTCTACGTTGACCGCAATGGCGCCCAGCTATGGATGGTCAACCGGATGCCGGCCGCGAACGCCAGCAACGGCCCCAATAACCAGGCCGGCACGCAGCGGTTGATGGAATCGATGCCTGAACCCGTCCGCGAGACCGGGCCGTTGTTTGCCATCGTGCCGGGCCTGAACGACCGGTCGCTCTACGATTGGACGTCGATCAATCTCGGTGCGCCGAATTTTCTGAGGGATTCCGTCGAAACCAGCACCGTCGAAGTGGAGCAGTTCCTGCTGAAGAAGGGCGGGCACCAGTTCGCCATTCAAGGCGCGTGGCTGCGGGAGAGCGCCGACCGGGCCAACTACAACACGGTGGGCATGGCACCCGCCGTCGGCGACAGCTTCTATCTGCGCGTCGACGTCAACGAGCGCCTGCTCGATGGCCGGCCGAACCCCTACTTCCTGCGGCCCTACGTCGGGGTGATCGAAGGCGTGTTCTCCAAGAATTGGGTCGTGCGCGACACCTATCGCGGCCAGGCCGCGTATGTGGCGGATTTCACGGAAAACCGCGGCTGGTCGAAGTGGATCGGGCGGCACCAACTCCTCGGCTACTACGAGTTCCGCGACGACCGCAGCTACAGCTATTCCTACCGGCACGCGAACGTCACGCTACCCGGCAATCCGATCTATATCAACCCGAGGGACACGCGAGGCGACGGCAGCGGAAACACCTCGGTCCGGACCTACAATCACTATTACGTCGGCGACAACCAAGGGCAGAATGTCGACTATTCCCCAGGGTCGGTTGCGCCCGGGCAGTATGATTTTCTGTGGTTCAATGCCCGCACCAACCAGTGGGTCACGGATCGCGCCGACCTCGGTGAGGTGGCCCGCATCGGCAGCGGCGGCCGTAATCTTATCAAGACGCGCGGCGCCATGATGCAGAGTTCGCTGCTCGGGAACCGGGTCGTCGTCACCGTCGGCAAGCGACAGGACCAGAATTCGAACAAACCCTACCTCGCCGCCACGCGCAACGCGGATCAGATCGACTTCAACTACCTCGCAAGCGAGCAACTGCGCAACGTCGACTGGACCTCCCAAGAAGGCAGCACACTCACCAAGGGCGTGGTCGTGAAGCCCCTCCGCTGGTTCCATGTGCACTACAACGAATCCGACAGTTTCAAGCCGGACGTGCCGCGCTACAACCTGGCGTTCGAACTGCTCAGCAACCCGCGCACGGAAGGAAAGGACTATGGTTTCAGCCTCAATCTGTTCGGCGGCAAGCTGGTATTGCGCGCCAACCGTTACGACGTCGCCACGATCAATACGCGCAATGGCCAGTCGGGGACGGTCGCCCAGCGTGTCATCCGGGTGGACCGCTCGTCGCTCGACGAGGATGGCTTCAACCTGCAACTCCAAGCCACGCAATGGGTGCGCGCCGCGAACCCGACCTGGACGTCCGCGCAGATCCAGGACGAGGTGTATCGTATCAGCGGCTACACCAAGGAGCAGGAAGATCTCTTGCAGCGCGTCGGCGTCACCGAGACCGGCGATGTGCGCTCGAAGGGCGATGAGATCGAGGTTTACTACAACCCGACCAGCTTCTGGACCGCCAAGCTCAATGTCACGCGCACGAACACGTATGACACGAAGATCGCCCCAGGCATCCCTGCGCGAATCGCGGAGCGCATGCCGCTCTGGACGAGCATCATCGACCCGCGCACGAACACGCCGCGGCCGGGAAAAAAGGGGTCATGTTTTGGGGCGTGGGGTGAACCCGATTCGACGCGCCAATGCCCGGTCTGGCGCGCAGGCCCATGCCTGCACCTTGCGGCTGACCTCATGCAGATT
>Ga0163144_10018903_pt1 | contig 13904 bp, 11 predicted proteins | sample OliLak19BULKMAT1_FD_123175 | JGI IMG/M metagenome (GOLD analysis project Ga0163144, IMG submission 123175) | Freshwater microbial mat bacterial communities from Lake Vanda, McMurdo Dry Valleys, Antarctica - Oligotrophic Lake LV.19.BULKMAT1 | ecosystem: Environmental > Aquatic > Freshwater >... | reverse complement strand
GCCCTGTCCTACGTCCCCTGCAAGCACCGCACGCGCTACGCCTAGTGAGCGAATGCGGTCATCGCCAAGCAGGGCGCGCAACACGCGCACCGCCTCCGCGTGCGGAACACTATAGTGGTGGCGCAGCGCACAGTATGTCTCCCCGACCACAAGGTCCGAGATCGCGACCGGAGTCGCGGCCGACGCGACGAGCGCGCGTGCCGTCTCGGCCTGCGCTGGAGGTTCGCCCGTGAGCAGCCGGAGTACGACCGATGTGTCGAGGCCGAGACTCACCCCCTGCGCTCGCCGACCCGTCCTCGAGCGACGCTTGCGCGCACGGCTGCTGAGGAGTGGTTGTCAACCGCGCGCCCGTAACGGGCAAGCGCCCCGAGCCAGCCGGGCCGCCAGCTGTCCGGTGTCACGCCAGCATCGGCGCCGATGCCCCGACTCGCCGACGCATCGAGCACGTAGCGCACTCCTTCGGCCACCAGCTCGCGCACCGTGCGCCCGCGGCGGGCCGCTTCAACCTTGAGGCGGCGATACAGGGCATCGTCCAAATCGATGGTGGCTTTCATGGAAACAAGCTACCCAGCTTGCTGGGTGGCGTCAATTCTGAAACGGGCTTGCCTCCGGCGAAATCCCATCTCCCCGGCGCACCTCTTATCGTGTCGTCCCGCCGTATGCCCGCTGTAAATATGGCGTTGGCCGAGCATCATATGACCCACAGTGCCATATCTGCCCTCAGTTGCAATTTTGTGGCAGTAGATCCCTTTTCCTGCCACAACGTCACGCGCTTGCAATCGGCCAAATTCAGGTAGTTCGATGCCACGCGCCAGACGAGCCGCCCGAACTCCCGTCGGGTACCGCGAGGCATTCTGGCGCGACTACGTCCCGGGCACGACCTGGTATCTCACCGAGTCGATGCGTGCGACGCTGCACGAGCAGGGTCGAACCCCCGACGGCGAACGCCCGGCCGGGACGTTCGCCCGCGAGATCTTCGAACGCCTCCTCATCGACCTCGCGTGGGCGTGCGGTCCGGCTCCACGTGCCGTCGAGCGGTCCTCGGCCACGCGCGCCGCCACGCGTTGGTGCGCTGCGACACACGGCGTCGGCGCCACAACGCACCGGCTGCGACGCTCGTCCTCGCCTGCCACGGCGGGCGTGCGCCACCACCGCGCCAAGTCAGCCAGCAGGGGTCGACAGTCGCTTGCTCAGGTAGGACTGGCGGCTTCCCGGCGGGTAGCCATCGAGCACTCCGAAGATCTCGTAGCCGTGCTTCTGGTAGAATGCCGGGGCCTGGAACTCGAACGAATCGAGGTAGCTCCCGACGCACTCCCGCCGGCGCGCCTCGTGCTCCGCCAGCGCCAGGAGCCGCGACCCGAGACCCTGTCCGCGTTCGTGCTCGGCGACCCAGAGCAGGTCGACGTGCAGCCATCGCCAGCCGAACTCCCCGACCAGCCCCCCGACGAGCGTGCCATCGGCGGCGTGCGCCGCCAGGGTGAGCGGTTCCCAGTTCGGAGGGCCGACGTACCTGCGATTGTACGCTCGCAGGTTCGCGAGGATCTCCACCCCAAGATTGCTCGCGGGGTCGGCGACGCCCACCGTGAGGGCCGTCTGCGGATGCGCGCCTCCCCCGTCATTCATCGGCAGGACGGGGGCGGGGAGAGGCTTTCGTCGCGCGCGATGGGTGAGACGTCCAGAAATTGCACCCGGGCGGGGGTGGTCGGAGCGAGGGTGATGGAGACGCGGAGGTCGCCCGAGGCGCAGCGCAGGCGCCACCGCCCGCGCAGGCCGTTCTCGACGGCGAAGGTTCCCTCCGGCGCGCAGCGATCCCCAGCCTGCAGGCGAACGCGCCCGATCTGTGCCTTGCGGCGTACCTTGGACTCGTCGAGGAAGAGGTTCATCGCGGCCACGCTGTCGGCAAGCGCATCGTCCCAGCGCGTGACCAGGCGCGTGACCTGCTCGCGCATGGTGGTGAGGACGGGGGCGGGTTGCGGCTGCCGGGGCTCGAGCGCGCCGCTCCCGGCGAGCAACTCGAGCGCCTGCTCGGCGACGCCGTTCCATTCCGTGTAGGTGAGGTTCCCCATGGCGACGATCCCCACACCGTACTCCGGCAGCCAGCGCATCAACGATCCGAAGCCGGGGAGGCCGCCGGTGTGCGCGACGGTGATCCGGAATCGGCAGGTCTGGCGCACGCCCAGTCCGTAGCCGTAGCCGCCGGCGCTGAGGCTCATGGACCCCGACGCGTCCTTGACCGCAGTCGCGGCGTTGACGCGCCAGACCTGCTGCATCTCCCGGCGCGAGGCGCGGCTCAGCACCGTCCCCTCGTGCCGGTCGCGCGGCGGCCAGGCGTCGAGCATGAAGGCAACCCAGCGCCCGAGATCCGCCGCCGAGGTGAGCATTCCCCCCATGGCACCGAAGGCACCGTCCGGAAGCTGTGCCTCCTCGAGCCAGCGCCCGTCCTGTCGGCGATAGCCGTGCGCGAGGCGCTGCGGCGGGACCGTGCTCGCTTCCAGCGTCGTAACGGTCATGCCTAACGGCACGAGGACACGCTCACGCACGTAGCGCGCATATGGCACTCCCGACACGTTGGCCACGATGCGCCCGAGGATGGCGAAGCCGAAGTTGGAGTATTCGTAGGCGGTCCCGGGGGCGGTGGAGAACGGGATGCCCGCGCGCATCATCTTCGCCATCACGTCATCGGTGGCGGCCAGTTGCTGGTCCCCCCACGGATTGTCCTCGGGGAAGCCCTCGGAGTGGCTCAGCAGGTGACGGATGGTGAGCACGGGCGAGTCGGTCGTGGGGTAGCGGAGCGATGCGAGCTCGGGGACGTAGCGTGCGACCGGATCGTCGAGCGAGAGTCGGCCGGCATCGCGCAGTTGGAGAATCGCGACGGCCGTGAAGCTCTTGCTCATCGACGCGATGCGAAAGACGGTCGCGGTGTCAACCGGCGTCTTCTGCTCGACGTCGCGCAGCCCCGAGACGAAGACGTGGGCGAGCGTCCCGTCGATGACCAGCCCGTAGGCCACCCCGGGAACGTTCGATCGTTCTGCGAAGTTGCGCACGAGCTGGTCGATCGCCGGGAAGGCGGAGCGCAGCTTGGCGTCGCGCGCCGGATCGGCGAAGGCGGCGGGCGGAGCGACGGCGGCCTCGCGCGCGTCTTGAGCCGGCGCGACCGATGCGAGCGTGAGGAGCGCGAGCAGCGCGGAGCGGAAGACGGCGCGATGGGGAGATGGGCGCATGGCGGTGGCGTCGAGCCAGAGAGAAGGGGCGAGGCGATCGGGCGACTCGATCGGGCGACTTGATCGGGCGACTCGGCGAACATTGCTGGCGCGGCGCCCCCGGCGTCAATGTGTCGCGGTCCCACGCGCGCATCCTGGCGGTTGCTGCGAGCGGCTGGCGATCACGGGTGACTTCGCCCCCTCTGTCGGCCGGGCGTTCTGCGCGCTACCATCCTGCGCCGCGGCGGCTTGCCCGGAGACTCACGTCACGATGTTCGCCCTCCGCTCCAGTCACCCGCCATCATGCCAACCATCGCGCGCCACGCCGTCGCCGCGCTCCTCGTGCTCGGCTGCTCCGCGCCGTCGCAGCAGTCCACGTCCACCGAAATCCTCTGGGACACCTGGGGCGTCCCGCACATCTACGCCCCGAACGATGCGCAGGCGTTCAAGGCGTTCGGCTACGCACAGATGCAAGCGCACGGCAACTTGCTGATGAAGCTCTATGCCGAGGCGCGGGGGCGCTCCGCGGAGTACTGGGGCGAGTCGCAGCTGCGGACCGATCGCTTCGTGCGCACGATGGGGATCCCGGCGCGTGCTGCGGAGTGGTACGGCGCCATGTCGCCGGTGACGCGGGCCAACCTCGACGCCTTCGCCGCCGGGGTCAACCTGTACGCCAGCGAGCACCCGGACCAGATCGCCGACAGCCTGAAGGTCGTCCTCCCCATTACGCCGCAGGATGTCGTCGCGCATGGGCAGAAGATCATCAACTTCCTCTTCATGTTCTTCGGGCAGGTGCAACTGCCGGATGGCCTGAACAACGACTTCCGCCCCGGCTCCAACATGTGGGCGATCTCGAAACAACGGTCGGCATCGGGCAACCCGCTCCTGCTCGGCAATCCGCACCTGTCGTGGCACGACCTGTACCTCTTTTTCGAGTCGCAGGTCGTGACCCCGGACCGCAACTTCTACGGCGTGACGCTGGTGGGGATGCCGACACCGGCGATCGGCTTCAACGACCATGTCGGCTGGTCGCACACGGTGAATACGCAGGATGGCGCCGACGTCTTCCGGCTGGTGCCGCGCGGGAGCGGCTACGTGCTGGACGGCGCCGAGCGCCCGTACACCGCGCGAACCGAACTGCTCACCGTGAAGGTGGCGGGCGGTACGCGCGTGGATACGCTGCGGGTGCGCGAGTCGGTGCACGGCCCCATCTTTCGCGACGACAGCACGGGGACGTTTGCCGTGCGCGTCGCCGGACTCGACGACCCGCTCGCCGTGGACCAGTGGTGGCAGATGGGCGGCGCCAAGTCGATGGCAGAGTTCGAGGGAATCGTCCGCCAGCTGCACATCCCGTTCTTCAACGTAATGGCGGCGAGCGGCGACGGTCACACCTACTATTTTTTCGGCGGAAAGACCCCCCGCCGGACAGGCGGGGACTACGACCGCTGGAGCGGTCCGGCGCGCGGTGACAGTTCGGCGTTGGTCTGGACCGACTACCTCACCTACGAGGAACTCCCGCACGTGATGGACCCGCCAAGCGGCTGGCTGCAGAACGCCAACGACCCGCCCTGGACTGTCACCTGGCCGCTCGTCTTCTCGCCCGACTCCTTCGCATCGTACGTCGCGCCACGCGAGATGTCGTTCCGCCCGCAGCGTTCGGCGCTGATGCAGCTGGCGGATTCGAGCGTCACCTTCGACGAACTGGTCGAGTACAAGCACTCCACGCGCATGGCGCTCGCCGATCGCCTCCTGCCGGAGCTCGTCGCTGTGGCGCGGAGCATGGGCGACGGCGATGCGCAACGGGCGGCCGACGTGCTCGAGGCATGGGATCGGAATGCCGACGCCGGGAGCCGGGGCGCGGTGCTCTTCAGCAACTGGGTCGAGCAGTGGTTTCGCACGTCGAATGGTCGCACGTTTGCCTCCCCCTGGCGCCTCGACTCGGCCCTCACGACCCCGAACGGACTGGCCGATCCCCGCTCCGCCGCTGCCGCGTTAGGCGCGGCCGCCCGAGCGACCGTGCGCGACCATGGTGCGCTCGACGTTCCATACGGCGACGTGAACCGGCTGCGCTTCGCAGGAAAGGACTTCCCGGGGAACGGCGGGGCCGGCGATCCCTTCGGGATCTTCCGCGTGGCGTACTACGCGCCCGCGCAGGATGGTAAAGCGGACATCGTGGCGGGCGACACCTACTATCAGGTGGTAGAGTTCTCCAAGCCGGTGCGCGCCAAGGTGCTCACCGCGTACGGCAATGCGACGCAGCCCGGGTCGCCGCACGTCGGGGACCAGCTCGAGCTCTTCTCGCGCAAGGAGATGCGCGACGCGTGGCGGACGCGCGCGGAGGTGGAGTCGCACCTGGAGTCGCGCGCCGTCATCCCGTAGCGTCGCGCAGCATGCTTAGCGACGCGAAGCGGGAAGGCCCCGGGTCTCCCAGAGCGAACGGGTCCAGATCACCATGGAGCCGCAGCCGTCGGACCTCTGGAACTGGGCCGGGGCCGTCTCGCCTCGCGCATAGACCTCCACCGCCCGCATGTCCGCCGCGATCGCCAACTGGTCGACCACGGCGCGCGACGCCCGAAGCCCGCTCGAACCGCGAGCGCCGCGCTCGAGAACTGCTGCGTGCCCGGGACGCGCAGCGTATCGAGCCGCGTCGTTCCTTCGCTCAAGGCGGTGGCGTTCGCGGCGAGAATGCCCCATTGCCGCCGACATCGCGGTCGTCGCCGGTATCGCCCCCGTCTTCGCGGGGGCGCAGCGGCATCTGATCGGGCGCTCCCCGTGATCGTGGAAGGATGAAGGGGTTGTCCCTTCGTCTGCGGTGGCGTTCCCAGCAGCCAGGCGCGGCAACTCCCCGATGGTCCGGCAATCCGCCCAGCGGCATCATCGCTATGCCCAAATGCCGCATAACTCCCGCCGGGTTACGGTGGATACCGGAGTGCCTCCCATGCGAACATGCACGGTTCCCACGATCGTCCTCGCCGCCTTCTGCTCCGTCTCCTGCTCCTCCGGCAAGCCGGATGACGCTCCCCCTGCGGAAGCGACCGCAGATGTCTCTCCCGAAGTCGGCCAGGCCAGCGTCCGGGACCACGACTCGCAGAAGGACGTGGTCAAGATCGCCGTCGGGTCGCCGGATCATACGCTTGTGACCGCATTGAAGGCGGCTAATCTCGTCAACGCCCTTGCCAACGCTGGCCCCTTCACCGTCTTCGCCCCGGACAACGCCGCCTTTGACAAGCTCTCCAAGGGAACGGTGGATGACCTGCTCGAGCCCGAGAACGTCGATAAGCTGCGCAACATCCTGCAGCATCACGTGACGACGTCGGTCTACGAGGCCGCCGACCTCACCGACGGGATGACGTTGAGCATGGCCGACGGCGGATCGGTCACCATTCGGAAGGTGGGGAACGACGTCACCGTTGATGGTGCGAAGATCGTCGGCTCGGTGCGCGGCTCCAACGGCATTGTGCACGTCGTGGACGGCGTCATCGTACCGGCGAGCAAGTAGCGCCGTACCAGCGCGCACCATCGCTCGATGTCACGACGCCCCCTTTCCCGGCGAAAAGGGGGCGTCGTCGCCTCGCTTGGAGCTGGCGCCGGGGAGGCAGTCGTAGCTGGGAAGCCCTCTGGCGTGGATATGCGCTCATTCCGCTTTTCTCCGTCGCGCGGGGACGGCTCCCGGTCACGGGCCACGGAGATTGGGCCCATCTCGCTCTTCCCGCTCTGACGCTGAGCCTCTCCACGACGGCGGCAATGACGCGTCTCCCGGCGCGGCAGCGCTCAACGTGATAGGGCTGGACCACGTGCGCACCGCGCGCGCGAAGGGCGTTCCTGCACGCCACGCTCGCAATGGATGAACTGTTACTGGCGATGGCGGGGCTTGGATTTCGCGGGATGGGAGCGCAGCCCCTCACGGCCGAGTGGGGGGCCATGTTGAGCGAAGGGCGTCGATACCTATTCGACGCCCCCCGCTGTGTACCCGTCGCGCGTTATTTGACCGACCAATCGGTGGCCAGTGCGACCGCACCCCACGCCATGCGCAGCTCGCCTTTGGGAGAGCCAGGCTGCCTCGACGGAATGAGCCAGAACGTGAGGCTCTCGAGCGGAGCCGACAGCGTGGACTGGCGCATGTCGATGCGGGCGATGTCGAGGGCCGGGTCGTACGACATTGCCGCCGCCATGGGAGACGCCCCCATCTCCTTTTGCACGAGGAGCTTCCATCCGGTGCGGCTCGGCATCGTCTGGAGCACGTAGGTGCCCTTGGGCACATTCGACCCACCGATCACCAGATCGACGTCCGTCGTGAGCATTGTCGCACCGTTCGCGCCCGTACGCCACGCGTTGTCGTACGGCACGAGGCTGTCGGTGAGCAGTGATCGGCCGCGAAGGTGAGGTTGGCCGTAGTCGATCCGAATCTTGGACGGCTTCGCGGCGGCGCGCGCCGCGCTATCGACCAGGGTGAGTACCACTTCGGTGATCGCCTGCCCACTGGGCGCGACGCGCATGGCGCCGTGCGCGCCCTGTGCGCCTAGGGAGGTGGCGATTGTCGCGGAGAGTGCGAGGGCGGGAAGGGCGGAGAGGTAGCGCATGAGAGAGGTAGGCCGAGGGGTGGCTGGTCGGTGGGGGGCCGTGCGTGTGCGCGCGGAGGCAATACTATACCAGTTTGCCAGACGGGCGCCAGCGGGCACGACCGTGGTTCCGACCATGGACGTCATCCGATGTACCAGCTGTTGCGCCTCGACGAAATTCCGCTCCTTTGCTAACGCTTACTCAGCAGCTCACTCACCACGCCCCTGGTCTGCGCATTCAATTCGGCGGCCGCGTCCGGCTTGAATATCCGCAGAACATCAATCGTCAGCAGCAATGACTTGCGCGCGGTGCCACTGGCGTCCTTTCGCGAGAGGAGGCCGGCCGTGGCGTACTTGCTCACCCGGACGAGGGGCCCACGCCCGATCCGACCGTTCGAGTCGTAGGCGAGAACCCACGACGCGCCGATGAACTGCTTCCAATCCTTCATCCAGATGGTGAAACCTCCCGTCTCGACGGCGAAGGATTCTCCCTGCCGAATCGAGCCGTCGCGACGCGAGAGTTCGACTCCCGCAAACGGATGCAGTGCGACCAAGTCGAACCGTGGCGGGTGATAGATGGCGTCCCCCTTGGCGGGGACGACCGCGCGCACGACGCGGTTGAGTACCAGCTCATGTACAAGTTGTACGGGTCCGTTCCAGCGATATCGCTCCCACTCGCGAGCGAGATTCACGATGTGTTCGAGCGCACCAGGGAGCGTCTCGTAGTTCACTCCATTGAGGATGCGACTCACCGATCGAGCAGACCAGCAGAGCGCCTCGACCTCATCGGCTCGCAGTTCGGCAGTGAGCGGCATGCCAAGTCCGCTGGTGCGCGTCTGTAGCAGGCGCCACTGGCCGCTCCCCGACATCGACGGCTCGAACTGGTTGATCTCCAGTCGTTGCAGTTCGACCGCACGCGCCGACAGCTGCACCGCCAGCGCCCGGGGAAAACTGTCGAGCATTAGTCGGAGACTCTCCCGCAGTCTTCTCTGGGATGCAATGAAGGCAGGCGTGCCGTCCCGGCTCATCGAGTCCAGCGTCGCGCCCGCGTCCTGATCGATGGCGCTGAGCACCGGCATCCACTGGCGGCCGGCGATCAGCTCCGCGTACCGCGCCTCGACGCGATCCGGATGCAGCCGTATGGCGCGCGAATCGGCGCGCGGTGCGCCGTCTCGCCTGCAGGCCGCCTCCACCTGCGCCTGCATCGGGAAGGCAAGCAGCACAAGCGCTATCAAACCATGGATGATCGGCCGGATGCTGCGCATCATGGTCACCTCTACGGCTTCGTGCACGCAGCGCGCGCGTCCTCGATGGCGCGCCACACATCCACCAGCGAGACCGCCACCTCTACGGGACCGAAGGCATCACCCTTGTCATCCCAGTCGGCCTTGAGTTTCTGCACCTTCTTTTTCAGGACCTCGAGCGACTCGGGGCAGTTGTCCCCCTTCGAGTCCTCCCACGTCTTGATGGCCTTCTTCTCCTTGGCGGCGTCGATGGTGATCTGACAGGCGGCACGAAGAATCGGGATGTGCACCGACGGGTTCTCCAGGTAGTGGACCAACCCGTGCACATCGACCCATTTCAACTTCGCCACTTCGACGTCCACGTAGTCGCACACCGTCGGATCCCACTTTGGCCGGAACATCCCGATGTGCGCTACCGGATCGGTAGTGTTGTGCGCGTTCACGAAGGTGCGTACACACGCCGGAAATCGGGCCTCGCTGGGCGTGCCTAACGGGCGGACCGGCGAATCGTTCGGGTTGAACCGTCCCTGCAACACCTTGCTGACGTTCGCGATGGAGGCATACAGATGGATGTCCATGTTGGCGAACCCGCCGAACTGCTGCGGCGAGGCCAGGAGCTCGGCGAGCGTGTCATGCAGCACCGACGTCCCCATCGAATGGCAGATGAAGGAGCAGGTGGGGAGCACTCCGCCCACGCTGCTTCCGATGAGCCCGTTGGCGATCTGCTCGCGCACGTGGGTTCGGATATCGCCATCGAGGAAGAGCCGGTACAGCAGCACGTCGACCGGGCCAGCCCAGAAGAGCCCGGAATCCCGCTTCGAGATTCCTTTAAGCTGTCCAAGCCGACCAGCGCCCATGGAGGGGAACTTGGCGGCGAAGGCCCCCGCCACATCGCTCGAGCCGAACTCGTCCCACGCCTCAAGTTGCCGCACGATGATGTCGCAGTACGAGAGCGGAACGATGCGAATTCCGGTCGGTGACGGGTTGAGCGAAAAATCGACGTCGGATTGGTACTTCCGGGCCAGCTTCATCAGTAGCTCGACCGGTACTTTCGACCAACTGGCCGCAGCGTCGACCGGTCCATCGACCGCACCATCCGACGCGCGCTGCCCAATTCCGTGCACGAGGAACATCACATGGCGCGCCAATTTCCCTCTCCGTCGTTGGACTTGTTCGTCTACCGATTGTACGCCACGTCTCCGACGCGCTCATCCGCCCGCGACTGCTCGAGCGCTCTCATGCATCGAGTGCTCAGTCTTTCCACAATCGTGCAGAAGTAGCGCAATGTCAACAGTGTGGCGTTTCAATTACAAGATACGACAGAATCGATTCGTGCGGGGTGCGATCGAGCCCCAACGTACGGCCGCGCTCAAGCGCGCGTCCCCACCCGCCCCTGTGGCTCAGCTCGCAGCCTGCGCTCGTGGCCCGAACTTAGCATAGCACACACCACATGCGATGCTCGTGACGCGCACGAACCGCGCACGAACCGCGCACGAACCGCGCACGAACCGCGCACGAACGCCGAGCAACGCACGTCGCGATGCTACACACACGTGGGGTTACCCGGATGCCTAACGAAGGTGATGCCGGTGGCTCCCAGCTTACAGGGAAGGGAGGGGATATGATGAAGAGTGACAAGACGGGAAGCCTGGCCGCCGCTGCGGTACACGCACCGGGTGCGGTATCGTCGCACCAACATGTACCGCGCGAACGGTCACATTTCCGGGCGCTAAAGGTTGGCAACCCCAACTACTTTGGCAACTTGCAGACGAGTGCGTACGCACCGGTGCTGTCCATTGCCGGAAACACGACGTACGAAGAGATCAAGTGTGTCGGATTTCACCCGCAATCCCACCGACTCGACGCGGTGGTCTTTACCAAGCAGGGGTTCGGCTACGGCGGCGACGTCTGCTCGGCGGGCACACGCGAGTTTGTGCGCTTCTATCTGTCGTTTGACAACGGGGCGTCCTGGGTCGACCAGGGCTACACGTCGTTCACCGCGCATGACGTTTCGGCGGCCGCGACCGGCGGGCGACACCTCGAGTACGCGGCCAGCGTGCCCTCGACGCCGCCGGGAAAGTGGTGCGCCACGCCGAATGTCATCCATGCCCGCGCTATTCTGGAGTGGAACAGTATTCCACCGGCCAACACCCCCGGACACAATCCGGTCTGGGGCAATGTGCACAACACCCACATCCAGGTGGATCCCTCGTGGTACTTCACCTGGCTCGACGTGTTGAAGGGTCTCGAGGTCAAGGTCTCGCCGGCCATCGAACAGGCGCTCGATCTGCAGCAGAGCGTATCGCTCGTCCCCAAGCCGGCGCTCAGCATTCCCCAGCTTCAGGAACTCTACAAGGAAAAAGGAGTCGAGCCGCACCGCTACGCGATGGCGGAAATCAAGCAGCTCATAACGTCGCCAGAGCTGACGGCGGGACTCTATCACCCGTTTGCCAACATGTCGGCAAAGGAACTCGGCTTCGACCTGAATGCCGCGATTACCAAGTTCCTCGATGTCGGCGATGGCAATACCGCGTTCGAAGAGCTGGATTGTGTCGGGCTGCTGCCTAACGGTCTAGCCAACGAACTGGTGGCCGTGCTGCGCATCAAGCGGAGCACCGGATTCTCGGGCGCACCGTGTACCGAGGGCAGCCGCGAGTACGTCACCTTCTGGGGAGACTTCAACAACAACGGGACGTACGAGACCTGCCTCGGCACGGCGTCGGTCCGTGTGTACGATCTCCATGTTCCGCCCGAGGGGCTGGAATACTCGGTCAATCTTCCGGTCAATCTCAATCCGTACCGCCGTCCCTGCGAGGACGGTCCGAGGGTCGTGCCGATTCGCGCGATTCTCTCCTGGAACGAGGTTCCCCAGTGCGTTAATCCGAACTGGGTCCCCACGTGGGGGAATCGCGAGGAGACGCTGATTCTGATTCCGCCCGGTCTGCCCATCGGTGTGGGCGACTACTCGCCCTTCCTGTATGACATCAGTAGTCAGGCGGTCTGCGCCATTGATCAGGGCACCGGGCTGGCGACCGGTCTGCGTCCATTTGGCGGAACCCTTTGCCTAACGGGTGAGATTCCGGGTGGCCTCGATATCGGCGCCCCCGACCAGTTGGAGTACAAGCTGTGGGCCACGCAGGGGGCGAGCGTCGTGCCGATCGTGGCGCCGTTCTCGATTACCGTGGAGCAGGGCACCGGGCCGGGCACGGCGATCAGCTACTCGATACTGCAGGTGGCATCGGCCGATGGCTACTTCACCTACCGCGAGCATGGCACGCCGGCGTTAGGCGCGTGGCGCCGTGTGTCGAGTCTCAACCGACTGCTTGCCTCTTGGAGCACCACGGGGCTTACCGGGATGTGGACCATCCACGTGCAGGCGCGCAAGGCCGGCACGCTCGCCCCCATTTATTCGGCCGGTAGCACCACGTGCCTCGCCGACGGCACCACACGGACCAGCGTGTCGGTGACACTCGACCAGGACGCACCGGTCGGGGCGCTCACCATCACCGGGTACAGCCTGGGGGCGGGACCAATCGTTCCGGCACTTCCGTGCGGCGACTTCCCCGTGGGCGCTGTCATTCACGGAACCTACAGCGTCACAGACAACATGGGAGTAGGATCGGCGGGGCTCATACTGGAGCCACCGATGACCGGTGTGACCAAGGTGCCAAACGGAGGTTCCACGCTCGTGCACGAGTTCGGGACCTGGAGCGTGGCGACCGTCGGGCTACCGCCTTGCGGCTACGTCGTGCGGCTCGACGCCTACGATCGGGCGATCGTGAACTGCGGGACGTCGTGGCACGATGCGAAGTCGATCGGCTTCTGTCTCAGGCTGCCCGCTGCCTGACGAGTAAACGGGATGACAAACGCTGGAGGCCATCCCTGGTACTGGCTATTGCTCGGCGTGTTGGCGGTGTGGCGAATGACACACCTCCTGCACGTCGAGCATGGGCCGTGGGGCGTGCTGTTCAACATCCGCACCGTGGCTTTGCGTGTGGGCGCGGGAAGCGTGTTCGACTGCTTCTATTGCCTCAGCCTCTGGGTCGCAGCGCCAGTGGCGTGGTGGCTGGCCGATGCGTGGCTAGCGCGCGGCGTCACCTTGCTGGCCCTGTCGGCGGGGGCCGTACTGATCGAGGTGCGTTTGCTCGGCGGAATCGCGACGGTGGAGCACGCGTCAGAATGAAACTCGCGCGACAGGCGGACTACATCACGAGAGAGGGAGGGAGATCATGACATGTTGTGGAGGGGTTCGGCGATCCTCGATGCAGGGGGTCGTGAGCCAGGCGCGTGGCGATGCGGCCGTATGGTTCGAGAGCCAGATTGCATCGCCGGTGACACTCTTCGGCCGGACGACCGGCATTCGATACAACTTTCCTGGTGTAGGGGCGCGGGTGCGCGTCGATGTGCGCGACGCACCGACGTTTGACGTGGTGCGGGGGATTCGGCGCGTGGCGTAGAGCAGGGTTGTCTCGGTTCACCGTGAACTGGAGTGTCGGCGAATTGATTTAGGTAGTCGCGTGGAGCGGGTTGGGGTGTTGGTGGCGAAGCGTGGCACGGCGGGCGCGTGCTGCCTCGAGCTTCTCATCGCGCGCGTCAAACAGTTGCTGCTGGCGGCCCTCGAGCCGTGTCTGGGGCGTCACGTACCCAATCGCGCTGTGCAGCCGTTCGGTATTGCAGTAGGTGATGTAGCGCGCCGCCACGCGTAATCCGTCGTCGAGCGTCAGGGGGACTCCCGGCCGGAAGCCTTGGGACTTGAAGGAGTGGTGCCAGCGCTCGAGTTTCCCATTCGACTGTGGATAATACGGCGAGGTGCGGACGTGCGTCATCTCCGAGAGTCGGATGAACTCCTTGAAGTCCTTGGCGATGAACTGCGGCCCGTTGTCCGAGATGATGCGGGGCCG
>Ga0163144_10018902_pt1 | contig 13904 bp, 17 predicted proteins | sample OliLak19BULKMAT1_FD_123175 | JGI IMG/M metagenome (GOLD analysis project Ga0163144, IMG submission 123175) | Freshwater microbial mat bacterial communities from Lake Vanda, McMurdo Dry Valleys, Antarctica - Oligotrophic Lake LV.19.BULKMAT1 | ecosystem: Environmental > Aquatic > Freshwater >... | reverse complement strand
GCGATGTCGCTGGCGCTTCCAGGCGCGCAGGCGCGGGGCCAGGCGCAGGAGCGCGCCGGCGAACGAGGCAGCGAGAGCGCGCCGACCGTGATCGCCTCCGGCCTGGCCGAAGGCCAGGCGCCCGTGAGCGCGGCCGCCGCCGGCGCGACGCCGTCGGGCACGCCGCTGCCCGTGCCGGTCGCCGGCTGGGACATCGTCCGTATCGGCCCCGACTACTACAGCTTCCGCTACACCGGCACGCGCAACGTCTTCCTCGTCACGCCGCGGGGCGTGATCGTCACCGACCCGATCGAGCCGGCCGCCGCCAGGATCCTGCGCGAGCAGATCCGCAAGCTGACGGACCAGCCAGTGAAATACGTGGTCTACAGCCACCAGCACTGGGACCACGTGCTCGGTGGGCAGATCTTCAAGGACGAAGGCGCGAAGTTCGTCAGCCACGCCAACTGCGTCGCGCGCTTCGAGGATCCGCCGAATGCGCTGCTGGTACGCCCCGACATCACGTTCAAGGGTGCGCGCCACGAGCTGAAGCTCGGCGGCCGCACGCTGACGCTGCGCTACTACGGCGCGAACCACGGCGACTGCCTGGTCACGATGACCCCCGACGGCACCGACATCCCGTTCATCGTCGATCTCGCCAGCCCCGGCGGCATGCCGCTGCCGATGATCCCGGACTACTCGCTGCACAACTGGGTGCGCACGCTGCGGGAGCTCGAGGCCGGCTCCTTCTCGCAGTACGTCGGCGGACACGGGCCACCGCTCGCCGACAGGTCGCGGCTCGGCGAACGGCGCGAGTATCTCGAGGCGTTGATGGCCGAGACGAAGAAGGAGATGGATGCCAACACGCCGGAGGCACAGATTCCGGATCTCGTCGCCGAGCGCCTGCGCGGTCGCTTCGCGCACCTGCGCGGCTTCAACGGCATCGTGCGCGACAACGTGCGCCGCACGATGGCCTATTACGGCATGGGCTGGTGACGGGATTGCGGAAGGCGGTCGGCTTCCGCCATGAACAGCGGCCTCAGGTCCTCGAGGCCTGGAAGATGCTCTCGATCGCCTGGTCGAGCGCGGCATCGAATTCCGCGTCGCTCTGCTGGGCCGTGAGGCCTTCGGTCAGCGCGCGCGAGAAACTCGCGACCACGCCGTGCTGGCGCGCGAGCTTCCTGTTCGCATCATCGCGCGAATAGCCGCCCGACAGCGCCACGACCTTCAGCACGCGCGGGTGCTTGACGAAATCCGCATACAGGTCGTCGACCTCGGGCAGCGTCAGCTTCAGCATCACCTGCTGCCCTTCGGGCAGCAGGTCGAGACCGCCCTGCAGTGCGGCCTTCAGCAGCTTCTCGGCGCCGGCCTTGTCGGGCGTGTGGATGTCGACCTCGGGCTCGACGATCGGCACGAGACCGGCGGCGATCACCTGCTTCGCGACCACCAGCTGCTGGTCGACGACGGCCTGGATGCCGGCGGCATTGGCCTGCTTGATGACCGAGCGTTCCTTGGTGCCGAAGATGCCCTTGGACTTCGCCTTCCCGAGCAGCTGGTCGAGCTCTGGCATCGCCTTCATCAGTTGCACGCCGTTGGCTTCGTTCTCGAGACCCTTGTCGATCTTCAGGATCGGGACGACCTTCTTGACCTCCCAGAGATACTCGGCGGTCGGACGACCCTCGACCTCGCGATCCATCGTCGCCTCGAACAGGATCGCGCCGAGGATGCGCTCGCCCGTGAACGCGGCGCTGGTGATGATCCGCGTCCGCATCTGGTGGATCAGGTCCATCATCTGCGCGTCGCCCGAATAGGCGGTCTCTGCAATGCCGTAGAGCTTCAGCGCCTTCGGGGTGCTGCCGCCGCTCTGGTCCAGCGCGGCGATGAACCCGCTGCGGGTGCGAAATTTGATCTTCTGCTGCTCGAAATTGCTCATGGTCGGCCTCGCGTCAAAGGTGTCAGTCGGCTGGATGGGCAGCATTCTAGCGCTGTTTGCAACCTGGAGCGCGCGTCGAGCCTCAGGCGCGCGGCCGCCTGCGCCGCAACGAGGCGTCGGTCACGAGATCGACCACTTCGGTCTCCGGGTCGAAGATCACCCGCGCCTCGCCGCGCTCCAGCTGGCGCAGCACGTGCTGCACCTTCTGATCGAGGGCCACGTCGCGTTCGCCGTACTCGGTGCCCTCGCGCAGCACGAACGCCTCGATCACGCCGCGCAGGGCATCGGCCGACAGTTCCGCGTGCGGGATCACCAGCGGCTCGGGTGCGGCGTCCTCAGTCATCGCCTGGTCCGCGGAAGCATCAGACGAGATACGTGTTCGACCCGGTCGTGTGGATCGGCACTGCGCCGCGCGGAGTGATCAGCACCAGGTCTTCGAGGTGCGCGGTGCCGCCGGCGCCGGCCTCGGAGAGCGGGCAGTCGATCGAGAGGATCATGTTCTCCTCGACCAGCAGGTCGGGCCGCGAACCGTCGGGCGCGGTGCGCGGCTGGTCGTTGTGCGCCAGCCCGACGCTGTGCGGGCCAAAGGCGACCGGCACGTCCTGGCCGAGCCGCGCGAGCGTGGCGCCACCGAGCTCGCGCACCTGCGAGAAGCGCATGCCGGGGCGAATGTTCTGCTGCAGCTCGGCCCAGGCGGCACCCATCGCATCGGTGCAGGTCTTCATCCGCTTGCTAGGCTCGCCCACGAACACCGTGCGGCCGAAGTCACCATGGAAATTGCGGCAGTGGCTGACGCAGTCGATCAGGAACGCCGTGCCTTCCCGCAGCGGCTCGTCATACGCATCGGAGGAGACGCCGTTGACGACCATGAAGACGCCGAGGTTGCCGCGCATCGCCGCCTCGGCGAAGAAGCGCTGGCGCACCGCGCGCAGCGATCCGAGGCTGCGCGCCGCCGCGATCGTCGCGAGCGCGGCATCGACGTTGTTCTGCGCCGCGATGCGCATCATCTGGATCTCGGCCGGCGTGCGCACCAGCCGGATGCGCCGCAGCGTGTCTTCGGTGGCCACCGCGGTGGCGGCCGGCAGCGCGCGCGACAGCAATGGCGGCACCAGCGGATCGTCGTAACCGATGCGGCCGGGCTTCACGCCCAGCTCGCGCAACGCCCGGGCGAGCGCACGCGCCATGTCGGGCGAGTACGGCGCCGCCGCGGCGAGCGCCCGCCGACGCTGCTGTTCGCGCTCCGGCACCGGGCCGCTGTCGTCGAGCCGATAGATGCGCGGCGCGCCGGCCGCAGGTTCACCGTCACCGGGGCTCGCGACGGGGCTGGTGAACACGAACGGCTGCACGCCGGGGACCAGGCCGTCGTCGGACTGGATGTAGTAGTAGCTGAAGTCCGGGATCACGAGGCCAACGGGCTGGCGCGGGTCGCGCGGCACGACCGCGAGCGCCGTGCCGACCACGCTCATCCGTTCCGAGAGCGGGAAGAAGTTGGTCGTGTAGAAGAGGTTCGGGCCGCGCGCGACCACCAGCGCACCGAGGCCTTCGGCCGTCATGATCGCCGTCGCTCGCTCGCGATTCAGGAACGCTTCGCGCCGCACGATCGAGATGTCGGGCACGCGGGGCAGGCCGAGCGTGCCAGGCCCACCCGCAGGCCCGGCTTTCGAACCTCCGGAGGCGGCACTGGCCGAAGCTGCCGCCAGCGGCGCGATCGCGGCGGCGCTGACGAAATCACGGCGGGTGGTCATGCGGGAGGCACCTCGAAAACGCGACGGGACTCAGGACAGATGCTGGTTGATCTCGCTGTAGATGCCGTTCGGGTCGAACATCGACATCGTGCGCAGGCGGATCACGGCCGAGCCGTCGTGCGAGGGCACTTCCCAGCTCGTCGGCGGCATCGCGACGTTGGCGCCCGCCGCGACCGCGCGCGCATGCACGCCGTCGACGTCGTCGGTCTGCACGACCAGGATCGTCTCGCCCATCCGCACCTTGCTGCGATTGACGGGCACCGCCGTGTCGAACGGCGGGTTCAGGTACTGCAGGAAGCCCACCATGCCGATCTTCGGATCCTCGGCCTTCAGGAGCACCAGCTTCACCGGCTCGTCGTTCGGGCCGACCGGCGGGAAGCCCGCCTTCGCGACCAGCGAATGATCGTAGAAGCGCGTCCAGCCGAGCACGCGCTCGTAGAACTGTGCCGCTCGCGCTGCGTCTGGCACGACGAAGGTCGTGCGTCGCAGTATTCCGCTCGTCATGGTGCCCCCGTTCCGGCAACCGGCCGGATGGCCACATCCTGCGCCCCAAAGCCCTCGGCGCGCTTCTCTTCCAGCCATTCGCGCCACACTGCGATCAGTACCGCGAGGATCACGGGGCCGATGAACAGGCCCACGAGGCCGAAGGCGGCCAGCCCGCCGAGCACGCCGAACATCACCAGCAGGAACGGGATCTGCGTGGCGCCGCTGATCACCAGCGGGCGCACGATGTTGTCGATCCAGCTGACCGCGGTGGCGCCCCAGATGAAGAGGCCCAGCGCCGCATAGGTCTCGCCGTTGACCAGCAGCCAGAGGCTCGCGCCGCCCCACATGAACGGCACGACGAACGGGATCAGCGCGACCAGGAAGGTCAGCGCGGCGAGGAAGATGGGCGCCTCGAGGCCCGCGAACCAGTAGCCGACGCCGGCGAGCGTGCCCTGCGCGAGCGCCGCGAGCACCAGGCCATAGACCACCGCCTTCACCGTGTCGCCGATCGCGACGAGATAGTGCTCGACGCGCTCGCCGAGGAACTGGCGCAGGCCCTGCGCGAACTGCGCGGCGAGCACATGGCCGTCGCGGAACATGAAATACAGGCTCAGCAGCGCGATCACCAGCTTCACGACGTTGCGGCCGACGCCGCCGATGAAGCCCCCGAACTCACCCGAGGAGCGATCGAGGAATTCGCGGATCTCGACCGCCAGCTCGTCCGGGTTGGCGCTGATGCGCGCGAGCCAGTCGCGGATCCAGTCGCCGACCATCGGCAGCTGGAGCACGAAGTCGGGCAGCTGGATGCCGCGAGAGAGCAGCACGGTGACCTGCCGGTAGGCGTCGAGCACCTCGGTCTGCAGCAGCAACACCAGCCAGACGAGCGGCAGGATGATCATCGAGGCGAGCAGCAGCGTCATCAGCAGCGCCGCCGGTCCGCGCCGGCCGCCGAACAGGCGCACCAGCCGCTCGTGTGCCGGCCAGGTGACGTAGGCGAGGATCACGGCCCAGATCATCGGCACCACGAACGGCTGCAGCACCTGGAACGCCAGCAGCAGCAGGCCCGCCAGCAAGGCCGCGACGATCAAGCGTCGCAGCCATAATGCACGTGTCAGGTCTTCCATCGTTTCCTCAGGCCGTCGTCCCGGTGACGACGACGAACAGCAGCAGGCAGGGCTCGTCCCAGCGGTTGATCCAGCCGTGCAGGTTGCCGCCCTGCACCAGCGTGTCGCCGGCGGCGAGCTCGATCTCGCGATCCTCGAGCTTGAACACGATGCGACCCGAAAGAATCGCCATGTAGTCGAGCGTCAGGTTCTTGTGCATCGGGATCGACGGCGCGCGCGCGCCGCCCGGCAGCTCGGCAACGTAGAAGCTGGTGCCGCGGAAGCCTTCGCGATAGGCGTTTCCGGCGGTCGCGCCGGCATCCGCCTGCAACGGCAGCGCCGCCGGCACGGCAGGCGTCTCCCACAGCCGCACGATCCGCGTGCCGTTCAGTTCGAATGCGTTGCCAGGCTCTCCATCGGCCAGCACGAAGGCCTTGCCCGCAGCGTCCTCGCTGGTGACGACGCGCCGGATCCGGGTCCATTTACCGTCGGCGGTGCGGGCACGCGGGCTCGCCCGTGCGCCGCTGGCCGCCGCACCGGTCGCGGCGAGCGAAACCGCCGAGCCGGACGCGGCCGAGCGCAGCAACGCACGCCGCGACATCCCGATCGCCTTGCGCTGGGTCATAAAAGCTCTCCCTGGATCGCCGGCGACGGCAGGGCCGGCTCGAGCCGGACGAGATCGCCCCGCGCGATGATGCCCGGTTCGAGCACCCTTGCGGTGATTCCTCCGTGGCCGCGCATCGCATTGAAACCGCCGGGACCGAGTGCCTCCTCCATGCGGCTGCAGGGATCGCAGGTGCCAGTGCCCTCGAGCAGCGCCGCGCCGATGCGGAACCGCGCCTGGCGCAGCGCCAGCAGGTTGATGCCGCGGACAACGAAGTTGCGCCGCAGGCGGGCCGGATCGACCACGCCCGCGGAGGCCTGGCCGAGCAGCGACCCCAGTACCTCGAGGTGTTCCGCCTGGATCAGCGTCACCTGCCGTCGCCCCGAGCCGCGGTAGCGCTCGCCGAGCAGCCCGGCGCCGGCGCGCGCCTCGACCTGCTCGCGCATCTCGACCGGGGCGCGATGAGCCGGCCGCACGCCGATCCACTCGACGCGACCCTGCTGGGGCAGCGTGCCGAGACGATCGCGCAGGGTGACGAAAGCCATGGATATCCGTAGTCGGCAATGGCGCGCTCAGCGCAGGCCGACACTCTCCGAGAGGATCATCGTCAGTGCGAGCAGCGCGCAGACCGCGAGGCTCAGGCTGCGACGCAGCGCGAGATAGCCGGCGGGCAGTTCGCCGCCGCGGCGACGATGTTCGTAGACCCAGAAGAGGCCGAAACCGACCACCAGCAGCCCGAGCCCAGGCTGCCCGCCGATCAGCACGGCCGCCGTCGCGACGACCGAGGGCAGGGTCGAGCCGGCGATCGTGCCGGGCGTCCACGTCCAGCGCCCGGCGACCGCCAGCCCCCAATGCACGGCGCCGACGAAACTGAGGATCGCGGCGCCGTAGCCGAGCCCGAGCCGTTGCGCGAACTCGCGCTGCGCGTAGTCCGGGGCGAGGCCGACGCCGAGCAGGGCGGCCAGGAACGGCAACAGGCCGGCATAGCCGACCATTTCCGCCAGCGGTGAGACGCCGCTTCTTTCGTTGTCCTGCTGCGACATCCCGCCTCCGTGCAGGCGCGATTGTCGCAGGAGCGCAGCGCGGGGGCGAGCGCCCCTGACGTCAGTCGGACCGCGGACTCACTGGCCGCGACGCCTGCAGCGCCTCGCGCAGCGCGACGATTTCGGCGCGCAGCGTGGCGATCTCGCGTGCGATTGCCTGTGGCGCAGCCAGTTCGTCGGACCCGGCTGCCGCGGCCGCGGCAGTGCCCTTGGCCACGATCGCGGTAGTGGCGTCGGGCGCCGCGGCGGGCTCGTCCATCGCCTTGACGATCAGCGCGACGAAGAAGTTCAGCACGGTGAACGTGGCGATCAGGATGAAGCCGAGGAAGAACACCCAGGCCGACGGATGCACCTGCATCACCTCGCGCGCGATATCCGCCCAGCCCTCGAGCGTCATGATCTGGAACAGCGAGAAGGCCGAGCCCCAGAGGGTGCCGAACCATTGCGGGAACTGCGCACCGAACAGCTTGGTCGCGACCACCGAGAACACGTAGAAGACGATCAGCAGCAACGTGCCGATCGCGCCGAGGCCGGGCAGCGAGCGCAGCAGCGACTCGATCACGAAACGCATCTTCGGGATCGCCGACGCCAGGCGCAGCACCCGCAGCACCCGCAGCGCACGGAACACCGACAGCGGGCCGCTCGCGGGCACCAGCGCGATGCCGACGACGACGAAGTCGAACACGTTCCAGCCGTTGCGGAAGAAGCGCAGGCCCTGGGTCCACAGTTTCAACAGCAGCTCAAGGACGAACGCCGATAGCAGCCCCACGTCGAGCGTCCGCAGCGCCGCACCCCAGCGTGACGTCACCTCGGGCACGGTCTCGAGGCCGAGCGTCACCGCATTGAGGATCACCAGCGAGATAATCGCGCGCTGCACGCCGGCCGACTCCACCCACTCGCCGATGCGTCGGCGGAGGGTGACCGGGCGGCTGGCGGAGGCCGCCGTGAATTGTGCAGGCTCGCCGTCAGTCATGCCGGGGTGAGCGTGAATCCCCTGGCGAGGATGTCCAGATTCATCTTCGGTTCCTTCGCTCGGTGGGAACATCGCGATCGACATTATGAGCCGACACCATTCGGCGAAATCAGGTAATGAGGAAGCATCTGTTCGCCTGACCCGAACACTGCGATGGCCAGGCCGAGGCCCTGCGCCCGACCCAGTGCCGTCCTGCGCGAGGCGGACCGCGATGCCTGGAGCCGCCTCGACTTTCGTGTGGGGGAGGTTCGGGATACGGCATAAGGGCTGCCGCATGGGCGCTACAATCGCCCCGAACCCCAGGAGTCGTCATGCCGAAGCTCTCCCATGCCCTGCTCGTTGCACTGTTGGCCGCCATTTCGGCATCGGCCGTGCACGCCGCGACGCCCGCGCCGGCGACGGCCGCTGCTGCGGGAGCCGCAGCCGCCACGGCCGCGCTGCCGACACAGCTGATCAACCCTGCCGGCCTCGCCAAGCTGCTCGCCGAGAGGCGCGGCAAGGTGGTCGTGCTGAATCTCTGGGCCACCTGGTGCGTGCCCTGCCTGCGCGAGATTCCCGACCTCGTCGCGCTCGAGAAGGAGTTCGGCGCGCGCGGCCTCACCCTGGTCGGGCTCGGCATGGACGATCCGGGCGCGCTAGCCGAGCAGGTCGAGCCGTTCCGCAGCAAGAACTTCCCGGCGTTCCGCACCTGGCTGCGCAGCGAACCGGACATGGACGCGCTGGTCAGCGTGGTCGACCCGGCGTGGAATGAAATCCTGCCGACCACCTACCTGATCGGCCGCGACGGCAAGGTCCTGAAGAAGATCCAGGGCAAGCGCACTCTCGAACAGTTCCGCGAACTCGTGCAGGAGATCCTCTGATGAACTCCATCGACCCGCAGCGTCGTCAGTTCCTCGGCCACGCCACCGCGATGTTCGCTGCCGCCGGCGTCACTTCCGGCATGGGCAGCACGGAGGCTTCCGCATCGGCCTCGCCGGAGCGCGTCGTCGACCGCAATTCGCCGGCCGCGGCCGCAGGCACGCTCTGGATCGGCGGCGACCTGGAGGTCGCGCGCATGGGCTTCGGCGCGATGCGCATCACCGGCGATGGCATCTGGGGCGAGCCGCCGAGCCAGAAGACCGCGCGCGAAGTGCTGCGCCGCGCGGTGGAGCTCGGCGTCAACTTCATCGATACGGCCGACTCCTACGGGCCCGCCGTCAGCGAGCGCCTGATCGGCGAAGCGCTGCATCCCTATCGCCGCGGCCTGGTGGTCGCGACCAAGGGCGGCCTGACGCGGCCCGGCCCGAACCGCTGGGTGCCGGACTGCCGGCCAGAACACCTGCGCGCCGCCTGCGAAGGCAGCCTCACGCGCCTGAAGACCGAGCGCATCGACCTCTACCAGCTGCACACGCCGGACAGCAACGTGCCGTACGAAGACTCGATCGGCGAACTCGCGAAGCTGCAGCAGGAAGGCAAGATCCGCCACGTCGGCATCTCGAACGTAGACGTCGCACAGCTCGAGAAGGCGCGCTCGCTGGTGAAGGTCGTGTCGGTGCAGAACCGCTACAACGTGGTCGATCGCGGCTCGGAAGCCGTGCTGCAGGCCTGCGAGAAGGCCGGCATCGCCTTCATTCCCTGGGGTCCGCTCGCGCGTCGCGCGGCGACGGCGCGCGGCGACGGCGCCGATTCGCTCGGCGCACTCGAGGCGATCGCGAAGCAGCGTGGCATAGGCATGCCGCAGGCGACGCTCGCCTGGCTGCTGGCGCACTCGAGGGTGATGCTGCCGATTCCCGGCACCGGCTCGCTCGATCATCTCGAGGAGAACGTCGCGGCGGCGAAGCTGAAGTTCAGCGCCGAAGAGCTGAAGCGGGTCGGCTGACGGCCGGCCGCCCCGCAGCAGATCCGGTCACGCGACGGGGCTTGCTTCAGGGGTTTCGGCGGCGTGCACGCTGCGCCGCGGCATGCGCGAGTTCCGCGCCCTTGTCCTTGACGCGCTTGAGCCAGGTACGCGCCCAGGCGTATTCGAGGCTGAGGATCCCGAGGCCGGCCGGGATCACCACCAGTGCCGGCCCGGGCAGCACCACCATCGCGACACCGATCGCGAGCACCGTGAAGCCGATCACGCTGATCGAGATGCGCTTGGCCCAGCGATAGGCGGAGTTTCGGGTCATGCGTTGCGTCGGGCCGAGTTCAGGCACGGGACATTTCCGCGCGGCATGGTCGAGGTCCTCCAGGGAAGAACGCGTGGGACTTCGGGGTTCGACCGGTGGTGGCCTCTGTAGTTCCGGCCACTGCGGAGCCGCTGCGCCGCACGGAAGGTGACGCATCCGGCATCGGAGGCCTCTGCAGTGAATCGTGACGAATCATAGCTTTGTCGGCCTGCAGCGCGGCCCAGCCACACCTCGGCAACGCCTTCGTGCTCGGCCTGGGCGAGCACCGCTCGTACGGCGTCAGGGCGAGCCACCGGTTCTGATGCAGGGAGCGCTGCGCTCGGGTAGCGTTCGCGAGGGGCGCCACGCCCTGTCTCGCCGGACACCGCCATGACCCCACTCGAAACCGAACTCGACGCGCTGGTCGCGCACTACTACGACCGCTTCGGCGCAATGGACTTCGCGGCCGCACGCCGCATCTGGGACACCGCCGACCCGCATCCCACCTATCTCGCCGAGGAGATCGAGGAGTTCCTCCACGACTGGCCGGCGATCGAGGCCTACTGGACAGCGAGCCAGGCGGCGATGTCGAAGCTGTCTTCGCGCCACTGGGCGCTGCGCGCGCGGCAGATCGCCGATGATCTCGCGACCGCGACCTGGCGCCTGCACTGGAACGCGCAGGTGGTCGGCCAGGACAAGCCGGTCGGCGGCGACGTGCGCGTCACCGCGGTGTTTCGCCGGCGGTCCGAAGGCTGGCGGGCCTTCCACTACGTCGAGGCTCCGCTCGCGCCGATCCTCTACGTGCGCAAGCTCTACGAGGGCCAGGTGGACGCGGACTTTTTGGCCGCTACTCCGAGCTGAGCCAGCGCACGATCGTGCACGCCGGCAAGCAGCAGCTGCGCGCTGATCGCGAGGCACATGCCGGCGACGATCGTGAACAGCCCGCCGCCGCGGCGCAGCGGCGTGTGCCGCAGCAGCAGCTCGCGCGCCACGATGGCCGGCACGAAGCCCTGGGCGAAGTGGCCGATGCGGTCGCAGGGGTTGCGCGTGAACTCGAGCAGGTCCTGCAGCCAGAAGCCGAGCGGCACCTTGGGCTAGGTGTAGTGGCCGCCGAGCATCAGGATCGTGGCGTGCACCGCGATGATCACCGGCGCGACCTCGAGCCACCAGGTGAGGCGATCCTCGGGGCCGATGCCCGAGAGCACCAGCCCGGTGGCGGCGACGGCGCACAGCGCGAGGAACGCGCGGCGTGACTGCGTCTCAGGCGTCGACGAAGTCACGGATCACCCTCCCGAACTCGGCGGCGTGCAGGTCGAGGAAACCGTGGCCCCAGTCGGGCCGCTCGAGCAGCCGGCCGTCGCGGATGTACGGCATCGCGCGCGGCGTGAACTGCTGCAGGTCGTCATTGTTGTTCAGTACCAGGATCGGCTGCGTCGCCTTCGGCAGATTGTCGGGATAGGAATAGTTGAACGCCGCGCGGTGCCCCCAGTGGCGCAGCGCGCCGCCGCGCATGTGGTCCGGGTAGTGGCGCATGATCATCTCGAGCGTCTGTCCCGGGCCGCGGAAATTCACCAGCGCGCGCCAGTAGTCGACCAGGTGGCCACCGTCCTCGCGCAGATCCATCGGCGCGAACTCGGCACGCATCTGCGCGAGCTCCGCATCGCTGTAGACCGGGGTCGAGATCAGCACCAGGTGCCGGATGGCCAATGGCCGCTGCAGCGCCAGCTCCAGCGCGATCTTCGAGCCGGTATGGAAGCCGACGCAGTCGGCCTCGGCGAGGTCGAGTGCGTCCATCACCTCGCCCATCGCCGCGGCGTAGTCGCGGATCTCCGGCGGCTCGCGCGGCGGCTCGCTCGCGCCATAGCCCGGCGTATCGGGCGCGACGGCGAGCCGGTCGCGTGCCATCTCGCCGAGCAGGTTCGTGTAGATCGCACCGGACACCGGACTGAGGTGGAAGCACAGCAGCGGGCGCTTCGCTTGGCCCGCGGGCGGCCCCGCCATGCGCAGGTGCAGCTGCCCGAAGCGGCCATCGACGTAGCGACGACGGACGACCGCCGGCACGGTCATGGGCGCTTGCCGAGATCTTCGTCGAGCATGTCCGCGAGCAGGCCCTGATAATAGTCTCCCTTGAACTGCTGGCGCGCCGCGGCGACGAAGCCCAGCATCTCCTGCGTGTCCTTGCGCACTGGGCAGCCGTCGAACATCCCGGCGAGCACATAGCGCGGGAAGCCGAGCTGGCCAGCGACCCGGCCCTGGTACGCGGAACGGCGGATCCACTCGGCGCCCTGGCAGACGTCCTTGGGCTGCTGGTTCATGCCGAACACCGTGATGTAGCCGATCACGAACAGCGCCTGCGGATAGTCCGCGTCGACGGCGGCGCGCCGGTTCGCGAGACCTTCCGCGCCGCGGCCGCTGTAGCCGAGCACGCGGCCGTAGAGATAGTTCAGGCGCGGGTTCTTCGGATCGGCCTGGACCGCCGCGCGACAGACTTCGATCGCCTTCGGCAGGTCGATCTCCGGCCGCTCGCGGCCGGGCGCGACGCGGTTCGGGTCTTCGGGATGCGAAGCGAGACGATCACATTCGGTCACGGACTGGGAATACTTCGACGGGTCGAAAGGCTTGACGACCTCTGGAGCGTTCGCCACGGCTGCGGCCGCCGGTGCCGCCGGTGCCGCCGACGCCTTCGCACGCGCGGCGAGCCGCTGCACCACCTTCTCCATGCGCCCCTCGGACTCGCCGTAGGGAACGTGCGAGGTCGACAGCACGACGTAGCGCTGCATCTGCTCGTCCGTCAGCTTCAATCCGCAGCGGTCGAACCGGCCGTCCAGGTACGCATCGACAAGATAGGCGCCGGTCCACGGATGCTCCAGCGCGAGCGACTGCCGCCACAGCTCCAGCGTTCGGCAGTCGTCGTGCGGCAGCAGGCCGCCGTCGTACAGCACGAAGCCAGCCACGAACATGCCCTGCCGATAGCCCATCGCCGCGGACTTTTCGAGATACGGCCAGGCGTCCTTGCCCTTGCCCTGGTAATACAGCATGCGCCCGAGATGGAACGTGGTCCGCGCGCTCAGCGGCTCGCGCGCCAGCTCGGCCCGGCAGATCGCCTCGGCCTTCGGCAGGTCGATCTGCTTGCGCGAGAAACCAGGCAGCACCTTGTCCGGATCCGAAGGATGCGAGGCGACGCGGTCGCAGGCGTTGATTTCGGCCGCGGCGCGCGGCGCGCCGCACAGAGTTGCCGCCAGCGCGAACAACAGGGTGGATGAGAGCAGGCGGGTCGTCGTAGCGGACATGCGGAGTCTCCTTATCTGGTTGGCGGTCGGGTGGCGGTCAAGGCTGGCGCATCGCCCAGTCGCGGATCGCGTCGGCGACGGCTGCGGGCTGCTCGTGATGCATCATGTGGCCCGCAGCGTCGATCGCGGCGCAATCCAGCTGCACGAAGATGCCACGAAAATAGGCGTTCGTGCCGTCGGCGCCGAGCCGACCGTGGAACTCCGACTCCGCGCCGACGACCAGCAGCATCGGCAGATCCGCCCGGCGCCAGCAGGCCTCCGCCTCTTCCCGTCGGTAGAGGATCGGGTTGGTCAGCCGGTGCCAGGGGTCGGCGCGCAGTTCGACGCCGCCGTCGGCGCGCGGCCGCGACCAGGCGCGCGCGAGGAAGGCAGCGTTCGCCGCGGGCAGGCGCGGGTTGCGACGCTTCAGCACCATCGCCAGCTGCGCCAACGATTCGTAGCGCGAAGACTTCACGCCCTTGCGCAGTTCATCGAGCCATGTTGCATAGCGCTTGGGCGTCTCGTCGGCCGACATCCGCGGCAGGCCGAACCCCTCGAGCGAGACCAGCCAGCGGAAGCGGCCCGGCCGCACGCCGGCGTACAACGAGCTGACGTTGCCGCCCATGCTGTGGCCGATCACACG
>Ga0163144_10018901_pt1 | contig 13904 bp, 14 predicted proteins | sample OliLak19BULKMAT1_FD_123175 | JGI IMG/M metagenome (GOLD analysis project Ga0163144, IMG submission 123175) | Freshwater microbial mat bacterial communities from Lake Vanda, McMurdo Dry Valleys, Antarctica - Oligotrophic Lake LV.19.BULKMAT1 | ecosystem: Environmental > Aquatic > Freshwater >... | reverse complement strand
GATGTCGATGATCTTGCTGATCTGCTTCAAGTAATCGACGGCGTTCTTCTCGACCTGATCTTGCGTGAGGCGTGCGCGCGTCTGGTCTCGGCCGCTCGGGTCGCCGACCAGGGCCGTGTAGTTGCCGATGATGAGCACCGCGTGATGCCCCAGTTCCTGAAAGAGGCGCAGTTTCCGCAAGGGCACGGTATGGCCCAGGTGAACGTCGATGCCGGTGGGGTCGATGCCGTACTTGACGCGCAACGGCTTGCCCGTCTTGACGCTGCGTTCGAGCTTCTTGACCATTTCGTCTTCGGGCACGATGCCGTCGACGCCGCGGCGCAGAAGCGCCATTTGTTCGCTTGCCGATTTCACGAGAGGTTATCCGTTGTATGCCGCTTGCGGCTTAGCGCACCCATCGCGCGCCGCGCCGCGACTATTTTAGAAGCGCGGCGCTAAGCCGCAAGCGGCGGATCAAGCGACCGCGTCGAAGGCGTTGCGATAATGGTGAATCTCCGGCGCCGCCTCACCCTGGGCCCAGCGCAAGATAAGCACGTCGAACCGCGCCGGCCGATCGCGCAGTCGTTTCGTGTGCAGAAAGTATTCCGCCAGCCGGGTGAGCCGTTTCTGCTTGGCATGATCCACGGATAGCGCCGTCTTGATCGCGTCAGCCCCTTCCGTCGACCGCACCTCGACGAAGACGATGCACTCGCCGTCGAGCATGACCAGATCCAACTCGCCCAGATCGCAGGTGAAGTTTTTCGCGAGCACCTTGTACCCCATCCCCTTCAAAAACCGCGCCGCCGCCCGCTCGGAACGCGTGCCGAACCAACGGCGATACCAGGGTTTTCGTGGGGTGGGGGGCATGTTCCCTTGAGCGCTGAGAATGAGCTAGACGTTCCATTTTCCGACCTGGGTCAACCATGCGAATTTCAATAACCGAATTATCCGATGGTTAGCAAGTCCTTCAATATCGTTGGGACTTGATCGAGTTTGGAGTATATCTCGTCAAGTTTTTTCTTCACGGCCACGCCAACGATCTCGAATTCAGGTTCCTCTTCTTCTGACCACTTCAGAACAGCGTCGCTTCCAGTCACGCGAGTTCTAGGACTGTTCTCGTTTTTCAAGCTCGCCTTGCTTGGCTTGAATCCGAATTTTGGTAGTTCGCTAATCAATTTTTTGACAATTTCATTCCGCTTTGACTGGTTGGATGTTTTGCGTACCTGGATTACGAACTCAAGCATTTCGGAATACACATAAAATCGAAATACAATCCAAGCTTGAGGATTCTCTTTGTCGTCCAAACCAACCGGTGGCAACCATTCGATCCATGACTTTGGCACAAAAAAGATCCTTCGATCGAAGAAATTAAATACATGCCAACGGGGATCTTCCTTCAACGCAGTTTCTGCCGCGGCCAAGATTCCAGATCCAATACTGCCAGCTCGATCGAAGATCAGATCCAGAGCGCGACGGTGCGTTTTGTAGATGCGCTGGCAAAGTTCATCCAGTTTTTCGTTTGTCATGAATCGCGTCCCGATCAGGCTGAGATAGTGGTCCAAGAAGACGAGCACATCATCCCCAATCAAAGTCTTATTGGCGTTGCGGACCTTCAGAAGCACGGAATGGATGTCGTTGTAGCGGTACGGCACCCATTTCGGATTCGAGGCGTGCTCGGACCGGCGCGTCAGGAAGACAAATAGTTTTTTCTCGATCGGGAACTGCTCATTCACCGCTTTTTCGTATTTCGAGAGTTGGTCTAAGCCTTCTCTGGAATCAACTTTGTTTTCGATTGCCAGCACAAAAGAAGGTTCCTTACAGGTGACAAGCAGATCGATGTGTTTCCATTCGCGCCGCACCTCGACGCCGCGTAGGTCGATTCCGTCCAATTCGATGGGGGAAAAGGGGCGTAATGCCGGTGCGGTCTTCCTGAAAAGGTCCATCAGGATGGCCTTCAAGAACAACTGTCCCTGGCCATGCGCTTCCGCCGGATCCAAGAGAAAGGCGAGGAAATTGGAATGGCGAATCTCCGCCCTGGTGATTTTTAGGGCGTCGAAAATGTTGAATTTGCCGATCTCCGCTTCCAACTCCAACAGTTCGTCGTTATGAACGACGAACTCTTCCAAGGCCGCAAGATCCTCGATCAATCCCGGATCGTCGTCGCCGTCTGCAGCGCTCATCGCCAAACCTCTCGACTTTCCTTTGTCTCTCTGCGCCCTCTGCGATCTCCGCGGTGAATCCTCCCGCCTACAAATCCAAATCATCCAAAGCATCCGCCAAGTTGTCCAGCGCATCCTTCGCCGTCGCCTCTTTCCCCGTTTGTCGTTTCGGCATGCCGACTTCCGTGCCCACCGCGGATCGGCCGTCGGCCACAAGTTCGCGGTCTCGTTCTTCGACGGCTTGGGAGAGGGCGTCCTTGGCGTCGCCGCCGAAAAGTCGGCTCAGGTCGATCTTGAGGTTGCCGATCACGCCGACCGGGGCGCCGGCGATCGCGGGCGTCTTGTAGTCCGGGAAGATGATCGCCTGCTCCGGGCAGACCCGGCTGCACGCGGGACAGCCCTTTTTGCAGTTGTCCTGATTCTCGACGAGGATTCGCTCTTGGCCGTCGATGCCGTAGACGCCGAACAGGCAGAAATCGACGCATTCCAGGCAATTCGTGCATCGGCTATAGTCGATGACCGGATACCACCGCCGCGCCGCCGGCTTGACGAGATCCTCCGGCGTGAACACCGGCGCCTCGTGCTTGCCGTTTAGTCCGTTTAGCGAGACGCCGTTTAACCCGTTTAGCCCGTGGGACGCGGCACCGTTTGACCCGTTGAGGGACGGCAATCCCAATTCCACCATCTGCGGCTTCGACGCAGCCTTCTGCCGTTCTTTTTCCTCCGCCCGCGCCTTGCTTTCGGCTGCGAGACGGCGAATCTCCGTGATGTACGGGTCTGGCTGATTGAAGTCACGCAAATCCAGGCAATAGATCGAGCGGTCGCGCACGCTCACCGACCCGATGCCCTTCGGGGCTTGCGCCTCTCCGGCTTCCTCTTCGTCGTCATCGTCGGCCGGCGGTTTCAGCTGCGTCTCGCCCCATTTGCCGGTGATGCCGTCGCGGTCCATGATCCAAAACGCGGCCCGGGGAAAGAGCCAGCTGAGCAGCACCATATCGCCGCCGATCGACTCCAGAAACATCCGCCCGGTGTGTTCCGGCGTGAGGTCGTAGAGATGCGGGATCACGGAAACATCGAGCCCCGACTCCATGATGAGAGCCGCGACGATGGATTCCTCCAGCCCCCGCCGAGCCGGATGTTTGCCCTGTGCCTGCGAAAGAACAACGGTAAGTCGATGGCGCATGATCAAAATTTCTTCGTGCCGCTTGCGGCTTAGCGTCGCCAATTCCCAAGCGGGGGTATATTGTCCTAAAAAAGTATTATCATCGCGACGGCGTTCAATTCCAACCGAAATCCGTCACATGTGTCCCTTCAGCATGTTCTGCGTCTTTTCCCAGTTCGCCTCCAGGAACTGAAAATACTCCTCCATGCTCAGCGTATCGTCCTCGCCGGCTCGCATCGTGAAAAGCCAGCCCTTGTCGTAGTTGCTGGTGTTGATCGGCGTCGGGTCGTTGAGCAACTCCGGATTGAAGGCAACCAGCGTTCCCGCCAGCGGCGCGAACAAATCCGACACCGCCTTTGACGTCTCGATATGCCCAAACTGCTGCTTGAGCTTGAGCGCATCGCCCGCATTCACGGTCCAATCCAGAAAGTACACGTCCTGCATGAGCCGAACCGCGTAACTGGTGAAGCCAAACCGCAACACGCCCGCATCGTTGGCGTCGCGTTGACACCACATGTGATTACGGCAATAACGACGATCCCCGCGCAACGCCGCGGGAAACTTGCCCATCATGAAGGTTTTTTCGTCGGTCATTGATGGCGTACCTGCGTTAACCGTGTCGCTTGCGGCTTAGCGTCCGCGTGGCTAAAGTTCACCTCGCCGCGCTTTGTAGTCGTTGTACGCTTCCATGCCCGGTGCGTTCCAATCCGCTTCCCAGGCGGCCAATTTCCCCCTCAACTCCGCTTCCTCTTCCGGCGTACAAACGGGGTCGCCTTCTTGCACGGCACTACTAGAAAGAAACGTCACAATTACCCGCGCGTCACCAACGACCTGGGGCGTCTCCAACAACTCGATTTTTCCATTCCGGAAGATCCCTTCCACGGATTGAATCATCGTGATTCCCCTTTTTTGAATTGCAACGTATTCTGATTCCCCATTTCGGCGGAGCCCGCAGCGCCAGCAAGGGCGAGCCGATGTTTAATCCCGCCCCTCGCCCTTGCTAGCGCTGCGGGCTTCGGTAGAATTACGTATACCGAATCCCGCGAAACTCCGGCTCGAAGAAGCTCGGCAACAAGCGATCCACCTGCAACAACCCCTCCGACGTCATCGAGATCGTGCCATTGTTCAGCTTCACATAGCCCGCTCCGGACATCTGCTCGAATTCGCCGCGGAACTCGTTCAAGATGTCCGTCTGAAACTTCGTCTGAAAATATTCCCGCTCCAACTTGCCCGTCTTGAGTTGGAGCATCATCTCTCGCAAAAGACGTTGCTTCGGTCGCACCGGCAACGCCCGACCCAACGGCAATTCGCCCGCATTGAGCTTGCCCGTGTAGTCGTCCCAGCCATCCACGTTCTGCACATGCACGCCGCTCACATGCCCGAACGACGCCACGCCCGTGCCGAACATGTCGGCCCCATGCCAGAGGCTGTCGCGATACTCGAAATTCCCCCGGCTCGGATCCTTGACCACCGTGTACGCGCTTGAAACATGAAAGCCCGCTTTGCCCATTTCCTTGAAGGCGTAATCGACCCACGCTCGCTTCGTCGGCCAATCCGCCACGCCGCTCCCGTCCACGACCTGGCAACTGCCGCCGCCGCTTTGGTCCGCCATCGGCAGTTCTTTCATCTCGCGCGAATAAACCGTGTTATAAGGCAACTCCATCTGATAAATCGTCACGCTGTCCGGCGACAGTTCGATGGTTTTCTTCACGCAATCCTTCCAATTGTCCCATGTCTCGCCGACCATGCCGGCGATCAGGTCGACGTTGATCTGCGGAAACTCCAGGTCGCGCGCCCAGCCATACGCCCGGTAAATTTCCTCAGAGAGATGCGCCCGCCCATTGGATTCCAAAATCGCGTCGCTGAAATTCTCGATCCCCAGGCTAAGCCGGGTGACGCCCATTTCTTTCAGATCCTTGAGCTTGTGCTGCTGCAATGTGCCCGGCTCGCACTCGAACGTGACTTCCTTCGCCCCGTCCCACGGCAAGAGCGGCTGTAACCGGTCGAACAACCCCTTGAGCTGGCTGCCGCTCAGGTACGACGGCGTTCCCCCGCCGAAGTAAATGAACTGCACCTTCCGCCCGCCGACGACCGGCAGCTTGCTGTAGAGTTCGACTTCCTTCACCAGAGCATCGAGATAGGTCTCGACGTCGCGGGCGTTCTTGTCGGTGTAGACGCGGAAGTAGCAGAACTTGCACCGCTTTCGGCAAAACGGGATGTGAAGATACAAACCCAGCGGCGTGTCCGGCCGCGGCGCTTCATTCAAAACGCGCATCGCGTCCGGCAGAAACGAAGCGTTCCAGGCGGAAAACGGCGGATAATTCGCGACGAAATAGTTCCCCAGCCCCGTTTTCTCCTGAGACGTCTCGGTCAGCATCGCGCAAGCCTCCAGTCAAAGTGCAGTGGTCTGTGTTCATTATAAAGGGGAATCGCCTCAGCGAAAGGGAATATCATTCACGGGCGAGTCGGGCGGCGTCAGCCCCCGGAGAGTGTTGACATTAAAGTGTAACCACTCCGGGGGCTGACGCCGCCCGGCTCGCCATTACTCGGTTGGTTTTCCTTGACGCCGCCGCTTCCGTCCAGTATCGAGGAGGGACCGCGACAACCCGAATTCTTCCCCTCATAGGCCAACTTATTCCATGATGGCTTCCTCACAAACCAACTTCGGCAAATACATGGCCCTGACGGCCGCCCTGCTTGGCTGGCTTTTCGACGGCTTGGAAATGGGTCTCTTCCCCCTCACCGCGCGCTCGGCCTTGCTCGATCTCGGCGTCGAAGTGAACGACATGCCGCGTTGGCTCGGCGTCATCACCGCCTTCTTCCTTGTCGGGGCGGCAACGGGCGGCGTTCTCTTCGGCTGGCTCGGCGATCGCCTCGGTCGCGTCAAGGCGATGATCCTCTCCGTCCTCACCTACGCGGTCTTTAGCGGTCTATGCGGGTTCGCCACGTCGCCCACGCAGATCGGCATTCTTCGCTTTATCGCCGCTCTCGGCATGGGCGGCGAATGGTCCCTCGGCGTCGCCCTCATCAACGAAATTTGGCCCGGAAAATCCCGGGCCTTTCTCGCCGGCCTTATCGGCGCGGCTGCCAACGTCGGCTACCTCATCATCGCCCTGGTCGGCGGCGCCGTCATCGCCAACGTCCAGCATGTGCGTGAGTTTTTCCTGCAATCGGGCCTCTCCGAATCCTGGGTCGATTATCTCGTAACCTCCGAAAATAAAGGCTGGCGGCTGCTCATGATGTTCGGCGCCGCCCCCGCCCTGATTACGCTCTTCATCCGCATGTTCGTTCCCGAATCGCATCGTTGGGAACAGGAACGCGACAAGGGCGCCACGGCGCACTGGGCCAACCGCGACCTCCTCGCGGTTCTGGTCGGCGCCTGCGCCGCGTGCGGCATCATCGTTCTCTGGGCGCTGGAAGATCTTCCCGTCGCCCTGCAAATCGGCGGCACCGTCGTCGGCCTCGCCATCGTCACCAGCGGCTACCTATTCCCCGTCATCCAGTATCTGCGCCGCGCGCCGGAAGTGGTGTCGAGCACGAATCCCCGTCGCGGCACGCTCAGCTTGATGCTCATCGCCGCCTGTCTCAGCGGCGTCGCCCTGCTCGGCACCTGGGGCACCGTACAACAAATGCCGCCCTGGTCCGGTTCGCTGCATGCCGCGCCCAGCGACGCTGCTTCTCAGGTGCAGATTTGGTCCGCAGTCGGCGCCATTCTCGGCACGATTCTCGCGGCTTTGATCGCCGACTACCTTGGCCGCCGCATCACTTACTTCCTCTTATGCCTCGGCTCGCTCGTTATCGTCAATGTCGTGTTCCGCGTCACGGACACTTTCGATAATCAACTGCTCTTGCTCATCTTCCTGGCGGGCGCCATTACGGCATCCTTCTACGGCTGGCTTCCCTTATATCTTCCGGAACTTTTCCCCACGCGCGTCCGCGCCACCGGGCAGGGCTTCGGTTTCAACTTCGGCCGCGTCATCGCCGCCATCGGCGTTCTGCAACTCGGCAATCTCAAAGCGCTGTTCACGCCGTATGGCTGGAGCCAGGGCGAGATATTTTCCGTCCTCGCCTACATCTACGTCGCCGGCATGATCCTCATCTGGTTCGCCCCCGAAACCAAAGGCAAACCCCTGCCGGAGTGATCGCGTTGTGGTGCCGGTATTCTACCGGCACGAGTCACCGCCTCGTCGTTGTGGTGCCGGTATTCTACCGGCACGAAAAATTTTTTTGCTTCGCCTCGTCTTCATTTTCGAGTTTTCGCCGCTTTTCGTGCCGGTAGAATACCGGCACCACAGGAGTCAGGCCATGACTTTATCCGCGTTTCGTCTCGACTATCAAGACAACATCGCCGTGCTCACGTTCGACATGCCGGGCAGCAGGGCGAATACCTTGGGGCAAGCCGTTCAAGCGGAATTAGAGGAAGTCCTCGCCGCCCTGGAAAAACGCACCGATCTGCACGGTTTGATCCTGCAAAGCGCCAAGCCCGGCATGTTCATCGCCGGCGCGGACATCAAGGAACTGGGCGGCCCCGTCGCGGAGACGGAGAAAATTCGTCAACTCGTCCGCCGCGGTCTCGACATCATCTGGCGCTTCGAGGAGCTTCCCTTCCCGACCGTCGCCGTCATCGACGGCTCGTGTCTGGGCGGCGGATTGGAACTTTCGCTCGGTTTCGACTATCGCCTTGCCGGTAGTCATCCGCGTTGCGAGATCGGCCTGCCCGAGGTGAAACTCGGCATTATTCCCGGCTGGGGCGGCACGCAACGGCTCACCCGGGTCGTCGGTCCCAACATCGCGCTGGAAATGATTACCACCGGCGAAAGCGCGAACGCCCCGCGCGCCGCCGCCATCGGCCTGGTATTCGACTCTCTCGCCAGCGCTAAGCTGGATGCCGAGGCAAAGCGACTCCTGGCCTGGGCGCATTCGTCCGGTGATTGGAAAGATGTTCGCCACAAGAAACGGCTGCCCGTCGGACTCAGCGAAGATCAGCTTCGCTACACGATCGACGTCGCCCGAGGCATGGTGCTGAGCAAGACGAAGGGACAACTTCCCGCCCCGCTCGCCGCCATCGACGCCATCGAGCAAGGGTGCAACCTTCCATTGCGCGAGGGTCTCGCCGTCGAATCCGTGACGTTCATTCCGTTGGTCGGCAGCGAGGTCTCACGCAATCTCATCGCCGTCTTTTTCATGAATCAGCGGGTGGCGAAAGACCCCGGCGTCGCCGATGCATCCCTTCAACCGACGCCCGTACACAAAGTCGCGGTGCTCGGCGCCGGCATCATGGGGGCGGGGATCGCGGGCGCCCACGCCCGCCGCGGCGTCCCAGCCCGCCTTCTCGATAGCCAACCGGGCGCGGTCGAGAAAGGCATCGCCGGCATCACGAAGTCGATTCAGGGTCGCATCGAAGCCGGCAAGATGACCCACGCCGACTTACTCAAGGCTGTCTCGCTATTGCAACCGACCGGCCATCTCAAGGATTTGGCAGATTGCGACGTCGTCATCGAAGCCGTCGTCGAAAATGAACAAGTGAAGACCGATCTGCTCAAACAACTCGGCGAAATCGTGCCGGCGACCGCCATCGTGGCCTCCAACACGTCGACGATCTCCATCACCCGCATGGCGAGCGCCTGGAAAAATCCCGCGAACTTCGCCGGCTTGCACTTCTTCAATCCCGTCGACCGCATGCCGCTGGTCGAAGTCATCCGCGGAGAGCAAACCAGCGATCAGACGGTTGTCACGCTGGTCGCCCTCGCCCGCCGCATCGGCAAGACGCCCATCGTCGTCAAGGACTGCCCGGGCTTTCTCGTCAACCGCATTCTCTTTCCGTACCTCAACGAATCGCTCGCCTTGCTGGAGGAAGGCGTCGACCCGCGCGCCATTGACAAGGCCGCGACGGGGTTTGGCATGCCGATGGGGCCGATCACGCTTAGCGACGTCGTCGGTCTGGACACCTGCCTTTACGCGGGTCGAGTCATTCAGACAGCCTATCCCGACCGCGCTCGTCCAAGCGGCATCCTGGCGGATTTGGTGAAGCGAGGCCGTCTGGGTCAAAAGAGCGGCGCCGGCTTTTACAGTTTCGCGAAGGGGCCGCGCGGCATCGACGATCCCGCCTTGAACGAGATTCTGACGCCCTTCCGAACGGGAAATTCCAAGCCTGATGCGAAGGAAATCGTCGAACGTCTTTTTTTGCCGATGCTGGTCGAGGCGAGTCTGGTCTTAAGCGAAGGCATCGTCCGCGACCCCATCGATGTCGATATGGGGTTGATTCTGGGGATCGGATTTCCTACCTTTCGCGGCGGTTTGTTGCGCTGGGCCGACACTCTCGGCCTCAAGCAGGTGCTTGAGAAGCTGGCAAAGTACGAGAAGCTGGGCGCCCGTTATCAGCCGACGGAACAGATGAAACGCCTGGCAGCCGACGGAAACGGGTTCTTCGCGCGTTAGCCGCTGGCGGCTTAGCGTCACGAACCTTTGCCAAACGCGCGAAGCCGCAATCGGGGTCAAGGATGGCCAATTTTCAAACACACGTCGGAACGGCCGCGGTCCTCGGTGTCGCGTATGGCGCCGCCGGAGCGCTCCTGTGGCAATACGATTGGGGAGTCGTCCTACTCGCGACCGGTCTCACCATGCTCGGCGGCATGTTGCCCGATCTGGACAGCGACAGCGGCCGGCCCGTGCGCGAACTGTCCACGCTTGCCGCCTTCATCTTCCCCATCTTGTTTATCCCCCGACTACGGCATTGGGGCTTGACGATCGAGCAGGGCTTCGTCATCATCATCGGGGCCAATCTCCTCATTCGCTACGGCCTGGCCGCCATCATTCGCCGCATCAGCGTCCATCGCGGCATGTTCCATAGCCTGCCCGCGCTCGCCATCTCCGGATTGGCGGTCTTCCTGGTCTATCACAACGACAACTACATGGAGCGCTACTACTTGGCCGGGTCCGTGATGATCGGCTTTCTATCGCACTTGGTGCTCGATGAACTTTACGCCGTCAATTTCAACGGCATCATCTTCAAGTTCAACAAGTTTGCCGGCTCGGCGATCAAGTTCTATTCGTCGTCGTGGAAGGCCAATTTGATCACCTACGGTCTGCTTTTCGGCCTCGGCTGGATGGCGTGGGAGACGATCGGAAACTACGACCCGGACGCGCCCATCGCGACCAACGAACGGAGGTTTTTCAATTCGAAGCGAGGGGGCGGCGGCGGCGGTGATCGCGTCTATCGCCAGGTGATCCGCCCCGGCGGCAATTGAATGACTCCAATGCCAAAGCAAGGGTCTTCGTTGTGAGGTTTCCGCCGCTTCGCAGACTTGGTATCATGGACATAAGACAGTATCGCTTGAACTAGGGACCGGATTATCCGCCGTGGGAAAACACGTCAGTCTACCAAAAACCGCGTTGGAGGATGTCGCATCCCTCGTGCGGCTTGACCGCCAACAGACGGTTTCGTTGGCGGAATGCTTCACATGGCCCGAATCGATCGGCCCAATCGGACAGAGTTTCATTCATGTCGTCTCCGAGCGAATAAGGGTAGATCTTGAGCAAGCCGAGTCAATCATTTTGGTTTGCCAGTTTTTGCTCACGGTAGTCGAAGGTGGCAGTCCAGTTGGAGAAGTCCTAGATGATCTGCGGGAGTTCATCGCCAAAAACGACTTCTCGACCGATAAAGAAGCGTTGTCGGCGTTTGATCTGCGACGCAACGACTTGGTATCGTTGCTTGCACCGAAGCCAAGCCGAGTTCGCGCACAGAAAGTGCGGTATCTTGGCGAAGTTTTTCCAACAGTGGAATCCTTCCGCACAGTATGTGAGCTGCGGCCTGTATTCGAGGGTCCGGCCGGTCACGAAGAAATCATTGGCTATGTTTCGGTCGTGTTGCTAAAAGTGAAGTTGTCCGATTCGGATGGCGAAGAAAGTACGGTCCACCTTCAACTTTCGCCCGGCAAGATGAGAGACTTGGAAAAGATCATCAAGCGAACAAACGAAAAGTTGGCCACGATTCAGAGTAAATTTGGAGACGAACTTCTTGGCAGCAGGGTCGAGGAGTGAAATCATGCAATCATCGAATCGTAAAAAAGTAAGGGCGACCGAACCGTATGCCGCACGGTTGGCAAGGCAGGTTACTGCCGGCGCGGGCAAGCGGCATGACCGAATCGAGAGCGGTGAGACGTCGCGAAGGATCAGTGTCCGCATTCACGGTCGGTATCATTACGATCCATTGCGTTCGACGCCGGAGGACTTTCGCCGCTTCATGTGGGCGGCGTTGCCGTTGCTGCGGAATGAGGCAATCGCAAAAGGCTTTACCGAATCGCAAGCGCAAAGGATGCTTGTTGAAGCGTTTGAGATCGTGCAGGATTCCTCTGACAAGCTCTGGTTCAAGCTGAAAGCCCAGACGACGGAAGACGCGGAGCGCTCACGCACCGAGTCGGTTGGCGGCATCACGCCTGTTGCGGGGCCGCCAGTCCAAGAATTGCACCCGCTGCCGGAGTTCGCATGGAGCGAAACATCCTACCGCGCGAGAAAGGCGGTTGAGGAATTCAGCGAAGATACCCATGCCAATTATTCAGCCCGTCCATGAATCTATTGCGCCCCTTACGCAAGGTGATATCCTCAAAGGGGTGTGTCTTTTTTCCACGAAGAATTCGTGGTCCAACGGCGGCGAGTGCGCGCCAACAAGCAATACCCTGTCGCTCGTTCTTTCGCGGCCGTGCGTTGCCGCCCATGGGGCGTGGGTCGTCGTCGCATTGATCCAGCAGTACAAGAACAAACTCCCTGCCGAATTCTCTTCCTATGAAGCAGCCTTGGACTTCTTCACCACGATCCGCGACGGACAGACGACGCCGGACCAATTCTACCTCGGGCAAATTCCGAACTTTGCCGGCGTGTTTTGCGCTAGGTTTGATTCACTTCACACGATTCAATTGCCAATGGAGGGCACGCCAGAACGGGCCAAGTTTCTCGCAACTATGAGAATCGCCAGTCTTGATGTCGCATTTGCACACGATCTTCATGTCCGGCAATTCAGAGCATTTGCTAGTCTCGGGTTTGACGACCATAGGTGGTTTACGACCGACGACCTCCGCGCATTGATCGCCGTAGCAAAAAAGGACGAAGCAAACCTAAGGGCGGACTTGGCGAACGCAACTGCCAAGTTGGAGATGGGGCAGTCTCAGGGATTCCACCACCCAAGTGAAAAAGCAAAGCACGAATCGGAATCCCAACGCGTTCAACAGAAGATCGATAAACTGATCGCGGCTACCGCGCCTTACAAGGACGAATTGGCCAGACGCGAGGTCGCCTCGCGAGCCCAAATTTGATTCTCTAACAGCTATAAAGGTGGCGCCGTAGCGACGCGCCGCACCAATTCCGGCAACACCGTCCCCGATGGCCCCAGAAGCGAGACATCGACTCCTTGCGTCGCCGGCGTCGCTTGAAGATTGACCTCGATCACGCGCGCTTTGTGTTCGTGCGCCGTCGCGATCAATCCCGCAGCCGGATACACCATGGCGCTGGTTCCCACGACCAGGAGACACTGGCAACGCACGACCGCCAACTCGGCCCGGGACCAAATGGTGGCAGGCAACATTTCCTCGAACCAAACGACGTCGGGTCGAAGCAGGGAGTTGCATTTTTCGCAATGCGGAAGATCGGGCAACGCTTCGACGCCGCGTTCGACGATGTAGGGGCACTCCGTGCAGCGCACGCGGCGGATGCTGCCGTGAATCTCCAGGACGTTGACGCTGCCCGCCGCCTGATGCAACCCGTCGACGTTCTGCGTGATGAGCGCGAAGTCGTCGCCGAATCGTTGCTCCAAATCGACCAGCGCCCGATGGCCGGCGTTGGGCTGGACTTCGGCGAGGTTGGCACGGCGAAGGTTGTAGAAACGCCAAACCTGACGCGGATCGCGCGCGAACGCGCGCGGCGTGGCCACATCCTCGACGCGCTGTCCTTCCCACAGACCGCCTTGGCCGCGAAACGTCGCCAATCCGCTTTCGGCCGAGATGCCCGCGCCGGTGAGCACGGCCACGCGCGACGCCGCCTTTAGGAACGAAGCCGCCTGCTCCAGCCCTTCTTCCCAATCGCTTTCGCCCACATGCGGATGCATGAGTTGCTCCTCCGGCTGTCGTCAATAATCGCCCCACTCCTGCCGTCCCCGCGAGCGCGGCCGATCGTCCCAATCGTCGTCATAAAATTGATGATCGAAGGAACGATGCTGAAAGAAATCGCGCACCCGGCCACTCATCAACATGCAGATGGTGATGACGGCATAGACGATCAGCAGAATGTAGATCACGATTTGGACGACGATCTCCATCCACATCAAGCCCCCCATATCGCGCATCATGGGGTTGGCTTGCAGGAAACGCGAGGCGGCCGGCGCTTGGATCGCGATATCGTAGATGCCCGAGCCGAGAAAAAACGGGATCATCAACCAAGCGTTGGTGAGAGCGAGAATCCGACCCCAATTCGACTGACTGACCAGGCCGATGCCCGAGATGAGCATCGTGATGAAACACGCGACGCCCCCGCCCATGCTCCCCCATTTCATGACGTGATAGACGGGGATCTCGCGAGATCCCCGTCTATCACGTCATGAAATGGGGGAGCATGGG
>Ga0163144_10018898_pt1 | contig 13906 bp, 12 predicted proteins | sample OliLak19BULKMAT1_FD_123175 | JGI IMG/M metagenome (GOLD analysis project Ga0163144, IMG submission 123175) | Freshwater microbial mat bacterial communities from Lake Vanda, McMurdo Dry Valleys, Antarctica - Oligotrophic Lake LV.19.BULKMAT1 | ecosystem: Environmental > Aquatic > Freshwater >... | reverse complement strand
TCGTTGGCGAACTGATTGTTGTATTTGACCACATCGCCCTTGAACGTCACCAGGGCGGCGCTGCCGTCGAAAAGTCCTGCGATGGCGCCGTTGTGGCGGCTGGCCGGGAGGTTCCAAAACTCGGCGGGACCGGTAGGTTCGTTGATGCCGATGGCTCCGTTGTCGATGCTGACCGCGTTCTCCTCGAGAAAGACGGCCACGGATGATGGCTGCCGCACTTCGCTCTCGCGGATGTAGCCCTTGAATCCCGGGATCGGACCGAACGCGGTCGGGCACCCCAGCCAGACCGAAATCGAATAGCTGCGGTTGTGGGCGAAGCGCCCCGTGCCGAGCCCGCGGACCACCGCCTTCGAGCTGGGACACCGGTAGATGTCCGTGCTCGAGTTGTAGCGGAAGAGGATCCCGTCCTTCACATCGTTGGTGTAGTTGACGCTCCACTGCTGGACGTTGCCCTTGATCCACGAATTTGGGGTGGCCGAAGTGCCGTTGACATTGTTGTCGAGCAGCGCGCCCCCGTTGTCGTCGGCGTAGAGCTTGTAGCAGATCATGAGCTGCTTCGTGTTGTTCAGGCAGGCGGTTGTCAGGCCCTTGGCCTTGGCCCGGCTGAGCGCGGGCAGAAGCATGCCGGCAAGGATCGCGATGATGGCGATGACCACGAGAAGCTCGATCAGGGTGAAGGCCTCGGGCCGTTGGTTCGCCTGGGGGCTTCGAAGGTGGTTTTTCGCTGGCGGTCGCAGACTCATCTGGAGCGTAGTATAGCTGAGGCGTGGATGTGTCGAGCGACTGTGGTCGTTTTGGGCCTAAAGTGCAGTTGTTCGCCGCGTCGGACTGTCTAGCGTGCGGAACGACAATTTTCTCCCAGCCCCAATCTCTCCATATGATCAACCCTAAGAATCTTGCCTCGTCGCCCCGTCGCCTCGGGCCTATCGCCTTTGCCGCCGCGTTTCTCGGGCTGTCCCTTGCTGCGGGTGCGCAGCAGCTCTCCAATGTCTGGAAGGTCGCGGCTGGAAGCCGTCCTTACATCCTCGCGGCCTCGGATGGTCAGCGGGGCGTCGGCGCGAGCCCGGTTTCGGGCAATGTGATCGTCGTCAGCCGTGTCGCTGCGACCAACGCGGTATATGTCCTCGACGGAGCGACTGGCGCCGATGTCGGCATCCTCAATCCGGTCGATCCGATCTCCGGCGTCTCGCTGATCTCGGGCGGCACTTTCGTGGTCAACGGGGCCGGAGTGGCCGACGACGGGGCCGTCTACGTGGGGAACCTGACCACATCGACTGTGACCCCCAATCTCCGCATCTATCGTTGGTCGACCGACTCGGTGGATCCGACCAACACGCCTGTGCTGGCGTTTGGCGGCGATCCCGCTTCAGGAACCAATTCCATTCGTTGGGGCGATGCGCTGGCTGTGCGCGGTTCCGGAACGAACACCGAGATTCTTGTCACTTCCGCGCTGCGTTTCGTGACGCTGCTCCGCACGGCGGATGGAACCAACTTCACGCCCACGTTCCTGACGATCACCAACATCGCATCGGGAAATCCCATGCAGCGTGGCGTGGCCTGGGCCGACGGGAATTCATTCTGGGGCAAAGACTCCGGTGCGAGCGCGCCCCTGCGTCGGCTCCGCTACGATCTCGCGACGCGCAATGCCTGGGTGGAGCGGACGATCGCGACGACGGCATTCCCGGCGGACATCACGTCATTGGGTTATCTTCCGACCAACGGATTGCTGGCGGGCATGCTGTATTCCGCAGCCAATGCCCCGGTTGGAATCCGGCTGTTCGACGCCTCCTACTACAACGCGGCGCTTGATCCGATCTCCTTCGCCGGAACGAACAGCCTCTCCAGCTCCAACGTGAACGGAAACCGAGTTGGCTCGATCAGTTTTTATGGAACCAACCGGGTCGTCTACCTGAGCGCCAATAATGGTCTGGCGATGGACCACATCCTCTATCCGTCCGGCAGCGTGCCACCGGCGATTTCAACTCAGCCTGCGTCGACTGCGGTGTATGCCGGAGCGTCCAACGTCCTCTTCACAGTGGGCGTGAGCGGTGTTCCTCCGTTCGGGTATCGATGGTTTTTCCAATCGAACCTCATTTCCAACGCGACCAACTCGTCCTACACGGTTCCGCTGGCGGTCGACGCCGCGGCTGGCGCCTACCATGTGGTCGTAACCAACCTTGGCGGGTCGGTCACCAGCGTCGTCGCCAACCTCACACTGCTGCCGACGCTCAACTCCTCGTTGTCTTCGGTGGCGTGGGAAGCGCCCGCCGGTTCGAGGCCCTATCTGTCCGCTTCCGACAGTTCCCAACGAAGCCTCGCCTTCAATCCGGCGACCTTGAATCTGCTTGTCGTCTCCAGGGCCCAGACCAACGCCGTCATCGTGTTGGATGCGCTCACCGGGGCGGAGAAGCACGGACTCGTGATCGACGCCTCCGTCGTTTCGGGCGGCACCTTCGCCCTTAACCAGATCGCCGTGACGGATGACGGCGTTGTCTTGGGCGCCAATCTCACCACCGCCGCCGCCAGCCCGCTGTTCAACATCTACCGCTGGGACAACGACGGTCCCGCCACGGCTCCCCTCCTGGTCGGCCAGCACGACCCCGGCGCGCCCACGGGCATTCCGGTGGATCAGGCCCAGGCGAACATCCGCTGGGGTGATGCCATGGCGGTTCGTGGAGCCTACTCCAACTCGACGGTCGAAGTGATTCTGGCTCCGTCGACCGGAACCAACATTGCGATTCTTCGTGTCGATGGCAGTGGCTTCTTCTCCGCCGACCCTTCGGTGAATTCCCTGGTGCGGGTCTATGGAGCGCCCTCTGGCTTCGCTCATCTGGGAATCGCATGGGCCCCTGGAACGAATGCCTTCTGGGCGAAGGGTTCCGGCAGCCTGCTCCGTCTCGTCGAGTATGACTTCCTCGCTCGCACGGGTGTCGTGGTCCGCTCCTATCCGACCACATCGCCGCTCAGCGTGCCTCTTGCTTCAAGCGGCCCTTCGTATCATCCGGGGCTCAAGCTGCTGGGTGTCGTCGCGAACCAGGCTCCGGACAATGCCCGTCTCTACGACGTGTCGGATCTCGATCTCGGACCGGTCCTTCGCGACCAGAAGCTTTTCGGCACCGACAATCCGAACATCAACAACACGACGGCCAGCGCCTTCGGTGCCGGCAAATTTTTCGCCTTGAGCTCCAACAACGGCCTCATCGCGATGAACCTCAACAGCGCCTTCAATCCCGGCGTGCCGGTCTTCTCCCTCACCAACCAGTTCGCGGTCACCACCAACCTCGCTGCGACCAACAACTCGGTCATCGTCCACTGGCCCAGCACTCCGGGCCGCGTTTATCGGCTGGAATCGAAGGATGATCTTTCTGTCTCGAACTGGACCACGCAGGTCGACCTTTCGGCGCCGGCAGTCACGACGATCGTCACCAACATCGTCGACGGCGTGACCAATCGGGTATTTCGCGTGCGCGCGCTTTGATCGGGATGCGGGCCCTTGCTCCACGGCGGCTTCCGCGAGGTCGGAGGCCCCGTTCCTACTTTCGTCGACTTTCGCTACGTCCGATCTATGGCACCTTTTGCCTGGATCGGTGAAAGAGAATCAAATCACAGCCATGAAGACGGAATCCGTGAGACGAGGACTTGGGTCAACGACGGCCTTCACCCTGATCGAACTGCTTGTGGTCATCGCCATCATCGCGATCCTTGCCGGGATGCTGCTCCCGGCGCTTTCGAAAGCGAAAGCACGGGCGGAGCAGGCGGCCTGCATGAATAATCTCCGGCAGTTGGGGCAGGCCTGGCAGCTCTACAACAACGACAACGGCGGCCGCGTCGTTCGGAGCCATCCAGTCGAAGCCCCCAACGTGTGGATCAACGGGCGCATGGACATCGCCCTGGAATCGACGAACACCGCCTTCATCGCGAGCGGTCTCCTCTTCCGCTACAACGACAGCGTGCCGATCTACAAATGTCCGGCCGACCGCACGATCCGGCCCGGGTTTCCTGCCCCCGGCACCGTCCGGAGCTATGCCATCAACTCCTGGGTCGGCGGCCGCGCGTTGGGCGGCGGGAACAACGCCGATTTCTTGGTCATGGATCGCGACACGGACATCCGGAACCCGACACGCACCTGGGTGCTGATCGACGAACACGAGAAGAGCATCAACGACGGATGGTTCGCTGTGGACATGAGCGGCACTCGCGGAGTGCTGGATTTTCCTGCCACCCGCCACGGCAATTCGTTCAGTCTCGTCTTCGCAGATTCCCATGCCGAACCCTTCAAGTTGAATGACACCCGCATGCGCACTTGGAACCCGACCTGGGGAAGCGCCCCCGCGGTCTCCGCTCTGGCGAACCGTGACTGGACGAATCTTACGGCCGTCACGACCGTCAAGAGGTGACGTGTCCGCCCATTCGACTTTCAAAATCATCATTCTAAAACTGCAGTTCCTCATGGCGACGTTCGCCGGGGCCTGCGGATTTCTCCTTTCTACCGCTTTCATCGTCCAGGCCGCCGATGACGGGATGTTCGCCCGCGAAGTCGCGCCGGTCCTTATCCGCAAATGCCTCGTCTGCCACAACGAGGAGAAGTCCAAAGGCGGCTACCGGCTCGACGACACCTGGGCCCTCCTCAAGGCGGGTGATTCCGATAAGCCGCCCGTCGTGGCGGGCAAACCGGAGTCGAGCCCGCTCTTCTCGCTGCTGATCCATCCAGATGCCGATGAGCGGATGCCACAGAAGGACGAGCCGTTGCCCAAGGCGGACGTCGACGCCTTCCGTCGATGGATCGCCGCCGGGGCGGTTCTTCCTGAACAGCCGATCCGGCTGGCCACGCTCGTTCCACGGGTCCACGCCGCGCCTCCCGGCGGTTACCGTCGGGCCAACCCGGCCAACGCCATTGCTGTCACGCCCGATGGAAACCAGCTCGCGTCGGGTGGGATCAATGAGGTTCTCCTGTGGGATTCAGCCGGGACTGGTCTGCTCGGTCGGATGACCAATCTGCCTCCGCAGATCCAGGGCCTGGACTTCTCGCCCGATGGTTCGTGGCTGGCGGTGGCGGGCGGTTTATCCGGGCAGTTCGGCGAGGCCGTCGTGCAGAAACCCTCGGATCCAGGTTCCCGCAAGATGCTCGCAAGCCTCAAGGATCTTGCCCTGGACGTGCGCTTCAGTCCGGATGGCCGGCTTCTCGCCGTGTCGGGCGCCGACAATTCCGTCCGGCTTTTCTCCACTGTGGACTGGAAGCAGGCCCGCGTTCTCCAGTCGCATGCCGATTGGGTTCTCTCCGCTGCGTTCAGTGCCGACAGCAAGCATCTCGTCACCGCAAGCCTCGACAAGACTGTGCGTGTCTCGAATGTGGAGGACGGCCAGGTCGAAGCCACCTACATGAACCACGGCGCACCGGTGTTTGCCGCCGCATTCAGCGCCGACGGCAAGCTTGTGCTCAGTGGAGGCCGCGATCGCGCCGTCCATGGCTGGCGTGTCAGCGACGGGAAGGAACAGTTTCGTCTGAAGGAACCGGAAGGCGATATCCAGCGTCTGCTCGTCCGGAGCAACGACCTGTTCGTCGCTTCTGCGGACAAGCTCGTCCGCCAGTACCGCGTCGACACCAAGGCGCTCGTCCGGACGTTCCAGGGCCATCGTGATTGGGTGCAAAGTCTGGCTGTGCCGAAGGCTGGCAGCCTCATGTTCAGCGGCGGCTTTGACGGGGAAATCCGCGTTTGGAAGCTGGTAAACGGGGAACTGGAACGCCGCTTCGTCTCGACGCCCGGTTTCGAGCAGGCGAAGAAGTGAATCCAACCGCCATTACGCGTTGAGGCGTGTTTCAACCTCTCTTCGAACATGGTGCCGGTGGCGGGACTCGAACCCGGAAACTGTTGCGCTTCGTTTCGTGTAGATGACTGGCAAACAGCGTTTTGCGGAACTTGTCTCCGAAGCTTCCCGAATCGAAATGCTCTCTAAACGCAGTTTTTTGTCAGTAACTGTCAGTAAGATCCGGCTCGTCCGAGTCCGCTTTCACCGCCCCTCCCGCACCCGTCTCAACTCCTCGGTGCAGTCGTGCATGGCCTGGGAGTTGCGGTCGAGGCAGACGGCGAGCTTCAGGGCCGTGTCGTTCTGCGCGCCGAGGATTTTCGTCAGCGCCTCCTCATGTTCGAGGTGGGACTGCCTGAGGTCGGCGATCACCAGTTCGAGCCGGCGCACCAGCCACCAGATCACGCGGCCGCAGCCGGCCAGCAGCAGGCAGAACGCGGCGAGGAAGAGCCAGCGGTCGTTCATGCCGGCGGCATGGTCCACGGCGGTCAGGAACGGTTCGGTGGTCGAAAGCAGGTTCGTCATGGGGGATCACGCCCGTTCCAGCCGCACCATCGCGGCCTTCTTCAACGGCGCGCCGAAGCGGCAGAGCAGCGAGGCCACCACGGCGGTGAGGATCTGCCGGCGGTCGCGCTTCGAATAGACGATCTGCGACTGGTCGGCGTTGGTCTGGACGGAAATGCCTTCGCCGGGCGGGGCCGAAGTGCGGTCGAGCACCAGAAGCTCCCGGGCCAGTTCGCAGGTGGCCGCGGCCACGCCCCATGGCACCGCGTTCGACGGGAGGACATCCCCGCCGTCCCTGTCCGGGCAACCCTCCCGCGGCCATTGCAGCGCCTGCGTGGTCGTGCGGCGGGTGCCGTTGAAGACGAACTCCCCGTCGACCAGCCGCGTGGCCATGGCGAGCGCCTTCTCCTTGTTCGGCGTGGACGCTCCGGTCCAGGCCGTGGCGTAGAGATGCGCCTCGTGATACGCGTCGGCGTTCGCCACCGACGCATAGCTGTTCGCGTCGGCCCGGCCCGTGCCGTCTTCGATGACCAGGACCAGCGCCATGGATCACCTTTTGCCCGGCAGCCGGGGCACCGGCTGCTTGACCCGCAGCGTCTCCAGCTGGGCGGCGGAAAGCTCCTCGCCCGCGATCTGGCCCGCCTTCCACGCGGCGATGATGCGCCGGCTCCAGAGCCCCGTGACGGCGATGCGTCCATCGCCCAACGCCGTGGGCGCGACCGTGCCCGGGAACGTGGCCGCGCGCGTCCGCGTGCGTTCCGTGTCGTCGTGGTGCGTCAACATCGCGGGCAACCGCTTCAACCCGTCCTTCGCCTCCGAGGCGAACGCGCCGCGCAGCTGCCCGAGCTGCCCCAGCAACGCCGGGGCAAACGCCATCGTCCTCTCCGTCTCTTCAAATTCGTTCATGCTTCGTCTCCGATTGGCCGCCCGTCATCACGGCAGTCCCAGCCCCTGGCCGATCGTGTCGCGATACAGCGTGTGCAGGTCCGGCGCCTCGGTGCGGAACAGCGCGACGAACGCATATTTGAACCCGCTCCCCTGGTAGTTCCCCAGATGCAGATCGATGTTCGGCGTGGGCTGGAACGCCGCCGCCATGTTGCCGCCCTGCGCGGGCCATTGGCCGGTCGCGCCCTGGTGCCGCGCGGTGAACGCGGCGCCGAGGTTGAACTGGTTCGTCTGGAAGCCCGCGTGGTTGTAGGCCGGCGGATTCGTCACCGACGCGCTCACCCAGCCCGCGCTGGTGTTCAAGACCCCGAAGCCCGACTGCGCCTGGCCATACCAGTTGTGGCTGAACGACCACCACGGCGTGTAGGTGTCGTCCGAGCTGAACCCGCCGTGCGCTCCTCCCGTAAGTCCGGCGTGGCAGATGAAGAGGGTGAAGGCCGCGAAGCTCCCGGCGTTCAGGTTCGCGTCCACCAGCACCTCGCTGGCGACGCCGCTCGACCGCATCCCGTCCGCGCCCCACGTCGGGCCGTTGACCAGCGTGCCGTTCGTCGACTTCAGGCCGACCACGGCCGAACCCGTCCCCACGTTCTGCGTCGAGCGCAGGAGCCACGCGTCGACCAGCCCGTCCCAGGCGCCCATCCGCTTCAGTTCCCGCACGAAGGTCGAAACCTCCTCCTTCGCCTCCAGCGACAGTTCGGTTCCCCGCGCGGCCACACGGTTGAAATAGTCCTGCGCATCGGCGTCGAAGCGCCGCCTCAGCTGGAACTTCCGGCCATACGGCCGGTGGACCAGCCACGGCCCGCGGCTGAACGGCGCCCCGCTCCCGCCGGCCCCGGTCACGAAGTTTTCGGCCATGGTCATTCGCCCCGCGTGACCGCCTGCACCCGTTCGTGCAATGCCGTCCTGGTGCCGAACAGGCGCGCCATCTCCGCCACCCGCGCCTTCACCTCCGGCAGGTTGGCCGACTCCACGCCCGCGATCACCGTGTCGACGAGGTCGAGGCGCTCCTGCGCCCGGCGGCTCTTGATCCGCGCGATCCAGCCCAGCAAACCCGTCACGCCGACCAGCGCCACGTTCAACCCCGCGCTGAGCGCGTTCGGCGCCACGACCGACACGGCCGCGTTGGCCTCCTGCGCCACGGCCAACGGTCGCAGGATCTTTTCCGACACGGTGAAGACCACGTTGGTCGACCAGTTGGTGACGGTGAGCGGAACGACGTTCGTCGTGCGTTCCACGAGCACCTCGCCCGTCGCCCGGTTCGTCGCCGAATGCATCGCGACTTCCTCCACCGGGATCGTCCGCACCGTGGCCACGGGCTGACGTTGTTCCGTGAACATCGAGCCGCACCCGGTCAACGCCACCGCCAGGAAGATCATCGCCACCACGGGCGTGGTCCGCACCGCGATCTTCCTCAGCACCTCCGTGATGTCCCGCCCCTCGCGGCCCGCCTCAGCCCGGACCTCTTCCACCAACGGCACCGGCGCCGCAGCCGCGGAAGGCGCAGCCTCCCGCGCTCCCGCCTCCACTAGCGGCCTCCGCACCCGTCGCACAATCGGCATCAATCCATCCATAAATCCTCTCACTTTCTCACTTTCTCACCTGCCCACCTGCTCACCTGCCGTTTTGGCCTCCGGCATCAGGCATCCGGCATCTGGGATCAATTATTGTGCGTCACCGCCACGATCCGGACGTTCTTCGCCTCCCAGACCCGGCTCCAGTTCGCGCCGAGCTCCAGCTCCGCGTTCGTCGGCGAATCCCCCGCCACGCTCGCGCCCGTGAACTTCACCCCGCGCGGATGCAGCACATACCGGCGGCGGTTGATCAGCACCGTGTCGCTGTCCAGCGGCACGCGCGCGATCTCCACGCCCTCGCTGCCGAACCCGCCCTGCAGCGGGGCCGACTCCAGCCGCGCCGAACCCTTGGCGAACGCGCCCGGGCCGAAGAGATACGTCGTGTGGACCTGTCCGTCCGTCGTGCCCGCGCGCACCGGCAGGGTGTCGTCCATGACCACGCGCCGGCCCTGGAACGTGCGCAGCATCGCCTTGCCCTCGCTGTCGGGGATGAAGTCGATCAGGTCCAGCTTGCGCAGCGCCGCCTCCGTGGCCGAGTGCATCGCCACCGCCGTCAACCGGTCCGCGCGGTCGCCCAGCTTCAGGCACGCGTCGATGAAGGTGGAGCCGTTGAGCCGCGTGGCCGCCGACTGCCCCGCCACCGTCTCGGAATGGATCGCCAACAGGTTCGCCGCCATCGAGCCCGACGCGAAGAGGCCCTTCAGCGACGAGACCAGCAGGCCCTCGTCCGTCCGCGCCCAGTAGCCGGCCACGAGGTCCACGATGGCCTGCATCGGATCGTCGCCCGAGACGACCTTCGCCAGGTGGTTCACGCTCCACACCTGCGCGTCGTTGTGGATGCGGGCGATGTCCTGGTCGCTGGTGATCTTGTTCACCGCGAGCGAACCCGAGTCGCTCAGCAGCTGCCGCGTCGCCGTCAGGTCCTTCCAGAACGGCATCTTGACCTCGCGCCCGCCGCCCGCCGCGATCTCGTCGAACTCCGGCGCCGACTCGATGATCCCGCACTGCCCGAAGGCCGCGAGCTCCGCCGTCCGCTCGATCGCATAGTTTTCAAACTCCGTCGGGATGATGATGTCCGCCACTGCCGTCTTCGCCATAAGCCTGTCCTTCCTTTCCTAAATTGTTGTCCTACTCGTCGTCCTCGTTCTCCCTCTCGCCCTCTGCCGCGCAGCGGCCCCCTTCTTTCCCACTTTCCCACTTTCTCACTTTCTCACTTTCTCACTTTCTCACTTTCCCACCCGCTTCAACCGTTCCGCCGTCCTCGGATCCTGCTTCATCAGCCGCATCTGCTCCGTCAGGTTCCACGTGTCCTTCGAGAACGGATTGGGCCTCCCTGAAGCTGCCCCGCCGCCCCCCAGTGGCCGTGTGCCAGCACCCGAACCCGTGTTGGCTTCAAACAGATGGGGCGCTTCGGACACCTGGGCGTCCACCCACTCCTCCAGGGTCATCGGCGTCGCGCCGTCCTTGCCGGCGCGCACCGTTTGCCCGTCGGCGTCGAACGCCGTCGGCACACCGTCCACCAGCCGGAACACGCCGCGCGCCCGGGCCGTGATGTCGGGAATCGCGGTCGCGCGCAGTCCGCGCTTCGTCGCCACGCCGACGATCCCTTGGTCGATCTGGATGGCCACCAGCCGCGCACTGAGCGCGTCGCGCTCCGTTGTCGCGGCGGAAAGCTGCTGGTCGAAATCGCCCTTGAGCGACTTCACGCGGGCCTCGACCACCTTCTCGACTTCACCCGCCTTGAGCAGCGCCTCTTCGGCGGCCTTCGTGCTGGCCGTCCGCAACGACCGGACCTCGTCCGGGTCGATGCCCTCGTAACGCCTCTTCAAATCGTCGCGCTCCCTGAGCAGCGAGACGTTCGTGGTGCGGAACTCGTCGAGCTTCGCCTTGTCCACCGCACCCTCCACGTCGAGCAGCCATGCGCCCTCGCGCTCCGCGTAGAGGGGCAGGTGTTCCGCCGGGATCTCGTCCTTCGTCTTGAATCTGAACTTGAGGGCCATGGTGTCTTTTGCGGTCGGGCGGCGTTGCTGCGCCGCCTTTGGGTTGTGCGACCCGGTCCTTGTCCGACGTCCTTCATGGCCGCCCACCGGAACCCGGTCGTCCCGCGCCTCGCGGCGCACCTCCCTATACACCCGCCTCCGCAAACTTCCTCGCCCACGCCCTTCGATCCCACGCACCCAGCCGCACCCTCTCCCCGTCAGGCCGAATGCTGCCACCCCATTTTCCTTCGGAATCGGTTTGACCGCCTTTTCTCCTTTCCCACCCGCCCACCGGCTCACCCGCAGTCTTGGCCTTCGGCCGCCGTCCTTGCCGATCACGCACCGTGCCCCCGTCGGCCAAACCAAACCGCTGCCGCGCGCGACGGCGCCGTGTGCCAACACCTTCACTGGTGTTACGCTCGCGCGACGATCACCCCACCCAAAGAAAACCTGTCGGAAACCCCGTCACCCTCTTGACTACCCTCATAGGCGCTGCAGCGCATGGTTAGCAGCAGAACAGGGAGGGGAACCTTTGCCGGCGCGGGATTAACAGGAGGATTCGTGACGTTGATCTCCCATGGTTTAGGGTCCCTGTTACTCAGGAGGCGACGGTTTGTTCGGCATAGGCGTCTGCCGCTAATGAAAAGCGGTCGGATGAACGGGCGTCGTAGTAACGCTTGTCAAGTTCGGTGAAGGGATTGCGCTCTGTATGAGAGTCGCCGGGTATGGAATCGAGCATCGTCTGCCGCACGGCGCGGTCGCGCGGGTAAGGCTCGCCGAAAAAGTGGATGGCCTCCTGCACGGCTTGGGCGGCGTCAGCGAGATTCAGCGCGCGAAAAGCTGCGAGCGCCTCGGGCGCGAGAACGCCAGTGGAGTTGTGGAAGAACTGGTGAAAGCCGCCGTTGCAGACCTCGGTATCGAGCCAGTGGGCGGCCAGTAAAACGCCAATTGCGCGTGGCAGACGAGCGAACTGCTCGCTGAAAACCTCAGGACCGTCGTAGATGCTCACCGCGTCGCAATACGGAACGAGTGCGCGCCAGTATCGTTCTCCGGGTTTTGGTGTAGGAATGTTCATCTATCGGAGAGTGAGCGCGAGTCGCCTAACGACCCAAGCTCAGCGACCCGGCCCACGGGATGCGTGGATTGCAACCGGAGCGCGATGGCCGGGTTCGCTGCAACGCATGGTTAGACCACATGGATTCAGTCTCCATCTTTCTTCTCCTTCTTTATCGCCTCAATCTTCTGGCGATTCTGCTCCAACAATTCTCCAAGCTCCTTGTCGGTCATCTCTGGACCATCAAACAATCGCTTCATGGAGGCGTCAGCTACGGATTTCTGTCTCTTGATGGAACCCAACTTCTTCGTGCTTACTGGTTTCACAGTGCCATCGGGCAGTCGGGTGAACATCTCAAAACTGTCAGTGTCGGGCTTGAAAATGGTAATGGACTCAAGCGTGCCGTCGCCGTCTTCGTCGCTCTCGACCATCACCAACTTCCCGTCGGCGAGATAACTCCGCGAAGAAACAGCCAACACACCCAGATGATTGCGGCGGCTCATGGTCATCATCACCTTTGTCTTGCCGCGATACGCCGTCTCGATACGAACATCAATCTTGCCGTCCTTGTCGCGGTCAATCTCTGTCACCTTGTTGGTGATGCCCGACGTGTCCTGACCGTAACAGCCGAACGCGACCAACAAGAGAAAAGCTACGAGTGTTTTCATGGCGTGCGAATGTGGTCTAACGACCCAAGCTCAGCGACCCGGCCCACGAGGGCGTCCGATTGCAACCTGGACGCGATGGCCGGGTTAGATGCCATGAAGGGTTGAGGAACCCGGTCAAAGAAGGCCGGGTGGTGTCGATGAAAATAGACATCCTCGAATCCCGCATGACTTCCGTGATTTCAACCCCGAACCCCGCTCCCGGCAAGCCCGCAGAACCGCGCGCGACGCGGCCGTGTGCCAACACCTCCACTGGCGTTGCGCTCCGCGCGACGATCACCTCAACCAAAGAAAACCTGTCGGAAACCCCATCACCCTCTTGACTACCCTCATAGGCGCTGCAGCGCATGGTTAAACGTTTCGTTCATTGCGGATTGGTTGTGCTTGGCGGGATAGATTTGCCGGCGTCCTTTCGTTTGTTGGCCTCGACTGCCGCCGCGATGGCTAGTCCGATCGTGACGACGATGCCAACTGGAACCAAGATAAGCACTGGAAGCACACCTAACCATCCGACAGCAAGACCGGCGTTGCCACCAAGGGCGGTGGTGAGCAATGCCCATAAAGCGGGCACCCCAATTGTTATAGCACCTGACCAGATGGCGCAGCGAGTCAGCAAGGATTTCTTCGGCGGTGCTTCGGATTCAGGCTTCGTGTCTTCCGGTTGCATATCGCGTATGGAGTTACGAGTTGTTTGCTTGGCTTTCGTTCACGGTAGAAACGCAGAAACGCCTAACGACCCAAGCTCAGCGACGGCGACCACGAGGCGCGCCGATTGCAACCGCGACGGATCACCGGCGCTCGCTGCAGCGCATGGTTAGCAGCAGAACAGGGAGGGGAACCTTTGCCGGCGCGGGATTAACAGGAGGATTCGTGACGTTGATCTCCAGTGGTTTAGAGTCCCTGTTACTCAGGAGCCGTCATGGTTTTGGCGTCCTCCACAAAAATCCAATCGCTGTTGCGTTCGCAAGACAAATGCCTGCGCCTATCCAACCAATCGTGGATGAATAAGTGCCACCAGCGGCGATCGTGCGCAACCTACGCTCCACGTCGTAATCCGGTCGCTCGACCAAAACATTCTGTGCCTTCAACTCGCCATAGACACTGTAAGCATGTGTGCGATGTGCCGCCACCGCGAAGCTGCCGAGAAGAACCAAGGCAACTGCCGCTATCACATTGAGGATGATGAGTGTCAACTTCACAAGACGCGCGAATGACGGCTAACATTGTAATTAAGCCGCACTTGATGCAGCCTATCCCGCAGGCTGAGCGGCGATTTGCGTTTATACGCAAAGTAGGTAGGGGAATTTGCCCGTTTTAGCCAGCGCTTTCAGGCGGCCGATCACGCGGCCCCACCCGTCTTGAACCTCCGGGCCCCGGCAGGGA
>Ga0163144_10018897_pt1 | contig 13906 bp, 15 predicted proteins | sample OliLak19BULKMAT1_FD_123175 | JGI IMG/M metagenome (GOLD analysis project Ga0163144, IMG submission 123175) | Freshwater microbial mat bacterial communities from Lake Vanda, McMurdo Dry Valleys, Antarctica - Oligotrophic Lake LV.19.BULKMAT1 | ecosystem: Environmental > Aquatic > Freshwater >... | reverse complement strand
TGGGTTGAACTACTTTCCTCAACCCCATCCCAAGGCGTTTCGCTCAAGGGAGCCGCAAAGTATACATCGCTTTCCAAGAACGTCAACACCCGAAAAACCAAGTTTTGACGACTGACCCGACAGTTCAGAAGACCTTGTCTTGACGGGGTCGTAATTTTAGTCTGAAACAGCAAAGAGTAGATAGGTACATGCCTGCCTTGACAGCAGCACACCCATGCCCGAACGTCCGGCCATACCGGTTCGGGAATGCCCACATGCAACTGCGCGCCACACTTTCCTGCCTTTTCCTGGCTATTTCACTGGTTGCTGGCTGCGCCAGCATGCCAAGCGGTCCGTGGGTCGAGCTCAAGGGCAAGCGCATACCGATAGAAATCGCGGATGACAACGCAGAGCGCATGCGCGGCCTGATGTTCCGCGACGAGCTCGCTGCGGGCACCGGCATGCTGTTCATACACGACTTAGAGCAGCCGCAAGCCTACTGGATGAAGAACACCAGGATTCCGCTCGACATCCTGTATTTCGACAGCTCGCGCCGCCTGGTGTCGGCCCAGAGGCGTGTCCCGCCCTGCTCGGCTGGCGATCGCTGCCCACCTTATCCAAGCGAGGGCAGCGCCCTTTATGTCCTTGAACTCAACGCCGGCGAGGCCGACGCGATGGGCGTGAGGACAGGTGACACGATGATTTTCAGCGAAGACATCGCCGTCACTGCCAAACCTTGAATCACTGCCGACGCAGGCCCATTCAACCGGCATGAGCAAACAGCACCCATTGCCCGACTGGAACTCGCTGGCGCCGCTGGCCGACGACGACCTGCGCCTGTTCGATACCGCGATGTTGATCGCGCAGGACGAATATCCGCAGCTGGATGCCTGCGGCTACCGGGCGCAACTCGACGACTATGTGCGCGCCCTGCGGCCCCGCGTGGAGCGCGACCTCGACCTGCCGTCGCGGCTGACGGCGATCAATCGCTATCTTTATGAAGAAATCGGTTTCGCCGGTAACGACCGCCAATATGACGATCCCCGGAACAGTTATTTGAACGATGTCTTCGACCGCAAGCTCGGCATCCCGATTTCACTGGCCGTTGTCCAGATCGAGGTGATGCGCCGGCTGGGCATGCCGCTGGAAGGCATTTCCTTTCCCGGACATTTCCTGGTGCGGCTACCGGTGGATGACGGCATCCTGGTGATGGATCCGTTCAACCAGGGTCGCCCGGTATCCGTTGATGAGCTGCGCACACGGGCCACACCGCATCTGGGCGGACAAACCCCTGACGACCAGGAACTGCTGCAGATACTGGAGCCGGCCACGCACCGGACTATCCTGATGCGCATGCTGCGCAACCTGAAAGGGCTATACCTCGATCGCGGCGATTTCGAGCGGGTGGCGCGCAGCGCTGATCGCCTGCTCAAGCTGGCGCCGGACCTGCCCGAAGCCCTGCGCGACCGTGGTCTGGCCTATCACCAACTCGGTTACAGCCAAGGCGCCCGTGACGACTTGGCGCGTTACCTGCAGCTGACGCCCAACGCCGAGGACATGGATGCGGTGCGGACTATCCTGGTGGAAGCCAGCGGCGCCGGTGGCCGGCTCAACTGAAGACCAAATTCATTGGCAACAGGTCAGCCCGGCATCAGTTCAAAATCAGCCTTGGTGACGCCGCAGTCCGGGCAAACCCAGTTTTCGTCGATATCGTCCCATCGGGTGCCCGGCTCAATGCCTTCCTCGGGCAAACCGAGCGCCTCGTCGTAGATGAAACCGCAGACCACGCACATCCAGGTGCGATACGGCGTCGTGTCGTTCATTGCCATCTCATTTGCTGCGGGACGTATCATTGTCGCATCCCTGCACACACGATGACATGAAGCCGAGCCTGCCTTGGCCGCGCCGCGGCCTCTATTTGTTGACCCCGGATGAAAACGACACGGCGCGGCTGCTGGCACGTACGCGCCCCGCCCTCGCCGCTGGTGTTGCGCTGCTGCAATACCGCAACAAATCGGCCCACGCCGCCCTTCGGCACGAACAGGCGCTGGCCTTGCAGGCTCTATGCGCCGCACACAACACCCCCCTGATCATCAACGACGATTGGCGCCTTGCTGCGGAAATTGCCGCCGATGGCGCCCATCTGGGTTCGGACGACGGCGACCTGCAAGCGGCCCGCAGCGCCCTCGGCCCAGACGCCATCCTTGGTGTTTCCTGCTACGACGAACTTGCACGCGCCGAACATGCGATTGCCGCTGGTGCGAGCTATCTGGCCTTTGGCGCGTTTTTCCCCTCCAGCACCAAGCCTCTGGCGCGCACGGTGCCGCTGGTAATTCTCAACCAAGCCCGTCGCTTCGGGCTTCCACTGGTGGCCATCGGCGGGATAACCCCGGAAAATGCGCCGCTGGTGATCAAAGCCGGCGCAACCATGGTCGCCGCCATCAGCGCCGTATTCGATGCGCCTGATCCCGCCAACGCCGTCCGCCACTTCAACGCCTGCTTCGAGTGAATCGATGAACAACACGACCAGCCATGACTTGTTCACCCGCGCCCTCGAGCTGATGCCCGGCGGCGTAAATTCGCCGGTCCGCGCCTTCAAATCCGTCGGTGGCGAGCCTTTCTTCGCCAAGCGAGCCGAAGGTGCCTACCTGATCGATGTCGATGGCAACCGCTATGTCGACTACATCGGCAGTTGGGGCCCGATGATTGCCGGCCATGCCCATCCCGCCGTGCTCGACGCCGTGGCTAAAACCATGCGCGACGGCCTCAGCTTCGGCGTGCCGAATGCGCTGGAAGTGACCATGGCTGAAACCATCACGCGATTGGTACCCAGCTGCGAGATGGTGCGCATGGTCAACTCCGGCACCGAGGCAACGCTGTCGGCCATCCGGCTGGCCCGGGGCGCCACCGGGCGCACCAAGATCGTGAAATTCGAAGGCTGCTACCACGGCCACGGCGATTCTTTCCTCGTGAAAGCCGGCTCCGGCATGTTGACCATGGGGGTGCCGACATCGCCCGGCGTACCGAAGGCCTTGGCCGATCTCACGCTGACCTTGCCTTACAACGATTTCGATGCCGCAACGGCATTGTTCGACGAATGTGGCGGCGAGATTGCCTGCGTGATCGTCGAACCCATCGTTGGCAATGCCAACTGCATCCTGCCGCGTGACGGCTATTTGCAGCACCTTCGCGAACTGTGCACGCGTCATGGTGCGCTGCTGATCTTCGACGAAGTGATGACCGGCTTCCGCGTTGCATTGGGCGGCGCGCAGACGCGTTACGGTGTCCGCCCCGACCTGAGCACATTCGGCAAGATCATCGGCGGCGGCATGCCGGTCGGTGCCTACGGCGGACGCCGCGACCTGCTTGAACAGATCGCGCCGAGCGGCCCGATCTACCAGGCCGGTACACTGAGCGGCAACCCGGTGGCGATGGCGGCGGGCTTGGCGACACTGGAACTGATTCAGGCGCCGGGCTTCTATGAAGCGTTGGAAAAGCGCACGAACGAGCTTTGCAATGGTCTCGAAGCCGCCGCACGCGACGCCGGAATCGACGTCACCACCACACGCAGCTGCGCGATGTTCGGCCTTTATTTCACCGACCAGCACGTAGAGACCTATGATCAGGCCATCGCTTGCGACATCGCCGCGTTCAACCGTTTCTTCCACGGCATGCTCAAACGCGGCGTCTATTTTGCACCTTCCGCGTTCGAAGCCGGTTTCCTGTCCAGCGCCCATGGCGACATCGAGATCGCGCATACGCTGGCCGCCGCATATGAGGCTTTCATTGAGGCACGCGCATGAGCCGTAACGACATTCTGAAGTTTGAAACGCTGGCGGTTCATGCTGGCGCAGAACCCGATGGCGAAACTGGCGCCATTGCACCGCCGCTGCATTTTTCGACGACGTTCCGGCACGGCCCGGCCGGCGAGCGCGTGGCAGGTTACGAATACCTGCGCGAGGGCAATCCGACGCAGAGCCGGCTGGAAACCATGCTGGCGGCACTAGAGGGCGGCGACGCCGGACTCGCTTTCGCCTCTGGCCAGGCCGCGATGCTGGCGGCGATGCAGTCACTGCCAGCCGGCGCTCACATCCTGATTCCCGACGATTGCTACACCGGCCTGCGAGCGCTGTGCGCGGAGTTCCTGCCGGAAAAAAGCATTAGCACCACGGCGGTGGACATGGCCGACCTCGATGCCGTGCGCGCGGCGATAACTGCATCCACGAAAATGCTTTGGGCGGAAACACCTTCGAACCCGCAGCTCAAGGTCGCGGATATTGCCGGACTTTCGGTCATCGCGAAGGCGCATGGTGCGATGCTGTCCTGTGACAACACCTTCGCCACGCCCGCGCTGCAGCGACCGCTGTCATTGGGCGCCGATATCGTGATGCACTCGACCACGAAATATTTTGGCGGCCATAGCGATGCACTGGGCGGCGCCCTGGTTTTTGCGCGGCGCGATGCCTTCCATGACACCGTGGCGCATCGCCGGCACATCACCGGTTCGGTGGCTTCACCTTTCAATTCGTGGCTGATCCTGCGCGGTGCCCGCTCGCTGCCGGCACGCATGGCTTGGCATTGCCGCAATGCACTGGCCATCGCCGAATTCCTCGAAACGCATCCGGCCATCGAGGTCGTGCACTATCCCGGGCTCGCCTCGCATCCCAACCACATGGTTGCTTCAAGGCAGATGTCCGACTTCGGCGGCATGCTCAGCTTTCGCGTCAAAGGCGGTCGCGATGCCGCGCTGCGCGTGGCAGGGCGACTGCAGTTGATCCTCAACGCGACCTCGCTGGGCGGCTGCGAATCGCTGATCGAACACCGCGCTTCGGTCGAAGGCCCGAGGCCACTGTCGCCGGAGAACCTGCTGCGGCTTTCTGTCGGCCTGGAGAACGTCGAAGACCTGCTTGCGGATTTGCGACAGGCCTTGGCCGACTGAGGCACCTCCTGTTTTGAGCGCGCCGTCATCTGCGCTGGTGCCCAGGTTGCGACTGACCCGCTCCTGCAAGGGCTCTACCAGGCGCCGATGTTGGGCATCGACAACCACGGTTCCGCCGACGTCAATGGCGCACCCTTCTGCAGCAACTCGATGGAAATTCCATCAGGAGAGCGCACGAAGGCCATGCGCCCATCGCGCGGCGGACGGTTGATGGTGACGCCGTGCGCCTGCAGCCGCTCGCAGGCGGCATAGATGTCGTCCACTTCGAAGGCCAGGTGCCCGAAATTGCGGGCCGTGCCGTAGTCCTCGACGTCGTAGTTGAAGGTCAGCTCGACCTCGGCTTCGATATTGGCGGGCGCGGCCAGGTACAGCAGCGTGAAGCGGCCCTGCGGGTAATTGCGGCGGCGGGTTTCCACCAGCCCCAGCGCATCGCGGAAGAAGGCCAGCGAAGCGTCTAGGTCGCGTACGCGGACCATGGCATGCAGGTATCTCATCGGCGCAGTGCCGCCTCGAGTTCTGGATCGTCCAGGAAGAAGTCGGGCAGCAGCGCCCGGCTGGCGTCGACGGCATAGCCGGAAAAATCGGTGACGCCGGCATCGCGCAGCACCGTCTCATCCACCAGGAAGCGACCCGTGAGTTCGCGCGAGGGCGTGGTCACGATGGCGTGCGCGGCGTCGGCCATGATCTCGGGCGTGCGTCCGGCTTCGGCGTCCGCGCCCGGGATCATCTTCAACGCATCGGTGGCGATCACCGTGCGCGGCCACAGCGCATTCACCGCTACGCCCTGCGGTCCGAACTCGGCAGCGAGGCCCAGCGTCACGAAGCTCATGCCCATCTTCGCCAGCGTGTAGCCGGTGTGCGCGCCCCACCATTTCGGATCGAGGTTGATCGGCGGCGCCAGAGTGAGGATGTGCGGGTTGTCCGATTTCAGCAGTTGCGGCAGGCAGGCCTGCGCGCACAGGAAACTGCCGCGGCTGTTGACCTGCTGCATCAGGTCGAAGCGCTTCATCGGCGTATCCAGCGTACCGCGCAGCCAGATCGCGCTGGCGTTGTTGACCAGGATGTCGATGCCACCGAAACGCTGCACCGTTTGCGCGACAGCTGCGTGCACCTCATCCTCTTCGCGAATGTCGCACTTGATGGCCAGTGCTTTCCCGCCAGCCGCTTCGATGGCCGCCGCCGCTTCGTGGATGGTGCCGGGCAATTTCGGATTGGCGACGCTGGACTTGGCCGCCACCACGACGTTGGCGCCGTCGCGCGCCGCGCGCAGGGCGATGGCCAGCCCGATGCCTCGCGAGGCGCCGGTGATGAACAGGGTCTTGCCTTTCAGGGTGGGCATGGGTCGTCTCCGTGGATGCGTCGATAATAGGTTTGGATTATGGGCGTCGATTACCGGGCAAATGAAGCCTTCATCGTGCAGCTCAATCGTGCTGGAACTCGGGCAGATGCTCCAGCAAACGCTGCAACCGTTGGTGCGGGTCGTTTTCCAGCAGCAGCGCCTGTCGCTCCGCCATCATCAACGGCAGCCATTCGGCCAAACGCCAACCCACCCAGCCGGCATCCTCCAGCGCGGACTTTTCAAACGACACGCCGGCGCGATCCATCAGCCGCTGCAGCAGCGTGGCCAGCAGTTCGTGTTCGGGTCGCATCCGCTGAATCAGCGCTGTTTCCAGCCAGACCACGTCAGCGATGATTAGCCCGTTGTCGCGCACTTTGCTGCGCTCGACATGGAAACGCCGCGCGCCTTCGACGACGATGCCCAGCAGTCCTTGGTCGGTGGTCGAAAAGTCAACGATGCGCGCTTCGCAACCGATGGCGGCAGGCAGCGCCGACTCGCTGAACTCCTGGCCTTGGAGTATCAAACAGACGCCGAAACCGCTGCTGCTGCGCGCGCAATCGCGGATGAGGTCGAGGTAGCGCGGCTCGAAGATGCGCAGGGGCAGGCGGCCGCCCGGGAAGAGAACGGTGTTGAGCGGAAACAACGGGAGCGTTTCGATCGGCATCGCGGCAGTTTAACGGTCGCCATGCCCATGTAGGAGCGGCGCAAGCCGCGACAGTGGCCAAGCCACGACCAATCCATGCAAGCGGGACAGGGTAGAGATGACGACGGACCGTCGCGGGCGCTGGTCGCGGCTTGCGCCGCTCCTACACAGGTGCGGCGAGCAACGCCGCCAGCGTGCGGCGCGGTGCGGCCTCGAATCCACCGTTGGACATGAACACCAGATGGTCGCCATCGCGCACGATTTCGACGAGCCTTGCGACCAAGGCATCGACACTGGCGCTGGTTTCTCCTTGGCCTTTCAATGCAGCAATCACCTTGCCGGCATCCCAGGCCAGCTCAGGGCGATGCAGGAAGACCACGATGTCGGCACCGTCCAGCGACGGCGCGATTTGCTCGGCATGCGCACCCAAACGCATGGAATTGCTGCGCGGCTCCATAGCCACGACGATGCGCGCGCCGCCAACACGGGCACGCAGGCCTTCCAACGTGGTGCGGATGGCAGTGGGATGGTGGGCAAAATCGTCGTAGACCGTGACGCCGCGCGCGCAGCCCAGGTTTTCCAGTCGGCGTTTGACGCTGACAAAATCGGCCAGTGCCGGAATTACCGCGGCAAGGTCAACGCCAACGGCATGTGCGGCAGCGAGCGCCGCCAACCCATTCATAACGTTGTGACGGCCGACCAAGGGCCAGCGCACGGTGCCGATGACGCTGTCGGCATGCAACACGTCGAACTCCGAACCATCCTCACGCAGCAACTGCGCGCGCCAGTCGGCGTCAGCATCCATGGCGAAACGCTCAACCGGTGTCCAGCAGCCCATTGCCAGCACTTCGGCCAGCGCGCGATCCTCGCCGTTGACGATCAAGCGGCCGTTGCCGGGAACGATTCGCACAAGATGATGGAACTGGCGCTGGATCGCGGCGAGGTCGGGAAAGATGTCAGCGTGGTCGTATTCGAGGTTGTTGAGGATGGCCACCGTCGGCCGGTAGTGCACGAACTTGCTGCGTTTGTCGAAAAATGCGGTGTCGTATTCATCGGCCTCGACCACGAATTCGCTGCCGCTGCCGAGGCGCGCCGAGACGCCGAAATTTTCCGGCACGCCGCCGACCAGGAAGCCTGGATCACGCCCAGCCACGTCGAGCAGGTAGGCAAGTATCGAGGTGGTCGTGGTTTTTCCATGGGTACCGGCGACGGCCAGCGTGGCGCGGCCGGGCAGCACGTTGTCACGAAGCCATTCAGCCCCCGAGGTGTAGTTCAACCGTGCATCAAGCACGTGCTCGACCGCGGCATTGCCGCGCGAAAGGGCGTTGCCGACCACCACAACGTCCGTATCGTCGGAAATGTTTGCCGGCGAGTAGCCCTGCGAAAGCGTGATGCCCAGTTGCTCCAACTGCGTGGACATCGGCGGGTAGACGTTGGCATCGGAGCCATCCACCGCGTGGCCGAGTTCGCGCGCGAGCGCGGCGACGCCGCCCATGAAGGTGCCGGCAATGCCGAGAATGTGCAGTTTCAAGATTGTTCCACCTGGTCGTGCGCTGAAATGCGCTCAAGTCTGGTCGAGGCGACGGGATTCGCGCATCCATGCACTCATCAAATCGCTCGGGCCCTACACAGTCCATGCTCCGGGCGTTCGTCGATGCGCGAACCTGTGGCTCGCAAACGCATCAACTCACCCAACATCAACATGCGGGCTGATCGCCTCGATGATGCGGGTGAACACTTCATCGAGCGAACCCACGCCTTCGAGATGTGCGAGCTTGCCCTGATTGCGATAGAAATCCACCACCGGCGCCGTCTGCTGGTCATAAACCTTGAGGCGGTTGCGTACGGCATCCGGGCTGTCATCGGCGCGGCCTTCGGCCTTGGCGCGACCGGCAAGCCGTCCGACCAGAAGCTCGGTGTCGACATCCAGCTGCACAGCGATGTCCATGGGCTGGCCGACGCGGGCGAGCAAGGCGTCGAGGGCATTGGCCTGGGTGAGGTTGCGCGGATAGCCGTCGAGGATGAAACCGTTGCCGGTGTCGCTCCGGGTAAGGCGGTCTTCGAGCATGCCCAGCACAATCTCGTCGGAAACCAGATTGCCGGCGGCCATCACCGTCTTGGCCTGCAGGCCCAGCGGCGTGCCGGCGGCGACGGCGGCACGCAGCAGTTCGCCAGTGGATATGTGCGGCACCTGCAGGTGATCGCGGAGTTTCGCGGCCTGGGTGCCCTTGCCGGACCCCGGCGCGCCAAGTAGTACCAATCGCATGAGACTCACAACCCCCAAAAAAGGACGCACGGCCCAGTCTTCACCCCGTTTGGCTATAGTGGGGCCGCCGACTCGCCGTGCGGACAAGCCAAACTAATCGGCAGGCCCCGGCAAGTCAATCAAACACCGCCAAAGGCTTGATTCTTATGAGCATCCCATGAGCAAAGGAACCCTCCTTTACGCCCAGTCCGGCGGTGTCACCGCCGTCATCAACGCCACCGCCAGCGCCGTCATCCAGACCGCCCGCCGGCACCGGGTAAAGGTTCTCGCCGGCCGCAACGGCATCCTCGGCGTGCTGCGCGAACAACTCATCGACACTTCGAAGGAGTCGCTGGCAACGATAAAGGCCTTGGCCCATACGCCGGGTGGTGCCTTCGGCTCATGCCGCTACAAGCTCAAATCGCTCGACGTTGACCGGGCCAAATACGAACGGCTTCTGGCCGTGTTCAAAGCGCATGACGTGCGCTGGTTCCTCTACAACGGCGGCAACGATTCGGCCGATACGGCCCTCAAGATTTCGCAGCTGGCCCAGGCCAGCGGCTACCCGCTTACCTGCATCGGCGTGCCCAAGACGGTGGACAACGACTTGGTGCTGACCGACTGCTGCCCGGGCTTCGGATCGGCAGCGAAATACACTGCCGTTTCCGTCGCCGAAGCGGCGCTGGACGTGGCGGCAATGGCCGAAACATCTACCAAGGTCTTCGTCTACGAGGTCATGGGCCGGCACGCCGGCTGGCTGGCCGCTGCTGCCGGGCTTGCCGGCAAGACCGCCAGCGATGCGCCGCACATCATCCTGTTCCCGGAAGTGGTGTTCGACGAAGCCGCGTTCCTGGCCAAGGTCAAGCAGGTCGTCGCGAAGGTCGGCTATTGCGTTGTCGTCGTGTCTGAAGGCCTGCACCGCGCCGACGGCCGCTTCGTCGCCGAGAGCGAGGGTAGCGTCGATGCCTTCGGCCATTCCCAGTTGGGCGGCGTCGGCCCGCTGATCGCCGCCACGGTCAAGGACAAGCTGGGCGTCAAAGTGCACTGGACGGTACCCGACTACCTCCAGCGTTCCGCCCGCCATCTAGCCTCGAAGATAGATCTTGCCCACGCCGAAGCCGTCGGCAAGGCTGCCGTCGAATACGCGCTCAAGGGCATGAACGGCGTGATGCCGATCATCGTCCGCACTTCCGAGCAGCCCTATCGCTGGAAAATCCGGCCCGAGCCGCTGGCCAACATTGCCAATGCCGAAAAGAAGATGCCGGCGAATTTCATCCGCAAGGACGGCTACGGCATCACCGCGGCCTGCCGGCGCTATCTCGGACCACTGATCCGGGGTGAGGCAACGATGCCGTATGGGACGGACGGGTTACCCGAGCATGTCCGCATCAAGGGCGCCCCGATGGGGAAAAAGCTGCCTTCCTGGCAAGCCTGACCCCTAACGCAATCCGGGCACGATTTCCAGACTGGCGCAGCGTGCGAGATAGAACGATCATGCCGCGCTCGGCGCATTTTCCGCCGCCAACCGGCTTTGCTAACTGATGAATTTCCTGGGCGCATCGATCCTGCTTTCCATGCTGGCGATGCCGGTTATTGCCGCCGGGAACGCAGCACTGACCGTCCCGCCGGTTTCGTCCGACGCCGAAGCGCCCACAGGCGGCCGTACGCAGGCGCCGGTCGCCACCGCATCAAATTGGCTGATCCCGGCGCGCACCATCGTGTCGCTTGAACTGCTGCAGCCTGTCAGCACCAGGAGCGCAAAAGCCGGCGACCGCTTTGATCTGCGCGTCATGCAGGCCGTTACAATTTCCGGCCAAATTGCAATTCCTGCTGGCAGCCCCGCGCTTGGCGAGGTCATCCACGCGCAAAAAGGCGGTGTGTTCGGCAAGGCCGGCGAACTGCTGTTGACGATTCGTCACATCGATTTGAACGGCCAGCAAATTCCGATGCGCCTGTTCAAACCCGCACAAGGCAAGGACAGGGGCAACGCGGCCATGGCCACCACGATAACCGCCGCCGTGACCATACCCGTTGCCGGGATGTTCGCCGCCTTCATCAAGGGTGGCGAAATCGAGCTGCCTTCAGGCATGACCATCAGCGCCATCGTTGCCCGCGACACTGCATTGTCTGCACCCACTCCCGCATCCACCACCCACGAACAAGGATCAAAACCATGAGTAATTTTCGCCCTGCCCTTCTTGCTGTCACCCTGCTCGCTTGCATGGGCGGCGTCGACCCTGCCAGCGCACAGGAAGCAGAGGCCGCGGTAGCCGCTGCCGCTGAACCGGCGTCGGTGCCCGCCGCCGTTGCCGAAACCAGCGTATTCGGCCCTGCGGTCGTTGAGGCCATCGGCACTCCGTCCGAAGGCAAGGCCTTGGTGGTGTTCTTCCGTCCCAGCAAATTCGCTGGCGGCGCCGTCAGTTTCATTGTTCGTGAAAATGACTCCGAACTGGGCAAGCTGCGCAGCGGCAACTATTTCATTGCGCAGGTCGAGCCGGGGGCGCACACCTACACCGTGCACTCGGAAGCCAAGGATGTGACTACCGTGGAGGTTGAAGCTGGCGAGACCTATTTCATGACCGGTAGCATCACCATGGGTTTCATGGCCGGCCGTCCCAACCTGGCGCCTTCCGAGGTCACGGCCTTCGAGGCGGCATTGCCCAAGCTCAAGAAATCCAAGCCCCTGGAGTGAATGGCTGAACCCACTGGCCGCATCAGCGCAAGTCACTTGCTGCGAGCCTGCCACTCGACGCAAGCGCATGGCCAAGCCAGACGCTTTTTTGGCCGGTTGACGCACGCCAGTACGTTCAGGCCTTGAACCGGGCAAATAACTGCCTTATTCAGGCAATCCTCGACGCCCAAGCCAGCACTCGTCCAATCGCGATTCAAGCTGGCCCGGACCCGCTTGCCGGCATACTGGCTTATGCTTTAGCTTGGATTTTTGAGCACTTCCACGCCTGCGGGCGGCAACAGGACACGGAGAACACAATGAAATTTGCACAATGGGTTTCGCTTTCGGTGGCGGCCCTCGCTTTGGTCACGGCCCTGCCGGCTTCCGCCAAGGTCGAGAACAACAAGGGCTCTAGCAAGAACGCCGAGATTCCGGTTTGCGGCCGCGTGCTGGGCACCATCGCCCTCGTGGATGGTGACGGTCAGGGCTGGAAGGTGTACCAGTTGGGCGCGCCGTCGACCCTGCTCAAGACTTTCATCACCAAGTCCGGCTGCTTCAAGCTGGTCAACCGCGGCGCCGGCATGGAGGCCATCCAGCGCGAGCAGGCGCTCGCTGGTGGTGGCAACCTGCAGCGCGGCTCAAACGTCGGCGCCGGACAGATCAAGGCGGCTGACTGGCTGCTGGTGGCTGACGTCGCCGGGCAGAACCAGAACTCCGGCGGCAGCGCGCTCGGCGGCATCGCCGGCGGCCTGATTGGCGGTCGTTTCGGTGCATTGGCCGCCGGCATCAAGACCACCAAGGTCGAGGCCCAGACGGTCATCTCGCTGGTCAACACCCGCACATCCGAAGAGGAATACAACATCGAGGGCTTCGCCAAGAAATCCGACTTCTCGTTCGGCGCCGGCGGTTTCGCCGGCTGGGGCGGCGTCGGCGGCGGCGCTTACGAGAGCACTGATGCGGGCAAGGTGGTTGGCCTGGCCTTCCTCGACGCCTACCGGCAGCTGGTCACCCAGATGGGCGGCTTCAATGCCAACGTGGTCGCCGCAGCACCGCGCCAGACCTTCGTCACCCTTGGCGCGGTCGACATGAAGCGCTCGCCCTCGAACAGCTCCTCGGTAGTGCGCAAGCTGGACGGCGGCATGATGGTTTACCCGCTGGGCGCCAAGGAAGACATGTGGTGGGAAGTCGAGGACGAGAACGGCAACGTCGGCTGGATCATGAACGACAAGCTCGAACCCAAGAAGTGATCGCCCCGGGCTGAAGCACGTCCGAAGCCGCAAGAAGCCACTCCGGGCGACCGGGGTGGTTTTTTTGTTGGCTGGGCGGCGGAATCGCGGCTCTGGCTGGCGCCGCAACCCGCCCTCTGCGATACTCGCCCGCTGGCGGCTTAGGCCGCTTTTTGCTGACTATTCGGGGAATTCACATGTTCGAGCAATACGGTATGCACCTTGCGTTGGCCTGTGCGGCCATCGCCATCCTTTACGGCATCGTCGTCGCGAAATGGATCGTCGGCCAGCCGGCCGGCAACGAGAAGATGCAGAGCATCGCCGCGGCCATCCAGGAAGGCGCCGGCGCCTACCTGCGCCGCCAGTACCGCACCATCGCCATCGTCGGCGTCATCCTGTTCCTGGTGATCGGCTTCGTGCCGCAGCTGGGCTGGCCCACCGCGATCGGCTTTGCCCTGGGCGCGGTGCTGTCGGGCCTCGCCGGCTTCATCGGCATGTTCGTCTCGGTGCGCGCCAACGTGCGCACGGCCCAGGCCGCCACGCAGAGCCTGAATGCCGCACTGGCAGTCAGCTTCCGCGGCGGTGCGGTCACCGGCATGCTGGTGGTGGGACTGGGAATTCTCGGCGTGGCGGGCTACTTCATGCTGCTGATGGGCAACCAGGATCCGTCTGAGGCCACCCTCAAGTCGATTCTCAACCCGATGATCGGCCTGGCCTTCGGCAGCTCGCTGATCTCGATTTTCGCGCGTTTGGGCGGCGGCATCTTCACCAAGGGTGCTGATGTCGGTGCCGACATCGTCGGCAAGCTTGAAGCCGGGATTCCGGAAGATGACCCACGCAATCCGGCGGTGATCGCCGACAATG
>Ga0163144_10018895_pt1 | contig 13907 bp, 7 predicted proteins | sample OliLak19BULKMAT1_FD_123175 | JGI IMG/M metagenome (GOLD analysis project Ga0163144, IMG submission 123175) | Freshwater microbial mat bacterial communities from Lake Vanda, McMurdo Dry Valleys, Antarctica - Oligotrophic Lake LV.19.BULKMAT1 | ecosystem: Environmental > Aquatic > Freshwater > Lake... | reverse complement strand
TCCCGGTCCTGCTCGTGCAACACCATGATGTGACGGCCAATCCTGCCGACCGATTCACTTACCCCGCCCTGAATCATGTGTCCCCAGCCCGGTTGTTGCAGTGTGATACTTGTGGCCTGGCCGTAGGCGCTGATCACGACGACCGTTTTGGAAAGCAGACCCTGACTTTGATCCGCGCTCGGGATCGTCCGTACCCGCTTGCCTGTGGAGGCCAGCACCCCACGATCAATCAACACCTGCACCGCCCGAAGCACCGTTTTACGGTCCACGCCCAGCATTTCGGACAGCGCCGCGGATGACGGTAATGCGGCGCCGTCTTTCCATTGCCCGCGATCGATCTGTGAACGCAAGCTTCGGATGACCCTTGCTTGCGGGTTTTGCTCTAGGGTTGCGAAAGCCATGTCCTGCATAAGCATCGGTTTAGATATACCACGTCTACCCGTTTTGTCAAATGATAGTCCGTTATTATCTTGATGATCTTCCATTTAGTCCTCTTTTGGGTTTTATTTTTGACTTCTCCACTTTATGAATCAGAATAGACCGGTATCACCTCTTTAGCGGTCTATTTCACACTGGAGACTCACATGTCCGGTCAGTTGAACTCAGTTATTGGAACCTCGTCGGTTGTTTTCGGTTGATAATGGCGTCGGGTCCATCATCGGGGCAGGGAACTTTACCAATGGTGACAACTCTGCCGCGACGGTCTCGCAGTTTGACGCGCTCAACACCGTGGGTGGAAAACTGGCCCGGATCAATCTCTACCCCAGCTTTTACTACAACGATTCCACTTCGACGGTGAATACCTCCATAGACGGCACGATGCTCACCGCCTCCCAGAAGGGAATCACTCCGATCGTACTTTTTGAATATTACGCCGGATATTCCAATCCCATTGGAGGCTATTCCAAGTGGTTTTCCATCGGGCAAACCTATGCCACCCGTTACCGCCCCGGCGGAACATGGGGTGTTGCCGCCGGGGTTCCCAATTTCGGTGTAAAGGTTTTTACGGCGTTCAATGAACCGGATGCCAGCAATGGCATCTCCAAAGCCAGCTATACCACCGCGCTTCAGGGATTGGCCGACGGGGTTCATTCGGTCGACGCCAGCCTGAAAGTCCTTCCCGGCGGGTTCATGCGCGCGAACGCCGCCAGCGATTACACGCTCAACGGGTACGGGCCGGCAATTGCGCCTTTGCTCAACAACGGTACGCTCGCGGGCATCGACCTGCACACTTACATGGACGTGCAGTACGCACCCATGGCCGGAACCTATCAGTTCTCGGCGCAGAAGAATTTCGACATGGTCAAAGGCGCGGCGTCGACGACGATCCCTCGCCGAAGGATGTCCCCTGCTTTTGTCCCCGCCAAATTTCTTGCCCGCTGATTACTCAGCGGGGTTTATCGATGCGTTTAACGACTTGGCAAGCCGAGCTGGGCCGCTCGCGTAAATGGCCTAACCGACGGGCCTGATAGGCAAGTCGATGAAATGAATGCGAGATTTTTGAACACTCGGACGCCTATCGAGAATTTTTCTTGAGCCCTGAGGCGCTCTTCGCGCACTTACACGACTTCATCAGCACCGATGTCATACGAACCTCGCTGCGGGAGGCTGTCTCCCCAGTAGTCGCGCGTGCCGACCGTGGTGTTGAACAGCGTCTTGAGGTTCAGGCCCTTGTTGATTAACGCGCTGGTCGATTGCAGTTTGTACGCCGTCAACGTCGTCAACAGTGTGGCATCGCCGAACGTCTGTCCCTTGCCCGCCGCAGTGAACTTGGGGTCGACCTGGTAACCGTAGGCGGCGCCGGTGCTCGACTTTTCCTTGCCGCGGGCGTTGCGCCACGAGTTGAGGCTTGAGTAGGTCGAGGAGCTCTGTGTGATCCGGAACGTCGACCCGCTGGACCAGTACGCGTTGCCTTGGAACTTCAGGCTCGACACCGACGACTGCGACGAATGGATGTAGACCAGCGTGCGGCCACCGGTCGTCTGGATGACGTTATTACGGATCGACATGTTGGACGAAACCAAACCTGTGGCGCCGTTCACTTTAATGCCACTGCCACTGACGCCCGTGACACTCGTCGAGTAGATCGAGTTGTTGTAGGCGTTGGAGTTGGTCACCTTGCCGTAGATGTTGAGCTCACCGACCCCGATCTTGCGGGCATTGTTCTGCATGACGTTGTAGCGAACGGTGTTGCCCGTGTAATTCGTGTTCGTCTCCTTGTGCACCATCGAGATTCCGGCGCCGTCGTTCTCATGTGCATAGCAGTATTGAATCGTCGACAGCGACACACTGCGGTCGAGGTCGAAGCCGTCGCCGTTAAAGCTGCCGCTCGTCTTGTTCTGGTACGCCTCGCAATACTGGATCAGTACCTTGGTCGAGTCGTAGGTCCAGATGCCGGCGCCACCATTGCCAGTCGCACCGTTGTTGAATGCAACCGAATATTCGATCGTCGCGCCGTTCACGTTGCCCAGGAGGATGCCGCTGCCCGTCACCTCCGGCGAGATGTTGAGGTTGCCGGAATTACCGTACGCACGCACCTTGCCGACGTAGACGTTCGTATGCACGTTTCGCACGGCGGCGTAGGTGAAGAGGCCGGAGTTGCCGTTATCGAAGAAAGAGCTGTTCGTGATGCGGACGTCGTTATAACCCGCGCTGCCGGACCCCGAACCGAGGGAGAATCCTTCCTTGCCGTAGCCACTGACAGTTACCGAGTCGAAATGCACCTTGCTGAACTTCGTCGTGGTTACCTTGTCGGCGTAGATCACGACACCGTTGGTGAAGTTGTTCAGTCTGCCCGAGCCTTTGAAGTCCAGGTCTTTTACCGAGAAGCCCGCGGTGTTGTAGGCGTAGAACGCTGAGCTGTTGCCCCCATCGATCGTAGCGCGACCAGTGCCGTACGTGCCGACAACGATCGGCGCCGCCGTCGTGCCCGTGTCGAGCGCGTCCAACTGAACCATGCCCGTAAAGGTCTTGCCACCTTGGAACAAGATCTGGTCGCCGGCCTTAAACGCGACGGTGTTTACCTTCGCGATCGTCTTCCACGCCGCCGCGGTCGAGGTCCCCGCTGCGCTGTCGCTGCCCACATCACTGATGTAGTAATTGGTTAGCAGCGTGCGACCTTCCAGCGCTTCTGCAAACGCAATTCGACCCTTCGGCGGCGACTTCAATTTGGGCTTAAGCATGATGTGATTGTTCTAGACTTTCCCACGCCGGCGATCAACGAAGTTATGGATGGAATCTCACGCAAACTGGTGAGATTGCGACCAAGAGATGTTAAATGGGGGAAACCTGCCGACTATGAAGACTGACCGATTTGTAATCCCGGCAATTGGCGGGTTCTGGACAAAGATGGCCCGTCCGTCAGACGCAACCCAGCGCACTTCGCCGGGGCGCTCGTATGATGTTCGATATGTCCGACTTCGTCGCTGTTACATCACCTGTTGTCAGGCCAAATCCAGACACGCCTTCACGCTCACCTAATCGGTCATGGCGGGGCGACGCAATCGCGGTCGGGTTGCTGTTGGTGATGATCGTCCTCATCTGGTTGCCTCGCCTGCGCGGCCCGATCGACCTCCGCTGGGACGCTGCGGTTTACTACACCACCGGCACCGCGATCTATGAGGGAAAAGGTTACCGCTTGCTCAGTGAGCCAGGTGAAGCCCTTGCCGTCCAATATCCACCCCTGCTGCCAACCGTCGTGGCAGCGGTGCAATGGGCGTGCGGGACGAGCGACTACCTGGTGGTCGGCCCGTGGTTGCGCATCATATATGCCGGCGTCTATGCGCTGTACGTCCTCGGCAGTTACGCGCTGGCCCGGCGACTGTTCGCGCCGTGGATCGCGTTCTCCATCGCACTGTTGGTCGCGCTGAACTTTCAAACGATCTTCATGTCGGACCTGCTCTTCAGCGAGATCCCGTTCGCTGTCTGTGTGTTGGGTCTCATCCTGCTGAACCGGTACAGCGACCGGGCCGGTGGCGTCGTCGGGCAGGCGCTGTGCGCCTGGGCAGCGTTCCTGTTCCGATCGGCCGGGCTGGCGCTGCTGGTGGCGTGGGTCGGCGACTCACTGATGCGCCGCAAGTGGAAACAGGCCGCACTTCGTGCGTTGCTCGCGGCGGTGCCGTTCGTCGCGTGGCAGGGATACGTCGCATCCGTTCAGCGGTCGCCGGGCTATGTGCAACCGGCCTATGAATTTCAACGAGCCGCGTACCAGTATTACAACGTGCCCTACGCCGAGAATCTGAAATTGACCGATCCGTTTGCGCCCGAGTTGGGACGAACGACCAAGGCCGAGCTGGTCAAACGCGTCGTCGTGCAGACGCCGGACATCGTGCGCGGGTTTGGGCAAGCGATGCTGTCGTCCCCGTCGCACTGGCGCGGCGCGGCGAACAAGGCGGCCAAATCGCTTGGCATTCCACCGCAACCCCGCATCGTCGCCCGCGCGACGCAAGCGATCGTGTGGGTGCTGGGGGTGGGCGTCGCGGTCGGCATCGTCGTGCTGCTGTGGCAGCGCGAATGGCTGATCGGCCTCTTCATCATCACCGCTGCCGGTTTGACCGCGACGACCCCGTGGCCGGCACAGTTCGGCCGGTACCTTTCACCCACGACCCCGCTGCTATTGATCGCGCTGGCGACGGCGATGACCTGGCTGTGGCAACGCGTGCGACGGACGCAACCCACGACCGTTTACGCCGATCAAACTCCTCGCCGCCAACCCCTGCTCGCGATCGCACTGGCCGGTGTCCTTCTCGTCCACGGTGTTGTCGTGCTCGACATGTACCGCCCGTTCGTTAAAGCTGCGCTGGGCCGTGGCGCAACCGGCGCTACGGACGGCCAACTGTTCTACGCTGGTGAGGACTGGCGCATGTACGACGACGCGGTGGCGTGGGTAAAGGCCAACGTCCCGGCCGATGCGATCGTCGTCACGGGCGCGCCGCAATGGCTGTACATGAAGACGGGTCGCAAGGCCGTCATGCCCCCCATGATCATCGACGCAACCGACGCCGCCAGGCTCATTGCCGGCGTGCCTGCAACCTACGCGATTGACGACCAGGTCGACATCGGCAGCGTCACCAGCCGCTATCTGCGTCCGGCACTGGCGTACGATCGAGCGCAGTGGGAGACGGTTTACACCGCTACGGATGGGAAGACGATGGTCCTCAAACATGTGGAGCGCACCACGCCGGCCGCCACAAGGGCCACGTCAATGCCGTCACAACGCTAGAACGTCTCTTTGCCTTCCAGCGGCTCATAGATGAGGACCGGAATCTTCGAGATGTAGTACTTGTCGACTTGGCGGCCATGCTTGGCTAGCCAGAGCCGGTCAACCTGTTTGGCGCCGACGTCGTGATACTGCACGTAAAACACGCGCCGCTTGCCCGCAGTCATCGCAGCGATACTGTCCGGCACGGTCTGCTGCTCCAGTTGACCAACCCACGTTGCAACGCGCGGCAGCTTGGCTTCGTTCGGTGATGCGCCGGGCATGTGCGAACCGTCTGGCGACTCGATATACCTCGCGATGTTGATGGCCGCCGACGGAATTGCATGCAACAGCACGAGGTCGTCGGCTGTGCCTTTCTTGCGCAGGTCATTGGCCACCCAGTTGATCGCGTGCTTCTGTCGGCCGTCCATCAGGTAAATCTGGCGAAGGCCCAGGCCTGCAGTGAAGAGGACGAGCGCGGTAAACACCACTTGCGACCGTTTCGGCAACCGACTGATCGCCACACCCACCAGCACGAGTGCGGCAGGCAGGCCGGCGGTCACGTAGCGTTCAAACGTGTAGGCGTACGTGCCGCGTACCATGTCTGACGACACCAGAAGCAAACAAGCGGCCCCTGCGATTGCCCACAAGAGCCGTCGCCGAGGCGACAGTAACGCTCGCGCGCCATTGCGGATGACGACGACGATCAACGCAATGTAGATCAGGAAATTGACGGTCTCGTATGGCCCGATGATCCGCCATGCGCCGTTGTTGGAGACGTAATGGAACGGCAATCGCAGCAGCGCCAGCAGGGGGATGTGCCCGAACGGCTCGAACTTCTGCCACCCCTCGGTCACGCGCCAGGCCTGCATATCCGCTGGCAGGTAAATGTACCACGGCAGCGCGATCGCGCCGACGAGCAGGCTGGCGCCGATGATCGTCGCGCGGCGGGTCGGGCCCGGGTAGAGCAGCAGCCACCCAATCGTGGCGACCCAGACGTACGAAAAGAAGTAGTGCGTGTAGAGGCCCGCAATGCTCGTCAGCACCCACAGCGCGATCGCCAGTGGACGCTTGTGTTCGCGCCGACTGAGCCAGACGGTTGCCCACAGGTTCATCGCGGCCGTCAGCCAGATGAGCGAGTACATCCGCCCCTCGGTCGACAGGTAGACCGAAACCGGTGTCACCGCATACAGCAACATCACCGGCCAGCGCGCCTTGCGACCGCCAAACTCGCCGGCCAGCGACCAGATGATCGGAAATGCTAATAGCGCGCAGGCCATCGAGAACGACCTCAGCCCGGCATCACCCGTGCCAAACACCTTCATCCAATAGGCCAGCAACAGGTAGTAGAGAGGGGGGCTCGTGTCGGACAGGCGGCACGCACGAATGATCGCGGAATGATTGATGACGCCGTTAGCAAGCTTCACGTAGCGCGTCAATTCGTGCGGCGCCATCGCCACCGGGCGATCAACGAAATCTCCACGCGCCGGGTCTGCGATCGCGGCGGGGTGTTCCAGGCTATGCCCGGTTGCTGTCGCGATCGAGAACGCTTCGTCACCCCAGAGAGCATGGTGCGTCAACAGGGGGACGCGCAGGACTACTGCCAAAGCAAATAATCCAAGAAAGACGATCGCCGTCTTCCAACGCTGGCGAGGATTTGCAAGCGGCATGCGGTCCTTCGACGCGACCTCGATAGGCGTTGCGGTCCTCGGTTCCGGTCCGTCGGACTGGCGGTTGACGGCGCTAGCTGCGGTGGTCGTCATCGGCACTGTGCTTCTCCGTGTGCAAACGGCCTACTTGACCACGGGCTGCATCGCCGGCGCCATCCCTGACCGGGTCGTCACCGCCGGAGGAATCTCGTCCTGGCGCCACGTCCGGCGGATTTTACTGACCGGCTTCAGCGCGGTGTACGGTCCACGGTTCAGGATCGCGCGCCGCCACAGGTTCCACAACACGCGCCCGTACCCACCGCCCACCTTCGCAAGCTTGAAGCTCGACGTACCCATGTCGGGTGTGCGGTTGATCCACGCAATCGGCACCTCTTTGACCTTGTAGCCCAGAAACAATGGTTGCAGGCCCGTCTCCGCGTTTGCCGCGAAGCCCGGTTCGTTCAGGACGAACTGGTCGAGCACCGAGCGCCGGATGAGCTTTAGATTATTCGTCAAATCGCGGAACCGGCGTAAGAGCAGGCACTGCGCCAGTGCGTGGAAGCCGCGGTTGGCCAGGATCTTCTGGAACGGGTAGTTCAGCAAAACGCTGTGACGGCTGAACCGGCTGCCGACAACAACGTCATAGCGATCAGTCGCTGCTTCATCGAACAAATCGCGAATCTCGCCCATCAAGTGCTGGAAGTCGCAGTCCATCGAGAGCACCCACTCGCCCGTCGCGGCGGCGTAGCCGTCCTTCAGGCCACGGCCGACCCCATTGGGAGGCGTGCGATAGACCGGCTTGATGCGCGGATCTTCCTTTGCCAAACGCTGCATGAGCGCGCGCGTGCCGTCCTTCGAGTTATCGTCCACCGGAATGATCTCGTGCAGGTATGGGCCGAAGTGCGCCCGCAAACGGTTCACGAGCGGCTCGAGGTTTGTCTCCTCGTCGAAACAGGGGATGACGACCGAAACCTTACCGCGCATCGACTCGTGGTCGGCCAGCGACACGAGCGGTTTAGGCACCGTGCGCGGTGGCTTCTGCGCGTGGACCAGGATCGAACCGGCAAACGTGCGGATGACCGGCGCGTTCTCGGCCAAAATCGACACGTTGCGCAGCAGCCACACGAGACCCTTGGTCAATGGCGCGTAGACGAAGTCGTTGTAAACGGCGAACGAGCGGATGAAGCCCAGCTCGCTCATCAGCTCGTATAGCTTCGGCGTGCTGAGCAACCGGCGCGTGTCCTTGCGCCTGAACAGCGCACGGCGCAGCTTCAGCACCGGGTTCCACGGGTTGCTCTCGTAAAACACGACCTCACCACCAGGCTTGAGCAGGTCGTGGGCGTGCTGCATCAACCACGCGCAGCTGCGCTCGTCGAGCAGGTCGGACGCGACGACGAAGTCGAACCGGCGATACTCGAGTGGCCCGGGCAGGTCGTTGAGCGATACATACTCGACGATCTCGGGCAGGTCCTTCGGTCGCTCGTTGCCCGTGACCGAGAACGAAGCAGCAGTGATTTGGCTTTCGTTGCGCGTCACTTGTGCCAAGGCGCGCGTGAACTGCCCGTCGCCACATCCGATCTCCAGGATCGATTGGCCCGGCAGCACGTGCGTCAGATGACGGAAGCTCTGCGCCCGCCATTGCAGCCGGTCGGCTGCGATGGGGTCGCGCGTGTTGCGGTACTCATCGCGGAACCGCTCGCGGGCGGCGAGCGTGTTGATCAGTGGATCGACGGCCGCGCCAGCCGGTAGATCCGTGCCGTAGACGACGGGACGGCGCACCGGCAACTCGACCGCGGCGCCGCTCGCCGCGAGGCGCGTGCGCCAGGCGTCGACGATCTCGCGGAAGATGTCGTCGAGCGATTTGCTGATGTCCCAATCGGGGTGATGGGCCTTCATCTTCGACAGATCGGAGATGTAGCAGATGTGGTCCCCTTCGCGGGCCTTGTCCACGTACTCGTAGTGCATCTTCTGGCCGCTGAGCGCTTCGACGCGTGCGAACGCTTCCAGGATCGAGCACGAGTTGTTGCGTCCACCACCGAGGTTGTAAACCTCACCACAGCGGGGGTTACGATAGATGGCGTCAATCGCGCGGGCGACGTCGAGGCTGTGAATGTTGTCGCGGACCTGTTTGCCCTTGTAACCGTAAATGTTGTACTTACGGCCAAGCAGTTGGGTCTTGATCAAGTAGGACAGAAACCCGTGCAGCTCTACGCCCGAGTGGTTCGGGCCCGTCAGACAGCCACCGCGCAGGCACGCGGTGCGCAGGCCGAAGTATTTCCCGTACTCCTGCGTCATCACGTCGGCGGCGACCTTGCCGGCGCCGAACAGCGAGTGCTTCGAGCGGTCGATTCGGAACTCTTCCTTGATACCGTTGTAATCTTCCGGCCGGGCGTACTCCCAGCGCGTGTCGAGTTCGTTGAGGGGAATCTCGTTGGGCGCATCGCCGTACACCTTGTTGGTGCTCATCAGGACGAATACGGCTTCAGGTGACAGTTCGCGCGTGGCTTGAAGCAAGTTGACCGTTCCACCCGCGTTGACGTCGAAGTCGTCAAGCGCGCGCTTGGCAGCCAGGTCGTGGCTGGGCTGGGCGGCGCAATGGATGATGAGGTCGAACACCCCGCGCTTGCGAAACAGGCGCCAGATGGCGTCCCGGTCGCGGACGTCGAGGCCGGCGTGAGAGAAGTTGGGCACGTCGGCGAGCAGGCGTCGCAGGTTCCAAGTCGTGTCACCGTCGCGACCAAAGAAATCAGCGCGCATGTTGTTGTCCACGCCAACGATCGTCTTGGCGCGGGGCGCGAAATACGTCACGAGCTCGGAACCGATCAGCCCGCTGGACCCGGTGATGAGTACGTTCATAAGACCCTCGCACGAGCGCGACGCGACGCGGCTAGCCCCCGACGGCAGGTCGGTCGTGACGCACGCAGACATAGCGCTCGATGGACCGACGGGGTCGCCGGCCAACCTTCATGTCGAAAACCAGAATCGCTCAACGACGGACACCCACGTGGATTTGGACTCGCACGCCTGACCGCATTCAGCGGTCCCGAACCTAGCATATCACCGCGCCGACGAGCGACAACAACATACTGCTCGATCTGGTGTCCATTGCCGAAACCAGACCCATCGTTGGTATCGTCAGACAGACCCATCCGCTTAATCGCCAGACCCGTATCAGGTGGCGCAGGCGTCACGGTCCAAATTATCGGGCGGAATAAACGGCAAAAGCCGTGTGCGCCGTTGGTCGAAGGTGATCTCATGCGTCTGATACGCTAGGTACGATTTCACATGACCCAGACGTCCGATATCCCCGCCCGCTCGCTCACCCGCAAATCGGTGCGGGTCGGCACGCTCGTAAAGTGGGTCGTGGCGCTCGTCGTCATCGCGTACGGGTTCTCGATGCGGGCCGAAAACCTGACGATCAAGCGGTTCTGGGTCGACGAGGCCGAGTCGACGATCAATGCGTTCACGATCCTGCAGCATGGCTACCCGACCGACAGCTACCTTGGCCTGCCCATCTTCGAGAACACGCTCACACAACCCTGGCCGGGGCATCCCGAGTACGAGTTCAAGGACACGAGCTACTCCGACCGCGGCATGGCGGTCTATCACGCGTGGTTGCCTCTTTACTCGATCGCGATGTCTCTCAGCGCGTTCGACGTTTTACCGAACGACGTTCGGATTCCATTTGCGATTCAACGCACGTGGGACGAGATGACGCGCATGGAGTACGCGGCGCGCTTCCCTGCGGTCCTCCTCGGCACTTTACTGATCGGCGTGCTATTTGTCGGCGCGTGGACGATGTACGGGCAGGACGCCGCCTGGGCGGCGCTGATCCTCGGCGCGTCGTCCAAGCGGTTGATCGAGTTCTCGCAACAGGCGCGCTACTACTCAGCGACATCGTTGTTCTCGACGGTCTGCTGCATCATGGTCTGGCGCATCTGGCGTCGCGGCACGTGGTTGGATTACGTCGGTGGCGCCGTCGCATTCGGGCTGCTGTTCCACACGCACATCGTCACGTTCACGATCGCGTGCGCGACGTTTGCGGTCTTCTTGCCCTTTCTTCCCCGTACGAAAGAGACGCTCGTCCGGTTAGCGACCTTCTCGGTGATCGTGCTTGTGACGACTTTACCGTGGTTGATCGGAACGGGCTTCCTGACCCACGCCGACAAGATCCCCAAAGCGTTCCATTACCTCGACTTTCCGCAGGATTTTTTGACATTGCCCGCGGCGCGACCCCACCTGACCGCCATCCTTGCGTCGGCGATTTTGCTCATGGTCGTCGGTGTGATTCTTTCACTCCTGGACCACCGACTGGCGCATCGGATGGGAGATGCATACCAGTTGCGGCGCGACCAAGTCGCGCAACGATTGTCGACCGCGCTGGAGGGTGGCAAGTCGGGGCTGGTGGTGCTGGTCGTCTGGATCACAATCTCGTACGCCTGCTTCATCTTTTTGATGCCCGCCATCAGCTACAACCTCAACCGCATCAAGTTGCCGATGACCGGCCCGGGACTGATCCTGTGCAGCGTCGTCGCGGCGGCGGGCATCCGACTCTTGTTGAACCGTCTCTCGGCGGCGCTGGCGCTCGTCGCGGTCCTCGCCATGATCGCGCCGTTCGGCAGCCTGGCACTGACCGCGCCGAAAAATTTCGACCGAAGCGTCAACAACGTCAACCCGGCAATGGACTGGCTGGCCGCCCAAACCTTCTCGCCCGACACGCGCTTCTATGCCCTGCCCAACCAGCACCTGCTGCTGTCGGCTTACACTGGCTTGCCGTTCCAGTGCGTCGCGCCGATCCGCAAGACATTCCTCGATGAGTATCCCGGGCCGATCGTCCTGGTCGACAGCGTGTTGCCCGACGTGCCCTTCCATCCTGGGCATTTGCAGGACGTAGCAAAACAAGCCGGTCAAAAGCTCGCCTTTAACGAGGCCGCAGAGGCCAGCCTGCGCGTCGCGATTCATGCGCTCTACAAGCGTCACGCGAGCCGGGTCGCGACCCTCGGCCCACCACTGCCTGCCGATGACCTGCCGGCCTATCTGGAACCGATGGTCACCCGTCAACCCTCGCACACGGCCCGGTCGTTGCACGACCTAGACAACCCCAGCGGGCGCTGGCCGACGATCTTTCGCGCCTTCCCCGTCGCCGACCGTAGCGAATGGTGGCAAATCTACTTTTATCGGTTCAGCGATCCTCGCTCACGAATGGGCGCGGCACTGAACTACGTTGACCGCATCCGGTCGAGCCATGCAGTGGTGTTGAATTCCGGTTGGACCATCTATCAATGTCCGCCATTGCGCCAAGACGGTGCAGTCGACCCAGATTCCCAGGTAACGGTGCCATAACGGGATATCGCCGACATTTTCTTTAGAGGGCGCGTCGTTTTTGAGCGATACTACGGCCACCCGGACAGGGGTGCCTCTGCCCGCGGCACTTGGGCGTCCGGGCGTAGGTAGTGGGAACGAAGGTTTGTTTTTTAGAAAGTGGGATCATGGTCATGCTTAGCGTCCAGGCCAAGGCTGAGGGAGGCGGTTTGCGCTCGAGTTCTGAGTCCATCAGGACGGGAACGCCGGAGATCTCGATCGTCATGCCGTGCCTCAACGAGGCCGACACAGTAGCAACCTGCGTGCGCAAGGCGTTTGACGCGCTAAACAAAGCAGGTATCGACGGTGAGGTGATCGTCGCCGACAACGGCAGCACCGACGGCTCGCGCGAGATCGCGGCGTCGCTGGGCGCGCGCGTCATCCCCGTCGAACGAAAAGGGTACGGCAGCGCGCTGATGGGTGGCATCACCGCCGCCCGTGGCGAGTACGTCCTCATGGGCGATGCCGACGACAGCTACGACTTTGGTGACATCCCCCGCTTCGTCGCGAAACTGCGCGAGGGGCACGACATCGTGCAAGGATGCCGTCTGCCCGCCGGTGGTGGCACGATCGCCAAGGGCGCGATGCCCTGGAGCCATCGCTGGATCGGCAACCCGATGTTCTCCATCTTGACGCGCTGGTGGTTCCACGCGCCAATCCACGACGTTTACTGCGGCATGCGCGGGTTCAAGAAGAGCTGGTGGGACCGCTTGGACCAGCGCTGCACCGGCATGGAGTTCGCCACCGAGATGATTCTGAAAGGTGCGCGGTTCAACGCGAACTTCGCCGAGGTGCCGATCACGCTGCACAAGGACGGTCGAATCGCGCACGCGCCGCACTTGAAGACGATTCGCGACGGTTGGCGGACGCTGCGGTTCTTCCTGATGTATGCGCCCCGGTGGCTCTTCCTGGAACCAGGTAAAGTGCTGATGCTCGTCGGACTGATCGGTTACGCGCTGTCCTTGTTTCGCGTGAAGATCGGCGGCGCCGAGTTGTCGCTCAACACGATGATCGTCTCGAGCCTCCTCGTGATGTGTGGCTACCAGGCCGTGTTGTTCGCGATCGGCGTCAAGGCGTTCGCCGAGCGTGAGGGCTTCGTGCCGGCCGATGCACGGTTGAAGCGTTTCTTCTCACGTTGGACGTTAGAACGAGGCCTTGTCCTGGGCAGCGCCAGCGTCATCGCCGGCATCGGCCTAATCGGGTTCATGACCGTCCAATGGGCGAAGGTGGGCTTCGGACCGCTTGACCTGAACTACTCATGCCGGCTCGTCATTCCCGGCGCAACGCTTGCAGCAATCGGGTGTCAGACGATTCTGGCTAGCTTCTTCATCAGTATCCTCGGCATGCTGAGAAAATAATGCCCGGCCTCGGACGCCCCCGTCGTAAACGTTTGACCAGCACGACTTGCAACGACGGACCACGTCCCATTTGGCCTATTTCGGGTGGCGGCTGTCATTTTCGATTCCAAGGCATCTTCGTCAGGAACAATCCCATGCCGCAATGGTCTGTGATGCCTGCGAAGACCAGGCCGCTGCCGACGAATAAGAGGATGGCAAGGAACGCCGGATGCACCGCCCGCGACAGTGCGGCTCCCAACACCACCAGTATGCCGGCGGCGATGCGGACTTGGCGCTTGAGTGAGACGGCGGTGCCCGCGCCGCGAACGACCGGCAGGCCGGCGCTGACTCAGGCACCCGTCC
>Ga0163144_10018894_pt1 | contig 13907 bp, 8 predicted proteins | sample OliLak19BULKMAT1_FD_123175 | JGI IMG/M metagenome (GOLD analysis project Ga0163144, IMG submission 123175) | Freshwater microbial mat bacterial communities from Lake Vanda, McMurdo Dry Valleys, Antarctica - Oligotrophic Lake LV.19.BULKMAT1 | ecosystem: Environmental > Aquatic > Freshwater > Lake... | reverse complement strand
TTTAGCCAGGCCCGAAGAGCGAAAGACCGCCCGCCAAGCAGATCCGCACGCTGAACGCCCTGCAGGGCGGAGAGCCGTGGCTGCACCACGCGGGTCAAGTAGTCGGTGACTTGATTGTCTTCCAGGATGTTTGAGCCGAAGCTCAAGTACATCGCCGCTATCTGCGAATCCGAGGGTTCGATGTTGATGGCCGGCACCTCGGCTTCTGGCGGCAAGTCGGCCCGAACTTGATTCACTCGTGCGCTGATATCGGCGAGCCCTGACGCGGCCGGGAAGTTGAGCTTCAGCCGCACGTTGATGGTGGACAGGCCCTGGATGCTCTGTGACTCGATGAAATCTATGCCGTCGGCCGCTGCGATTCCACGCTCCAGCGGGGTGGTGATGAAGCCCCGTACGAGGGCAGCGTTGGCGCCAACGTACGGCGTGCGCACCGTGACTGTGGCGCTCTCCAACTTGGGATACTGCCGCACGTTCAGGGTTCGGATCGCCTGAAGCCCGGCGATGATGATCACCAGGTTGACGACGATCGCCAGAACCGGCCGGCGGATGAACAGGTCAGTGAGCTTCATACGGCACGCTCCAGCGTCAGCGGTTCTCCGGATGGGGGTCTAGCTTCGGGCTGAGGCTGACCTGGTTGTTGATGCTCACCGACATGCCGTTTCTGAGCTTGAAAGCGCCAGAGGTCACGACTTCTTGCCCTTCCCTTACGCCTTCCACCACTTGCACGAAGTCTCCTCGCGCAGCGCCGAGCTTGACGAACTGCTGCTGGGCAACCTTGTGGGCCTTGCCTTCCGAGTTGGTCTTGCTCTCCACCAGGAACACTGAGTCCCCATAGGAGGCGCGCACGATGGCCGTTTGCGGTATGGCCACGACCGCGCTTTCTTCCGGCAACACTACGGCTGCACGCACGAACATGCCCGGCCGCAAGCGGTCGTCTTGGTTCGGCAGGCTCGCGCGCACCTTGATAGTCCGGGTTATCGGGTCCACCGATGGGTCGATGGCGCTGATGACGCCCTCGGCGAGTGGTTCAGCGAGGCCCTCTTGCAGAGCTCGCACCTGCATACCGACCTTCAGCTTCGGCAGTTCCTGCTGAGGCAACGAAAAATCCACGAAGACCGACTCTGCCGACTCGAGCACCGTAACAGTGGTGCCGGGGGCCAGGTATTGACCCAGGTTCACGGCCCGAATGCCGAGCCGGCCGCTGAACGGCGCACGAATGACCTTGCGCCCGATCTGCGCTTGAAGCGCGCTCGCGTCGGCAGTCAGGCTCTTGAACGCAGATGCGTCAGCGTCCACCTGGGACTGTGCGACTGCACCAGAGGTAGCCAGCGCCGTGGAACGCTTCACCGAAATCTCCGCTAGCTCCCGCCGGGCCTTCAAGGACGCTAGCTGGGCGCGTTCGACATTCGTGTCGAGCTCCACCAAGACTTGGCCCTCCTTGACGGTGTCACCGGATTTGAAGTGCAAGCGAACCACGACACCCGGCGAGTCGTTGCTGAGCGCCACCCCCTTGGCGGACACCACATTGCCCACCGCGATCAGTGTGCCCTCCCAGGTTTGCTTGCCCGCGGGCGCGCTGCTGACCACTTCGGGGGGCGGCCCCGACTTCTTCATCGCCTCCCCCATGCCGATCAGTTGGGCGATTTGAGCGCCCTTGACCGCGGCCAAGCCACCCAACACCAACACTAACGCCAATGTGACGACGACGTAACGCATGGGCTACGCCCGTCCTTTGCAGGCGCGATGGTCGCGAGCCTTCTGGCGCCTTCCAGGCGTTAGCTGGACCTCCGAGGACATTGCGACTGTGCCTAGGGCCGGTGTGGTGAAAACGCCACCCCTACGGTTGATGTGCCGGCGGCACTTTTCGGCCCGCGGGCAGGCGAGTGTCACTCAAGGCTCTAGAAATTGGGCCTTATGATTCCGCTCGTCCGTGGCCCGTCACGCCCGTCTCGCCACGCGCCAGCCGTGCGATCGCTTGGCTCAATGTTTCCGGATCGCAAGGTTTGGGCAAATGCACCTGAAATCCGGCCGCGAGGGCCCGAGTACGATCGGCCACCGAAGTGTAGGCCGTGAGGGCGATGGCAGGAATCATTCCGCCTTGTTCCGTGGATAACGCGCGCACGCGTTTCAGCAGCGCGTAGCCGTCCTCTCCGGGCAGGCCGATGTCGGAGACGAGGACATCGGGCTTGTTGGTTTGGAGGAGCTCGAATGCCGATGCCGCCTCGCTTGCTGCGGAGACGCGGGCGCCTTGTGCCTCCAGAATGGCGCGCAGCATCTCGCGCCCGTCGTCATCGTCCTCGACGATGAGCACATGGATGTCGCTGAGCGAGGAGGTGTCCAAGGGCCGAACAGGGTCCCCCGCCTTCGCCTCGGACCGCCGCGTCGCAATTGGCGCGGGCAGAAGCGGGAGGGTCACCAAGAGGGTACAGCCTTTGTCTTTGCCTTCGCTCGTTGCAGTCACCACGCCCCCGTGTAGCTCGACGAGATGCTTGACGATGGCCAGTCCGAGCCCGAGCCCTTTACGCGAACGGGCAGCGTGGTTGTCAGCATGATGGAACCGCTCGAACACGTACGGGAGGAACTCGGGAGCGATGCCGCGGCCGGAATCGCTAACCCGGAGCAGCGCACTCCCTTGCTCGCGCAGCAGGTCGACCTCCACGCGCCCGCCAGCTGGCGTGAAGTGGATGGCGTTGGCCAGGAGATTGCCGACCACTTGCTGCAGGCGAAGCGCGTCACCGCGCACTCTGCCCAGGGTGCTGTCCAGCTGCACCACCAGCGCGACCTTGGCGGCCTCGGCGATGGGGTATGCTGTTTCGGCCGCGCCTTGGACCACCTGCGCCAAGGAAAGCTCGGAGAAATCGAGGCTGATGTGGCCGGTGACGATAGCCGAGACATCGAGGAGATCGGTGATGAGTTGCGCCTGCTGCTTGGCGTTGCGCTCGATGGTCTCGAGCACGCCGTGAACTTTGGACTGATCGATCCGGCCTGCACGGAGAATCTGCGTCCAGCCGAGCATGGCGTTGAGCGGCGTGCGCAGCTCGTGGGAGGCCATGGCCAAGAACTCGTCCTTGGCGCGGTTGGCAGCCTCCAGCTTGCTCCGCTCGAGCAGTAACTTGGCTTCGGCTTGCTTATGGTCGTCGATGTCAGTGCTGGTGCCGATCCACGACGCTACGCGACCCTGCTTGTCGCGGCTGGATGCGGCACGCACCAAGTGCCACCGGTAGCCGGCCAAGGCGTTGCCGAAGCGGTATTCGCCCTGCCAGTCGCCGTCCCCAGCGATGACTGCTTGCCAGTCGCCAAGCAACGCTGCGAGATCGTCGGGGTGGAGTAAATCCTGCCAGTGGAGCCCACCGGTTTCCTTCTCGGCGACGCCAGCGCACGCGTACCAGCGCGGATTGCCGTAGGTGAGGCTCCCGTCTTGGGCCGCGGTCCACACGATCTGCGGCATGGATTCGGCGAGCGCTTGGTAGCGCTCCTTGCTCGCTCTCTCGAGCTTGACGACCTCGCGGTCCCGCTTGGCGTGGAGCTGGTCCGACTGCCTTTTGAGTCGATCGTTCTTCTGAAAAAGCTCGACGAATACCGCCACCTTTGAGCGCAAGATGTCGGGGTCGAAGGGCTTCGAAATGTAGTCGACCGCGCCGACGCTGTAGCCCCTCTCCACGTGGGCCTTCTCCTTGCTGAGCGCAGTCAGAAAAAGAATCGGGATGTGATGACTGCGCTGGCGGCCCTTGATGAGCTCCGCGGTCTCGAAGCCGTCCATCCCCGGCATCTGCACATCGAGCAATATCGCGGAAAACTCTGCGTTCAGTAGGTGCTTCAGGGCGTCTCGGCCTGACGTTGCCAGCAGTAGATTTTGCCCCAGAGGTTCCAAAATGGCCTCCAGCGCGGTCAGGTTCCGCGGGTGGTCGTCGACCAAGAGCAGGTTGGTTGCCACAATGGGCAGCGCCTCGCGAGCCATTCAGCGATACATCCAGGTGTGAAGGATGGATATGAGCTGATCAGGATCGACCGGCTTGGTCACGTAGTCGGACGCCCCCGCCTCGATACACTTCTCGCGATCCCCCTTCATGGCTTTGGCGGTGAGGGCGATCATGGGCAGCGTCCGGAACTGCGGGAGCAGGCGAACGGCACGCATGGTTTCGTAGCCGTCCATGTCCGGCATCATCACGTCCATCACGACCAGGTCGACGCCAGGCGTCTTCTGCAGGATGTCGAGGGCGTGCTGCCCGCGCTCGGCGAAAATGACTTCCATGCCGTTGGCCTCCAGCACGCTGGTGATGGCAAAGACGTTGCGCATGTCGTCGTCGACCACCAGCACCCTCTTGCCCTTGAACAGCGTGGCCGGGTTGTGCAGGCGCTTGAGAACACGGCGTTTCTCCTCGGGCAGGTTGGCCTCGACGCGGTGCAGGAAGAGCGTGGTCTCGTCCAGCAAGCGCTCGGGCGACATTGCAGCCTTGACGGTGATGGTGGCGGCGTACTTCGTGAGCCGCGTCTGTTGCTTCCGGGTCAGCTCTTTGCCGGTATAAATGATGATCGGCAGGGATCGCAGCGTCTGCTGGCTCGCGATCTCGTCCAGGAGGTCGAAGCCAGTCATGTCCGGCAGGGCTAGGCCGAGTACCATGCAGTCGTAGTGGTTAGCCTGGAGCTCGGTCAGCGCCTCGGCCGCGCTGCTCGCGACTGCGCTGACCACGTCGCCGTCGCCGAGCAGCTCGAGAATGGCTCGCTGCTGGACCGGCTCGGCCTCGACTACCAAGAGCCGCCGGTCCTTGCGTGCGAGGAAGCGACCCATGTCGCCGAAGGCGGTTTCGAGCGCCTGCTTGCTGACGGGCTTCTCCAGGTATGCCCGCGCGCCCAGCTTGAGGCCATGCTGCTTCTTGTCTCTTCCCGAGACGAGCTGGACCGGGATGTGGCGCGTTTCGAGATGCTGCTTCAGGCGCGCCAGGATGGCCAGGCCGTCGAGCACCGGCAGACCGATGTCTAGAACGATTGCGTCGGGCCTTAGGCTTAGGGCCAGCGCCAGCCCGACCTCCCCGGAGACTGCAACCACTGTCTTGAACCCATTCTCGCGCGCCAGCCCGAGCAGGCCCCGAGCGAACGCCTCGTCGTCCTCCACGATCAAGAGCACGCGATCACCGGGACCGATCGCGTCGCGATCGTCCGCCAGTGGATTGTTCTGAAGGGACTCTTTGGAGACCGCGGCGGTAGCGAAGGCGCGCGCGAAAGGCACCACGCTGGCGGGGTCGGTCACCTTCGCAGCGGTGTCCGGAGTTTCCGGAGCAGCGGCGGACCGAGGTAGGTAGTCGAGTGGAAGGTAGAACGTGAAGGTGCTGCCCTTGCCTAGGGCGCTCCTGACGCGAATCTCACCGCCGAGCAGGCCAGCCAGCTCGCGGCTGATCGAGAGACCGAGGCCGGTGCCGCCGTAGGTTCGGCTGGTCGTGCCTTCCGCCTGCTGAAAGGCACCGAAAATGAGCTGCTGCTTGCTTTCGGCGATCCCAATGCCGGTGTCGGTTACGGTAAAAGCAACCACCTTGGACGCTGCCTGAAGCGCGCCAGTCGCGAACGCGACGTCCGTCGCCAGGCCGATGTGCACCGAGACCTTGCCGGTGTCGGTGAACTTGAAGGCGTTGGCCAACAGGTTGCGCAGGATTTGTTGCAGGCGCTGACCGTCGGTCACGAGCGTTGAAGGCATGCCGCGTTCGCGCTCGATCACGAACTCGAGTCCCTGCTGCTGCGCCAAGGGCCGGAAGCTGCGCTCCAGGTAGTCCTCGACCGCCGCCAGCGGCTGCTCGAACGAATTGATTTCGATCTTGCCCGCCTCCACCTTGGAGAGGTCGAGCACCTCGTTGATCAGGTTCAAGAGGTCGGTGCCCGACGCCTGAATCGTGCGCGCGTACTCGACCTGCTTAGGCGTGAGGGTGGCCTCCTTGTTGTCGCCCAACATCCTGGCCAAGATGAGCAAGCTATTTAGCGGAGTCCGCAGCTCGTGGCTCATGTTGGCGAGGAACTCGCTCTTGTACTTGGAGCTCACCGAGAGCTGCTCGGCCTTCTCTTCCAGGGCGCGTCGCGCGAGCTCGACTTCCTTGTTCTTGAGCTCGACGGCGCCCTTCTGCTCGAAGAGTAGGGCGGCCTTTTCTTCGAGCTCCTGATTGACCTGCTGCAACTGTTGTTGCTGCTCGGTGAGCCGCTCCTCGCTGGTCTTCAGGGACTGGGTTTGCGCCTCCAGCTCGTTGTTGGAGCTCTTGAGCTCCAACTGCTGCTGTTGCAGCTCTTGCGACTGGTTTTGTAGCTCTTCGGCCAGCGACTGCGATTGGTTGAGGAGCTCCTCCGTTCTCATACTGGCGCCGATCATGTTCAGAACGACGCCAATGCTCGCCGACAGCTGATCCATGAAATTGCGGTAAATTGGGCTAAAAGGCTTGAAGCTCGCCAGCTCGATCACCGCACGGACATCGTCCTCGAACAGGATCGGGATGACGATGATGTTGAGCGGCGTGGCGTGCCCAAGACCCGAGTTGATTTGGATGTAGTCGATGGGAACGTCGCTGAGCAGGATGCTCTTCTTCTCCAGCGCGCTCTGGCCGACGATACCCTCGCCGAAACGGAAGCGGTTGCTGACGCTCTTGCGCTCACGGTAGGCGTAGCTCGCAAGGAGCCGCAGCTCGGGGCTGCCGTCCTGGGCCTTCGCAGCCACGAAGAAAGCGCCCTGCTGCGCGGACACCAGCGGAGTGAGCTCGCTCATGATCAGTCGCGAGATCGCTTCCAGGTCCCTCTGGCCCTGCATCATACCGGTGAACTTGGCGAGGTTGGTCTTCAACCAATCTTGCTCTTGGTTCTTCTGCGTGGTGTCGCGCAGGTTGGCGATCATCTGATTCAGGTTCTCGCGTAGCGCCAGCACCTCTCCCTGCGCCTCGACGCTAATCGACCGGGTGAGGTCACCCTGGGTCACCGCGATCGAGACCTCCATGATGGCGCGCACCTGACCGGTGAGGTTGTTGGCGAGCTGGTTCACGTTGTGGGTAAGATCGCGCCAGGTTCCGGCCGCGCCGGGCACGAGCGCCTGGCCGCCCAGCTTGCCCTCGGTGCCGACCTCACGCGCTACTCGCGTGACCTCGGAGGCGAAAGCGTTCAGCTGATCGACCATGGTGTTCTGGGTGGTCTTGTATTTGAGAAAGTCGCCTCTGAGGTCGACCGTGATCTTCCTGGAGAGATCACCCATGGCGATGGCCGTGGTGACTTCGGCGATGTTGTGCATCAGTCCGGCCAGGTTTGCCGACATCGAGTTGACGTTGTCGGTAAGCGCCTTCCAGGTGCCGGCGACGCCCGGCACCTCCGCTTGGCCGCCGAGCTTTCCCCCGGTACCCACTTCTTTCGCGACGCGCGTGACCTCGCTGGCGAAGGAGCTGAGCTGATCTACCATCTTGTTGACGGTGGTCTTCAGCTCGAGCAGCTCGCCACGGGCCTCGACCTCTATCTTCTGGGACAAGTCGCCGTTGGCGACCGCTGTAGTGACGAGCGCAATGTTGCGCACCTGCGAGGTAAGGTTCCACGCCAGCCGGTTCACGTTGTCCGTGAGGTCCTTCCAGGTGCCGCTCATCTTCACTTCGGCCTGGCCGCCGAGCTTGCCGTCCGTGCCGACCTCCTTGGCGACGCGCGTGACGTCGCTGGCGAAGGAGCTCAGCTGATCGACCATGCGATTGACCGTGGTCTTGAGCTCGAGCAACTCGCCCCGCGCCTCGACGTCGATCTTCTGCGAGAGGTCGCCGTTCGCGACAGCGGTGGTGACGAGCGCGATGTTACGCACCTGCGAGGTGAGGTTGTCCGCCAGCCCGTTGACGCCGTTGGTGAGATCCTTCCAGACCCCGCTCATCTCGAGCTGGGCCTGGCCGCCGAGCTTGCCGTCCGTGCCGACCTCCTTAGCGACGCGCAGCACCTCGCTGGCCAGGGAGCGCAGTTGCTCGACCATCGTATTGACCGAGGTGCTGATGCGGAGGAATTCGCCGCGCACGGGCTGGCCCTCGATCTCGAGTGCCATCTTCTGCGAGAGGTCGCCGGCGGCCACCGCGATAATGACTCGCGCGACCTCCGTGGACGGGCGCACCAAGTCGCCGATCAGCGCGTTGAACGACTCCAGCTGGCTCGCCCACCCGCCGTGGGCCCCTTTGACCCGGGCGCGCTCCATCAGCTTGCCGTCGCGCCCGACGACCCTACTCACCCGCACGAACTCGACCGACGTGCCGTCCAGCATCGCGGCCACATCGTTGAAGGCGGCGGCGACCTCGCGAAAGGGGCCCCTTTCGCCGGGTGACAGGCGCACATCGAAGTCCCCGGCTTTGAGCGAGCGGAGCGCTCCGCTCAGCTCCTCCAGCTTGAGCGCGAGCGACGGGTCCGTGGGACTGCCGGCATGCGCCGTACCATTACCGTTGCCCTTTGGCCCGCTCCTGACCTTCGACTTCTTGGCGCCGTCGCCCGGCGTCTGAATCGACACGGTGCTGTTCCTTCCGTCCTTCTAGAGAGCCTGGCGATGCGAGTAGGCGCATCCGAAACTCGATGGGGAAGGGGACAGTCAGCTTAGAGCATACGTCGTGCCATTACTGCTCGAGGATCCTCACTATGCAAACGGCCCCATTCCTCCTTGGTGGAGCGACTGGCGCCGGAACGCCTCGTGGCGGAATGGCGGGTTGTATACAAACGGCCGATCTTGGCTTACACTCGACGGTCGACAATAAGAGTCTGACGCTCACACCTGCCCACACGCGCGCTCAGCGCGACTTGGTTTCAGGATCTGGCACCGTGAGCACCGGCACTGGAGAGAGCCGAGTCAGTTTCTCCGCGACACTGCCCAGTAGCAAGAGAGACAAGCCGGTGCGCCCGTGCGTACCCACCACCACCAGCTGGTGTTTCCCAGCTTTCAGCTCCTTGAGCAGGCTCGAAGCCGGGTCACCGGAGATGAGTCGCCCCACAGCAGTGAAGCCGCCCGGCAGCTCGGTCTCCTTTAGAAATTGGTCCATGTCGCGCTGGGCGTTCTGCTGAATGAACTCGGGGAGTGAGCTGCCACCCCTGTCGGGATGCGTCACCATCACGGCGTCGGACACGTAGCTTGGCCGATCCCAGACGTGCACCACGTCCAAGCTAGCCTGGAGCTTTTGTGCGAGGTCGACCGCGAACCTCAGCGCGGTACGCGAGCAATGGGAATAGTCCACCGGAACCAGGACCTGCTGAATATGCATGAAGCCTCAGCGTGACATAAAGCAAGGGACGTTCCAAAGTTAAAGCCCTGACTTCTCGGGGCGGACGCAGTTCCTGCGTAGGGGCGCAATGGGAGCGCGCACGGCGACAAGCGTTGTACTCACAATAGGCAGTTTGACGAATGGCACACGGCTTGCGACGCGGGCTGGCATGCCCACAATGAAAGCGCTCGTCTATCTAGGTCCCACGAAGAAAGCTCTAGAAGAGCGGCCGAGGCCTGAAGTAGACGCACCCACCGACGCGATCGTGAAAATTACCAAGACGACGATTTGCGGAACCGATTTACATATCCTCAAGGGTGATGTGCCGAGCTGCCAGCCAGGGCGCATTCTCGGTCATGAGGGGGTCGGCGTTGTCGAGAAGGTTGGCGCTGCCGTCACGGCATTCAAACCGGGGGACCGCGTGCTGATCTCTTGCATTAGCGCCTGTGGCAAGTGCTTGTATTGCAGGAAACTGATGTACTCGCACTGCACCACGGGAGGATGGATCCTCGGCAACAGTATCGACGGAACACAGGCCGAATACGTTCGTATTCCGCTTGCAGATTCGAGCCTTTATCGAATTCCCGAGGGCGTCGACGAAGAGGCGATGGTGATGCTCAGCGACATTCTGCCAACCGGCTTCGAATGCGGCGTGCTCAACGGGAAGGTTCAGCCGGGAAGCAGCGTCGCCATCATCGGTGCTGGGCCGATTGGACTGGCGGCGCTGCTCACGGCGCAGTTCTACTCGCCGGCGTCGCTCATCATGATTGACCTCGACGACAATCGACTAGAGGTGGCCAAGGGCTTGGGCGCGACCGCCTGCATCAACAGCAAAGGTGGCAAGGCTTTGGAGACGGTCATGAAGCTGACCGAACAGCGCGGCGTCGACACTGCCATCGAGGCCGTGGGCGTTCCGGCAACCTTCGAGCTGTGTGAAGAGATCATCGCGCCCGGCGGCACCATCGCGAACATCGGTGTGCATGGAACCAAGGTAGATCTGCACTTGGAGACGCTATGGAGCCGTAACATTACCATCACTACTCGCTTGGTGGATACGGTCAGCACCCCGATGCTGCTCAACGTCTTACGGTCCAAGAAGCTCGATCCCAAAGTCCTGATCACGCATCGCTTCAAGCTCGAGAGCGTTCTCGATGCCTACGAAACCTTCGCGCACGCCGCGACCACGCGTGCCCTCAAGGTAATGATCGAGGCCTCGTAGCCCACCGAAGTCTGCTAAAGGGGCTGAGGCGTTGAGACGACTGATTGCATTTCTTTGCCGCAAAGCCGCTGAGCGCTTCGCGCGCGCGGACTGAATTCTGGGGTTCGAGAACGAAACCGAACGGGGTCGGTGGGCTCTAGACCCCAAAATCTCCCGCCGTCCGCGGCCCCCGGCCTGCGGCTTTGCGGCAAAGAAATCCCTCGGTCGAAATGACGCCGCAGTCACACTAGTAGCCCGCGACCAGGTTGGAAGCTCGCCTGCTAAAGGGGCTGAGGCGTTGAGACGACTGATTGCATTTTTTTGCCGCCAAGGCGCTGAGCGCTTCGCGCTCGCGGACTGAATTTTTGGGTTCGAGAACGAAACCGAACGGGGTCGGTGAGCTCTAAACCCCAAAAATCTCCCGCCGTCCGCGGCCCCCGGCTTTGCGGCAAAGAAATCCCTCGGTCGAAATCACGCCGCAGTTAGACTGGGCTTTGCGGCAAAGAAACCCCTCGGTCGAAACGACGCCTCAGGGGCGCACAGGCAGGGTGGCCGGTGCCACGCCCGTAATGCTCTTTACCGAGTCGAAGATCAACTCGCGAACATAGAGCGGATTGTGAACGCCGCCAGCGCTGCCTCGCGCCAAGAGCAGGTAGTTGTACACGGCGCCGGCCTCATCGCCCGTGAGGCCCGTAGCTCCTGGCAGGATCGAATCGTGCTCCAGCTCGGTGTCGGCGAGCTCGGCAACGGAGAGGGGCGCGTAAGGAGGTGCGTCGCTGCGCGTGAGCCAGCCCTTGTTGTTGAGTGCTACGCGCAGCTCTTGAATGCCAGCGGTCATCGCGCTCCTGCCACCGCCGACGTCGAAGTCTTTGGCTCGCGTGTGGCAGCCGGCGGTCGTGCACGTGTCGATGTGCGCGGCAAACGAGTGATCGCCTACGCCTTGGTTGCTCTCGATGTCCGGCATGTGGCAGTTGATGCAGCCGTTCTCGAAGGCCTGATGCGACGAGTTGCCGTAGGTCTGCCCGGCGTAGTGGTAGCCACCTAGGCCCGTGTAAATATCCGCCTGGGGCCCCTCGTGCGGTCCCCAATAGATGCTGGTCAGGCTGTTGTTGGTCGCGGTGATGAAGTTGGTGACGTCCTTGCGCGACTTGTGGCACCAGATGCAGGCGTTGCCGGCCTGATACTTGCCAGCCGCCGTCCCGTCGGAGAGGCCCAGAGCCGAGCTTTTTTCGAGAGTGGCTTCGTCGTCCGCCCCAGAGGGAACACGCAGTGGAAACGAGCCCAAAGTATAGGTTTCCCCGGTCTTGTGCGGGTCGTTTTCGGCGGAGCTGTCGTGACAAGTCGTGCAATTTACTGCGGCGACGGACGAGTTACCCGCGTACGCTGACTCGCTGACCTTGGCGGTCGTGCTGGCCAAATAGTTGAGCTGGCCCGTCTCCGGCGAGGTGGGCCCGGCCGTGCCAGCGACGAGCACATTGCCAGCTACTCGCTGTTCGATCGCATCCTGAGCGTGACAGTTGCCGCAGGCGCGCGGCCCGGTCCAGGTTTCGACTTCCTCGCCGCCAAGGTTCGCTATGAACGTGGCGTAGTGCGTGCTGCCCTTCCACTGGTCGACCACGCCCTCGAAGCCGTGACAGGGGCCGAGGCAGCTCGTGGTGAGTCCGACGTTGCCCTCTCCGCCCGCGCCCGTTGCTCCCGGATCGCCCGGTGGACCGGCTTCACCGGCCGGGCCTGGCGCTCCCTCTTCGCCTCGCGAAGTTGGACCAGCCGGTCCGCGCGCGCCAGCGGGCCCTGTTGCCCCATCTTTACCGTCGGCGCCGCAAGCCGTTAGAAGAATACCTAGTACACTCGGCACGAGGGCGCCCAATACGAGCAGGTAAGAATTGGAGACCTTCATGGTTTTGGCGAGTCCTATCGGCTCGGGCGACTGAGCCCTGTGGAAGCCGAGGCTCGCCTTGCACCTAGTGTTCCAACTCACGGCTCTTGGTGAAGGCCTGCTTTGGTACCAGTGGAAGTGGCGGATTCAGTGCTTGTCGCTGGGGTCCTGCCCATGGCGTCCAGCACGACTGCCAGCAGGTAGCACGCAAACGCTGCGCCGCCGACGGCATGCCCCGCGCTCATCGCTAGGATTACCGGTAGTGGGCGTGGGACAAAAACGGCGAAACAAATCAGCGCCAGCGCCAGCAGCGAAAGGACGCAGGCTAGCTTCAGTAAGCCTGACACCGAGCCCTGCGCCAGGCGCGTTCGCAGGCTCACTGTGCGTTCTCCGCAGGAGCTTTTGGCTTCGTAAAGGGATGCGCGTAACCGTGGCACCCCGCGCTCGCGCAGCTAACGCGGTTCGCGTCGAGCTCGGCTTCGAGCGCGTCGTGATCGGGCACTCTTCGCCAATCGTGGAGCGTCGTGGTGTGACACTGACGGCAATTCAAGTTGTCGTAGGGCTTGCGCAAGTGAATGACCTTGAGCGCCTTTTCCAGGGGCATTTGGCGATAGCCACCCAGGTAATACTCGTACACGTGGCGCAGGCCTCCGGCCTTCGTCAAAGCGTAGCCATACATGCCGTAGTCGGCGTGACACACATAACAGCTGCGTTCACCGAAGAAGGGGTTGCGCGAGTGCTTGGCGGCGAGCGACTGGTCTTTAGGGTCGATGGCGCTCTGAAAATGGCTATCCATGACGTGGCAAGAACCGCAAAACTCCGCATGAGTCGTGGCTTCCATACTCGAGACGGTGGAGCTGGCTGCGGCTAGCGCAGGAAAGATCCCTAGCCCCAGGAGCAGCAAAAGCTTCACGCGCAGATCGAGCCGTGGCCTTTTGATCAGGTACCAGACCAAGATTGCCGCAGCGACTGCAGACGAGCCCAGTATCACGAACCCGAGCCAGTTCGCGTGTTCCACGAATCGATACTGGCGTCACGCAGTCCCTCGGAGCAAGCACTTCCGCTGCATGCCGCAGAGATAGCGTCCGGAGATTCGAAGACGGGCGCGTGACGTTCGTTGCAAACTGTCTCAATGCGCAGTTTCTGCGCTGAGGGCGGCTGAGGGCGCAAATTCGGCGCCGATTGTCCAGCGCAGTTTTACGAGCAACGGAGCCAAGAGCGGATATGCTGGGCGTCCGTGGATGACGCAAGCGCTTCGCCTCTTGCTAGCGACCGTGCTTGCCGTAGCGTTGTCGTGCTCGGACTCCGACAGGCGACATGGGGCGCCCGGCGGCAGAGTACAGGTGCAGCCCGCGTGGCAAAGCGCACGTTTGAGCAGCGGTCACCAACTGCACGTGGTCGAAGAGCACGTCGCTTGCGCTCAATGCCACGAGCTTAGTGGAGATTCGGTAGGGCTTGCAACGCCTGCGCGCTGCGTCGCCTGTCACCAGCAGGAGAGCCAAATCAGTCACGCGCAGGTTCAGGCGGTCAAGCGTTTCGGCGACCAGACGAAAGCCGACTGCACGAGCTGCCATGCGTTCTCGGGTTCGAAGATCGACGCCGGCAA
>Ga0163144_10018891_pt1 | contig 13909 bp, 12 predicted proteins | sample OliLak19BULKMAT1_FD_123175 | JGI IMG/M metagenome (GOLD analysis project Ga0163144, IMG submission 123175) | Freshwater microbial mat bacterial communities from Lake Vanda, McMurdo Dry Valleys, Antarctica - Oligotrophic Lake LV.19.BULKMAT1 | ecosystem: Environmental > Aquatic > Freshwater >... | reverse complement strand
CTTAGTTTTCAAGAGAAAACAAAGAGTTTTCCACATCGGACGAAGGCAGGTAAGCCTTTCATTCTAGTAATGTTTCACCATTGACAAGGCCAACAGATTCTAGCCAACTGACTGTCGTTTCAACACCAATCTGTGCTGAAAACGGCAGATTTCCTACAATTTTCTCTAGTGGGGAAAGGTCGTAAACCATCGGTGTCAGTAGGTTGTTCAGTCGAAAAGATGTCAGGGGCGGGTTTCGCATACCGAGCATTTTGAGCATGTCACCAGAATAAGCGAGCCCGCGCATCAATCCTAGTGGGATCTGTCTTATCGGATTACTACCGATGCGTTCTTGGATCAATGTTCCCCACTCGGAAACATTCACTGGTTCATAGTCTGCGATAAAGAACACGCGGCTTAAACAATCTGCTGATATCGTTTCAGCTAACACCGACAGTTCATGGACGGCGTTACCGACAAAGCCAAAGGACTTACGAATGCTATGGCCCGTTGGATGCACATACCGATTGTTTGCGATGTGAAGAAAAAAATCTCGGTAGGGCACGTCGAACCAAGGGCCCCAAATGGAGGTCGGACGGACAAGCACCCACGGTACAGCGCCCGAATCTTGTGACTTAACGAGTTCTTCGCCCTTTACCTTGCTTTCGCCGTAGTACGTACTTGGTTTGTAGTCATAGTCGTGACTTGGTTCGTGGCCTATTTCAAACACAAGTCGTGAAGAGGCATAGATAGCGCGTAGAACAGATGGACATTCGTTGACTGCCACTATCACGTTCGCTACTCCTTCGACGTTAGCAGCATAATCACCAACGTTTTTTCCGCCCAAATCCGTTCGTGCCCCCATATGCATCACGATTTCGGGCCTGAACTCTTTGAAGGCCGCGTTCAACGAGTTGGAGTCTAAAATCGAAACATTTTGCCAGAGCCCTTTCTGCTCAGAGTTCCGAGGCGGCACAATGTCGAGATTGAGGACTGCACTCCCTCTTGCCAGATAGTGCTCCATCAAATTTGTGCCGATAAATCCAGACCCCCCTGTGATCAACACTCTCGGCGCATTGCTACTCATGGTTCTGTGACCTCTCTGGTTGCAATGTACCTAGCAGGATTACCTGCGACCACAGAATTGTCCGGAACGTCCTTGATGACGACGGCGCAGGCACCCACGACACAGTTGGCCCCGACCGTCACACCGGCACCGATGAACGCCCTTGTCGCGATCCATGTGCCGCTGCAGACTCGGATCGGACGGTTGGCATAAGCCATAGTCCGGCTTTTGATGTTGTGCCCTGCCGCCGCCATATAAACCTCGTGGGCGAGAGCCACATGGTCCTCGAAAACGATTGGTTCGAGGTTCAGGAGCTCACAACTGTCTCCGATCCAGCAGTGATCTCCAACTTCTAGCTTCCAAGGGAAGTGGATATTGACCCTTGGCCGGATATAGAACCCCTTTCCGATCTTAGCCCCAAAGCCCCGCAAGAGAGAAGCCTTCAACTTGCTCGGCCAGGGAAAGGCTGTGACGAAAAAGACAAAGCTGACAAGTCGCCAGGCTGCTTCGGTGAGTCGTCCGCGCCCGCGATCAAAGCCGAGATTCTTGTCGAACAGGTCGTTTCGCACCATGGACTTGATATTGTAGTCAACACGCCGATATGCGCTCGGGAAACCGCTAAACACATGTCAATTCGATCACGCTGATCTGTGGCAGGCAGAACAGTCGAGGGTGGAGCGGGACGACTCCACCAATCCCACGGTTGACGAACACTTGGTGTTGTGTACCCTGGACCAAGCCCTCACGGAACTTGTTTCCATAGCGGCTCGGCAATTTTGGGGCGTAACCCCAGGGTGTGCGCAACTGTCCGCCGTGGGTGTGGCCCGCAAGCTGAAGATCGACCCGTTGCCCCGGCTCCATGTCATTCGCGTAGTCTGGATTGTGCTGGAGCAGGATGCGCGGAACGTCTTTTGGTATGCCTTTGAACGCTGTTGGCAAGTCAGTTTTGCCTGTCCAAAGATCGGCAAGCCCGACAAACGCTAGTGCTGCTCCACCCCTTTCGACGATCACCCTGCGGTTCACCAGCAGATCTAAAGTACCCGCTCGTTCGACCTCTCTAACGACTTCGTTGGTGCCAGCCCATCCATCGTGGTTTCCCAAAACTCCAAGCACACCATTTGGTGCTTTCAGGTGGTCGAGTTCTGTGCGCAAATCAGGAATTCGGTATTGTCTCCCCTCAACAAAATCGCCAGTGTAGACGAGAATGTCTGGTTTTTGTTCCATCGCTCGCTTACCGGCGTCGCGGACAAAGTGCGGGTCGATCCATGGGCCACAGTGAAAATCGCTGAGCTGTACGATCCTGAATCCTTCAAAAGCTGGATCAAGCCCTTGGATTGGAATCCGAATCTTTTCGACAGAGAGCAAACGTGGCTCGATCACGAGTGCGTCCAGGGTCAGCAGGCCAGCGAGACCGAACAAACCCCGTTTGACCAGCTTGCGCCGCGAAACCTTGGTATCGACCTCTTTCACAAGCCTTGCAACGCTCGGCAAACTTGATCAGTTCCAGTTATTTCGTCGCTCGATATGCCGTGCTTGTTTAGAGCCATCTCCGTTAGGAACTACTTTGCGGCATTGTGAATGTTAGAAAATGGTGACAAAACCGCCGAATGTTGGGTAATTTCAACTGATGAGATTCTTGGCAATGCTTTTTCTTGTGCTGGCGGTGGTTGGCGCGAGAGCAGACTATGGTGCTGTCGAGAAGATCAATCGGAATCTTTTCATGTCGGCGTCGATCTCCTTGGGATGGCCACATGGGCCGGCAACAGGGCCACTGACAAAAGTCTCCGGTACAAACGTCAATATTTCATTCAGTGGGTTTGGCAATAGTGGTGCTCCTTACGAAGGCAACGACCCTTGGGTAGCTGTCGCAATAATAAAGATCGAAGCAAAGGTCGCGAATTCAGATGTCCACACTTGGTTGTTTCCGGGTTCGCCGGGTACGGCTGGAGCTGGATTAGTAAGGTTTGCAAGCACACATTTTGGCGATGGTGCGAGCATTTCTCTTTGGACAAAGGCGACTTTCAACCTATACCCAACCGGCGGTGGCACACCGACTGAAAACACTGTGGAGTCGACGATCACGCTGTCGTGCTACAACAAACTTCAGGCATGGTCAACTCACGAAGATGTTATCAACAATCAATATCAGTATTCGGCGAATCCTCCCACGAACTATTACAGTGCGACTTCGCACCGCTGCATCGAAAAATCGCGGATCTATTTTCCTATCGCGGAACTCAACCATCAGCAAATTTTCCCCGCCGCTCACGCCGATGATAACCAACAGCATGAGTCGACCGACCCGGCGAGCATCAATAATCGGATGGACGAGGCGACGGCATGGTTCATCGCCACTCACGGAGAGCCGACCAACATCAGGGCGTCTTTCGATGATTCTAGCGTCATTTCTCCTGACGATGTCCTTAGTTTTGGTGAGATTTCTGGCTACACGGAACGGGCCGTAGGCATACCGCCGCCGAATTTGGCCGTTGTCTATGCCCGTAGCACTCTGAGCAACCCGATAGGGTTCGGCAACGCCTTCAAAATGCTGTACTTCTTGTCTCCTCTAGCGGACAGGGCCTATCTTGGTTTCCCCCGCATCCTGTGGTCGATCCTCAATTTTCCAAGTGGTGCCATAGGTGGGCTGGATGTACATGCGAATTTACTCGCGGCGGAATTGAGCACGTGGTGGACCGTCCAAGAGGCTTTGGACTATGCGAACAACCGCTACATACCGAGGGACGATCAAGGTGCACCAATGCCAATGCAGGTCGTAGGGGATCCCTTCGCCCGCTTGACAGGAGTTTACATGTCCGCAACCGAATGGGACAATGCAAGGAGATATGATTGGATATGGTTCAAGGATTAATCGCATGTATGCTCGTCGGCCAAATCGGGCCCGACGATGCCGTAAGAATCGCCGACGCTTATCGGCTTGTCGCCGTTGGTGGATTGGACGGCGTAGCCAAAGGTCGCCCCCTACTGGAACGTTTCGGCGAGCCTGAGTATCGCGAATCAAACGGCTGCTATGAAGTTCGCTATCGCGACGGCAGTGTCGGTGTCCGAAAGTCTGATGGCCGCATCAAATCAATTCGGCTGTTTGACGGAAGTGAAATGAGGGATCTTGGATACGTGCCAACGTTCGATAAAGCACATGTGCAAGAACTGGTAGATTATTTTGTATCGGCACTTGGATTCCCGCACATGGGGGCTAAAATAATGGTGATTCGGAATTCGTTTGGCCCTGAAGGGCCAGTTCAAGTAGCGTTTTGGCCGACCTGGCGCGGCATCCGATATAGTCGTATGATTTCAGGGATAGCCACCTTGGACGATAAAACTGACCGCTTGAAGTCGCTGCTAATAGAAACTTGTATCCGACCACCCGAAAACACGACGAACAATCTGAACATAGAGCAAGCCAGAGGAGTGATGATCAGTCATGTGTTCAATACACTCAAGCTCCAATCTATCGAGGAAACAATGGCACCTGAACCTGTTGTTGCTCTTAGCCGTGATGTCCAGCCAGGTGCCCATGATCGGGACTGGGAGCTTGCCACAGCCTGGGAAGACTCCTATCGGAGCGAATTTGCCTGGGAGGGTAGCTACGCCGATCCCTCAACATGGAACGACAAGACAAAGGGCTATCTCAAGTTCTATATGCCCCAAGTCGGAGCGATTGATGGCAAATTGATCCGCGCTGAGGAGTTTCCTCCTGCGGGAGCAACGATGGGTGGACGTACCGAGGTTACGGTAAAAACTCCCAACTTTTCTGCGATGAACCAATCTATCGGTGTCTATTCCGGGAAGTATGCGGCACTCAAGAAAGGCAGTCTTACGGTGAGTAAGGTAGAGGTCGAATTGTCAAATCCAAGAGCCTTGCTCGTACGAATCGGTTCCCACATTTGGAAATGTCTGTACTCCCGCAAGAAACGCATTGTCCAGGCATCTGTTGGCGAGAAGGTTGTACAGGCGGTACCCTCGAAGTCCCTCGTGCCAATACTCGACGCCTGCCCGACCATGAAATGACTTAGGGTTGGGCATTTAGAATACTGATCTCAATTCCAAACTTGAACGGTTCCAGTTATTTCGTCGCTCGATAGGCCTCAAGTTCAGCCTTGGCCTTGGTTCCAAGTTGGTCTAAGCTCTCTATCCAGCCTTTTTTATAGGGTCGTAAGGTTTCGACGAGTATTTCGGTAACGGCCAGGTTTCGGAACCATTTGTTGTCGCCTGCTACGATGTGCCAAGGGGCGTCGGCTGTTGCGCACTTTCCGATTGCATCCCCATAGGCGGCTTGGTACTGATCCCAATATTCGCGTTCCTTCCAATCACCGACCGAGAGTTTCCAAGCTTTCTCGACCTCGTTTTCACGCTCAAGCAGCCTTTCTTTTTGCTCCTCCTTGCTGATGTGCAGGAAGAATTTGACGACAATGGTGTTCGAACTGGTGAGCAACTCTTCGAAGGCGTTGATCTTTGCGAAACGACGGCTCCAAACGCTTTCGGGCACGATTTCATGGACCCGCACGACGAGAACGTCCTCGTAGTGCGATCGGTTGAAGACGACGACTTCTCTCCGACCCGGCGTCTGCTGGTGGCAACGCCACAAGAAGTCATGGGACAGCTCCACCGGGGTCGGCACTTTGAACGGCGCGACTCTCGTGCTTTGGACGTTTGTGCAGTTCAGGAGGTGGCGAATCGTCCCGTCCTTGCCGCTCGTGTCCATGCCTTGCAAAAGGATCAGGAGGCCGTGGTGGCCCGCATAAAAGAGCAACTCCTGGAGCTGTCCCAGCTCTTGACCTAGTTGTGTTGTCTCTTCAATTCCGGCGTCCTTATCGACTTGAGACGGCGCCTCGGTGTTGTAATCCTTGAGGTCGATCTTTCTTGAGCTGTCGATCCGATGAGCGTAGGGCATTCTTGGATTTTTACCCTTAAGTGGGTAGTGAGCGAAGGCCAATTTTCTTGGTTGTAGCAATTGAGTATGACGTCAGAGGCGTAGACTGCGCTCTCAATTTCCGATGGCGATACCGAACTGGCAGTTATCGTTTACTCTTTGCAGCAAATCGTGAGAAACTACTTCAGGGAATGGAAGTTTGAAAACAATCACTGACAAATCCGGAGTGCACCACACTTCAAACCGTGTCTGCAACCGCTAGCAAGCCCATCAAAGTTAGAAAGGGTGGAGGAGAGGGTGGGAGCCGAACTCCCAGATTGAGCTAGATCGTCAGTGTCATCTGCGGTGTCATGTGCGATTCAACAAGGGTGATGACAACAATAGTAATAGCAACAATACACTTGGCTAACAAGAGTTAGCCTCGAGTGTTGAAGCGAGCCATATGGACCCTTGGGGTCGTCATCTTGTAGAGTCAGTTCGCGGTTGGAGGTCTAGCATGAGCATGTCTGTACCAAGGATGGCCAGACTACGCACACGGGAACGGACACAACCGGACTGTTGCCGTTCATAATCGGCAACGACGACGTGGATGCCTTGACGGTCGGGAGCCTTTACATTAGTGGCGTCAAGGTCATCCTCTCAAGCGAGTTTGCCTTTGATGTCGACGAACTCACGGTTCCACTTCGAGTTAGACAAGCCGTGCGATTTGCTAAGTCTCGTTGGGTATGCTCAGCATCTTGAGAACGCTTCTCATTGGCTTCGAAGATCAAAAATTGTCGGGCTTTGGAGAGTTGGTCTGGTCCAGTTGGGCTGGTCTTCAGCCATTTAACATCGGCGACTTTGACAATGTGCTCGTCAATCTAGATTCGAGCGTATCCGACCGCAATAGCCTCAAGTCGTACCTTGTGTCGGTGAATCGACAAAAGGTCTTGGAGGTTCTTGGCAACAATGGCAATCTGGTCTATGTTGGACGGTTTGCCTCGTCCTCAGGGGGCGCAGGGATCAAGACATCACACCACATCGTGTCGGCGTTCCAATTTGACTGGGATACGTTGGGTGGAACCCAAGTCCAAGTTGCGAAGAAAAGTGATGAGCGGGCGGTTCGCTATTTTAAAGATGTAACCGGTTGGTCAGTCGCCTTGAAGAGCGCGGCACTTAAGGACGCTTCCGGTCTTTCTGACCAATTTGGCAGACAACGATTTCACTATGAACTCGAGACCCTAGCGCGAACCAAGTCGGGCGACGCGGTTGCCTTTTATCTACATATGACTGGCGGTAGCAACTCTGGACGAATCTGGTTCCTGCCTCGTCCGAACGTTCCCGATGACGCATTGCCCGAAACAGTCATGCAGTTCGTCCATCACCTTGAAAAGGTTCCGGCTCCTAGCTGGACACAATCCATCGCTGCGCCGAACCAACAGCCAATCGACGATGAAATTGTTGATGTCCAAGCCAAACAAGTGGAGCTTGACTTCCGTTTGCAGGCCCTCAAACTTGAACGCGAGTCTCTGCGACTCGCTATCGGGCTCCTGTATCAAACTCGCTCGGCCCTGGAGATGGCTGTTTGGCGGGCTCGGACAGACCTTGGTGCCGACGTTGAAGAGCCGATTGTCCAATACGTGGAGGACGGCTGGATCACGGTACTGGGCCTTGAAGGCGTGATAGAAATCAAGAGCACGCGAAAAGCAAACTTCGACGAGCACGGACTAAATCAGGTGGCGAATTGGGTTCAGCGTGGAATCCATGAGCGTGAAAGAGAGTACAAGGCAATCTACGTCGGCGCCGCTCAAATGGAAACCCCAGCTGAAGAGCGAACCGATCCTTTCTCAGACAGCTTTAAGAAAAAGGCGGTTATGGCCAAAATTGCGGTAATCAAGTCCGAAGACCTCTTCGCCTTGCTGGTCACGAATCATGACGGACGGCTGGAAAGAGATGCGTTTTGGAAAGCCCTATTCGTCACCAATGGCGTCTTTGACGCGAGCCCTTTCCTCTCGGCGCCAGAGGCCGACCCGGTCGGCTGATCCGCCCTTTCAGGGCCATTGGCCTCCCGCTACCCTTTCATTTCATATTGTCATCCCGCTTGCGGTTCTTTGCGCTCGTTTGCGGGATTTAGGTTCAAAATCGGACTTTTCGGCCTGGTTCAAGTCGAATGGAGGAGAGGGTGGGATTCGAACCCACGGTGAGTTGCCCCACACCGCATTTCGAGTGCGGCGCACTAGACCACTATGCGACCTCTCCGGGAATCCAAATTATGCCCGCTCTTTGTTGTTTCCTGCTAGGGCAAACTTGCCATTGCGTCTTGAGCTGCCCTTTCGGAGTACGGTCCAGAAATTTTTTCATGAGAGCAAATCCAGATTCCTGGCCCTCGCTTTTGCAGGTCGACCCGCACGTTTCCAATCGCTGGAACCACTAATTTTTCACCTGCGCCGATGCTCAGACGCAGAGCGGTTTTTTCGGCACCGGACCCTACAACGAACACCGCTTGGTCGTTCGTTATCTGCACCATCGCGTGCGCCAGGGCCCCGATTCGAAACTGAAGTTTCTTCGTCAACGGAGCATATCGTGACATCGTAGTCAGGGCGTTTCCTCTGAGCTCTAAGCCTGATTTGGTGTCTCTCAGGATCAACGAGTACGCTTGTGACAGTCGGGCGTAGGCACCGATCAAAGAACCTTGGGAGCCATCGACGACATTTGGCAAGGCCACCCACTTAGTTTCAGGCTCGGTTCTCTCTGGAGGAATCGAGCCAAGCACACCGTCTGTTGAACTTCCAAAAATACTCTTTGCTCTGATAAGGATCAAACGCCCACTTTCTAAGGAGTTGATATTTCCAGTTGCGAGAAAGTTCTGAAGTTGGGCATCGACCATTGCCGTATAGTCGCCGAGGAATGCAATTGCGTCTGGGGTGGCTTGCAGCGTATGGACGACACCATCGGTTCCAGCTATGTAGGATTCAACTCGCGGATAGAGGTCAAGGGCGGCATGGAGTCTGGTCTCGTCCCCGAGGATGCGCGCAGTTTCAGTGAGTCTCGCGCTGATTCCGGCGATGTTTGAGACAAGATCGGCTCCTCCCTTCATCGGTTGATGGATTCCGAGAATCGCCTTTATTCGACTGAAAAAGTCTTCGTACCGGTTTCGATCAGCATCATAATCGGTCAAATCTTGAACCCTTATAGTCATCGAAGGATTCGACGTGACATCGAGTCCTAACTTCTCCATTAGCCACCTTTGATCGTTCGGAAACTTGTGCCTGAGCAGTGAGGGCTTTAACGAGATCCTTGGATTGCGTCCTTGGTCAAAGTCTTCAGAATATTCAAACGAAAAAACCTCACCGTCTTTCCAGAAATTTCTCAGTACTGAGTCAAACGTTTTGCGAGCAAAGTTAAGAATGATCGGATTTTTAGTCTGTGACCAAAGGCATGCGAACACATTGGCCATGTCGGCGTTCTCGATTGCGAGCTTGTCAAACTTGACACCAGCCGCCTTTGGTTCCGTTGCAACTCGGAACAGTCCTCCGTAGAGCCAGTCGACTTTTGAGGTTGACAACAGTGTAGACAGGCCCGCTTGCGCTTCGCCAGCAGAGCCTTTGGACATAATGAATCGCCATTCCCAGGGATGCCATGCGACGATCCCGTTTAGACCGAGAAGACTTGGAGTTTTTGCGAGATCGGTGACTCTTTTGGCATAGCTGTCAAGGTCACCGTCCTGATCTGTGACGTTGCCTGCGAGATAAGGGGCTTCCGCGTCCATTTGAGGAACTATGCCCTCAGTCATGCTTGATGTGGCCTGGACCTTCTTCTTCTGTACCTCAGTCAGGAGGTCCAAAAACGTCTGAGTTTCGATTTTCTGTCGGGAATCGCTTCGGCTCAACCACGCCACGGGAAGTCCGTCGGGGCGAACGATGAGCACATACCAGCCTGGGTCCGAACCAGTTGCGGCAGCAGTCAAAGGAATCGGGCCGAACTCCCACTCTGGACGAAAAGTCGCATCGACGCGAACGGGGATGAAGTCGTGGTTCAGTCGCTCGGCGACTTCGTTCTCGATCAAGATATTCTTGTCGATCTGACGCCCAGTCCAACTCCATGCGCAACCGACAACCATGAAGACCAGCCGGTCAGTTCGTTTAGCTTCGGCAAACGGACGATCCTCAAGTGCCCGCCACTTTACTAGTTCTTTCGTCGCGAGTTGCATGAATTCTCCCCTTCGGGCGACGATAGGATTTGGTTCAGGGTCCGGAATGAGCGGACGTAAGAGTGCAGTCGCGGTGAACACCGCGACTAGAGCCACCGTCGTTCCGACGACGGCGGGATAAGATTGCCTTCTGCCCCACGCAGGCATACCTGTTCATTATGGGACGGTTATAATGATGATAATGACGATATCGATGGAAGAAGTCCGCCACGTGGCCCGTTTGGCCCGCCTTGAACTCGATGAGCTTGAGCTTGTCGCTTTCCAGGGTGAGCTCAACGCGCTTCTTGGACACTTTCAGGATATCGAGGGGATTGAATTGTCTGGCATTGTCCACAAGTTCAACACAAGTTCGCTTTTGAACGTGTGGGCGAACGATCAGTTCCAATCCGGCTTCAACCATGACCAGGTTTTCAGAAACGCTTCGGTGACGAAGGCCGGACTCTTCATCGTACCTACGATCATCGAGGAATGAGCCTTTGCTGACCCAACTGAGCGCGTCAGAACTTGCGGTCAAACTTCGGGCAAGGGAGTGCTCGGTCAAGGAAATCGTCGAAGCTCACCTTGATCGAATTTCTATTCACGACTTGACGCACGGCGCATTTCTATCAGTTTGTGCAAAGCAAGCCCTCGAAATGGCAGACTCCTCACAGGCTCGAATTGACAGTGGAGAAACTTCTCCCCTAACAGGAATTCCGGTCGCGCTCAAGGACAATATCTCGACCGAGGGAATTCCGACCACCTGTGCATCGAGAATTCTGGAAGGCTATGTGCCGCAATTCGATGCAACCGTCGTGAGCAAGCTGAAAGAGCACGGGGCAATTGTTCTCGGGAAGACGAATTTGGATGAATTCGCGATGGGTTCGTCGTGCGAGAATTCCGCGTTTTTTCCAACCAGAAACCCTTGGGATCCAGATCGGGCCGCAGGTGGCAGTTCTGGAGGTTCCGCTGTTGCTGTCGCCGCCGAATTGGCTCCTTTGTCACTCGGTTCAGACACCGGTGGATCGGTCCGGATGCCTGCTGCCTTGTGTGGCGTCGTCGGATTCAAACCCACCTATGGGAGAATCTCCAGGTACGGGCTCGTCGCCTTTGCATCGAGCTTGGATCAAATAGGGCCGTTTGGTCGGAATGTTGATGACGCTGCTTTGCTTGCCTCGGCGGTTTCTGGGCACGACCCTCTCGACTGCACTTCTCTGCCAGATTCAAGAATCGATGTTTCCGATTTGAAGAGTTTATCGCTGAGAGGTCTGAAGATCGGGCTCCCCAAGGAGTTGTTCGGGCCTGAAATCCAACCCGGTGTGCGCGACACGATTGAAATGGCGATCGAGGAGTTGACGAAGGAAGGCGTTGATTTTTCTGAAGTCGATCTGCCTAGCATCAATTTTGGTGTCACAACCTATTACATTATCGCGCCAGCAGAGGCCAGCAGCAATCTCGCCAGGTTCGACGGTATTCGGTTTGGACCGCATGTGAGTGGTCAAGGTCACGTCGAAAACGTCGCTGCGACAAGAGGGAAACTGTTCGGCCACGAGGTTAAACTACGCATCATGGTCGGCACCTACGCCCTTTCTTCTGGCTACTATGACGCGTACTATCTTCGTGCCCAACATATCCGAGGAATGATGTGCGAGGAGTTTAATCGAGCCTTCCAGGAAATTGACTGCATCATGTCGCCGACTTCGCCCGTGGTTGCATTTCGATTGGGGGAACTCAATGACGACCCCTTAGCGTTAAAACTTCTTGACCTCTGCACGATTCCGGCAAATTTGGGTGGTTTTCCGAGCTTGTCCTTGCCCTGCGGATTTTCAGAAGACCTTCCCGTTGGGATGTGCTTGACCGGCCCTGCCCATGGTGATGAACGACTTCTACAAATCGCGTTTGCGATCGAACAGGCTCTGCCATGGGGGTACCGCCGCCCGCCAATGCCCTAGGAGAAAATGGACGACATCCGGCGACGCGACCTGAACCTGTTTTTCCGAGAGCTTGTCAGCCCCGGGATGGTGGTCATTTACGGCCTTTGCTTTTTTGTGACACTCGCACCTAAACCACTTGAGACCAATTTGGTCATTTGGACTTTTGTACTCGGATTAGGCTCAATCGCGGCATGGAACAGGGCCAAAACCAAACGGTTCAAGGCAGAAAGGTTCAAGATGCTTTGGGGGGCGTGCTGCGACCGTCACACAAGGTTCCACTCTGGGCTGAAGGCCCTCAGTCGTCGGGGTGTCGCCGACCTTCAGGAGCTTCCAAAGACTTCGATAGCATAGCCGAGGACTTGTATCGCGCCTTGCGTCGTTCTGACTTGGTCGCGACAGAAGTTTCGTCTAGCGAAGGCTGGTTGGTCGCACAACCTCGAATGGGGCAGGCTATGAGTCCTGACCGTCAAGCGCAAGAACTCTACCGAATAGCGGACAAAAACATTGCAGAGTACCGACAGCATTACTTCGGGATCATGGCTGGGGTCGAGAGGACCGAAGCCCAAGTCGCGGTCTTCACCACGACCCTGGACACTCTGCGGATGAAAATGCTCGGCTATCGACTTGTAGGAAAAGACACCGAGAGTCCAACCCAAGATTTCTTGGCCGCAATCACCGAAGCTCGAATGCAACTTGAGTCTATCGACAAAGCACTAGAGGAGCTTGATCTGACAGCATTTCCGAAGACTATCTCGATCATGCCAGACGAAACGAACTCTCCGGGTCTTCGAGAAAACCTGCTTCATTCCGGACCGCCACCCATGCCAGAAGGTGCCCTGAAACAATTTGAACCTGCAAGCGAGATAGACCAGGAGCAGAACAGTCCTTGATCGTCAGGTGCCCCGCGAAGGTGAACTTGTTCTTGTCCGTTGGCGCGAAGGACAGTTTTGGACACCACCCGATCCAGACGGTCTTCCAAGCCATCAGCCTGGCCGATGAACTTGAGATACAACTGGCTACATCAGACTCCTTTGAATGTGACAGTGCCGCTGTCCCGGTCGACAACACGGTCACAAAAGCTTGGAGACTGGCAAAAGAGTACATCGACCCGCCGAAGATGCGTGTTCAGTTACGAAAGTTTGTTCCCGTCCAGAGTGGGCTAGGTGGTGGCAGCTCAGACGCAGCAGGTTTCTTGCGTGGCCTTGTAAAGCTCATGAAAGGTAAATTTGGACTCGAAGAAGCCATGGAAGTGGCTAAAGCGATTGGCTCAGATGTTCCTTTTTTCTTAGTCGGGGGTTTGGCAAAGGGGACAGGATACGGGGAAATCCTCGAACCTCTTCCAGACGGCCAGAGAAAAACAATGGTCGTCGTGATGCCAAATGCAAAAGTATCGACAGCCGACGCCTATGCGGCCCTAGACCAACTGCCACGTGGACTCGTGAACTTTCCAACTGAGAGTGACTTCGGTGCGAACGACTTCGAGGCTATCGCTCCCAAAGAGTCTTTGGCCGCACTCGAACGGCTCAGGTCTTTGGGGGCATGGCAGTCAGGTCTCTCGGGCTCCGGCGCGTCTGTTTTCGGAGTGTTTCGGGCAGACGAAGAAGTCGAGGGAACCGCCACAGTATTTCGACACGAAAATCTTGGCGATCCTTATGTTTGCCACACACTGTCAAGGAAGGAAAGTCTTTGGATATCGTGATTCTTGCCGGAGGGAAGTGTGAGCCTGCCCTCGCCGAGGAGACGATGGTCGAGTATCGCGCCCAAGTTCCATACCTTGGAAGGTCAATGGTCGAGATCGTGCTAGATGCCGTCGAACCCCTTGGCGATCCGATTCTCGTGGGTGGGCCAGAAGGCATGCACCAACGGCAGATCGAAGG